>ENA-OPZM01000647-OPZM01000647.1-human-gut-metagenome-genome-assembly--contig:-NODE-647-length-14475-cov-2.333844_pt1 | contig 14475 bp, 16 predicted proteins | sample MGYA00242478_ERZ504493 | MGnify/ENA primary metagenome ERZ504493 (study PRJEB26092, sample SAMD00036227) | human gut metagenome | host: Homo sapiens | study: EMG produced TPA metagenomics assembly of...
CTTCACTCAGGATGGCTCCATGCAGACAGCAAAACAGCAGGCAGATGGCGGTTCTCAGGTAGGTCTTATCTTTGGATGGACTGCAGATGCTCAGGTTGGTCCGAACGTAGATCAGTTTAAGACCCTTGAGGCAGTAGAAGGCTACGATGGAAATCACTACGTAGAAGCAGCAACCAACTACCTTGATATTTCCGACCGTGAGCTCATGATCTCCAAAGACTGTAAAGATCCTGACACCCTGCTGAAATGGGCGGATGAATTTTACACCGATCTTGCATCGTTACAGACTTTCTATGGTACGATCGGAAGCCAGATCACAGATAATGGTGATGGAACCTACAACGTAGATGTACCAAGCGATGGATCTTCTCTTGATACCTCTGCATGGTCCAATTCCCTCCGTGATTTTGGTCCGAAATACATGAACGAGGATTTCTATGACAAGGTTTCTCTTCCGGAAGGACAGGGCGATGGTGTCAAACTGGCCGATGATGCAATCAATGAGAAATACGTTGATACTGAGAAAAACTGTGGATTCCCGATGGTTCAGTATACCGACGAAGACCTTTCCAGAATCACGGCAATCGGAACCGATATCTATAAATATGTAGAAGCACAGTATGCGCACTGGGTAGTAGACGGCGGCATCGATGATGAGTGGGATTCCTACATCGATCAGCTGAAAGCTATGGGTATTGATGAGTTCCTTCAGATTCAGACAGATGCTTACAATGCATACAAAGAAAATCTGACAAAATAAACAGAAAAAATATTACCTGTAAAAATCAGGCGTTGATCCGGCGGGGCAATGTTTGAGGTGCAAAACAGCAGGAGAAACGGCAGGCCAGAAATGACCTGCCGCTTTTGACAAAAGGAGGATTTTTACATGTTTTTGGAAAAAGAGGGTAAGTTAATTTATTCCTACGATGGCGAGACCGTCTGCATCGAAGCGTGGGGGAAAGATGCACTGCGTGTGCGCGCGACAAAAACCGAAGTTTTACCGGCCGTGACTGGGCATTGGAAGCAAAGGATGCGCATGCGGGGGAGGTTGAAATCTTTGAGGATCCATCAGCAAAAGGCGGAGCCTTTGCCAATATGTACGAGGGAACGGATACTTCCTACGGAAAAATCACAAATGGAAAGCTTCATGCAGTGATCGATTCCGGCAGCGTTATTACGTTCTATCATGAGGATGGAAGAGTTCTGTTAAAGGAGACATTTCCGCCGTCTACGCGATGAGGAAAGCATGCCGCTCAATATCATGGGACGCGAGTACAGCAACGGCGTCGGGGATAATTTCCGTATTGTAGCGCGGTTTGTAGCAAGAAAAGGTGAGAAAATCTTCGGAATGGGACAGTATCAGCAGCATGAGCTGGATCTGAAGGGCTGTATGCTGGAGCTGGCACAGAGAAACTCACAGGTCAGTGTTCCGTTCTATCTTTCCAGCATCGGCTACGGCTTCTTATGGAACAATCCGGGCGGTCGGACAGGTGATGTTTGCGAATAATGGAACGGAATGGGTAACGGAATCCGGGAAAGAGATCGATTATCTTGTGATTGCAGGTGATACGCCTGCCGAGATCGAGGAGAATTATATGACGCTGACCGGAAAACCGCCGATGATGCCGGAATATGGCATGGGCTTCTGGCAGTGTAAGCTCCGCTACTGGAATCAGGAACAGCTTCTGTCTGTAGCAAGAAAATACAAAGAGCTTGGCGTACCGCTTGATGTGATTGTCGTCGATTTCTTCCACTGGACGAAGCAGGGCGAGTTCAAATTTGATCCGAAATACTGGCCGGATGTGCCGGGCATGTGCCGCGAATTAAAGGAGATGGGAATTCAGGTTGTTGTGTCGGTATGGCCGACCGTCGACATTTATTCCGAAAACTTCGAGGAGATGAAGGAGAAGGGCTATCTGGTTCGCACGGAGCACGGTGTACCGCTGACGATGCTCTGCGGCGGAAATGAAGTTTTCTTCGATGCGACTAACCCGGATGCAAGAACATATGTCTGGGAGAAGATCAAGAAAAATTATTATGATCAGGGTGCCAAGCTCTTCTGGCTGGATGTGGCAGAGCCGGAATACAGCGTTTATGATTTCAAGAACTACCGTTATCAGCTCGGAAGCGTACAGGAGGTCGGAAATATTTATCCGAAATATTATCTGAAAGCGTTCTATGACGGCATGACGGCAGAAGGCGATACCATGCCGATCAGCCTGATCCGTTCTGCCTGGGCAGGCAGCGCGAAATATGGTGCACTCGTATGGTCAGGCGATATTGTAAGTACCTTTGAGTGCTTCCGGCGCCAGGTACAGGCAGGTCTTAACATGGCGGTTGCCGGTATTCCGTGGTGGACCACTGATATCGGCGGCTTCCACGGCGCAAGAACCGATGACCCGGATTTCCATCGTCTGTACATCCGCTGGTTTGAGTACGGATGCTTCTGCCTGTCATGCGTCTGCACGGAAACCGCAACCCACAGGAGGGCTACGGTGCAGAACAGATCGGATCCGGCAGCGATAATGAGATCTGGAGCTTTGGCGATAAGGCATATGAAATTTCAAAGAAATACATTTTCCTGCGTGAGCGCCTGAGAGATTATATCCGGACACAGATGAAGAAAGCACATGAGGACGGAACTCCGATGATGCGGCCTGTTTTCTATGATTTCCCGACAGATCAGGAAAGCTGGAATGTGGAGGATGCCTATCTGTTCGGACCGGATCTTTATGTTGCACCTGTGATGGAGGATCACGTAACGGAGCGCGAGGTTTATCTCCCGGATGGAACGGCATGGTTTAACGCATGGACCGGAGAAAAGTATGAGGGAGGACAGAAACGTAACGGTTGCTGCACCGATGGATATCATTCCGGTATTCGTAAGGGAAGGAGCAGATACAGAACATCTGCTGAACATTTTTCTGAATAAGAGAATGTTACCGCTCACCGGTACCCGGCAAACGGTAACAAAGAATCCTGTTTTCACCATGTGAAACACGGACTCTGCATGGACAAAGCGAAAAAATGTGATATAATGGGCTGTGTTACAAAGAACATAGCTGCAAATATATTCCGTGAGTGTAAAATGACTGCCGGAGCTGCACGGTAAGGTGCGGCGTCCGGCAGTTGCTCTGTAGAAAAAAGAGGGGTGGATGTGCTTATGAATCTCTGGCAGAAAGGAAAACGAAGGATGCTGCATAGCGTTCGAATACGCAGTATGAAAGATACGTCACTGCGGCTTGGAACTCCGGTTTTTCTGGTTTTGATGGGGCTTGGTTGTCTGCCTGCTCTGGGGCATTTGGGAAAACCGCAAGCTGGCAGATAAATACATTGCCGATACGGCAAAGCTCTATGTTGATCAGATCAACCGTGATATGTCGCAGATCAACAGTGAACTGATCTATCTGCTGGATTCTGACAGCAATATCAAAGAAATCCCGGATCAGATAACATCGACAGATGCTCAGTATTATGAAATGGAGCAGACGCTGCGAGAGCGAAACCGTGTACTGAAAATCCGTTATCATGAGGTACAGACCTTCTTTGTCTACGGTCAGAAAGCCAATGTTCTGATTACGGACAGCGGAACTATGTTTACCGAGAGTAAGGGAATGACAACGCTGAATCAGATGCTGATGTCATATCTGCAGATTATGACATCCAGGGATTCGATCAGCACACAATGGACCGTGATTACGTTTGGCGACGACGACTATATTGTCGGCTGGTACGCGAAAAACAAAAAAGTCATAGGCTGCGTCATCAATCTGAATCTGATTTTCCGGACCATCCGCGCCAAAACAGAGGAGTATGATGTCATTCCGTTTATGGTAGATGCCAGAGGGCGCGTGATGACGCAGGCAGACACATCGGAAAAATATAAAAATGAGATTATCGATTTTTCCAAAGCGGGAGAGAAAAAAGAGAAAAATGCGACGGTCTATTCCTACCAGCTTGGCACGGTCGGAAAAATCAATCTCATGGTTCTGCCGGGAGGCGGTATTCTTGAGAATGTACTGATTATGCAGATTGCATTCGTCGTCCTGATCGCGGTTCTTCTGATTGTCTGCGCATTGGAAATTACAGCATATTACCACCGGATTCTGGAACCGCTGGAAAAATTCGGACAAAAACTGGAGGAGCTGGAAAAAGAGCAGAGTCTGAATGACGATGGAAGCAACAATCTGTTAGAGCTGGAGTCTGTGAGCGGCAAATTCAAGGAACTGCTGCGGAAAATACAGGGATTGAAAATTGCGATCTACGAAAAAGAGCTTGCCGAACAGAAAGCCGAGCTGGAATACACGCAGGAACAGATCAAGCCACACTTCTTTCTGAACTGCCTGAGCTGATCCATGGCATTGCGGATAAGAATAACGAAGGCGAGATCGTTGAGATCACAACGGTGCTGTCCGACTATATGCGCTACATTTTCCAGGATTCCAAGAAGCAGCGCGATGTGGAGGAAGAGCTGGAACACATTGAGGCATATATCCGCATCCAGAAGCTGCGGTACGGAGAAGAAGCCTTTTCCTTTGAAGCAACGACGGATGGTGATATCGGAGAATGGAAGGTTCCGTCTCTTCTGCTGCAGACACTGGTGGAAAACTCCGTAGTACACGGTGTATCCCTGGACCGGAAGAGTGAGATTTCCCTATATCTCACAAACGAGACGTACGAGGACGGTGAGTACCTCTACATCTGTATTTCCGACACCGGAAACGGATTTTCGAAAGAGGCACTGGATGCAATCGAAAACGACACGCCTATCATCTACCACGGCCGTCACCATGTCGGCATCTCCAATATAAAACGCCGCCTGGCGCTGATGTACGGCGAACGGGCGAGCATTACGTGCTCCAATATGGATGAAAATTACGGAGCCGTCGTAGAGGTGCGGCTGCCTAAAACAGAATAAAGCGAAAAGAAAAAAGCGGAACCCGGAGAAACATAGAGGGTTCCCGCCTTTTTGCGTGAAAAAACTGCAGGAGCTTCCGGAACCTGATGGCTCCGGGAAGCTCCTGCAAAGGGGGAGATGATTCAAAAACTGTTTTCTGTATCAGATACGGGAAACTCCGTCATCGGTATAACGCTCATAGGAAGCGCCTTCGTATCCGACCATGCGGATGCTTTCCTCTTTGATATCCGGTACGGATTCTGCAAAATCGGCAACCGGGATTGCGCAGCCTTTGCGGATGAAGAGAGGAACCTCATTCAAGGCAACTTCTACGTAGTGGATACCTTTCGGAAGAATCTCCTGGAACATGTTTCCATTGCCGAGGAATTTTACAAACATCATTTCTTCCGGCAGATATACATAACGGCCGATGGCATTCTGAGTGTAAACCGGTGCAATCATGATCTCATTACCGATCATCAACTGATCTTCTGTATTTCTTGCCAGTTTTGTCGTCCGGATAAACGAAGGCAAGCGGTTTGAAGTACATATCGTCGTTTTAAAGCAGCCTTCATGTACTCGCTGTACAGATACGGAACGAGGCGGTAGCGGACGCCGATGACGTTGCGGAAGTCCTCGATATGCTCAAACTGGTAAGGTTCCTGCTCACGTGTTCCGAGTGCAGCATGGTTTCTCATCAGAGGAGTGAAAACACCAAGTGCCAGCCAGCGGAGCAGCAGGTCTCTTGTGGTATTTGCACCGAATCCGCCGAGGTCGGCTCCGGTATAGAGGAAACCGCACATGTTGAGGGACGGCATCATCTTCAGGTTCAGCAGGATGTGTGACCACCACGAGCAGTTGTCTCCGGTCCAGATTCCACCGTAACGGTGCATGCCGATGTAGGAAGAACGGGAGAACATCAGGATTCGCTTATCCGGGGAAATTCGTTCAAAAGCTTCACCGGCAGAACGTGTCATGTTGTAGCCAAACAGATTGTGTACCTTGTCATGGCGGACCTGTTCGCCGTTTACGTTGTGATAGAAGCGTTTATAGTCCTCATGGTTGTTTGCCAGTGCCTGAAGCTTTCCGCCTACCATGTAGTGCGGAACCTCCGGGTCACCTTCCACATATTTCTTTGCAGTCTCCTTGAAATCAGCAAGGCCTTCCTGGGAATAGAAGATGGATGGCTCGTTCATGTCATTCCAAAAGGCATCAATTCCTTTGGAAACGAGAACATCGTATTTGTCGCCAAACCATTTTCTGGCATCGGCATTTAAGACATCCGGGAAATGAGTCCAGCCCGGCCATACAGTAGCTTCGAAGTAGGATCCATCCTCACGGCGGCAGAAGTAGCCTTTTTCACAGCCTCTTCGTAAATGTCATAACCCTCTTCGACTTTCACACCGGCATCGATGATCGGAACGAGATGGATCTTTTCTTTTTTCATATCCTGTACAAAGCCCTCGAAATCCGGGAAACGTTCTTCATTTACGGTGAAGTCCTTGTAATCCTGCATGTAGTCGATATCCATGTAAACCATATCGAGCGGTACATGGTTTTCGCGGTATTTTTTCACTACCGTGCGGAAATCATCCTCTGTTTTGTAGCCCCAGCGGCTCTGACCGTAACCGAAAGCAAACTTCGGAGCAATGTAGCTGCGTCCGATGATGCCGCGGAACTGTTTTACGATATCAAGATCGGAATCACCGGTGATCATGTAAACGTAGAGATCTGCGTTTTCGCAGGAAACGGTCATTGTATCGGAAGTCGTGTAGCCGATATCGAAACGCAGGGTGCCCGGATAATCGAAGAAGAATCCTACGTGTGTCTTGCCGGAGATGATGATGAAGTTGTGTGCTGCATACAGAGAGGTTTTGCTCTCTACGTGATTTGGATCATCGGCGCAGTCACTGATGTAAAGAAAGCCGCGTTTGTTGATGCCGCGATTGGCTTCGCCAAGTCCGAATACCATGTCATCGTCAGCAAGCTTTGTAGTGAAAGAGAAGCCGTTCTCGGTGGAGAAGGTACCATAATCTGGGTTTCCTTCGGAAGAGGGGATCTCTTTTACAACAGCTTCGGTTTCAAATGGGGTTCCGTAGACAAATTTTTTTACCATGTCATCCTCCTTGTAAAATAAAATGGAAAATATAGTGTTTTGGTTTAGTTGAGCGCAACACCTTTGTAATTTTATTATAACAGGGATCGGAAAAATGTCTAGCAAAATTCTTCCTTTTTTTAACAAAAAAACGTGTACAGAAAAAAATCCGGTTATGTTGGCAGGATTTCTGCGCGTTTCCGGAAATCTCTCGGCGTACAATGGTAAGTACGCAGAAAGATTTTGGAATAATAGCTCTGATGATTGAAACCGCATGCGGTACAGATTTCCGCGATGGACATTTTGGTTGTGTTTAGCAGATGACAGCTTACTTCCAGACGGTAATGATTCAGAAAATCAATTGGGCTCTGGCAAAGATAGCGGCGGAAAATCTGACAGCATTTATTGCGGCAGACTTTTCCGGCGGCGGCGATCTCTTCCAGATTGATGGATTCACTGTAGTGGCTGTAAATATAGGAAACCATATCGCGCTGGATCAGAAGATCTGGATCCTGTGAGACGGCGTGTTGCCGTCCGGCATCATCGGATGCGTGCGCAAAAGACGGCACCACAAAAGGGAAAGCAGAGCAGCAGCCTCGATTTCGTAGGCGGTTGGCTGTTCCTTCTTCAGCCGGAGAATTTCCGGGAGGGTCTGCAGCGCTTCAGTATCTTCCGGATTTTCCGGCTTCAGATGAAGATATTCCAGAGCCGGATTCGAAAGCACCGGCGTAATATAAGACTGGTACAGAAGCTGTTCGCGGTGAGGATTTTCGGATGGCACAGGATACAGATAAAGTCACATTCCTGGCCGTTTTCAGAATATCCGTAGTGCATCTGGCGGGAATTGACGATAATCGCCTCCCCGGCGTTTAAAAGGACTCTTTTTCCATTGATATAGTAGTTCATCTGACCGGAGCGGATCTGTACCCATTCGATATCCTCATGCCAGTGGCAGAGCGCCCGGTGATCCGGATTAGGAAGAAAGCAGTCCTTCCCGGATATAAAGCGGAATGCCGACTTCATCGTAGCGGACGATCTCGGATGCGTCCTGCATGACTTTTGTAATTGGGTCATTTATCATAAAAACCTCCGTGAAAAAGTACAATTATTATAAAAAATAAGGAATATTGTCGTAGAAAAAACGCAAAACCTAAGATAATATGATTATAACATATACGTGTATGGAATAAAACAGAAAAAAGGAAAAAGAAATGAAAAATCAGAGGGAAATCAAGAAAAAAGATCCAGAATTCTACCGGAAACTTCTTGCACTGCTGATCCCGATGGTTGTACAGAATCTGATGAATGCACTGGTAAGTGCGTCCGATGCGTTAATGGTCGGTACGCTGGACCAGAATTCCCTGTCTGCAGTTTCGCTTGCCACACAGATTTCTTTTGTCCTGAATCTCTTTTACTGCGGCGATTACGATCGGAACAACGGTCATGGTCGTTTATTTCCTGCTGAATCTGGATGGAAATGATTAAGCTTCCTGCCGTATACAGACACTATAAAAAATATCAGTGGGTGAATAATATTACCAGGGAGGATACAGAATAATGAAAAACGTAGAGAGAAGAGACAGACAGTTACCGTACATTTCCGATGCCGAGGTCATGGAGCAGCAGATGAATGCGAGAAGACTGACGCAGAAACTGAACACCATCGACCGTTCGGATTTTGACGGAATCGCAGCCATTGTAAAAGAACTGTTTGGAAAATCCGAGGGTGCATTTGTCAATCCGCCATTTTACTGTGACTATGGCTTTCATATTGAGGTTGGAAAAAATTTCTTTGCAAATTATAACTGCACCATTCTCGATGTGGCAAAGGTAAAAATCGGAGACAACTGCCAGATGGCGCCGAACGTTGCCATCTATACTGCAGGTCATCCGGTGCATCCGGCGGCAAGAAACAGTGCGTATGAATACGGCATTGAAGTTACCATCGGAGATAATGTCTGGATTGGCGGAAATACCGTTATTTTACCAGGTGTACATATCGGAGATAACGTTGTTATCGGCGGCGGAAGTGTTGTAACAAAGGACATTCCGGACTGGTCGATTGCAGCAGGAAATCCGTGTAAAGTCATTCGGAAGATTACCGAAGAAGATAAACAGTACTATTTCAGAGATAGAAAATTTGATGATGAAGCATGGGAGGTCATCAAAAATCTGTAAAAACGAAATGTTTTCTTGGGCAGTTATGCGACGAAAACTCTGTACCGTATCCATCCGGGAATTTCCGGGGATGCGGTGCAGAGTTTTTGCGATAGGAGACAGGAGATTCTGCCGGATTTTGCTGTGGCAAAAAATGTGAATCCTGCTTTTGTGCAGCAAAAAAATGCCCAAGAGCCGGAATCGAACCAGCGACACGAGGATTTTCAGTCCTCTGCTCTACCAACTGAGCTATCTGGGCATTTGGTCTGTGAACTGTTGTGTATCACAGGCCTTATAATAGCATATCGATTGTTTGAATGCAAGTAATTTTTATGATTTTTGCGAAAAAAGAGAAAATTATAACAAAAATTTATTTTATCTTGCCATAAGGTAGATTTTTTCCATATCTCTCATATTGAGCTGTTTAAAGACTCCAATGGTGCGAGTGTCCTCAAAACTGCATTTGAATGCAAGATCATGAATTTGCTGATCTGTGAGATCCAGCCCCAGTTCATGTAAACTGGTGGGCATTTCTACAGACCGGAAGAAATTTTCCATTGCTTCAATTCCTGCAAGGGCTGTTTCTTTATAATCAGTTCCACATGGAATGTCAAATACATTGGTGGCAAACTGAGCAAAACGTTCAGGGTTCACCTCGTAGACGTATCGTGCCCAGCTTCCCCAGATAGCTGCCAGACCTGCTCCGTGAGTTACATTGTAGACACCTCCCAGTTCATGTTCAAGCTGGTGGCATGCCCAGTCACCACCACCTGTACCGCATCCGGTCAGACCGTTGTGGGAAAGGCTTCCTGCCCACATAATTTCTGCCCTGGCGCTGTAATTGTCTGGTTCTTTCATAAGAATACGGGCATTGTAAATGACTGTCTGCATCAGAGCTTCGCTGATACTGTCTGTAATCTCCATAGTTTCAATATTTACAAAATATCGCTCCATGGTGTGCATGAGGATATCTACACATCCGCTTTCTGTCTGATACTGTGGGAGTGTGTAGGTGAGACGTGGATTTAAGATGGCAAATTTCGGCCTGCAGTAATCTGTCTTTGCACATCCACGTTTTTCTTTTGTTTCTTCATTTGTGATAACACTGGAACTGCTCATTTCACTTCCGGAAGCCGCAATTGTAAGGATGACACCAATGGGCAGACAGCCGGTTGGAACAGCTTTTTTCAGACAGAAATCCCAGACATCATTGTTCGGATTGGCAACGCCATAGCCGATGGCTTTGGAAGAGTCAATAACACTTCCTCCTCCTACAGCAAGGATAAAGTCTACATGTTCTTTTTGGCATAATTCGATTCCCTCGCGGACTTTGGAAAGAAGTGGATTAGGAATGACACCACCCAGGGTGATGTATTCAAGACCTTCTTCTTTCAGATTAGAAGTGATCTCATCAATCAGTCCGGAACGGACAGCACTCTGACCTCCATAATGGATCAAAACTTTTTTTGCTCCATACTTCTTCAGCAGGGAACCTGCCTGAAGGTGGGTATCTTTGCCAAAGAGAACCTGTGTTGGTGTATAATATTCAAAATTTCTCATAATATGTAAACGACCTCCTATAGATTGAAAGGTTAACTGAATCAGGTAAGTCCTCTGCTTTAATTGTAAAATGTAATGAGCAGTAGGTGGGACTTCCTTTTTATATTAAAGCAAATAATGGAAAAATAGTCAAAAAATAATAAAAAAATTAAAATTTGAAAGCAATTTTTGCTGGTTCTCAGAAGACATTTTTGGAAAGATTCCAGTACAGATATCTATAATTTTCTGCACACAGAAAACGGAAAGACAGAAATTTATAGATTTTGGACAGAATATTTTATGGGCATTATGTGAATGGAATGCTATGATAAATACACTTAAATATACAAAGTGAATAAAAAAGGAGGAAACAAGAAATGAAAAAAAGAATGTACAAGATTATGGCACTTGCCATGACTGCAGCTATGGTGGTACCGATGGCAGCGCAGACAACTGCATTTGCAGCTGACGACAAAGAAATTACTTACTGGAATATCGCGGTAGAGAGCCCGGACAAAGATATTGTTACTGCAGCAGTAGACAAGTTTAACAAAGAAACAGAGTCAGGCTATACTGTAAATTCGGTAGCTATCCAGAATGATACATACAAGGAAAAACTTGTTATCGCGATGAGCTCCGGTGAGTGTCCTGATATGTACTCAAGCTGGTCCGGTGGTCCGATGTATGAATATATTGATTCCGGATTTGCTCAGCCGATTGATGATCTTCTTGATCAGTCCGATGTTAAAGATAAACTTCTGGATGCAGCTATTGAACAGGGAAGCTACAATGGACATGTATATGCGATCCCATATCTGAATGTTTCTCTGGCAGGTATCTTCTACAACAAAGATATGTTTAAACAGTACGGACTTGAAGAACCGAAGACATTAGCTGATCTGGAAAATATCTGTGCAACATTAAAAGAAAACGGAATTACACCTTTTGCACTTGCTAATGGTTCCAAATGGACAGGTTCCATGTACTTCATGTCTCTGGCAGCACGTTATGGCGGACTGGAACCATTCCAGAATGCAGTTGCAGGAACCGGTAAATTCACAGATGACTGCTTCATCAAAGCAGGTGAGAAGATTCAGGAGTGGGTTAACAACGGATACTTCCCGGATGGCGTAAACTCCTTAAGCGAAGATGACGGACAGGCAAAACAGTTAATGTATCAGGAGACAGCAGGTATGCTTCTCTGTGGCTCATGGTATACAGGAACATTCCAGACTGACAGTGAGGAATTCTATCAGAAGATCGGCTGGTTCCCATTCCCTGCAATTGATGATTCCGATGCTGATCCTACAATCCAGATCGGTACTGTAGGTGATCAGTTCATTTCCTTTAACTGTGAAGGTGATAAACTTGCAGCAGCATTTGAATGTGCAACAGATCATTTATCTGATGAAGTTGCAGACATTACATACTCTAACAACAAGATTGTTCCTGTAAAAGATGCAGGAGACCACATCACAGACCCTGTTGTAAAGGAAATCTTTGATGCAGCCCAGGAAGCATCTTCTATCCAGTTGTGGTATGACCAGTATCTGCCAACATCTGTTGCAACTGCACATCTTGATGGCTTACAGGAAGTATTTGGTCTGACAAAGACTCCTCAGGAAGCACAGGAAGAAATGCAGAAAGCAATGGACGAATATTTAAGTACCAAATCTGATTCCGGCGCAGCAGATGATACTGCAGAAGAAGCTACAGATGATGCAGCAGCAGATGATGCTGAATAATCTTTAAAGGAAAGCAGGCATTCATTCTGACCTGAGTAAGGGTAGAAAAGAAGGGTTCTGCACATGCTGAAAGTGCAGAACCCTTTATCTTGAAAACAATATGTGAGTACACAGAGCGTGCTTGAAAAATCATTTCAATGTCAAACTACATATCAGACAGCATGTCAGAAAATATATAAAAACCATCTCAGAAATATATCTCTAACATATTCCGAAAGCATTTTTCAAACATACTCTGGCATACGTTAGGTCAGATGATCAAATCTCAGAAAGTATTAAAAAGGAGGCACCAAAATGAATGAAAAAGGGATATCTCTGGTTCAGTTAAGACAGAGAAAAACACGTCAGACAGCAGCACTTTTTCTGGCACCTGTTATCATTTTATTAGTAGTATTTATCGCGTATCCGATTATTGATACATTTATTACAAGCGGATACCAGTGGAATGGTATTTCCGCAGACAAGAAGATGGTAGGACTTGCAAACTGGGCAAAACTGATCAAAGATACAAAATTCTGGATAGCATTTAAGAACAACGTTATTATCATGATCCTATCTATCATTATCCAGATTCCGTTAGGACTTGCAATGGCAACATTCCTTGACTTTGGCGGTAAGAAACTTACAATTTTCAAGGTTATCTGGTTTATTCCAATGCTTATGTCTTCTGTTGCAATTGGTTTCCTTTTCACATACGCACTTGCAACAAACGGAGGTATTGTCAGCACAATTTCCGGATGGTTCGGAGGGGGCAACATTGACCTTCTTGGTAATCCAAAATTAGCATTGCTCACAGTTATTCTTATCATTGCATGGCAGTTTACACCATTCTACATGGTTTACTTTATGGCTGGTTATACAAACATCCCATATGATGTATTTGAAGCAGCAAGAATCGATGGTGCTACAAGAGGACAGTATTTCTGGAAGATTGCACTTCCACTTCTTATTCCGTCAATTAAGAGTGCAGCTATCCTTTCAATGGTTGGATCTCTGAAATACTTCGATCTGATCTATGTTATGACAGGTGGCGGTCCTGGTACTGCTACAGAGCTGATGGCAACCTATATGTACAAAGAATCATTCAAGAACTTTAACATGGGTTATGGCTCAGCCATTGCAGGAGGTATGTTTATCCTGATTACAATGGTATCTATGATTACTATGAAACTTATAAACGGAAAACAGGAGGATTAAGGGATGGACAGCTATAAGAAAAGTAGAAGAAAAAGCATCATAGCCTGGGTCATTGCTTTTGTTCTTGCTATCGGTGCAGCAATTGTATCATTTACACCTTTTATATTCATGGTGCTGAACTCATTCAAAGAGAAATTTGAGATGCTTACCAAGGGTGTATTCCAGCTTCCTGATAAACTGAACTGGTCCAATTACACTGAGGTACTTACAGGAGGGTTTGCAAATTACTTCAAGAACAGTGTGATCGTTCTTGCAATCTCCCTGATCCTGCTGCTGTTTATTTCAGCATGCGCTTCTTATCCTCTGGCAAGATTTAAGTTTAAAATGGCACAGCGATTTATGCGATCATTGTAGCTGTATGTCTATTCCTGTACATATTACATTGATCCCTGTATTCAAAATGTCAAAGTCAACAGGACTTTATGATACAATCTGGTCACTGATCGGACCGTATGTCGCATTCGCAGTTCCGATTTCCGTATTTATCCTGACCAGCTTTATGAAAGAGATTCCGAGAGAAATCGAAGAATCTGCTGAAATTGACGGATGTGGAAAGATTCAGATGTTCTTCTCCATGATCCTGCCGCTTTCCAAACCCGGAATGGCGACACTGGCAATTTACAATGGTGTAAATATGTGGAATGAATTCTCATTTGTAAATACACTGACACAGTCTGCCCAGAATCGTACCCTGCCGCTGGCAATCTGGGAATTCCAGGGACAGTATTCTATGAATACACCAATGATCATGGCGGTTCTTACATTAACACTTTTACCAATGGTTATCATGTTTATTATTTTCCAGGATAAACTGGTAAAAAGGTATGACTGCAGGTGCTGTAAAG
>ENA-OPZM01000648-OPZM01000648.1-human-gut-metagenome-genome-assembly--contig:-NODE-648-length-14474-cov-1.694919_pt1 | contig 14474 bp, 20 predicted proteins | sample MGYA00242478_ERZ504493 | MGnify/ENA primary metagenome ERZ504493 (study PRJEB26092, sample SAMD00036227) | human gut metagenome | host: Homo sapiens | study: EMG produced TPA metagenomics assembly of...
CCGGATGTTGCGCAAACATAGCCCCCATCGTCCACCCTGCCCCTGTCATGGTGTGTGCTCCATTAATTTCTTCACTCTCTCCGGAAAAATCTTCATTTTCCTGTGCAATCTCTGTTAGCTCTGGAATCACATTTTCCGGAAATCCGCCTCCGCTGCTTTCGTTTGCATAAGTCGTTTCCATAGATTCCAGAAAAATATAGATCAGATTTCTCTTTTCTTCCGGAAATGTAATAGATGCCTCTGCTGGGTCTACATAATATGTATCAACAAAATCTGAAACCGTCTCTTGATTCTCCAGATACTCCTCTAAATTCAGCCTTTCCGCTGTAACACACACTGTCACAACCGAAACAATAATCCCTAAAATCAAAAAAAGTGCATCCACTAAATAGAACCAGCGTTTCTTTCTAAATACGATAAGAAGTAAAACTACCGCCAGCATAACTAGCGCCGCTGGAAACAGACATTCGATCATATATTCTCTGATCATACCTGTATTGGTTCCCTCCAATGGGCTGTTTATGTGAAAAATCAATTCATCCACCGACAGACTTTTCCAGGTACGAAACATCCACTGCATACTAAAAAACAAAAGCGGCGCTATCAATGCAAACACAACTGTCAGCACGATATCTGCCACTTTTGCTGATTTTATCGCTATCTTTTGTATTTTTTTCATATTTTCCACATTCCTCAATCACAAAATCTCTAAAAATCATAACATACATGACCCGAAAAATGCCAAGAAAAAACGTCCAGGTAAAAAATTATGTAAATTTTTACATATCCCATACCACACCGGCACTGCCGCCACCTCTCCCGCCGATGTATACAAAACTCCACCTTCACTATAATAATTCGGATTTCCGGCCGCAACTTCTATGTACATCAGATTCGGCAGTCCATCAAAAGCTCCCGCACCAATATATGTAATATTCGCCGGAATATAGATCTCTTCAATCTGACCTGCTACAGCTGACAGCGCTCCGCTTTCAATCCCTGTGCAAGCCGCATCCGCCGGCAGCGCAAGGATGCCATCCGCAACACCTCCCGCACCCGTACAGGATGTAATATACCCCGCATCATTCGACACAAACCCGGTCAGCTCTCTCCATCCCGCATATAATTCCAGCCGCTCTGCACCTTCTTCCACTGCCGAAAACGGCACTGTACACCCTGCGTTCAAATACCAGCCGTCAAAGACTTTTCCAAGACGGAACGGAATACTCCAACTCTCCGGCGAAACCGCATCTGCAGCTCTGTAAGCGTCATTATTTCCGGTGTTCCTCCGTTTCCATGTAAATATATGGTAAGGACGGCAGGCACGGTTGTTTCCCCAGCCGAATCAGCGGCTACACCTGATTCTGATTCAACAGCTGCCGGAGACTCGGAGGCATCTGTAGTGTTCACCCCGGAGGCTGTAATATCCAAACTCTTTTCCGTTTCCGGCACACTTTCCGTGTTTGGATTTTTCCACATTTCCCTGCCTTCAAATTTGTCCGGCACGGAAAGAGGATCCAGTGAGATCAACATTTCCGCATCGGAAACCTTTAAGTCCCCTATCCCATTCACTGCCTCTGTTCTCGTCCTTACTTTCCACGCTTCGTCCGGTCTCACTAATATTCTTTCATACTTTTCTGCCGTATAATAAAGCCCATATATCAGCAGGACGACAAACAAAGCACAATGAAATCTTTTCCATATTTCTTCAAACTCTACTTTACTCTTTGATAATCCGATAATTTCTTCCATATTTTCCCACCACTCCTTCTGCTTTCTATTATAAATGGTGACATCCCGAAAAGGAAGTGGCATATTCACACATTATGATGTCTTTCCCCTTTCTTCGCCAAAAAGAGCAGCGCCTTTTCAGACGCTGCCCTTTCCTCTTTTCTATTTTACGGATCTTTTCTTTTCATACAGCCAATATACTATACCGGCAGACGCCAGCAGGATTATCACGATCCAAATGGCGATTGGAGTATTGTCTCCTGTTTTTGCAGCCACATTCTTCTTGTTTTGCTCTCCGGCTGCTTTTTGTCCATTTTCTGATGCCTGGGTATTTTCGGCAGTTTTTGACGTATCAGTAGTTTTTCCGTCATTTGCCTCCTGCGACACTTGTTCTGTCTGTCCTCCTGCGACTCCGGAACCTGTGTTTATCTGATTCGAAGGGGAATTCGAACCTGTTGTATCGGTTGTCACGTTTCCGGTGCCTGTTCCCGTATTGTTTCCTGGAGTATTGTTCTCTGGATTTGCAGAAACATCCGGTGTCTCAGTATCTCCTGACGGCTGAGAGCTGTCTGGCGTCGGCGCATTTGCCGTCGGGTCATTTACACCCGGTGTTGCTTCATTCCCTGACGGCTGCTCGTTATCCGGCGTTTCATTATTCTCCGGTGGTTCCTCTGTCGGCGCATCATTTAAGGCGATACATACGGCGAGAATCCGTTTACGCAGATTGAGACTTCCCCGTTTTTGACGGTGCCCTCGTGCTGTTCTGTATACATCTCCCCGTCTTTTTCAACATAATGCAGGATCGTTACTTCCTGGTCATTATAAGACGCATCAACCGGGAATCCCAGCTCCACGCTTTCTCCATCTGCCAGTTCCTGACTGAGTTTGATATCATATACACCGAGGATTGTCTGCTTTTTCACCGGCTCAACATATGCTGCGTACTTCTCTGAGTCGCTGTTTATGGTTTCTACGGCGATAGTCGTCCCTTCACCAAGTGAACCTTTGACCCAGATTCCTGTAGCCTCGTCTCGGATATTTGCTTCCACCGATGCTGACCCATCCGGGGCTTCTTCTTCAGGAGCTTCTGTATCCGGTGTCTGAGTATCATCCGGTTCTTCTGATGGTTGCGAAGTGTCCGGCACCTCTGCCGGGACAATCGTTATAACTGCCTGAGCGCTCTTGGTAGGATCTGCCACAGATACTACTGTAATCGTCAGACTCTGCGCCGTCTCATCCGCTCCAACCTGCAGTTTTCCATTTTCGTCAATCTTCGTATCTGCGCTTACGGCTCCGGATAAACTCCACTCCACCTGGGTGGATGGATTGCCTGTTCCAGTGACCGCCACGCCAAAGGTAAGGCTCTCTCCAGGTGAAAGCTCTGTCTGCTCCGGATTAACCGCAACCGAGTCAACGGTTACCGGATCAGTAACCGTAATAGCCTGCTCCGCCGTCTTTGCCACACCGTCGGATGTGTATGTAACAGTAATACTGCTCATACCCGTCTGGAGTGTTCCTGCACTATAGGTTACTTCCTGGGTCACTTCAGTTTCAGACCCGTCACTCCATTTTGCCATGACCGCTATTCCTGCAGGATCAAAGCTTTCTCCCGCTGTATAGGTTACCTTCGACGGTGCCTGGCTGATATAAATGGATGACAGCTCTTTCTTTATCTCTGTATCTGCGCCTGGTTCACCAAAGTCACCATAGTCCGCCAGATATATATGCATACATCTGGTCAAAACTATAGGCTCCGGTATTTGTTACGATACTGCTTCGGTCAGCATTACGAACGGAATCGCTTTGGATACGATAGAATCCGTTTTCCGCTGTCTGATTCTGGATCAGCACCGCATAATTTGCCCATGCGCCGGTTTTGTACAGTGCCGTACTGGATGTCGAGCTGCTGCTTCTTACATTCACAGAATTATGAGATGTATTAATCGTATCTTTTATTCCGATAGAGTAAGCATTTCCATCTCTGCCGCCTCCATTCTGATCCAGATTCCAGATCAGATTGGCTGCACGTTCTCCCCAGTATGGGTCTGAAGCATAGCTAACATTGATCCCGCTGCCTTTATTTCCCAGGAAACCGCCTTTATATCTCCAGTCGCTGGTATCCAGATAACCTCTGGACATCCAGCCGTCTGCAAACTGGCGGATACATTCCTGCACGCTTGCATAGGTAGACGCACTGGTTCCTGGTGATGTATCTATGGCATTGAGACCAAATAAGTTATTCTTTTCATGGGAAATGGAGCTTTTTCCCCATCCGCTTTCATTCGCACCCACTCCTGCGATCAGAAGCGCATTGACGCCGTAAGTATCCTGGGCGGAAACCAGGTATTCTCCGATGTTGTACATTTTGGAAGAACCGCCGGCCTTTGCATTGATCAGGCTGTTCAGCTCTGCCGCACTATAGCTGCTTGCGCTCCGCAGTGGAAGGTACTGATAATAATTATAGTATGGACTGCCTGCATTCACAGAATTGGAGCGTGTCTGATTCTGGTAGTCTGCAAGCATTACTGCGTAATCCGTATAAAAATAATGCCCGTCATAACTGTAATAAGTGGTGCCACTTGCCAGATATGATGGAGCATTTCCGTTGTCAAGAGAAGTTGCGTGTCCCGTTGTCGACATATCCTGTGTAATGTGGTGCAGAAGTCTGCCGCCAGACACTTCATAGCAGCTGATGGACTTTGCACTGGAGAAATTAACCAGCTGTACTTCACTGGCTGCCACTTCTCCCACCACGCCGGAAAGCATAAATCTTACCTTCCCGTTGTAGGTACCAAGATATGCCGCATCCGCACCGTAAGCTCCATTCGTGTAACCTGAAGCCCCGGTACCATACTCCGTATAGTTAGTCGTTGCATTTCCCTTCGTTCGGAAATTTACGACCTGCACGCTTGCCGCTCTTGAAAAAGTTCTCAATTTCGGTTGTTCAACCGTCCCCTCAGAATCGTCCACCTCATAAATGTTACCTTCCTCATCCATTCCGGTAACCTCTTCAAGACGCTGAGGGTTTTCATCCTCTAAAGCTGATCCTGCAGACGCCTGCTCCCCTTGCGTTTCTTCTGCACTGCTCTCCATCACCGTCATCCCAGACAAGGTCAGACAGAGGAAAAGCGCTGGTATCAGCAATTTCCGTATCTTATTCACTCACTCCTCCTTTTCTTTCCCCTTATTATTTTAGATACCGATACAAGTTTACATTAACATAGTTTGACAAAATATGCAAATCTTAGTTGCGGATTTACAAATGGGGACAGGGGCAAACGCAAATAGGGACACCCAATAACGCAAATTGGGGACGTACACTTTTGCAAAAAAGTGTAGTCCCCGTTCACACATTATTCTCCTAATCCGTCTGTAATGGCTTTTACCATAGCTGCCATCGCTTCCTCTTCGTCTTCGCCGTCACATATCAGAGTAATCTCATCACCCTTTTTGATGCATGCACCCAGCACACTCAAAACACTTTTGGCATTTGCAGTTCGTGTCATCGTACTCAAAAGTCACACGGCACTGATATCTGCTGGCCACATTACAAAATATTCCCGCAGCCGCAGATGTAATCCGGTTGGATTTGTAATTGTCACACTTTGCCGAATCCATATCTCGGACCCCCTATTCTTTTTCCTCTTGTATTATTATTTCCCTGATCTGTCTGATCACCAGATGCCTCCCGCAGCACGACCTCCACCTGGACATCATTCACCAGTCTGCAGTCTTCCGGCAGTTCTACGCTTACCGGCACGGTATAGGTTCCTGCTTCTGTATAATCCTTCAGATCAATGGACACCTTTTTTGCAAGAGACAGACTGTCCAGTGTCTCTTCTGGTCCCCGGATCTGCAGCTCCAGATCTACCGTCGACCCATAACTTATTTCCAGCCCTTCCGCCAGGTTGCTGACCACGATAGCATTCGTCGAGACTTCAAACACCTGTGCTCCCGGCTGGTTAACGGATATGGTCACTACCACATTGCTGGCGTTAGAGTCTACCAGAGTCACTCCTTCCGGAAGATACTCCGTAATATCTACCGTGTGCTCTGTCCGTTCTGTAAGCCCGGACAGCTCCAGTTCACTCTCCGGTATTTCAATCTCATCGAGGTCTTTCATCGTATCCCCGTCGCCAGACAAAAGAAGCTCCTGAGGTTCGCAGCTTATGTCACCGATACTGTATCCCTCCGCCGCAGAGATTCCTGATGTGTCCAGACTGATCGGTACATTTTTCGTCTGATCCAGTTCAACCTCTACAGATAATCCTTCATCTCCCAGATTGTTCGTCAGCAGAGTCTGGTCGATCACGTTGTTATTCGCATCATAAAGAATCAAGGTCGCCTCCAGTGTAGCACTTTCGGAAAGTCCGGAGACATCTACTTCCGCACAGACTCTGTTGATACTGTTGATCACACTCTTCGGCCCGCGGATCGTCACGCCTTCCGGATCTGCTTTCAAATTGCCGATCACATAGCCTTCCCGCACCGTTCCGATCGTTGTCGGAGTGATCGGGAAATTATTCCTTGCCTCTTCTTCAATCTGTACCTGCAGATTTCTCGGCGTAGAATAGGCAGCCTCATACGTATGTCCTTCAATGCTGATCTGTATCGGCACCTGCGTTCCCAGTGTAAGCTCCCGCATGTCCGCTGTCGCCTGTATGTCCTCCGCACTGATCCGGCTAAGCTCTGAACGGGTAGCCGTCACCGTCACGTCTACTTTCTGGGTGCCGTCTACGATCTGATAGGTACGGTTGGCATCCGTCACAATACTGTCATTGATTACGGTAACCGGAATATCAGAAAATGTCCGGTCCGTGACCGGGTCATCGATATTAACCACCAGGAACCACAGCGTAACCGCAGCCAGGAAGGCTAATATCTTAAGGCCGAGATTATTCATCAGTTTTTTTCTCATTCTTATGCCTTCCTTTCAAAAATGCACGCAGTTTTCCTGTTTCTTTTTTTGTCGCCTGGATATCCATCAGCATTTTGCGCAGCTGCTCCTCGTCCACAGCACGATAGAGCTGCCCGCCCTGTGCCACCGAAACTGCCCCTGTCTCTTCGGAAACCACAACGATCAGAGCATCGCTGACCTCACTCATTCCCAGTGCAGCACGATGCCTGGTGCCCAGATCCTTGCTGATATTCATATTGTCAGACAATGAAGATAACAGGTCGCTGATACGATCCTGTCACCACGTACGATGATCGCTCCGTCATGAAGCGGTGTGTTATGTTCAAAAATATTAATCAGCACCTGGCTGGATACCAGACAGTCCATCTGGATTCCTGTACTTTCATACTCTGTCAGGCGGATCGCCTGCTCAACCACGATCAGCGCCCCTGTTTTCACCTTGCCCATTGCATAGGCCGCATCAATGATACTTTCTCTGGTCTGCTCGCTAAAGTGAGATTTCTCTTTGCTGGCTTCAAATGGAACCACGGAGACCAGGAACTTCCGTTCGCCCAGTTTCTCCAGCGCCCGCCGAAGTTCCGGCTGAAATACTACCACGGCTGCTGTTGCCATGACGGTTACCAGGTTCTCCGCAATAAACAGAATCGTATGCATGTTAAGATGCGGCTAACAAATGAACACAGCCAGCACCAGGATCCCGCGAAGCAGCATCCATGCCTTGGTATTTTTAATCCATACCATGATCTGATATATCAGAAAGGTAAGAATTAAGACCTCAACGATATCTGTTATCTGTATATTGGGCAGGTAAAGGCTCCCTGCATATTTTGCAATCAATCCATCAACCAGCTGTCTCACTCTTTCACCCCACTTTCTGCCAGATCACAGGATCCTTCCTCTATTTTTTCATTCCAAAATCATTTTCCATGCTCTGTGTCAGCAGCATCTTATCTACGTCCTTCATATCACGTCTTTTCCGTGCTTTTTTTCCGGACTTCCTCTGCATCAATGATCTCTGTCTCCTGGCGTTCATTAATCCTCTTTACCGTTTTCTCCGGTGTGGAGACTGATATCTTTGGCACAGCCTTTACATAATAATAGTATTCATCGTCTTCATACTGAAGATTCTCACTTCTGGCATAATCTACCGTGAAGAAGAACAACTCCAGGATCAGTCCTACTGCAATTGCAGCAATACTTCCTCCGATGAGCGCGCCATAAGAAGTATGTACGCCAAAAGCAATATCCCCTACTGCAATCACAATGATATTTGCTACAGCTCCTGCAACGATAGCAATTTCCATGCATGATCCATTGCCTGCCGGCGCAGAGTGTATACGACAAAGCAGCAAATAATAAACGCAACGATCACGATCCAGAGTTCTTTATCCTGAAACACCTGTTTCAGATATGTAGTCGCCTGGGTCAGAAGGTCTGCGCTCCCTTCCAGAGATGAAGCATTTTCCCTGACATATTCCAGCATGTAAAACACGATCGTGCCGCAGGCTACCGCAACCATACTGACCGGCGACAGTACCAGACCGCAGGCGATAGGGATCACATACGGAATTTTCAAGAAAAACGCAATCGGCGTCAAAAGCACCAGCAGCGCCATTTTGGGCGTCAGCCTGAGATAAAAAATATACAGGATCAAAAATACGGCCGCTGTTACCAGCAGTGCTCCCAATGAAGCGGAGAACATATGCGCCAGAACCAGCGCCGTTGCCGCCAGAACTGTAACAAGCAGCGGCAGGAAAGCACAGATTACAGCCAGTGCCAAAGCCACGACCGGCGAGTCAAACGCATCCATAAATCCCACGTTATGATTGATCAGTGTAAAAACCACGACCGCAGGATGAACTGACCTGCCTTGTCAATGATTTTTGTATACCGGGCATATACCTCCTGTATACGTCCGCGCAGCACATAGATTGTATCCATCTGTCTATCTCCTTTTCCTCTATTCCTGTGAATCTGTCTGAGCATACATTTTCAAAAGTCTGGTCAGATCATGATTATATTTTTTAACTCTCTGCCTGGAGTTTTATGCTTTTCATTATATACATGGCTGGTAATCATAGCATAAATGATAACAACCGCCAGCCATCCCACAATAGCCATACCGCCAATCAGTACCATCACTGCCATAGACATATGCCCCAGAAGGCTGTCAAGTCCCGCAAGCACTGCAAGCCCTACAACCAGCACGTATCCGATGGTCACCCAGATAAAGGAACACAGCATATGCAGGCTGGTGTAATCCTTGCGGTAATATGCGCTGATCTTAAAATCCTCTTTCCCCTGCGTCTGCTCATAAAAAGCAAGACGTGTCATTAACTTTACTTTTCTCTCGTCTAACATCCTACACCTCTAATGATTTTCTGTCGTCTAACCATCATTTTTAGTATAACAAATATCCTTACCCTTGTCCAATACTTATCGTTAAGAAATAGACTTTTTGGACACCCCTCTGCTTCAGCGTAAATGCGGCCGCATCAAGGGTGCTTCCCGTGGTATAGATATCGTCAACCAGCAGGATCGTCCTGACGGGCAAAAAGCTGTCTGCAAGCATAAATGCATTTTCATATTCTGCATCCGTCCCTGCCTGTCCAGCTCTTTCTGCGGTACCGTATTCTTCTTTCTTATCAGGCTTGCGGCGTCTACCGGAATCTCAAATGCACGCCCCAGCCCTTCAGCGATCAGCTCTGCCTGGTTATATCCCCGGGCTCTCCTTCTCTTTTTATGCAGGGGAACCGGCATGATCAGGCAGGGCCGCCATCTGCGGACCTGTCCTTCAAACGCCCGGGTTAATTCTGCCGTATAATGGGCGGCAAATCTGCGCTGGTTTTGATATTTAAAACGATAGATGGATTGATTGACCGGCTTCCTGTGAAGCCAGAGACTGTAGCCTGATCATAAAAATGTCTGGTTTCCGCACAATCGCGGCAATACTCCTGTTCTGCATATCGCACAGGTCTGCCGCACTGCATGCATCTGGGCTCTTGTATTTCGAGTTTTCTCAACTTTTCCCGACATTCAGGACAGGTTCCCGCCCGGCTGGCTTTCCCGCAGAAAGGGCAGATCTCCGGCCAGAGCAATGTACATACTTCTGTCAAAAGTTTATTTTTTTTGATACTCATCTAGTAAAATTCACGGATCCGTTCAGCAAGGCTTGTATTCCTCTTCTGATCCTGATTATTCCGGATCATTTCCTGGAAGACTGCCTCGCTTCCCACCAAGGTGACACATTTCTTTGCCCGTGTCACGGCTGTATAAAGCAGATTCCTGTGATACAGCTGTCTTGGCCCCTGAAGCAGTGGGATCACCACCGCCGGATACTCGCTCCCCTGCGATTTATGAACCGTAATGGCGTAAGCCAGTTCCAGCTCATCCATCATGCTATAGGGATAAACTACTTGCCTGTGTTCATCATACTCTACTGTTATGGTCTCTTCATAGGTATTGATTTCCCGGACAACACCCATGTCTCCATTAAATACGCCTTGCCCTTTATCCACAGTAAGGCCGTATTTCGTCTGTATTTTCCATTCCAGCTGATAGTTATTTTTGATCTGCATCACCTTGTCCCCTTCCCGGAACAAACGATCTGCATATTCTCTTTCGCTTTTCTCCGGCGACGGCGGATTTAGATACTGCTGCAGGATCTGGTTTAATCTTTCTACCCCCCAGCAGCCCCTTCCGCATAGGCGTCATCACCTGGATGTCATAGATACCGGCATTCACATATTTCGGCAGCTTTTTCTGGATCAGGGTCAGCATCACGCTGATGATTACGTCCGGCTCCTGCCTCTTCAGAAAAAAGAAATCCCGACTCTTGTTATCCAGGATCACCGGTTCTCCCCGGTTGATCTTATGGGCATTGACGACAATATCGCTCTCTCCGGCCTGCCGGAAAATCTTCGTCAGCATCACCACCGGGAAGCACCCGGAGGCAATGATATCCTTCAGCACACTGCCAGGTCCCACACTTGGCAGCTGATTCTGGTCTCCTACCAGGATCAGACGGGTCCCCGGCATCACGGCTTTCAGCAGTGCATTCATTAAAGGCAGGTCCACCATAGACACCTCGTCAATGATCAGCACATCCGTATCCAGCGGGTTCTCCTCATTCCTCTGAAAGCCTCCGATGGTTTCCTCCTCCGGATTGCCGCTGACCTCTAAAAGCCTGTGTATCGTAGACGCCTCATACCCGGTGGTTTCTGTCATCCTCTTGGCAGCCCGCCCTGTAGGTGCTGCAAGCAGGATGGTCATTCCTTCACTCTCAAACAAACGGATCATGGCATTAATTGTAGTTGTCTTTCCGGTCCCCGGTCCTCCGGTCAGGACCAGGATCCCCTGCTTCGCCGCTTCCATTACCGCTTTTCTCTGCATCTCGTCCAGAAAAAGCCCGGTTGCGTCCTCAATCTTTCCTAATCTTTCCAACAGACGTTCCCTGGAAACTTCTTCAGAAATATTCAGATCATGAAGCATTTTTGCAACGTTCAGTTCCATATAATAAAACCTTGAAGAATATACTCTCACACCGTCTTCTGCTTCTTTTAGGACCACCTTTTTTTCCATAGCCAGATCCATCAGGTACTTCTCAATATTATCAATCTCTACCTCTAAAAGCTTTCCCGCCCTCCAGGTCAGCGCATCCTTAAGAAGGTACACGTGGCCTTCTCCGATGCTCTGCATCAGTGTATAAAAAATCCCGCTTCGGATCCGGTAATCTGAATCCGTATGTATCCCTACTTTTGCAGCAATCTCGTCGCAGTCTTAAATCCCACGCCCGCCACGTCATCAGCCAGGCGGTAGGGGTTTTCCTCGATGATACGGTAAACATTACGTCCGTACTGCTGATAGATCTTCGCCGCCAGCGTAGTGGAAATCCCATATTTCTGCAGGTAGATCATGCTCTTCTCAGATCCTTCTTTTCCTCTGCCTGCACGGCGATCTCCCTGGCTTTGCGTTCACTGATTCCCTTGACTTCGGCAAGCCGTTCCGGCTCCTCCTCGATGATCCGGAATGTATCTTCCCGGAATTTTTTAACGATCCTTCCGGCTAAAGCAGCGCCAACGCCTTTGATGGCGCCGGATCCCAGGTATCGTTCAATGGAAACCAGATCTTCCGGCTCACAGACTTCCGATGTCTGTACCGCAAACTGCAGCCCATAAAGTTTATGCGTGGTGTATTCTCCCTCCATTCGAAGAAGCTCTCCCTCTTCAATGAAGTGAAAATTCCCCACGCAGGTCACTTCTCCGTCTTCATTATTCAGATGAAAAACTGTATACCCATTATCTTCATTGCGGTATACAATGTGCTCTACATATCCTTTTATCTCTTCCATTAGTAATCTTTTCGCCCACCTGCAAATTCTACAAACTGTCCGGTTCCGATAGCCACCACCTGCATCGGTTCTTCCGCTGTCATGGTATTGATTCCTGTCTTCTCCTCAATCAGCTCTTCCACCCGCGGAGCATAGATCCTCCGCCGGTCAGCATGATCCCCCGGTCCAGGATATCCGCGGACAGTTCCCGGAGGTGTGCGTTCCAGAACACTGATGACTGCTTCCACGATCTGACCTGTAGTCTCCCGCAGGGCCTCTTCTGTCTCCGATGACGTGACTGTTACCGTCTTTGGAAGGCCTGTTACCAGGTTCCTTCCCCGCACCTCCATAGACTCTTCCTCGATCAGCGGATAGGTTGTCCCGATCTTGATCTTGATATCCTCCGCCGTCCGTTCTCCGATCAGCAGATTGTGTTTTTTCCGCATAAACCGGACAATGGCTCATCAAAGTCATCTCCTGCCAGCTTGATGGATGTGTTGACTACTGTACCGCCAAGAGAGATCACCGCAATATCCGATGTTCCTCCGCCAATATCCACGATCATATTTCCACAGGGTTTTGAGATGTCGATCCCCGCACCGATGGCTGCCGCCACGGGTTCCTCGATCAGGTTCACCTCCCGGGCGCCGGCAGCATATGTGGCTTCCTCTACCGCCTTACGCTCCACCTCTGTGACGCCGCTTGGCACACAGATACTGATGCGCGGCTTTTTAAATGTACGTTTCCCCAAGGCCTTCTGCACGAAGTACTTGATCATCTTTTCCGTAACTGTATAATCTGAGATCACGCCTTGGCGCAGCGGACGCACCGCGATGATATTTCCCGGTGTCCTCCCCAGCATCAGACGCGCTTCTTCTCCGATGGCTTTAATGGCATTGGAATCCCTGTCAAACGCCACCACCGAAGGCTCCTTCAAGATCACGCCTTTGCCCTTGACATAGACAAGGACACTGGCGGTGCCCAGATCAATTCCGATATCTGCTGACATCCTTATTCCCCTTTCGTCATGCTGTCTTGCTCTCTTTTGTGCATGTACCATTATAATCAAATTTCCGGAAAATGGAAAGTCCTTATTTCCTTAATTCTTTGTAAAGCATCGGGGGACTTCGACACTATTTTTTCAGGACCATGTCAATATATCGCCCTGTATAAGACACCGGATTTTTCGCTACTTCCTCCGGCGTCCCCTGGGCAATCACTGTTCCGCCCCGTTCTCCTCCTTCCGGACCGATGTCGATGATATAGTCTGCCGTCTTGATCACATCCAGGTTGTGCTCGATCACGATCACCGTATTGCATCGGAGGAAAGCCGGTGCAGGATCTCCGTCAGCTTATGCACATCTGCAAAATGAAGCCCCGTGGTCGGCTCATCCAGGATATAGATGGTCTTTCCAGTGCTCCTTTTGCTTAATTCCGCCGCCAGCTTAATCCTCTGCGCCTCTCCTCCGGAGAGCGTGGTGGACGCTGTCCCAGCCGGATATAAGAAAGTCCCACATCATACAAGGTCTCCATCTTCCTTCGGATACTGGGTACATGTTCGAAGAAATGAAGAGCCTCTTCCACCGTCATATTCAGCACATCATAAATACTTTTCCCCTTATATTTGACCTCCAGCGTCTCCCGGTTGTACCGCTTTCCTTTGCAGACCTCACAGGGTACATACACATCCGGAAGAAAATGCATCTCAATCTTCAGGATTCCATCACCGCTGCAGCCTCGCACCGGCCGCCTTTCACATTAAAGCTGAAACGTCCCTTCTGATATCCCTTGCCTTTGCATCCGGCGTAGCTGCGAACAATTCCCGGATCAGTCAAACACTCCCGTATATGTGGCCGGGTTGGACCTGGCGTCCTGCCGATCGGCGACTGATCAATATTAATCACCTTGTCCAGCTTCTCGATCCCTTTGATGTCCTTGTGTTTTCCTGGTATGGTCCTGGCACGGTTTAAATCCCTCGCCAGACGTTTATAGAGGATCTCATTGACCAGGGAACTTTTTCCCGAACCGGAGACCCCGGTCACGCAGGTCATCACACCCAGCGGGAATTTTACATCAATATTCTTTAGATTATTTTCTCTGGCCCCGGTCACCTTCAGCCACCCAGAAGGCTTTGCCCGGTGTTCCGGCACAGGAATTTTAATCCTCCCACTTAGGTATGCTCCGGTTATGGAGTTTTTATTCGCCATAATTTCTTCTGCAGTGCCTTCTGCCACCACTTCTCCGCCATGCTCGCCGGCTCCCGGCCCGATATCCACGATATGGTCCGCCTCGCGCATGGTATCTTCATCATGCTCTACCACGATCACGGAGTTGCCCAGATCTCGCAGATGCTTTAAGGTGCCCAGCAGCTTGTCATTATCCCTCTGGTGAAGACCAATACTGGCTCGTCCAGGATATAGCTACGCCCACCAGGCCGGACTCCGATCTGTGTAGCCAGCCCGGATCCTCTGTGCCTCTCCCCCGGAAAGGCTGCCG
>ENA-OPZM01000649-OPZM01000649.1-human-gut-metagenome-genome-assembly--contig:-NODE-649-length-14467-cov-1.650767_pt1 | contig 14467 bp, 19 predicted proteins | sample MGYA00242478_ERZ504493 | MGnify/ENA primary metagenome ERZ504493 (study PRJEB26092, sample SAMD00036227) | human gut metagenome | host: Homo sapiens | study: EMG produced TPA metagenomics assembly of...
CAGAAAACTCACATTCTTTTGCGGCTTCCACACTGGAAATGATCTGCTCCATCCTGTCTGAAGTCGCGGCATCCAGATGGTCTCCCAGCTTTTCCTTCAGATACCGGATACCGGACACGTCTGCCGGCGTCTCGTCAAAGAGGCCCAGATAACACTCCACGGATTCCCTGGCATAGCCCATCTCCTGAAGCTCTGCGGCCACGCCTTCTCTTCCGATCTTGTCCATCTTATCTAAAACAATAAACACCTCATCATAGTCTTCCTCTTTAAACCCACTATAGGAAGCCATGGCCTTTAATATATTCCTGTCATTGATACAGACTGTAAAATTCTTAAAATCAATCTTCCCAAGCACCGCGGTCGTGGCAAGGATCAGCTCAATCTCAGAAAGAGCGCTCTCTTCTCCCAGAATATCAATATCACACTGGGTAAACTGACGGAATCTTCCCCTCTGCGGCCTGTCCGCACGCCAAACACTTCCGATCTGCAGCGCCTTAAAAGGAGACGGCAACTCATTGGCATGAGCAGAATAATACCTTGCCAGCGGCACGGTCAGATCATAGCGAAGGCCGCTGTCCGCCAGGTCATTTTCTTCTTTCGCCTCATCAATCTTCAGCTTTTCTCCCCGTTTCATGATCTTGAAGATCAGCTTTTCGTTATCTCCGCCCTGCTTGCTGCACAGATTCTCAATATGCTCCACACACGGTGTCTCCATCGACTGGAACCCAAAGCCCTTATAGGTCTCTTTGATCAGTCCGATCAGATAATCACGGATCTCCATTTCCTGGGGAAGGATATCTTTCATCCCTGTCACCGGCTTCTTTTTTAATGCCATAACCATTCTCCTTTTCGTTGTATCATCTCGTCGATCCTCTCAATATACGCATCGATTGCTTTGACGTTCTCAATCCGTATCAGATTCGTCAGCTTCTTCTTTCTGCTTCCCGGCATGGGGCAGGGCTCCTTCAGCACGATTTTTGATGATGCCCCGGCGCCGGCCGCCAGGATCGACTGTTTTTCTTCCATAATAAGTATATTGTATATTCCGGCTTTGTCAACCTTTGCATATCCTACATTTTCAAAATTACCGGCTATATTTTTCTGCCGGTAGAGATAGTAGGGGGTAAGTCCCATCCTTCCCGCCGCCTCTTCTGCCATACGGATCATTTCACCAATATCTGTGCCCATACGAGCCTTTTGCTCCTCCTGGCCCATGCGGGCCGCACGCTTGATAGCAAGCGAATGGACGGTCAGACTGTCCGGCGAAAGCTACCGACCTTTTCCAGGGTGTCCTGCATTTCAGCAGGCCCTTCTCCCGGAAGACCGGCGATCAGGTCCATATTAATATTGTCAAACCCTATCTCTCTGGCCAGACAAAAGACCTCCTCAATCTCCTCTACCGTATGCTTTCTTCCGATCAGGTCAAGTGTTTTCTGCTGCATAGTCTGGGGGTTGACAGAAATCCTGGTAACGCCGTGCTTTTTCATTACTTCAAGCTTTTCTCTTGTGATACTGTCCGGCCGCCCGGCTTCCACTGTGTATTCCAGCAGACGACTTCTGTCAAAATGCTCATCCACAAAGGAAAGCAGGCGTTCCAGCTCCCGTGCCGAAAGAGATGTTGGTGTTCCTCCTCCGATATAAATACAATTCAGATGCTTTTCTGCGGAACACTCTGCAATCGAAGCAAGCTCGCGGCACAGGGCATCCAGGTAATCCGTCACACGGTCCGCCCAGTCCCCGATAGCTCCTGAACTGAAAGAGCAGTAGCTGCATACGGTAGGGCAAAAGGGAATCCCGATATAGAGACTGTATCCCTCATTCAGGTCAAGCTGTCCAAGGAGCGTTCTCTCCCTTCCTGAAATATCCCAGGCAAGAGCTGCTTTATCCTCGCTCACCAGATACTCTTCCCGGAACCAGGAAAGAATTTCCTCCCTGCCAAAGCCTTCCTCCCTCTTCTGAAATGCAAGCTTAGTGGGCCGCACGCCCAGCAGAGTTCCCCAGGCAAGGGTGCGTCCTGCTTTTTCGGCCAGCATCCTGTACCACTGCCGGTCCAGCACGTGCTTATCCTTTTCCCTGCCTCCTTCTGTATCCAGAATAAGTCTGGATCCATCCGGAAATTCTGCCGTGGCAAAATGAGAGGCTTTCTCCTCCACGGAAGAGTGCACCTCTTCCTCCGGGAAAAAAGCCTTCACCATATGATATGCATTATATAGATAGGAATCATTTCTGCAAGATACCAAAATCATATGCTACTCCTGAATAAACGGATTTTCTCTTTTCTCGTATCCGATCAGGGTCTCCCCCATATGTCCCGGATAAACATGTGTATCATCCGGCAGAACCATCAGCTTTTCTCTGATTCCCCGGATCAGATCCTTCGTACTGCTTCCTTCAAAATCGGTCCTGCCCACTGATCGCTGGAACAATGTGTCTCCGCTGAACAAAACCCCCTCCGATTTTACATAGTAGCAGCATCCGCCCGGCGTATGTCCTGGCGTATGAAGCACCTGAAAATCATATCCTGCCAGAGAGAGCGTCTGTCCGTCCCGCAAGCACAGCTCCCGCAAAAGTATAACCCGCGGTATAAATAGCAGACTGGTTCCACTGCGGATCCTCCATCATCTTCAGATCGTCTTCATGTACATATACCGGCACGGAATATTCTTTCAAAAATCCATCAATCCCCATAATGTGGTCAAAATGCCCATGTGTCAGAAGGATGGCTTCGATCTTCAGCCCCTCTTCCCGAATATGATCCATCAGACGGGCCGGCGCTGCCGCCGGATCTACAACCACCGCCTGCTTTGTATCCTCATTCACCGCCAGATAGCAGTTTGTACTGATAATACCTGTCACAAATTTTTCTACTCTCATCTTTTAACCTGTTGTCCTTTCAATATCGATCACACCGTCCAGCTGGCGAAGCTTCTCAATGATTTTTGTAAGCTCATCTCTGCCGTGTACAATAAATCCCGTCTCGATGGTGGCTGTTCCTTTCTTACTGGTCCGGACATTCATGGATTTCACATCCACATCCGCCTCCGTGAAGATCCGGGACATTTCCATCAAAAGACCCTGGCGGTCATAAGTATACATCTTGATCTCCGCAAGATACTGGCCGCCGGCCTCTTCGGCCACATCGCTCTCCCACTCGGCGTCTATAAGCTTGCCCTTTCAGCTTCCGTCAGATGGATCATATTGACACAGTCTGTACGGTGGATAGAAAGACCTCTTCCTCTGGTCACAAATCCCACAATCTCATCCCCCGGCACCGGATTACAGCACCTGGAGAACCGTACCGCCACGTCATCAATTCCCTTGACCACAATACCGCTCTTGGATTTTGCGATATGGACACGGTTCTTTGCAGCCTCCGCCACCCGTTCCAGCACCACTTCGTCCGTAAGCTCCTGCTTATGCTCCTTGTTGTACTCTTCCATCAAACGGTTTACCACCTGGCCCTCTTTCAGTCCTCCGTGACCAATGGCGGCAAGCACTGCATCCCAGTCCCGGAATCCATACTTCTTCTGGACCACCTCCATATATCTGGAGTTCATGATATCACTGGGATTAATGCTTTTTGATTTGCAGTAAGAGGCAATCATTTCTTTTCCTTTGATGATATTGCTCTCTTTAAATTCCTTTTTAAACCATTGATTAATCTTATTTTTTGCCTGTGTACTTTTAACGATGTTCAGCCAGTCGCGGCTGGGACCTTTGGAATTCTGAGAGGTCAGGATCTCGATCCTGTCTCCGTTCTGGATTTTATAGTCAATATTAACCAGCTTTCCGTTTACACGGGCGCCTACCATCTTATTTCCTACCGCACTGTGGATGGCATAGGCAAAATCGATCGGCGTTGATCCATTTGGAAGATTCTTCACGTCTCCCTGGGGTGTGAAGCAATATACATCCTCGGCAAACAGATCCAGATCCCCTTTGATCAGATTTAAAAACTCCCGGTTGTCCGACATGTCTCTTTGCCATTCCAGAATCTGACGGAGCCAGCTTAGCTTTTCTTCCTCCTGAGCCTCCACGCTCTTTCTTCCATCGTTGGACTCTTTATATTTCCAGTGGGCTGCAATACCGTACTCTGCCGTCTTATGCATTTCCTGGGTCCGGATCTGTATCTCGAAAGGCTGCCCTACCGAACTCATCAGCGTCGTGTGGAGCGACTGATACATATTTGGCTTCGGCATGGCAATATAATCCTTAAAACGTCCCGGAATCGGCGTATACATCTCATGGATCACACCCAAAGCCGCATAGCAGTCCTTCACGGAATCCACAATGATCCGCACTGCAAACAGATCATAAATCTGATCCACAGTCTTATCCTGATTGACCATTTTCTTATAAATACTGAAGAAGTGCTTAACTCTTCCGTTGACCTCTGCCTTAATGTTGGCATTTTTCATATGGTCCGACACTTCGTCCACAATCTGCTGAACAAATTCTTCTCTTTCCGTCTTTCTTGCATTGATCTGCTTTACAAGATCAAAGAAAACCTCCGGCTGAGAATACTTAAGCGCCAGGTCGTCAAGCTCTGTCTTAATCTTGGAAATACCAAGCCTTTGGGCAATCGGAGCGTAGATGTCCATGGTCTCCTTTGCCTTTTCCTTCTGCTTGGCAGGCGTCATAAACTGCAGTGTCCGCATATTATGCAGACGGTCGGCAAGCTTAATGATAATAACCCGGATATCCTTCGCCATAGCAAGAAACATTTTTCTTAAGTTTTCCGCCTGCAGCTCCAGTTTATCCGAGGAATATGAAAGCTGGCCCAGCTTTGTGACCCCGTCTACCAAAAGCGCCACTTCCTCGCCAAATTCTTTTTTAATATCTTCATCCGTATATTTCGTATCCTCCACCACGTCATGGAGCATTCCTGCCGTGATCGTTTCCTTATCCATCTCCAGATCCGCCAGGATAATAGATACCCACAGCGGATGAATGATATACGGCTCTCCCGATTTCCGGCATTGGTTCCCGTGCGCCGTCTTAGCCATCTGATATGCCTTGCTGATCATTGACACATCCGTCGACGGATGGTATTTCCGGATACGGGCGATTAACATGTCATACAGACGGTCCGGATCTTCATAATCGCCAGGTGCCTTTACCGCATGGCCATCCACGATCTTAAGTCCGCTCATAGTGTCTTCGGTAATAGACTCCGGCGCAATGCGCCCGTCGATCGCCTCATAAGTTGTCGTAGACTTTGACATATTAACGCCTCCTCTCTCTTCGTAATTACAATCATCTATTTTCCCGGATATATGATGACCGAATCTACATCATATTCCTTCAGACGTTCCCGTCCCTTAAGCCCGGCCAGCTCCATCAGGAACACGGCCTTCACTACTTCGCCGCCCAGTCCTTCCACCAGACGTATCATAGCCTCGTTGGTTCCTCCGGTAGCGATCAGATCATCCACCAGCACTACCTTCTGCCCCGGCTTTACAGCATCGCGATGCATCTCCAGTTCTGCAGTCCCATACTCCAGCTCATACTGGATAGACACAGTCTCTCTGGGCAGCTTCCCTTTCTTCCGGATCGGGATGAATGGCTTATGCAGATTATATGCGATCGGAGCTCCAAAGATAAATCCCCGGGACTCAGAGCCGGCAATCAGGTCAAACTCAAGACCTTTCAGCTTCTCCTGTATTAGATCGATCGCAAGCCTCAAACCGTCTGCATCTTGAAGTACACTAGTCACGTCCCGGAAAATAATTCCCGGCTCCGGAAAATCCGGAATACTGATTACATAGTCCTCGATCCGTTTCATCGTCTCGTCTCCATTCTCTTAAAAATATTAATACAATCTTAAGTATAGCATTACTTATCCCCATTTTCAAACTATTCTGTACATTTATAGCAGTACTTTCTTTCGCATTTTTACGCAGTCTGATAGTGAGTGATCACAATCTGGGGCGTCGCCTGTCCCATATATTCATTCAGTGTGGGATAGTAGGTAATAGAAAGCAGCGTGTCTTTTCGCCCGGACAGATTCTCTACATCACCAAAATATACTGCCTCCACTGTATTGCCATTTGCATCCACAGCCCGCATTTTCAGCACATTCTTCTTCCTTCCCATCACACGCATATCCATAAGCCGCACATTTCTGGCCGCAAAAACAGGCTTTGTATTTCCTTTTCCAAACGGCTCCAGAAGCGCAAGCTCACGGATCAGCCTTCCGTTACGCAGGAAAAAGGCATTTCCATATCAATCACCACTTTTCCGTCAGATCCTTGGGTGTCAGCGTACAATAATCGTTGATCATCTTCCGGAAACTTTCCAGATTCTCCCGCTTCATCGAAAGTCCCGCCGCCTGTCTGTGACCGCCAAATCGCATAAGCAGATCCTTGCACCGGCTCAATTCCTCATACATAGAATAGGCTTCGATGGAACGTCCGGATCCTTTTAATCCTTCACTTGCATTTGTCAGCACAAACGCCGGCTTATAATACCGTTCCCTTATCCTTCCGGCCACGATCCCGGCCAAACTTTCGTGGCAATCGGGAAGATAGATCACCAGCACCCGGTCTTCTTTCAACGCAGATGCTTCTACCATCAGCTCCGCTTCTTTCACCGCTTTTTCCGTCATTTCCTTACGGCTGTCATTCAGTGCTTTCAGATCCCCATGGTCCAGCTGGTCCGCCTCCTTCCTGGTCTTTGCCTCCAGCAGCCGAAGCGCCCGCTTGGCTGTGTCGAGCCGTCCGCTGGCGTTTAAGCAGGGACCAAGCACAAAACCGATATGATAGGCGCTGATGGTCTTATCCGCAAGGCCGGTACATTCGATCAGCGACCGGAGGCCCGGATTTCTGGTACGCTCCAGCATCTGCAGCCCTTCCTTTACGAAGATACGGTTTTCTCCTTTCAGATCCATCACGTCTCCTACCGTAGCAATAGCAACATTTTCAATAAGATCATCCAGATCTTCGGAGTCCCGCCCCATAGATTCCCAGAGAGCTTCCATGAGTTTATATGCCACTGCCGCTCCGCATAAATGCGGAAAAGGATATTCACAGTCCGGACGTTCGGATCCACTACCGCATCTGCCGGAGGCAGGAGATACTGTTTCTTGCCACCCCACTCTTCAAAGGGCACCTCGTGGTGATCCGTTACGATCACAGTCATCCCCATATCTTTTTCCAAAGGCAATCTCCTCAGCCGCCGCAATCCCATTGTCACAGGTGAGCACCGTGTCCACGCCGTCATCATATGCCCTCTGGATCAGGTGAATATTCAGCCCATATCCGTCCGTCATACGATCCGGAATATCATAGTCCGCATCTGCCCCCAGCCTCTTTAGACCTTCCAGTAAAATATAGGTGGCATTGACTCCATCAATATCATAATCTCCAATGACCCGGAGTCTTTTCCCTTCTTCCAGCTTTTCTCTCAGGATTTCCACAGCCTTGTCCATATCCTTCATCAGCATCCCGTCGCACAGGTCTCCGATCGTCCCGTTCAGATACTGTCCGATTGCTTCTTCTCCCACAACATCCCGGTTTCTGATCAGGCAGGCGAGCCTGGGGCTGATCTGAAATTTTTCCCGATTCCGGCAAAATCCGCTCCCTTCCGAAGCATTACCCATCGTTCCATTTTTTCACTCCTTACGCCGCTATACATATAATATATAATGCAAAAGAAACGGCCCGCCGTTCCTCCAGGCTGTGGCCGTTTCCCGTCTCATTTTTCTATTTGCTATTTCTTTCCTTTGCCTGCGGTCTTCTTTCCACCGATCTTTGTCTTCATTACATACCACAGGGCTGCCGTGATACATACAGAGGAATAAGCTCCCCAGACAATACCCACGATCAGCGGCAGTGCAAACTCACGGATGGAGCTGACACCCAGAATATACAGAACCGCAACCATGATGAATGTAGTCAGGTTCGTATAAATACTTCTGGTCAGTGTCTCTGTAACACTCTTGTTTACCAATAGCTTAAGGTCTGTGCTCCTTGTCTGGTAGCGCAGCTCCTCACGGATCCGGTCAAAGATAACGATAGTCGCATTGATCGAATAACCTACAATCGTCAGGATACATGCAATGAAAGTATTGCCAATAGCGATCCTGGATACCGCATAGAACAGGATAACTACCACCACATCATGTAACAGAGCCAGTACCGCACTGGTCGCAAACCGGATATCCTTAAATCTGAGCCAGATGTACAGCAGCATGAACACTGCGGCTGTCAAAACGGCCACAACGGCGTCCTGACGCATTTCGCTGCTCACCGTAGAGCTGATATTTTCTGCAGTGATCGTATCTGCATCAACCTGGAAATTATCTACCAGAGCCTGATTGAGCGCCTCACGCTGGTCAAGATCCAGAGCAACCGTCTTGATGATGACCTGATTGCTTCCTTCTACCTTCTGTGTCTGGACATTGTTGTCTCCCGTTACTTCCTCTACCACCGGGACGATCTCCTGATCGATCTCATTAATCGTATAATCCTTATCAAAGTCTACCGTCGTTGATGTTCCACCTTCAAATTCCAGGCCATAGGCAAAAGCGCCCCGTCCCTGCGAATAATTATAGCCCAGCACTCCAAGACCGATAAGCATCACGGCAATAGAAAGGGTAAAGAAGTATTTCTTCTTCCCGATGAAATCAATAGGCTGACGTTCTTTTTTCGGATGATAATAAAGCTTTTCGCCCCGAAGTCCCACAGCATAGAACGCAAAAACAATAATCCTGGTAATCACCAGCGCGTGAACATGGATACCACAATACCGATTGCCAGCGTCTGCGCAAAGCCTTTGACCGTTCCGGATCCCATAAACCACAGCACCGCAGCAGCGATCAGGGTGGTCACGTTTCCGTCTATAATAGCTGACATGGCCTTCTGGAAACCGGCCTTCAGTGCATTCTTAATACTCTTCCCTCTTGCCATCTCCTCGCGGACACGTGCAAATATAATAACATTTGCATCCACAGCCATACCGATACTCAAGACGATACCGGCAATACCCGGAAGCGTCAGCGTCACATTAAACGCATTGAGGATCACCAGCACAAGTTCTGTATAAATCACGAGCGCAATGCCTGCCGCCAGGCCGGGCAGATAATAAACGCAGATCATAAAGATGAACACCAGGCCAAAACCGATCGCACCTGCCATAAGGCTGGTACTGATCGCCTCTTCACCCAGTTGGGCCCCTACTACATTAGAACGGAGTTCCTTAAGCTCCAGCTGAAGTCCTCCGATACGGATCGTAGACGCCAGGTTATCTGCCTCTTCATACGTGAAATTACCAGTAATATATGCGGTTCCGCCTGTGATCGCCGACTGCACTGTCGGGCTGCTGATCGTCTCGCCGTCATAGATGATGGAAATCGGCTGTCCAATGTTCGCCTCTGTTGCATCTGCAAACTTCTGGGTTCCTTCATCATTCAGGACCAGTTCCACAGAGTACTCCGCATTTCCATATCGTCCTGTCCGGACTGCACACTGGCCGTCTGTACGTCTGCCCCGGTGATCACCGACTCGCCGTCGGAGGTCTGAAATTCCAGGGAGCCAGGCTTTCCAGCTCGTCCAGGATCTGGTTGGCATCTGTTACACCCGGGATCTCAATACTGATCCGGTCATCGCCCTCCTGGTATACGCTGGCTTCCGTGCTGTACTGTTCCACACGGAGCTGCAATTTATAGATGGTATCACTCATCTGTTCCGCCGTCGGATTTTCATCTTCTACCTGATAGGTAATGCTGACACCGCCGGCCAGGTCCAGACCCAGCTTGATATTTCTCATTGCGCCGGTTCCGGTCTTTCCAAAGCCTACCGCTGTCGTAAATCCCAGAAAGATAATCACAACCGCCATAAGTATCAGGCTGATGATCCCTTTCTTCTTATTCATCTTCATGTTCCGATACTTCCTTTCCTGCATTTTCCCGCATCGCTTCCGCATCCGCCAGAGCGGCCTTGATCATGATCGCACACTCTACACGTTTACGCTGCATCTCGCAGCCGATCTCATATGTATCATGGATCGTCCCATGGAAATTATAGCATTAGCCATACAGCCTCCGCTGCAGTAAAACTTTGCAAAGCAATTCCGGCATTTCTCCTTGGAATAGACATTGCAGCTGCGGAAATCATCCGCAATCTCCGGTCTTTTGATCCCTTCGTCCACATTTCCCATCAGGAACTCTTCCTGTCCTACGAACTGGTGACAGGGATACAGGTCTCCCCACGGCGTAACAGCCAGGTACTCAGTGCCGGAACCGCACCCGGAAAGCCGCTTGGCAAGACACGGACCACCGTCCAGATCGATCATGAAATGGAAGAAATTAAAGCCTTTTCCTTCCTGTTCTCTCTGGATCATGATCTTTGCCAGCTTATCGTATTCTTCCATGATCTTCGGCAGGTCCTCTTCCCGGATCGCGTAAGGATCTGTCTCGTCCCCTACCACTGGCTCAATGGACATCTGTTTGAAGCCCAGGTCTGCAAAATGCAGGATGTCTTCGTGAAAAATCAAGATTATTTCTGGTAAATGTTCCACGGATGTAATAGCGCTCCTGTCCGCGGCTGTCGGCAAGCTTCTGGAACTTGGGAACGATCAGGTCATAGCTTCCCTTTCCATTGCGGAACGGGCGCATCTGATCGTTGATCTCTTTCCTTCCGTCCAGACTTAAGACCACATTGTCCATCTCCTTGTTGATGAACTCCTGGATCTCATCGTTTAACAGGACGCCGTTGGTCGTAACGGTGAAGCGGAAATGCTTGTCATAGAGCTTTTCCTGCTCTCTTCCGTAAGCTACCAGGTCTTTCACCACCCGCCAGTTCATCAGCGGCTCCCCGCCGAAGAAGTCCACTTCCAGATTTCTCCGGTTTCCGGAATTGGCGATCAGGAAATCCAGCGCCTTTTTCCCGACCTCGAAGCTCATCAGCGCACGTCTTCCATGATATTCGCCTTCCTCTGCAAAGCAGTATTTACATGCCAGGTTGCAGTCATGGGCAATATGCAGACACAGCGCCTTTACTACCGTCTTGCGCTTCTTCACCTCGTCTACCATACACTCGTAAACGTCCGGTACAAACAACTGTCCTGCTTCGGTAAGCTCCGCCAGATCATCCAGTACGTCCTTCAGATCTTCTGCCGGATAAACACCGCCTAATTTTTCCTCCACGAGCCCGTATACCGACGGTTCCTTAAGCTCTGCGGCAGTATAATCCCTGCCATTTTCGTTCAATACCGCGATCACGTCATAGCACAGGTCGTCCACCACATGAACGGCGCCGCTGCAGACATCCAGAACGATATTGTATCCGTTGTTTTTATATTGATGAATCAAGGTAATACCCCTTCCTACTACTATCCTCTTCCTAAAATTCTCTGCGATACAACAACAGAGAGCCTGGCTTCCCAGACTCTCGAAGCTGTAATGCTCTTTGGCAGTACGTTTTTCGTATTCCTGATACGTCCTTTACTTGTTCTGTTCGCAGGTCTGATTTCCTACAGTACAGGAAGTCTTGCACGCAGACTGGCAGGATGTCTGACATTCGCCGCATCCGCTCTTCTTCAGGTTATTGTTCATGGTCTGTGTATTTAATGTTTTCACATGTTTCATGGTACATTCCTCCTTATTTTTCCTTAACTTATGCTATTATATCATCTTACCTGCGATTACGCAATCCATTTTTCTTAAGTCTATGCAGCCCGTCCCTGCCATCGTCAGGATATCATCGCTCCGGCCATTCCACCGCCGGCGCAGAGCACAAATGTCGTCAGAAAATGAACACCATCTCCGCTTAATGTATGGTATACGCCCAGTGTGATCAGCATAAGCAGGGTAAAATAACTGCCGCCAAGCAGAAGTCCCCACAGGAACCTGCGTACCTTGGCAAGCTTCCCGATCACGATCCCTCCCACCAGTGTGGACAGGACATAGATCACGATCACCGCCGCAGATACACTTTTTTCATTCAGCTCCAGCCGGTACAGCGCCATTGCAAGCAAGAGGAGCAGGACTCCTGTCACCACATAGGATACCAGCAGGCCCTTTAGCACCCACAGAATTCTTTGTATCTTTTCGAATCCGTCTTTCCATCCGCCGTCCCTCCTTGTCTATCACAAGTTATGACGGTGTACTGGCTTTTATTCCCGGATTTTTGTTTTCCGCCTTTTTCTACTGCTCCATCTGACGGCCTAAAAAGTCTGCCGCACAGCTTGCCACCTTCTGCTCCGCTCCGGTAAACTTCTTTTTTTTCATCCCTGGAAAGCAGGATTACGCCTCCGATCACATCGCCTTCACAGATAATAGGATGAATCACCTCCCAGAGATAGTCTCCCTCCTGTTCACTGACAATCTTGACGCTGGCTTTTTCCTGTCCCGGAAATGTGGTGGCTGTCCGCTCTCCCAGAAGCTTCATAAGCTGGGAGCTGATATATTTGTCTGTAAGCTCCTTTTTCCCGCTGCCTGCTGCTGCCACGACCTGATCCATATCGCAGATACAGACCAGGCACCCCGTGTCTGCGCCAGGCTTTCCGCATACTGCCCCGCAAATGCGGACAGTTCCCCGATGGGGGAATATTTTTTTAAGATGATCTCGCCTTCCCCGGTCGGTAAATATCTCCAGCCGGATCTCCTTCACGGATCCGCAATGTCCGGCGGATCTCCTTTGGAACCACGACCCTTCCCAGATCATCAATTCTTCTGACAATTCCTGTTGCTTTCATATTTTCTTTTCCTCCGTTTACTGTATTCTTTCGACAGCCGTACTGCTAGTATCTGTAAACAGAGGAAATTTTATTCCATTAGCGGATAAAATTCGTAGGCTGCTGTATTTCCTGCTCCGGAAGTCCGTATTTTTCTTTTCCCAGCGCAATGCTCTTCATCAGAAACGCCATATTCCGGGCCAGGGTACGCATGGTCTGAAGTCCTTCTGCGTCTTCTCTTGCCTCTCCCTGCTCTCTGCCATGGACACTGTTCCAATACTGGCTGGAAGCCACCGGCATGCCGCAGATGGTAAAATACTTGTTCAGCTCGTCAAAGGTAGCTGAAAGGCCGCCTCTTCTTGCCACGACTACGCTGGCTCCCACCTTCATCCGTTTCTCGAAGTGGGTGCTGTAGAACAGGCGATCCAAAAGCGAAATCAGCGTTCCATTGGCTGATGCATAATAGACCGGGCTTGCCACCACCAGTCCATCACATTCCTCAAATTTAGGTGCGATCTCATTTACAATATCGTCAAATACGCATTCCCCTTTTTCATAACAGCTGCAACAGGCAATACATCCCCGGACGTCTTTATTTCCCACCAGGATTTCTTCTGTCTCAATGCCCTCCTGCTCAAAAATCTTTCTCATTTCATCTAACGCGATTGATGTATTTCCTTTTGCATGAGGACTTCCGTTCAGCATTAATACCTTCATTTTGTCTCCCTCCAATTTAAGTTATATCATCTTGCTCCGTTTTCTATTCTACGCCCGCCCCGGGAAATCAATCTTGATTTTTCGCACTGCTGTGCTATACTTATTACTGATGGGGTATTAGCGCAGCTGGGAGCGCGCCACATTCGCATTGTGGAGGCCACGGGTTCGAATCCCGTATACTCCATATTTTTATGAACCGCGTATTTATAAGCAATAGACGCAAAGCTTGTAAATGCGCGGTTTTTTACTTTATTTCATTTTGTAGAAGTTCTGATATTTTACAAAATATGTTGCATTTTACAACACTATGCAACACGAAATGCAACACGAGCAACATATAGTATTCCTCTCTCAAATCTTTATTAAATTGCAAAACAGAAAAACTTCCAAATGTAAAATCCGGGCTGATTACACCGGAATATTACAGTGCAAATTGGCTACACGTTCAAATATCTGTAAACCCTTTTCACCGCATAGGCTAACAAACTTTATAACACCTCGAATCGACCCACCGAAAGTCACAGCGGTATTTTACGGGATAGCAACTATATAGAAATATAGAAATTGCCAGAAAAAGGACGCCTAAATGACATATTGTCACGGCGTCCAGATTTTTATCCTTTTCAAAATGGAGTACATCTTTTTTCGGCGATTTTTCCGGGATCAAAAAATTTTCTCTGAAAAGGCGCGATTTTTCTTTCTATTTTTTTACCGAAACATTTACCAAACAACAATCCGCAATCCCTCCCGAGAAATCAGATGATTTCTCAGACATTATTTCCGGCACAAATTTTATATTATCAGCCCCAGTCACGTCATATGGCCTATTTCTATTGCCCCGTTTGCTTTGTTTATATCTGGAATGTCTCTATGTATTCATCGTTATCTTTATACACATGAACTTGCAGATAAACATCAGCTACTTTCAACATCTGCAACGATAGATCCCTTAAAAGTTGTATATTCTCCCTTTAATCCATATACTACATATCCTCCTGGAAAGTTGGCCGAAACCTTATGTGCTATATCATAATTCTCGCCATATGAATCAGAATATGGCTGCTCCACTTCAAAC
>ENA-OPZM01000650-OPZM01000650.1-human-gut-metagenome-genome-assembly--contig:-NODE-650-length-14444-cov-1.864567_pt1 | contig 14444 bp, 19 predicted proteins | sample MGYA00242478_ERZ504493 | MGnify/ENA primary metagenome ERZ504493 (study PRJEB26092, sample SAMD00036227) | human gut metagenome | host: Homo sapiens | study: EMG produced TPA metagenomics assembly of...
AGTACGCCAGCACAGAGAGCTCCTTCGTGAGGCAGAAAACGTTCCAAAATCCCGGTAGCGGCGCTCGTAGGCTATACGTCAGCGGGAAAGAGCAGTCTTTTAAATGCACTGACAGGATCGGAAATTCTGGCAGATGCAATGCTGTTTTCCACGCTGGATACGACGACGCGGTCACTGACCCTTCCGGATGGACAGGAAATCCTGCTGACCGATACGGTTGGATTTATCAATAAGCTGCCACATCATCTGATCGATGCATTCCGCAGTACGCTGGAGGAAGCACGGTATGCCGACTATATTCTCCACGTTGTGGATACGTCAAATCCGCAGATGGAGCTGCAGATGCAGGTGGTATATGACACACTGCGGGAACTGAAAGTTGAGGACAAAAAAATTGTCACCCTGCTGAATAAGCAGGACAAGCTTTTCGATCCGGTTGTTGTAAAGGATTTTCGGGCAGATGCGAGCCTTGCCGTTTCTGCGAAGACGGGACAGGGACTCGAAGACCTGAAAAATTTACTTTCCTCCTGGATGATGGAAGGCAAAATTTATATTGAGCGGCTCTATCCGTATGACAAAGCGGGAACGATTTCGCTGATCCGCGGGTACGGAATTCTGCTTGAAGAGGAATATCTGCCGGAGGGCATCCGCGTAAAAGCCTATGTACCGAAGGATATCTACCCAAGGGTATAGAAGTATGACTTGCGGGCTTACAAACGGATCTACCTTGCGTTAAGAGCCGTACAGAGCCGGAAAATGGAAGTGAAAGAGCACAAGTGAAAGTACCATATCTAGTAATGTTAAAAAATCAGACACTAGATATGGTACTTTTTACTATTGACGTGAGAAACAGGCTCTGCTATCATATGGTTCAGGCACTGCAAAGAGCGGAAGAGAACAAGCCTTGCAGAAACGGTTGAATAACAGGAGGGATTCGATGTTTCAGGTAGAAAAACGAGACGGAACGATTGCAGAGTTCCAGATGAAAAAGATTACCGATGCGATTGGAAAGGCATTCGGTGCAAAAGATATGCAGTTCAGTGATGACATGCTTCAGATGCTGGCATTACGCGTAACAGCGGACTTTCAGTCCAAGATTAAAGACGGAAAAATTTCCGTAGAATCGATTCAGGACAGCGTGGAAAACGTGCTGATCCAGTGCGGTTACGCAGAGGTGGCAAAGGCATACATTCTGTATCGTAAGCAGAGAGAAAAAATCCGAAACATGAAATCGACCATCGTAGACTATAAAGAGATTGTAGACAGCTACGTAAAGGTAGAGGACTGGCGTGTCAAAGAGAACTCGACCGTAACGTATTCTGTCGGCGGTCTTATTTTAAGCAACTCCGGTGCAATCACGGCTAATTACTGGTTATCTGAGATTTATGATGATGAGATCGCCGAGGCACACCGTAATGCAGATATTCACATTCATGATCTGTCAATGCTGACTGGCTACTGTGCAGGATGGTCGTTAAAACAGCTCATCAAAGAAGGACTTGGCGGCATCAACGGAAAAGATTACTTCTTCTCCGGCAAAACATCTTTCGGTTCTGTGCAACCAGATGGTCAACTTCCTCGGCATTATGCAGAACGAGTGGGCAGGTGCGCAGGCATTTTCTTCATTTGATACGTATCTGGCGCCGTTCGTCAAAGTGGACAACTTAAGCTACGGCGAAGTGAAGAAGTGCATCGAGGCGTTTATCTACGGCGTCAACACACCGAGCCGCTGGGGAAGCCAGGCACCGTTCTCCAACATCACACTCGACTGGACCGTACCGGATGACCTCGCGGAGCTTCCGGCGATCGTCGGCGGCAAGGAGATGGACTTCAAGTACAAAGACTGTAAAAAAGAGATGGATATGGTCAACAAAGCGTTCATCGAGACGATGATCGAGGGAGATGCCAACGGAAGAGGCTTCCAGTACCCGATCCCGACCTACTCCATCACATCCGATTTTGACTGGTCCGATACGGAGAATAACCGTCTGCTGTTCGAAATGACTGCAAAATACGGTACCCCGTACTTCTCCAACTACATCAACAGCGATATGAAACCAAGCGACGTGCGCTCCATGTGCTGCCGTCTCCGCCTGGATCTGCGTGAGCTTCGAAAGAAAACCGGCGGATTCTTCGGTTCCGGCGAGAGCACCGGATCGGTCGGCGTTGTCACCATCAATATGCCGCGTATCGCATATCAGTCCAAAGATGAAAAAGAGTTCTACCGCCGTCTCGATCATATGATGGATATTGCCGCACGTTCGTTAAAGACGAAACGTGAGGTCATTACCCGCCTCCTGGACGAGGGACTGTATCCATATACGAAACGGTACCTTGGAACGTTTGAGAACCACTTCTCAACCATCGGTCTGATCGGTATGAACGAGGCCGGCTTAAATGCCGCATGGCTCGGAAAGGGTCTGGAGGATCCGAAGACACAGCAGTTTACGAAAGAAGTTCTGAACCATATGAGAGAGCGTCTTTCTGATTACCAGGAGGAGTACGGCGATCTGTACAACCTTGAGGCAACTCCGGCGGAGTCGACCGCATACCGTCTGGCAAAACACGACCGTGCAAAATGGCCGGATATCAAGACCGCAGGCCATGAGGGAGATACCCCGTACTACACCAACAGCTCCCATCTGCCGGTGGACTATACCGAGGATATTTTCTCTGCGCTTGATATTCAGGATGATCTGCAGACGCTGTACACCTCGGGAACTGTATTCCATGCGTTCCTTGGCGAAAAACTGCCGGACTGGAAAGCAGCAGCTTCCCTTGTGCGGAAGATTGCAGAGAACTACAAACTGCCGTACTACACGCTGTCCCCGACGTATTCTGTCTGTGCGAACGACGGCTATCTCGCCGGCGAGCACTTTACATGTCCGATCTGCGGAAAAGAGGCAGAGGTTTACAGCCGTATCACGGGATATTACCGTCCGGTCAAGAACTGGAACGACGGAAAACGCCAGGAGTACAAGAACAGAACTGTATATGATATCATCCACTCCAAATCGCCGGAGCAGAAAATGAAATCGTACGGCGCAGCAGAGAAACTGGCAGAGCAGGCCGCTGGAAAAGAAGAGTCGAAAGCCGCTGCAGCAGCAGATAAAATCGAGGAAGACGGTATGTACCTGTTCACGACAAGCACCTGCCCGAACTGCAAAATGGCAAAAGAAATGCTCGCCGAGGAGCAGTATGAGGTGATCGACGCAGAGCGTCACCCGGATCTTGCCGCACAGTACGGCATCATGCAGGCACCGACTCTTCTCGTTGTGGAGGACGGCCAGGCGCAGAAGATTGTGAATGCTTCCAATATTCAGAAATATGTGGATGAATATCTCTCCTAAATCTGTGCGCATATAGTTGCAGGAAAGAACAAACAGAGTTATAATAGGAAAAAGTGATACCCTCGCCCGGGCATCCCGGTGGGGGTATTATTATGGCGCTGAGCACAGCAGAAATCGGCCCGGTGGACCGGTTTCACTTACAGAAGGGAGAAAAATTATGGGATACAGCCAGGACACAATCTGTGTACAGGGAGGATGGCAGCCGAAAAACGGTGAGCCGCGTGTACTTCCGATTTACCAGAGCACAACATTCAAATATGCAACCAGCGAGGAAATGGGAAAACTGTTCGATCTGGAGGAGGAGGGATATTTCTATTCCCGTCTGCAGAACCCGACGAACGACGTCGTAGCACAGAAAATCTGCGATCTGGAGGCGGCGTGGCAGCCATGCTCACATCTTCCGGCCAGGCGGCAACGATGCTTGCTGTTACCAACATCTGTGAGGCAGGCGACCACGTTGTCTGCGCGGCAAAGGTTTACGGAGGAACCTCCAACCTGCTCGCCGTTACCTTAAAACGATTCGGCATCGAGACTACCCTCGTTGACCAGGATGCGCCGGCAGAGGAGCTGGAAAAAGCATTCCAGCCGAACACCAAAGCTGTCTTTGCCGAGACGATTTCCAACCCGGCAGGTGTTGTACTTGACATTGACAAGTTTGTTAAACTTGCACATGAGCACGGCGTTCCGATGATCTGCGACAACACCTTTGCAACCCCGATCAACTGCCGTCCGTTCGAGTTCGGTGTAGATATTGTCACCCATTCCACCACAAAATACATGGACGGCCATGCAATGGCGCTCGGCGGAGCGATTGTTGATTCCGGAAACTTCGACTGGGATGCGCATGCAGACAAATTCCCGGGTCTTACCACACCGGACGAGTCGTATCATGGTGTTATTTACACCCAGAAATTCGGCAAAAAAGCATACATCACAAAAGCAAACCGCACAGCTGATGCGCGATATGGGAGCATGCCAGTCCCCGCAGAATGCATTCCTGACGAATGTCGGTCTGGAGACCCTGCACCTGCGCGTGGAGCGTCACTGCAGAAATGCGAGAAAGTGCAGAGTTCCTGAAAAACCACCCGAAGGTAGCATGGGTTGAGTACGCAGGCCTTGCAGACAGCAAATACCATGCGCTGGCAGAAAAATACATGCCGAACGGAACCTGCGGCGTTCTCTGCTTCGGACCAAAGGGCGGAAGAGACGGCGCGATGCGCTTCACGAACGGCCTGAAAATGGTAGCAATTGTAACACACGTTGCCGATGCAAGAAGCTGCGTTCTGCACCCGGCAAGCCATACCCATCGCCAGCTGAACGATCAGCAGCTCATCGAAGCCGGTGTTCTGCCGGATCTGATCCGTCTGTCAGTCGGCATCGAGGATGTGAACGATATCATTGCAGACCTTGATCAGGCGCTTGCGAACGTATAAAGATACAAAAAACAGGATGTGAAAAGGAGCGTATTGGTAAAATGGAAGAAATGGCAAAGAAACGCGTAAAAGATTCTGAGACAGAGCAGTCGTATCTTCTGATGCACCGCCATATCAACGGCTATGGCCGTCTGTTCGGCGGCCAGCTGGTCGCGTGGATCGATGAGCTTGCCGGTCTGGTGGGACGCCGCCACTGCGGCCACGAAATCACCACCGCGTGCATCGACAATCTGAACTTCAAGCATCCTGCTTTTCTGAACGACACCGTCGTACTGGTCGGAAGAGTGACGTATGTCGGACGCACCTCAATGGAGGTGCGCGTCGACACGTACGTGGAAGAGCTTGCGACCGGCATTCGGAAAATGATCAACCGTGCCTACGTGGTGATGGTGGCCATCGACGAGAATGGTCACGCACTTCCCGTTCCGGGGCTGATTCTGGAATCTCCGGAGCAGGAAGCTGAGTGGGAGGCGGAAAACGCCGCTATGAACTGCGAAAAGAGCGTCACAGAGAGGGGTTCTAAGTTGACGTTCACCCGCACATTTGCAGAATCCACCGGAGCTGTCTTCGTGCATTCTGAAAATTTTATTTTAAGAAAATCCCGCCGTGTCCCTTGACAGGCGGGATTTTCCATGTTAAGGTAAAGGCAGTTATACGACTGACGGAAGTGGAAATGACCACAGGGAGTATAGCGTGAGAAGAGCCGACCGTCTGGGCAGAAGAATGCTTGGGGGAGTGGGTCTGTTTTTTTATCCAAAAACAGAAAATCCCATTCCAGCCACCTTGAAAAGGAGATCAGAAGATGAAAAAAGTATCACTGGAACAGGAATTAAAAGGAAATGCATATCCAGGAAGAGGAATTGTGATCGGCAGATCCAAAGACGGCACAAAAGCTGTTGCCGGATACTTTATTATGGGCAGAAGCCAGAACAGCCGCAACCGTGTCTTTGTTGAGGAGGGTGAGGGAATCCGCACACAGGCGTTTGATCCGTCGAAGCTGGAAGATCCGAGCCTGATCATCTACGCACCGGTACGCGTTCTGGGAAATGATACGATCGTAACAAACGGAGACCAGACCGATACCGTATACGAAGGACTGGAGCAGGGAAAAAACGTTTGAGGTATCCCTTCGAAGCAGAGAGTTTGAGCCGGATGCACCGAACTACACTCCTCGTATTTCCGGTGTGATGCACGTAGAGAACGGAACGTACGGCTATCAGATGTCGATCTTAAAGAGCAATAACGGCGATCCGTCCCAGTGCAACCGCTACACCTTCTCCTATGATAACTGTGTAGCAGGGGAAGGCCATTTCATCCACACCTACATGCACGACGGCAATCCGCTACCAAGCTTTGAGGGTGAGCCAAAACTGGTCGAGATTCCGGATGACATCGATGCTTTCACCGAACTGCTCTGGAGCAGCTTAAACGAGGACAACAAGGTGTCCCTCTTCACACGCTATATCGACATTGCAACCGGCAAGTATGAGACAAGAATCGTGAATAAAATAAATAAGAAATCGAGTGTTTTGCGAAAGGAGAAAATCATGAAAGAATTAGCGTTAAAATACGGATGCAACCCGAACCAGAAACCTTCCAGAATTTACATGGATGATGACAGAGATCTTCCGATCGAAGTATTAAGCGGCCGTCCGGGCTATATCAATTTTCTGGATGCCTTCAATGGCTGGCAGCTGGTACGTGAGCTGAAAGCAGCCACCGGTCTTCCGGCAGCAACTTCCTTCAAGCACGTTTCCCCGGCAGGTGCAGCCGTAGGTCTTCCGCTGGACGAGACCCTGCGTAAAATTTACTGGGTAGACGATATGGAGAGCTTTCTCCGTTAGCATGCGCTTATGCAAGAGCCAGAGGCGCAGACCGTATGTCTTCTTTCGGCGACTTTATCGCACTTTCTGATGTCTGCGACAAAGACACCGCATCCCTGATCAAACGCGAGGTTTCTGACGGTGTCATCGCTCCGGGATTTACCGATGAAGCACTGGAAATCCTGAAAGCAAAGAAAAAAGGTAACTACTGCGTCATCAAAATCGACGAGAATTACCGTCCGGCTCCGCTCGAGCACAAACAGGTCTTCGGCATTACCTTTGAGCAGGGTCGCCAGGAGCTGCCGATCGACGATGAGCTGCTCTCCAACGTGGTAACCGAGAACAAAGAGATTCCGGAAGCAGCAAAACGCGATCTGAAGATTGCACTGATTACCTTAAAATATACCCAGTCCAACTCCGTATGCTTCGTCAAAGACGGTCAGGCCATCGGTGTCGGCGCAGGCCAGCAGTCCCGTGTGCACTGCACCCGTCTTGCCGGACAGAAAGCCGACAACTGGTTCCTGCGTCAGTGCCGAAGGTGCTGGATCTGCAGTTTGTAGACGGCATCCGCCGCGCAGACCGTGACAATGCGATCGACGTTTACATCGGCGAGGAGTACATGGATGTTCTCGCAGACGGCGCATGGGAGAAGATCTTCAAAGTAAAACCGGAAGTCTTCACAAGAGAAGAGAAACGTGCATGGCTCGACCAGATGAAGGGCGTAACCTTAGGTTCCGATGCTTCTTCCCGTTCAGCGACAACATCGAGCGCGCACACAAGAGCGGCGTCCAGTACATCGCAGAGCCGGGCGGATCGGTTCGTGATGACGCTGTCATCGAGTGCTGCAACAAGTACAACATGGCGATGGCATTTACAGGAATCCGTCTGTTCCATCACTAAAAAGAAATGCGTTTTATATTTATATAAGAAGAAAGAATCCGGTCTCTGGGCGGCCGGATTCTTTTTTTTTCGCACATGTATCATCAAAGAGAGAGTAGCACTTTCTGAAGAATAAAAAATAAGCAGGAAGAGGGCGGTACCGCCCTTTTTTCTGTCGAAAACCCCTGTTCTTTTTTCGGAAAAGTGTGATAAAATACCCCATGGGCGTATCTTTTGCCCGCTGCAAAAAGGAGGATGAGGAATATGCGGCAGATGGAATTTAAAATGGAGCGACAGGGACTTCTCGAGGAAGGCCAGGAAGTTAACGTGACAGAAAGCGCACTGCCTACCTCCTATTATTATACGATTACCCCGGCAGTGCCATGAGCAGGAATTATCAAGCGTATGAGAGGCTGCAGTCCCGGAAGGGAATCGTAAAAGAAGTAAAAGAGACACCGAGAGGATTCTATACGGTAGTGGAGTTTGATGAAGATGAGCCGACCTGACGAGAACAAAAATGAGCACCGGTGGTGCATCCGATTCCGCCGGTTTACCGCGCCGATTCCCGGATTCTGATTCTCGGCAGTTTTCCGTCCGTAAAATCCAGGGAGACCGGATTTTTTTACGGCCATCCGCAGAACCGTTTCTGGAAAGTGACGGCAGCCGTGTGCGGGGAAGAGGTGCCGCAGACCGTGGAAGAGAAGAAGGCGTTTCTGCTCCGGAATCATATCGCTGTCTGGGATGTGATCGCGTCCTGCGTCATCACAGGCTCGAGCGATGCGAGCATCCGCGATGTTGTGCCGAATCCGCTGCAGGACATTCTGGAATGCGCCGATATTCGGCAGATTTACTGCAACGGGGCGACCGCGTGGAAGTATTACCGGAAGTACCAGGAGAAGCAGCTGGGACGGGAAGCGGTTCGCCTTCCGTCGACGAGTCCCGCGAACGCCGCATGGTCTGTGGAGCGGCTGCTTGGCGAGTGGAGCCAGTGCGGAGAAGTCTTACGAAACGGAGAGTGACAGGATGAAAAAAGAGTACGAGACCGTCTGGGAGATTTTTAATGAGTGTGCCAATAATCAGATGCGGGACGTCTTTTTCGACGAGATCGAGACGGATGACCCGGAGGCGTATATCCGTCAGAAATTTCCGGACAAAAACTTAAAATATGAAAAAACGGTGGAAGCGGACGGATCTCTGGTCTTTGACATTGAGACCTCCGGCATCCGCCAGCGGTTTACGTTTACAGAAATCTGAATCGCGCAGAAAATACCAGAAAAGCGGAGAAAAAAACGATGAGTGAAGAAAAACACACGCATGTGCATGTGCTGGAAGACGGCACCGTGATCGAGCATTCCCACGATCACGCCCACGGGCACCATCATACAAATACAAAAGCAGTCTTAAACCGCCTCTCCCGCGCGATCGGACACATGGAGTCGATCAAGCGGATGGTAGAGGAAGGCCGGGACTGCACTGAGGTTCTGATCCAGCTGTCTGCCGTGAAGGCGGCCATTAACAATACAGGAAAAATTATCCTGGAGGATCACATTGAACATTGCATCGTCGATGCAGTCGAGCATGGGGACACAAAAGCGATTCAGGAGCTGAATAAGGCGATCGACCGCTTTGTCAAATAAGCAAGAAAAACAAGAAAAGAGGAAAGAAACATGGCAAAAGAATGCAGCAATTCGAGCTGTTCCAAAGAAAGCTGCGAAGGATGTCCAAGCAAAGCAGGACAGGGCAAACCGGATTTTCATATTGATCTGAATGCCGATTCTTCGATCAAACATGTCATTGGCGTTGTCAGCGGCAAGGGCGGTGTTGGTAAATCCATGGTAACCGCATCTCTGGCAAACCAGAAAGCAAAAGAGGCTACAAGGTTGGTATCCTTGATGCCGATATCACAGGACCGTCCATCCCGAAAATGTATGGCCTGAAAGGACCTGCAAACGTAGATGACAAGGGCGTTTACCCGGCAGTTGCAGCAAACGGCGTAAAGGTAATGTCCATCAACCTCCTGCTTCCGGGCGAGGAAGAGCCGGTCATCTGGAGAGGACCTGTCATCGCAGGAACCGTAAAACAGTTCTGGACCGACGTCATCTGGGGCGACCTGGACTATCTCTTCGTCGATATGCCGCCAGGAACCGGTGATGTTCCGCTGACCGTTTTCCAGTCTCTTCCGGTAGACGGCGTAGTGATCGTATCTTCCCCGCAGGATCTGGTGCGCATGATCGTCATGAAAGCTACAAGATGGCACAGATGATGAGCGTTCCGGTGCTCGGTATCGTAGAGAACTACAGCTACCTCGTATGTCCGGACTGCGGCAAAAAGCTGTCCATTTTCGGCGAAAGCCACATCGACGAGATCGCAGCCGAGATCGGCGTGCCGGTTCTCGGCAAAATGCCGATTCATCCGGAGTTTGCCGAGCTGGTGGACGAAGGAAGATTTGCAGAAGTGGATAACACCGATATTGCAAAGATCAACATCTAATCATTAAATATAGAAGCAAGTAATGGCATGAAAAAACTCGTTTTTTCCTTGATTTTACAAGGAAAAGCGGGTTTTTTTGACAAGATTTTTACGTTTCTTTTGGCAAAAACTATTTTATTTTAAACGGATTTTGTGTAACCGGTTACACACGACTGCGCAAATGAGACAAAAAGCGACAAATATGAAGTTAATGAGAAAAACTTGCATAAAAAACATGCATAATATGGCAAAAACAAGGAAATAAATTCAATATTGACATTTAAAGAGAAAAAGTGCATAATCTACCTCAACGATAGGAAAACAAACAGCTATTGATTAAGAAAGAGGTGAATCGTATGTCACACTGCGTAGTAAGACTCAATGGAACTGAGGAAGTAGAGGAGTTTGTAAAAGCAGCTTCCAAATGTGATTTTGATATTGACATTTTTTACAACCGCGTTATTATTGATGCAAAATCCATTCTTGGCATCCTCAGCATGGATCTGAACCGTGATCTCACCGTACACTGCTATGGTGACAGCCCGGCATTCAATAAAACCCTGCAGAAATTTGCTGTAGCATAAATTTTATTAAGGGAAACGAAAAAAATTCAGCCTGCGCCGCCAGCGAGAGTAGAGACAGAATTTGCGCAGGGGACTTTCTGAAGAAAAACTAATCACACGAGACACATAACTTCAGAGAGAAAAAAGGAGACTGTTGCGGCAGTCTCCTTTTTCTGTATAATGATAACTATTCAGAGCCATGCGAAATTCCAGAAAAGGACACGAATCATGCTTGCATGAATGAGCGTTCTTTTCTGGAATTTCATATGGCGAGAAGCCACATCGAGATGCAGCGCAGCGGAATCGAGATGGGGCTCTGAATAGTCTGGTTAGAAAAGGAGCGGGCTAGTGGAAGAGAAGAAGAAAGAGATCCGGATTTCCGTGCGGAATCTGGTGGAGTTTATTCTGCGCAGCGGGGATCTGACAACTCGTCGGGAGGTTTTGGCGAGCGCGATGCCATGCAGGCGGGAACGCGGGTGCATCAGCAGATTCAGAAAAAACGGGGCGCCGATTACCGTGCGGAGGTTCCGCTGGTTCACGAAAAAGAATATGAGCATTTCATCCTGCGCGTCGAGGGAAGAGCAGACGGCATGTACGAGGACGGAACCACGACCGTGATCGAGGAGATCAAGGGAACGTACCGTGACCTCGAAACGATGGAAGAGCCGGTTCCGGTACATCTGGCACAGGCGAAGTGCTACGCTTACATCTACGGCCTTCAGAACCGCAAAGAGGAGATGGGCGTGCTGATGACGTACACCCTGCTCTCCTCCGAGGAGGAAGGCCTTCTGCGCCCGCTCACCAAAGAAGAGGTAAAGCCGGAGCACTCCAACTGGCGCATCCGCCATTTTCTGCAGACGTACAAGCTCCCGGAACTGGAGCAGTGGTTCGATGAGCTACTCGACGCCTGGTTTATCTGGGCGGAATTCCAGTACCAGTGCAGAAAGCGCGAGATGCCTCAATGCAGCACCTCGAATTCCCCTTCCCGTACCGGAAGGGCCAGCGGGAACTGGTGAGCGGCGTCTACCGTACCATTCTGCGGAAAAAAGAACTCTTCGTCCAGGCGCCGACCGGCATCGGAAAAACAATGTCCACGGTCTTTCCGGCCATCCGCGCGATCGGAGAGGGCTGCGGCGACCGTCTTTTTTATCTGACTGCGAAAACCATCACCCGTACCGTGGCAGAGGAGGCGGTCTCCATTCTAAAAGAGAAGGGACTGCAGTTCAAAGCAATCACGCTGACCGCAAAAGAAAAAATGTGCATCCTCGATGAGCCCGAATGCGATCCGATCCACTGCCCGCGCGCGAAAGGCCATTTTGACCGGATCAACGCGGCGGTGTACGAGATGCTGACGGAATGCGATTCCTACACAAGAGAGGAAGTCCTGCGCCAGGCGGAAAAATGGAACGTCTGCCCGCACGAGTTCCAGTTTGATGTGGCTTCGTGGGTGGACGGCGTGATCTGCGATTACAACTATGCGTTTGATCCGACCTCGAAATTAAAACGCTTTTTCGCAGAAGGAACGAAGGGTGATTACATCTTTCTGATCGACGAGGCACACAACCTGGTCGAGCGGGGCCGCGATATGTTCAGTGCCACGCTCGTCAAAGAGGAGATTTTAAAGGTCCGTCAGCTCCTCCGCCCGTATGCACCGGGCAAAAAGCTCGAGAAGGCGCTGAATCGCTGCAATCACCAGATGCTCGTCTACAAAAGAGAGTGCGATTCCTGCACGGAGCTGGAAAGCGTATCGACGTTTCTTATGATGGTCAATCAGCTGCTGGAAGAACTGGCGGGCTGGCTGGAAGCGCATAAGACAAGCGAAATCCGGAAGCAGGTTCTGGAATTTTACTTTAACTTGCGAAATTTTTCCGAGATTTACAATTTAGTGGATGAAAATTATCTGATCTACACGAGTTATCTCGATAACGGCGATTTTGCACTGCGCCTGTTCTGCGTCAACCCGGCGGAGAATCTGCAGCAGTGTATCAACCAGGGGCGGTCGGCCGTCTTCTTTTCCGCGACGCTGCTGCCGGTGCAGTATTATAAGAAGATGTTCAGCACGAATACGGACGATTACGCGATTTACGTGGAGTCCCCGTTTGATCCCACGAAGCGGTGTCTGGCGATCGGAAGCGAGGTCAGCACGAAGTATCAGCGGAGAAACCGCGCAGAGTTTGAGAAGATCGCCGCCTATCTGAACGAGATGATCCAGAGCCGGAAGGGCAACTATATGGCGTTCTTCCCGTCATACCGCCTGATGCAGGATGTCTATGCGGTCTATGAGGAACTGTATGCAGATGAAAACGTGACCTGCCTGATCCAGGAGTCGGCGATGCGGGAGCAGGAGAGAGAAGCGTTTCTGGAAGCGTTTGCGAAAGACAACGAGAAAACGCTGGTGGGATTCTGTATCATGGGAGGCATTTTCTCGGAGGGAATTGATCTGGACGGGGAAAAGCTGATCGGCGCGGCCGTTGTGGGAGCCGGAATCCCGCAGGTGGGGCCGGAGAGAGAACTTTTAAAGCAATATTTCGACCGCAGCGGAGAGAACGGTTTCGACTACGCGTACCGCTATCCCGGCATGAATAAAGTATTGCAGGCGGCAGGCGCGTGATCCGTACGACGGAGGACACGGGTGTGATTCTGTTGCTCGACGAGCGGTTCCGAAACCGGGAGTACCGCGAGCTGTTCCCAAGAGAATGGGAGGACTGCCGGATTGTGCAGCGCAGCAGCCTCCCGGAGGTAATCCATTCGTTTTGGGAGAGGGTGGATTGTGAGAGCGGATCAAAAGCCGGGCAGCAGGAAATGAAATCTCGGTGCAGCGCTGAACGTTACGTGTGATCCGCGCGGTTCCGGTATTCGCTCGGCGAGCAGCCCATCTGCTGCCGGAAAATTTTAGAAAAATAGGCAGGACTGGAAAATCCGGTCTGTTCCGCTACGGAAGTGATACTGGCCTGGCGCTCGAGAAGGAGCGGCAGGCTTTTTTCAATACGGTAATCGAGAAGATAGTCAAACAGGGATTCGTTCATGCATTTCTTGAAAAAACGGCAGCATTCACTGCGGCAGATGTGGATCTGTGCGGCGAGATCCTCGAGCGTCAGATGCTCCATATAATGGCGGTGGATGTAGTCGAGCAGAATGCGGAGCCGCTCAACATCACGCGCTGCCGCCGTGTTCTGGGATTCACCGGAAAACGATGCGTGGCGGTAAATCTCAATCCAGATCGACAGCAGAAGCTCCTGGATTCCATCTCAACGCGGACGGCTGCGAAAGCGAGAGGTCGTAGATGCGGTGCATACAGGCAAGTACCTGGTTCTGCCAGTCGATCTCCGGCGAAAAGACGATGGAGGCGAGCTGCATATCCGTCAGCACCGGTTCGACGTAGCGCGTCTGGATCACACTGTTTGAAAAACCATAGAGAAAGCGCGGGGCGAACGTGGTTGAAATATAGACGCAGTCCATCCCGTCGATCATGTGGCCGCTGTGAAGCGCATTCGTGTTGCAGAAAATGCCGTCCCCTTCTTTTAAGACATACGATTTGCCGTTGACCTGATATCCGATCTGTCCCGAGAGGACAAACGTCAGCTCAATTTCCGGGTGCCAGTGCCAGGAAAAGGAGCCGCGCTCGTAGCGGGAGAGCTGTTCGTAACTGATGTTGACAGGAAATTCATAGCTGCCGTGGGCCTTCAGCTCACGGTTTTCTTTATCCATGCGGATCTGCATGAAACGTACCTCCAATCCATAAAATCCATTAAAAATCATACGATAAGTAAAGTATGCGGCAAAAAGGGAAAAAAAACAAGAAAAAAATCGAAGATCACCTCAATATAATTATCGTTTGCCCCAATATTGTTGTTGCAGATGGCGTACGGCTCACTATAATGATACTTAAGAAGATAAAAAAAACACACAAACACACAAACACACAAA
>ENA-OPZM01000651-OPZM01000651.1-human-gut-metagenome-genome-assembly--contig:-NODE-651-length-14425-cov-6.050427_pt1 | contig 14425 bp, 22 predicted proteins | sample MGYA00242478_ERZ504493 | MGnify/ENA primary metagenome ERZ504493 (study PRJEB26092, sample SAMD00036227) | human gut metagenome | host: Homo sapiens | study: EMG produced TPA metagenomics assembly of...
CGTCTATTGGTTCTTTTCAAGGGCTTCCTGCTGAGGCTTCGGAAGTCATTCTTTTGCCTCAGCGCTTGGCGCTCAAGTATAATACCACACCCCCGCCTCCTTGTCAACACTTTTTGACAGATTTTTTCCATTCTTTTTTGCGTGCACCCCAAAACAGCAGCAGGCCGCAGGAAAAACTACGCCGCAGCTGCATTGCAGCTGCGGCGGCAAAAGCGGAAGAGTCCTCTCCCGGAACTATTCAGGTTTTCAGGATCTTCGCAGGGTCAGCCAGACTGCAGCAGCCAGCATGGGCAGCATTCCGATCAGGCCAATGGGTGCCGGCCCCAATACATTGTAATAGCTGTCTGCCGGGTTCGTCAAAACCACAAACAGCGCTGCCACCGCATTGAATGCGCCGTGTGCGATGGACGGAACCCAGATGCACCCGGTCTTTTCATAGAGCCAGTCCAACAGGGTATTGAGCGCAAAGCAGACTATGCACCACACGAAAAGGCCCAGCACTGGCGCACCCAAGTAGTTGGTGCCGTATTCGTAGCCCACCAGCAGCATCAGCGGCCAGTGCCAGACACCCCAGATCACGCCGCCCAGCAGGCGGCCGTTGAGCAGGCCGAGCTGCTTCTTCAGGTGGGGCATCATATACCCGCGCCAGCCGGCTTCCTCGCCCAAAGCTGCGAACATATTGATGACCGGAGCCAGCGTGACCGCGAACAGGCCTGTTTCCAGCATGTAGCTGAGGTTGGATACGCCCAGCTCCCTGCGCAGGGTCTGAGCGTCCATCTCGCCGCCGTAGGCCGCTGCCAGCCAGCTGCCGGAGAGGTCCAGTCGATGCGGGAACACCGCAAAGTAGAGCACTGCGGCCAGCACCGTAAATACCGCCGGGCCGAACCACGCCGCCAGCCAGTAGCGGCGCTTGCCCTGCACCTTCCAGACGATGCCGGTGGGCTGGCGCAGAAAGACCTTTTGCACCACCAGCACCGCCAGCAGCGGGCAGAGCATGGTGGCGACCAGCGCCAACTGATACAGCACGGCATTCTGCTTTTGCAGCAGCGCCATGCAGCCGCCGACCTGACACAGCCATGCCAGACCAAATGCTAACAGGAAATAAAGGCCGAAGCCCTGCTTTTCTTTTGTGGTCATACGAACTTCACCGCCGTTCCATAAGCAATGACCTCTGCCGCGCCCTGCATGACGCTGGCGGAAGCGTAGCGCATCCCTACAACTGCATCCGCTCCAAGGGCCTCTGCATCCTTGACCATGCGTCCTGTGGCGATCTGCCGGGCTTCGGTGAGCATATCCGCGTAGTCGGTCACTTCACCGCCCACCAGCGTGCGGAACCCCGCCATCAGATCGTGGCCCAGATTGCGGCTCTGTACCGTGCTGCCGCGCACCACGCCCAGCGCTTCCAGCTTTTTGCCGGGCACCTCGTTAATAGTTACGATAAGCATCTTCTTCTCCCTTCCCGATCTCTTCAATGCGTTCCAGCAACACCTTCAGCGTGCCCACGATGCACCCCACCGGGATGCCGAACAATACGATGAGCAGCGGCAGCGGCGGCGCTTCCTGCGGGTCGCTGTAAAAGGCCCACGCCATCGTTGCGATCACAAAAGCCATCAGCGCCACAAAAAGGGCAGCGCCGATGCAGGCACCGCGGATGCGCTCGCCTTTTCGGTCTGTGCGTTCAATGTTCACAAAGGTCACTCCCTGTTCCTCCCGTGCAGCAAGGCGCGCAAGCGTCTGCTCCACATCCAGTTCTTCAAGGTTTCCGGAAGCCTTTTCCAATACGGTACAGAAGCCGATGGCTTCATCCAGATCCTTGCGGCGGGTGCTCAGACGTTCCAGCTGCTGGGCCATTCCCTCGGCCAGCGTCTTCTGCCTTCCAGCATTTCCCGGATCTCGGCCAGCGGCACATCCAGCTTGCGCAGCAGCTTGATGCGGCGCAGGCGTTCCACGTCCGCCTGCGAGTAGCTGCGGTAGCCGTTGCCCGGCTCGCGGCTGGGGGTAATAAGCCCCTCCTCCTCGTAAAAGCGGATGTTCTTTTTGGTCACGCCCACAGCGGCTTCCACTTCGTTGATCTTCATGCTCCGGTGCCTCCTTACGTGCCTATGTTACACCTTCCAGAAAGGGGAAGGTCAATAGATTTTAATAGAAAAGTGAGACTCCCCCAGTCTGCTTCGCAGATAGCCCCCTCGGAGATGGGGCCTTTGGCAAAACATAAAACTTTGCCGCACTGCCAAAGGCTCCCTCCTTGAGGGAGCTGGCGAGCGAATGCGAGACTGAAGGAGTTCTTATTTTATCAGAAGTAGCACTTGATCTGGAACCGGTCGGCGCTGTCCTGCTTTTTCTCCACACAATGTGCTCATGGTTGAAGTCGAAGTGCACCGGGGTGCACAGGTCGGTATTGCGGGTCAGGCGCAGCAGTTCCTGCACCCGCTTTTTCTCCTCCGGCACATAGAACAGGTAGCTCACGCCCTCCTTTTTGGCACGGCCGGTGCGGCCGATGCGGTGGGTGTAATGTTCGTTCTCACTGGGCACATCGTAATTGATCACGGCATCCACATCCGAAACATCGATGCCGCGGGCGGCAACGTCGGTGGCTACCAGAATGGCCAGCTTGCCGTCCCGGAAGTTCTGCATGATCTGGTTGCGCTCCTTCTGGGAGAGGTCGCCGTGGAGACAGTCCACCGAGAAGCCCAGCCGTGCCAGCTGGTTGGCCAGAGTGGCAGTGTTGAACTTGGTATCGCAGAATACCATCACCCGCTTGTAGTTCTCACCAATGATGATCTGTGCAAGGTCGGAAAGCTTGTTGCGGCCGGAGGTCTCCAGCATATACTGGGTGATCTTGGGCTGGCTTTCTTCCTTGGGCTGGACGGTGATCTCCTCGGCGTTGTGCTGGTACAGCCAGCCGATGTCCATTACCTCGCGGCTGATGGTGGCCGAGAACATGGAGAGGGACTTGCGGGCCTTCATCATTTCAATGATATGCCGCACATCCTTATAGAAGCCCATGTTCAGCATTTCGTCGGCCTCGTCCAGCACGATCTGGGTCACATGGGAGATATCAATGGAATGGTGCTTGTAGTGGTCCATCAAACGGCCCGGCGTTGCCACCACGATCTGGCAGCCTCGGCAAGGCGCTTTGCCTGCTTTTCCATGTTGGCACCGCCGTACACGCAGGCCACCTGCACTTCGGGCATGAAATAGGTCAGCTCTTCCAGCTCCTGCGCGATCTGCTGGGCCAGCTCCCGGGTGGGGGCCATGATCACGGCCTGCGGGTACTTGTTTTCCGGTAAGATATGCTCCGCCACCGGGATGCCGAAGGCACAGGTCTTGCCGGTGCCGGTGGGGGCTTTTGCGATCACGTCATAGCCCGCCATCATGACGGGGATAGTCTTTTCCTGAATTTCGGTCATTTCGGCAAAGCCCATGCGCTCCACGGCCTTGTGGATGGCATCGCTGCACTGCAACTCACTGTAAAGCATCTGATTCTCCGTTCCTTTGTCATTTTATATTCTGAACCCAGTATAGCATGAAATGCCACACTTGTCAGCAGGTTCTTAACGAACTCCTTCCGTCATCACTAATGCGATGCCACCTTCCTCCCAGAGGGAGACTTTTCCGCACGGCGAGGCTCCCTCTCCGAGGGAGCTGTTGAGCAAATGCGAACCTGAGGGATTGCCAAACAAAAAGAGCTGCGCCCCGAGTGGAGGGCACAGCTCTTTGCATTTGATTTGAGGATCAGACAGCTTCCTCAGTCTTGGCAGCCTTGCCTGCTTCCAGCTTCTGCTTGAAGCGGCCGCTGGCCTTGAAGCCGGGGATGGAGGTGGACTCCAGACGGCTGGAAACCTTGGTCTTGGGGTTGGTGTAGGCCTTGGGCTTGCGGGGACGCATCTCAAAACGGCCAAAGCCTGCGATGGTCACCTTCTCGTCTGCGCGCAGGCAGTCGGCGATCTGGTCAAACATTGCATCCATCGTGGTCTCGACCTGTGCTTCGGTGAAGCCGGTCTTGCGTGCCACAGTCTCGATCATCTGGGAACGGGTCATGTATCTATATCCTCCTGGAGTGTCCAAAAGTAACGTCTTTTGGCAAATTTTGCGTTGTTGAGTATAACATAATTCACACACTGTTTGCGACAGATTGCGCACAAAACGTCATTTATTGCGCACGAACTTATGTAATCTCTCTCCGTCCTTCACAAATACAGCGCCCGCTGTTTTGGCGGGCGCTGCAAAAAAGCATTTTACGGGTAATTCGTGAGGTAATTATTTGCGGTGATACAGGGTGGCAATATCCACCAGCGGGATATTTTCCAGACTGTGATCACTGCGCAGGCAGTCCACCAGAGCGTTGGCGGTATCCACTGCGGTGATGCAGGGGATGCTCAGCTCCACAGCCTTGCGGCGCAGGCGGACGGAGTCGCGCTTGGGGTCACGGCCCTTAGCGCTGGTAGAGAACACATAATCCACCAGACCGCTCTGCAGCAGGTCCACGATGTTGGGCGACTCGCCGGACATATTGCGCACCTCGTTGCAGGGCACCATGTGCTTGTTGAGCCATGCGCAGGTGCCGGAGGTACCGTACAGCTTGTAGCCCATGCTCTTGAGCTTCCATGCGATATCCACGAACTCCGGCTTGTCGCTGTCCTTCACGGTGAAGATGCAGCAGCTTGCAGGGCCGGGGGTCTTGAAGGTGTAGCCCGCGCCGATGAGGCCCTTGAGCAGGGCATCGTGGTAGTTGGGGGCAATGCCCAGCACTTCGCCGGTGGACTTCATCTCGGGGCCGAACTGGGTATCCACACCGTGCAGCTTTTCAAAGCTGAACACAGGCACCTTGACGGCCACATAAGGTGCGTTGGGGTGCAGGCCGGTGCCGTAGCCCATATCTGCCAGCTTTTCGCCCAGACAGCAGCGCACCGCCAGATCCACCATGGCACGCCGGTGACCTTGGAGATATACGGCACGGTACGGGAGGAACGGGGGTTCACCTCAATGACGTACACCTTGCCGTTGGAAACTGCGTACTGCACGTTCACCAGACCGTTGACATGCAGCTCGCGGGCAAAGCGGCCGGTGTAATCCACCATGGTGTCGATCTCGGCCTGAGTCAGGTGCTGTGCCGGGTAGACACAGATGGAGTCGCCGGAGTGCACGCCGGTGCGCTCCACCTGCTCCATAATGCCGGGGATCAGGAAGTTTTCGCCATCACAGATGGCATCCACTTCGCACTCGGTGCCCAGAATATACTTATCCAGCAGCACAGGGTGATCCATGTCCACATGCTCGGTGATAACGCCCATGTACTCGATCACGTCCGCCTTGGTGTAGGCCACGATCATGTTCTGACCGCCCAGCACGTAGGAGGGGCGCATCAGCACCGGCAGACCGATCTCATCGGCGGCGGCCAGCGCCTCGTCCAGATTGAAGACAGTGCGGCCCGGTGCGCGGGGGATCCTGCAGCGCTCCAGCAGCTCGTCGAAGCGCTCACGATCCTCTGCTTCATCGATGGCATCTGCGGGGTGCCCAGAATGGGCAGGCCGATCTCGTCCATGTGCTTTGCCAGCTTGATGGCGGTCTGGCCGCCGAACTGCACCACGCAGGCATCCGGCTTCTCGGTGGCAATGATGTTGTCCACGCTCTCCGGGTTCAGCGGGTCAAAGTACAGACGGTCGCCGGTGTCAAAGTCGGTGGAGACAGTCTCGGGGTTGTTGTTGACCAGGATGGCTTCGCAGCCGTGCTTCTTCAGGGTCCACACACAGTGCACCGAGCAGTAGTCGAACTCGATGCCCTGACCGATGCGGATGGGGCCGGAACCAAAGACCAGGACCTTCTTTTTCCTAGGCTCGCCCTTGGCAGATGCTTCGGCTTCCTTCTCGGCAATGAACTCAGCGGCTTCGTTGTCGCCGTCGTATGTGGAGTAGAAATAGGGGGTGTTGGCCGAGAACTCGGCAGCACAGGTATCCACCATCTTGAAGCCGGCGCGGTAGTTCTCCACGGGCAGGGTGTCCACCTGAGCCAGACGCTTGATGGTCTTATCCTGGAAGCCGTACTTCTTGGCAGTCTTGTACTGCTCTTCGGTCAGCACGCCGTTGCACTTGGCAAGGCCATTCTCAAGGTTTGCCAGATGCTGCATCTTGTCCAGGAACCACCAGTCGATCTTGGTGATGCGGTAGATGGTCTGGTGGTCGATGCCGCGCTTGAGAGCCTCGTACACGCAGAACACGCGTTCGGCATCCTGAACATGCATGTGGGCCACGATCTCGTCATCGGTCAGCTCCTCAAAGGGCTTGTGGGTCAGGGTGTCCATACCCAGCTCAATGGAGGAGACTGCCTTCATCATGGCAGCCTCGAAGCTGTTGCCAATGCTCATCACCTCGCCGGTGGCCATCATCTGGGTGCCCAGAGACTTGTCGGCGTAGACGAACTTATCAAAGGGCCACTTCGGGTACTTGACCACGATGTAGTCCAGCGCAGGCTCAAAGCAGGCGCAGGTCTTGCCGGTGACATCGTTGGTGATCTCGTCCAGCGTGTAGCCAATGGCGATCTTGGTAGCCACCTTGGCAATGGGATAACCGGTGGCCTTGGAAGCCAGTGCGGAAGAGCGGGACACACGGGGGTTGACCTCGATGACCGCGTAATCGTAGCTGTCCGGTTTCAGGGCGAACTGGCAGTTGCAGCCGCCCTCGATGCCCAGCTCGGTGATGATATCCAGAGCAGCGGTGCGCAGCATCTGGTATTCGTGGTCGGTCAGGGTCTGGGAGGGAGCCACGACCACCGAGTCGCCGGTGTGGATGCCCACAGGGTCCAGGTTTTCCATGTTACACACGGTGATCACGTTACCCTTGTGGTCGCGCATGACCTCATACTCGATCTCTTTCCAGCCGGCGATGCACTTTTCCACAAGAATCTGATGGATGGGGGAAAGGCGCAGGCCGTTGGTGCCGATCTCGATGAGCTTTTCGCGGGTCTCGCAGATGCCGCCGCCGGTGCCGCCCATGGTAAAGGCCGGGCGCACAATGACCGGGTAGCCGATGCGGTCTGCACAGGCCAGCGCATCCTGCAACGTCTCCACCACCTCAGAGGGGATGATGGGCTGGTGCAGCTTTTCCATCGTCTCCTTGAACAGCTCGCGGTCCTCGGCACGGTCGATGGTCTCGGGCTTGCAGGCCAGCAGACGGATGCCGGTGCGGTCCAGATAGCCGGAGCGGGCCAGCTCCATGGACAGGTTCAGACCCATCTGGCCGCCGAGGTTCGGCAGCACAGAGTCCGGCTTTTCGATGTCCAGAATGCGCTCCACGACTTCCAGCGTCATGGGCTCGATGTAAACATGGTCGGCCACATCCGGGTCGGTCATGATGGTTGCGGGGTTGGAGTTCAGCAGAACGGTCTCGATGCCCTCTGCCTTCAGGGCGCGGCAGGCCTGCGTGCCGGAGTAGTCGAACTCCGCAGCCTGACCAATGATGATGGGGCCGGAGCCAATGACCAGCACCTTCTTGATTCTAGGGTCCTTCGGCATTTCAGCGTGCCTCCTTTTTTGCTGCTTTGACGTTGTTCAGGAAGCGGTCGAACAGAAACTCGGTATCCTTGGGGCCGCCGTTTGCTTCCGGGTGGAACTGCACGGTAAAGCAGTTCCACTTCTTGTACTTGATGCCCTCACAGGTGCCGTCGTTGGCGTTCACCTGTGCCACCTCGCCCATTTCGGCGGCAGCTCGTCGCCCACCACAGCGTAGCCGTGGTTCTGGCTGGTGATGAAGGTGCGGCCGGACTCAAAGTCGGTTACGGGCTGGTTGGCACCGCGGTGGCCGTATTTGAGCTTCATGGTCTTGGCACCGGCTGCCAGAGCACTCAGCTGGTGGCCCAGACAGATGCCGAAAGTGGGGATGTTCAGCTCAAAGATGTGCTTGAGGTTCTCGATGACCTCCACGGGTTCCGCCGGGTCGCCGGGACCATTGGACAGCATGATGCCGTCCGGAGCAAGGGCCTTGATTTCCTCTGCCGTTGCAAAGGCGGGCATGACCGTCACCTTGCAGCCGCGCTTGACAAGGCAGCGCACGATGTTGCGCTTGCAGCCGTAGTGCATCAGCACGATATGGGTCTCGCCCTGCGGGTTGAACACCTCGGGCTTTTCACAGGTAACATTCTTCACCGCATCGGTGACGGCGTAGGCGCGGATCTGAGCCAGCAGAGCCTCGGTCTCGGCCTTGTTGGCCGGGTCGGCGGGGTCGAAGGTGGTCAGGATGGCACCGTTCATCACACCGCTCTCGCGGATGATGCGGGTCAGGTGGCGGGTGTCGATGCCTCAATGCCGATGGTGTTGTTCTTTTTCAAAAAGCTGTCCAGCGTTTCCTCGCAGCGCCAGTTGGAGGGGGTGGTGCAGGCCTCGCGCACGATGTAGCCCTTTGCCCAGATGCGGTCGGACTCCATGTCGTCCTTATTCATGCCGTAGTTGCCGATAAGGGGGTAGGTCTGGGTGATGATCTGGCCATAGTAGCTGGGGTCGGTCAGGGTCTCCTGAAAGCCCACCATGCCGGTGGCAAAGACCACCTCGCCCACGGTGACGCCTCGGCACCCACCGACTGGCCGGCAAAGACCATGCCATTTGCCAAAAGAAGATATGCGTTCATAGTTTTCCTCGTTTCAACACATTACAGGGTCTGCTTTGCTTCCTGCTTCATCTTGCGGCTGCCCAGATGCACCAGCGGCAGCTTGCCTTCCTTGCAGATGGGGCACTCTTCCGGTGCGTAGTTGGGCAGGTCCAGCTTGAGGGCGCTTGCACGATGGGAATGGGAGACGGAGCTCGGGCTTGGTGCGGTCCACCACGCAGGTGATGCCCACGCAGATGCCGCCGTTCTCTTCGATCACGCGCTTGGTCTCCAGAGAGGAGATACCGGTGGTGACCACGTCCTCAGCGATGAGGCACTTCTCACCCGGGTGGATGGCGAAGCGCTTCAGGGTCATCACATTGTCCACGCGCTCGGTAAAGATGGCGCGCTTGCCGGTCTGGCGGGCCAGCTCGTAGGCGTACACGATGCCGCCCATGGCCGGGCCGACGATCACATCCACGTCCATTTCCTTGACCTTATCTGCCACGGTCTTCATCACCTCGGCGCAACGGTCGGGGTACTGCTGCAGATAAGCCATCTGGCAGTATGCGCTGGAATGGCGGCCGGAGGACAGCAGGAAGTGGCCTTCCAGGAACGCGTCACAGCTCTTCAGGATCTCAAGTGCTTCACTCATTGTACTTCTCCCTCTCTTTTATAAAAATATCTTTTGAACGGTATTGTACCACGCTTTTGCGCGATTTGCAAATTTATGCAGTGACTTTGTCTTTATGCGTATAAATCAGTATTTTGCTGGTATATCAATTGGATTATTCAGCATTCCGGGCACATCCGCGGATCTCGTCCAGCGTTTTCACGCCGTTCTTGTCCATCCATGCGGCCATCTCGTCGGCAATGGTCTCCATGCGCGGGGGTTGGCAAAGTTTGCGGCACCCACCTGCACCGCCGCAGCACCCGCCATGATGAACTCCAGTGCGTCACGGCCCGTGGCGATGCCGCCCAGACCCACCACCGGGATGTTCACAGCGCCCACGGCCTGCCACACCATGCGCAGGGCAATGGGCCGCACCGCCGGGCCGGACAGGCCCGCAAAGATGTTGTTGAACACCGGGCGGCGCTTTTCCAGATCAATGGCGCAGGCCTGGAAGGTATTGCACAGGCTGATGCCATCGGCACCGGCAGCTTCCACGGCCTTGCACATATCGGGGATGCTCTCTGCCTGGGGGCTGAGCTTGACCACCAGCGGCACAGTGCACACTTTGCGCACAGCGGAAACCACCTCTTCGGCGTCCTTGGCGCGGATGCCGAACGCCAGGCCGCCCTGCTTGACGTTGGGGCAGCTGATGTTCAGTTCCAGCACATCAATGCCTGCGGCGCACAGCTTCTGCACGCCCTCCACGTTTTCCTCAATGGTATGGCCGCCCAGGTTGACCCAGACGGAGGTGCCGCAGGTTTTCATGGCGGGCAGCTCGTTTTCAATAAAGTGCTGCACGCCGGGGTTCTGCAGGCCGATGGAGTTCATCAGGCCGGAGGGAGTTTCCAGCAGGCGCTCGCCGTCGTTGCCGGGCTGACCGTTCAACGTCAGGCCTTTGCCGGAAATGCCGCCCAGCACGCGCAGGTCCTCAATGCCTGCATATTCCGGGCCGAAACCAAAGGTGCCGGAAGCGGCAATGACCGGGCCGGCCAGCTGCTTGCCAAACAGATTTACGCGAAGGTCTGCCATCAGTCAAACACCTCCTCAGCTTTGAACACGGGGCCGTCTTTACATACGGTCTTGGCCCCCACCTTGGTGCGGCAGGTGCAGCCCAGGCAGGCGCCAAGGCCGCAGGCCATCTTGCGTTCCAGGCTGGCCACGCAGGGCGTGCCGCTCTGGGCGCACAGCTGGTATACGCCGCGCATCATCACCATGGGGCCGCAGGTCAGCACCATGGCGAACTGTTCCGGGTGCAGGATGCCGGTTACCAGGCCGTGGTAACCCACCGCGCCGGAATCCGTTGCAATGCTGATGGCGGCGCAGTAAGGCAGGAAAGCTTCCAGCCATAGGCTCATCACGGAAGCCGCAGTACAGTTCCGGCTTGCAGCCCGCCGCAGCCAGCTCCTTGCAGAGCTGCAGCAGCGGCGCGGTGCCAATACCGCCGCCCACAACAGCGATCTTGCCGTTTTTGCCGCCTGCCGCCCGGGCGATCGCGGCCACATCAAATCCGTTGCCGCATGGGCCGGTCACCGTCAGGGTGTCGCCCTCTTTCAGGGCGGCCAGCCTTCTGGGTTCCCTCACCCTTGACCTGATACAGGAAAGTCAATGCGCCGGTCGCGGCGTCAAAATCATGCACGCTGATGGGGCGGGACAGGATGGGTGTTTCGTTGGCAGCCCAGGCGCGCAGCATAAAGAACTGCCCCGCCTTGGCCGGGCGGCTGGCATCCGGCCACTGCACCGTCAAGCAGCGGATATCCGCTGCAACGGTACTCTGGCGCAGGACCGTTACCTTACAGCTTGTTGCATTCACCCTGGATATCCTCCTTCATTCGCACGCATTCATTATAAGCAGCTTCATCAAAGGCAACGCCGGGCTGCTTTTTGTAAGCCAGCAGGATGCCGCGGCTGGAGTTGACCACACCGCCGTTGCTGTTGTTCATATACTGGGCAATATCGGCAGCTTTGCCGCCCTGTGCGCCGTAGCCGGGGATCAGGAAGAAGGTCTGGGGATAAGCAGCGCGGATGGCGGTTGCTTCCTCGGTATGGGTGCCGCCGATGACCAGACCGATGCTGGAATAACCAGATTCGCCGATGTAATCCCTGCCCAGCTCGCTCAGGCTGTCGCCCACCAGGTCGTACACATGGCGGCCGTCCTCCAGCTTTTTATACTCAAAATCTTTTGCGCCGGGGTTGGAGGTGCGGCACAGTACAAACAGGCCCTTGCCCTGTTCCTTGCAGTACGGCAGGTAGGGCTGATGGAATCCAGGCCCATATAGGGGGCCAGCGTGATGATATCAGCCTCAAAGTCGCCGGTAAAGTGTGCCTTGGCGTACATCTCGGCGGTTTTGGCAATATCGCCGCGCTTGATATCGGCAATGACCGGCAGGCCGGTGGCGCGCACCATCTTCAGGGTTTCGGCGTAAGCGCGCATGCCATCCAGACCAAGGGATTCATAATAAGCGATCTGAACCTTGTAGCAGCCTGCGGAAGCCTTGGTGGCTTCAATAATGCGGCGGTTGAATTCCACCACATTTTCACCGGCAGTCTTGGTGTAGTCCACCACATCGGCGGGCAGGTAGCTGAACTCGGTATCCAGACCCACGCACACCGGGCCGTTGGCTGCCACGCTGGCATACAGTTTATCCATGTTGGTCATTGCTGTTCCTCCGTTTTCTGTATCAAAAAAGCTCGTTCTAACTTTTCTGCGGGTTACTGTTTATCTTTCTGGTAGGTCACTTTGCCGCCCTTGATGGTCATCATGACCTGGCCATAGAAGCTTTCGCCGTCATAGGGGCAGTTTTTGCTCTTACTGTGCAGCTCGTCCGCATGTACGGTAAACATGTGGTCGGTATCCACCAGAACAATATCGGCATCAAAGCCGGGCACCAGGCGGCCCTTATGCTCATCCAGGCCAAGCACCTGAGCGGGGCCGGAGCTCATCAAAAAGCTCAGCATTTCCAGCGGCAAGCCCTCCATGCGGCACAATTTGGTGTAGCACACGGCAAAGGCGGTTTCCAGCCCAACCATACCGGCAGCGCCTTGGCCTTATCCTCGGCGCTGTGGGGGGCATGGTCGGTGCCGATGCAGCTGACTGTGCCATCCTTAATTGCCGTCACCAGGGCGGCCACATCGTCCGCCTTGCGGATGGGTGGGTTGACCTTATACTGCAGGCGGGAATCATCGAACCACAGGTGGTGCGGGGTCACTTCGCAGCTGACCATTGCACCGCGGCGGCGGCTCTGGCGCACCATATCCACAGATTCTTTGGTGGAAACATGGCACATATGCAGGCGGGTGCCGTAATATTCGGCCAGGTGGCAGTTGCGCACCGTCTCAATGTTTTCGGCCAGGCGGTAATCCCACGGCTGATCTCGCGGTCCTCTGCGTGGGACATCACGGTCAGACCGCGCTCGGCTGCCACAGCAAACACGCGAGCCATCGTGGCGTTATTCATCACGCCGTTGCCGTCCTCGGTGATAAACTTGATATCATCCGGCAGGTCCAGCAGATGGTCAATGGTGTGGCCGTCAAAGTTTTTGGTAATGGAAACGGTCTGGTTGGCATCACACAGGCCAATCTCGCGCGCTTTCTCCTCCACCTCATGCACGATCTCTGCCGAAGAGCAGACCGGCTTGGTGTTGGGCATCAGGTTGACGAAAGTATATCCGCCTGCCGCTGCAGCCGCAGAGCCGGTGGCAATATCCTCTTTATATTCAAAGCCGGGGGTACGCCAATGGCAGTGGGTATCAATAAACGCGGGCAGAATGGTCAGCCCTTTTGCATTGATCACCTCGCCTGCTTCCGGCAGGTCGGTTCCGATTGCTCTAATTTTGCCGTCCGCGATCAGATAATCGCAGATGCGGCCCTCGTAGTCCCGTGCATTTTTAATCAGCATGGCTGGCCCTCCTTTTGGTGTGGGGTTGCAAGATTCTGTGTGAGAATTTGTGGTGGTTGTGGGCGCGGCAGGAACAGCCTATCCTCACGTTAAGTGCCAACTTTGCGCGGCGTGGCGATAGCTTGTTGGCGGTGGTGCGGGGTTTGCTGCTCCCCCCCAGCAGTAGGGCCAGGTTGCTACCTCCACCCATTCGCCGCCTGTTCGGCGGCGGGTGAACAGAGGAACATCCTCGCTCTGCGCTCCGGCTGTTGCACCGCGCTTCGCGCGATTGCGCGGCGATAGCCGCGCAGGCAAAAAAATAACTTTTCCCCAAAAGAGGAAAAGTCAAAAAAGAAGCACCTGATACAGCGTGGGGAAGAAACACTGCACCGTGGGTTTTATCGCAGCAGGACAAGCCTTCGCGGATGGATACCATGGCACAGTTCACCCTTTCACATATGATTTTAATTATTGTACCATGCCGGGACAATGGTGTCAACACAACACGAAATGTTGCACCAAGAAGGATTTTTGTATTTTGTGTCAACTTTGGGCAATATGTCAAACAGCGTGCAAGCCTCTTTTCTCCCAGCGGAACATATCCTGCAGACCTTCTATTTTTGCTGCTGCCATAGCCTCTTTGCCTTTATTTTATCAAAGCAAAACAGCGGTCCCTCCCTTGTGGGAAAGGCCGCCGCTTCAGACAATCCGTTGTCATGCGTTCTCTTTCATCTTCGCGGAGCAATCTCTTCATTCTGCGCAGCATATCGTATTACTTTTTATCTCCGCCAATCTGCTGGTCGATATAATCGTTCAGTTCTTCTATTGCGTCAGCCCACTTTGTATCATCCATGTTGACCTTTTTCCCTGGCCGCGCTGGTTCTGACTGCACTGCTTCCGGTGTGTTCTGTGCCGGTTCTACTGTTTGCACCGGTGCTTCCGTCTGTACCGGCTGCGTGCCATTCTGGCGGGCATTCAGTGCCCCGCTTGCCCCCAAAGCTGCCGTCACTGCAATCAAAGCAACTGCGCAAAGGCTATCACTTGTTTTTTCATCGTTTCAGCGCCCTCCTTTTTATCTATGGCAATACCGCATAATTCTAAGTGCCGATACGGCAAGCGAGGTGCGGCAGATGCTAAGCCAAAAGCGCAGATAATACTGGATGTCTTATCGAGCATTTTGCAACGCAGATGCGTGCCGCAGCTGCCGGAGCGGTGCTTAAGCCGCAGGCGGGAATTGTGCGGTGTTGCCAGTATAATCCCAGAGTTCTGGTATTGATAAGCCGTAAGGAGAGGGATACTTTT
>ENA-OPZM01000652-OPZM01000652.1-human-gut-metagenome-genome-assembly--contig:-NODE-652-length-14425-cov-5.738005_pt1 | contig 14425 bp, 25 predicted proteins | sample MGYA00242478_ERZ504493 | MGnify/ENA primary metagenome ERZ504493 (study PRJEB26092, sample SAMD00036227) | human gut metagenome | host: Homo sapiens | study: EMG produced TPA metagenomics assembly of...
CGGATGACCGCAAAGGCACCGCAGTGGGGGTCTTTTTAATATTTCCAGCTTCTTTTTCTCGGTCGCCGTAGCTGGAAAGGGCATCGCAGGTGTCGGCATAGCCGTCCAGATGGATGCCGCCGGTGATCCATACCGGGATCAGCGCAAAGCCCGCCGCCTTGGCAAAGCCCGGCAGGGGCAGCGCGCCACACACACACCACGCCGCACCAATAACGACACCAATGAGCGGGAAGGCGCACATGGCATAACGCATATTCTTTTCGTTCCATTCGAACTGCGGCACCGGGATGGCCGAAAACATGGCAAAGGCCACCGCAATGGTCTGCAAAACGATCATTTTTCCACTCCTTTATAGTACACGGGGATGCCGCATACCACCCGCACCACCGCATCTGCCCGGGCGGCAAAGGCATTGTTCACCTGCGCCAGTGCCAGCAGATAGCGGCCTGTGTCACCGGCATAGTCGGCCCCGCCGCTGAACACCTCGTTGGAAACAACGATGAGGTTTTCGCACTGGGCTGCAAGGCTTTCCAGCCCGTGCAGGATGGCTTTGGCCGCGTTTTCCCCTGCTCCCGCCGGGTCGTACAGCTCGTTGGCCGCAAGGTTGCCCAGGTCTTCCAGCAAGGCGGTGCCCCGCGCAGGCAGACGCACATTGTCCAGATGCAAGGGACACTCCACCGTTTCAAACTGCTTTGCGGCCCGCATTTTGCGGTGCTTTTCTACCCGGGCGGCACACTCGGCATCCCACACCTGCATGGTGGCAAGATAGTAGCGGGGGCCGGTGGTTTTCAGCACAAGGCTCTCGGCGTATTCACTTTTGCCGCTGGCCGCGCCGCCCAGGACCAGCGTCAACATTGGGGCGTATACGGCGCAATGCCGCCCTCCGCAAAGGAGTAGCACCCGCCGTATACGGCCAGCGCCATATCCCACAGCGGGATGCTGGCCACCGCGCCGGTGCCCTCGCCCAGATGCAGCCCCGCCGTAATGATGGGTGCCTTGCCCAGTGCTTCCAGCACGATGCGCGCGGCAGGCTCTGCCGAGCAGTGGCTTGCAAACACAGCCTTTGCCGCCGCCGGGCACAGCCGCACGGCGCACAGCGCGGCCACTCCGCTGATAAAGCCATCTGCCAGCACCGGCACACCGGCCAGTGCACCGCCCAGAAACACACCGCACAGGCCCGCGATATCAAAGCCGCCAAGCTTTGCAAGAACATCCAATGTGTCTTCCGGGTCCGGCTCATTGCAAAGGATGCCGCGGCAGATGGCATCCACCTTGCGGGCAAGCCCTTCGTCCGAGAGGCCCGCACCGCGCCCGGTCATAAGCTCCACGGGCTGGCCCAGCAGCACTGCCGCCACCGCGCTGGAGGTGGTGGTATTGCCAATGCCCATTTCACCGGTGGCGATGAGCCTGTAGCCATCCTCTGCCAGTTCCCGGGCAAGGGCAATGCCCTCCCCAACGGCCTGCACGGCCTCGGCCCGGCTCATGGCAGGGCCTTGGGTAAAATCCGCCGTGCCTGCGGCAATGCGGCAGCTGCGCACGCCGGGCACCGGTTCGCCTGCCATGCCCATATCCACGGCAGAACATCGCAGTGGGCCGTGCGGGCCATCTGGCACACACTGGTGCGCCGCATGGCAAGGTTTTCGGCCACGGCACGGGTCACTTCCTGCCCGGTCTGGCTCACGCCCTGCGCCACCACGCCGTTATCCGCGCAGAGCACCACCACCACCCGGCGGGAAAGATCAAGCTCCGCACTGCCGGTAAGGGCGGCGGCATCCTCCAGCATGGTCTCCAGCCGGCCCAACCCGCCCAGAGGCTTTGCAAGGCTGGCCCAGTGGGCGTGTGCCGCCGCGCGGGCAGCTTCGTTGGCAGGGGTGATACCCGCCAAAAGTGCATTCAGTTCCGTTTCGGTCATTTTGGTCATCCTTTTGTTTTGCTGTATCGTTCTGCCGCGCGCACAAAGCGGCCCGGCAGGGGCGTGCCCGCCCAGTATAAATGCGGGAACCCCGCATAGAAATTCTCGTTTGCAAAGCCGCATTCCCACTGCATTTTTTCGTTTTTGCAGGCAGTAAATGCAGTGCCGTTTGCGGTGGAATCCCAGTGGTGGAATTCGTGGATGGGCAGCGTTTCTCCGGCGCAGAAGAGCATACTGTCCGCCTTGGCGGTCATTTCGGCATAGCAAAGCGCACCAGCCTTCCCACCCGGATGCCATCGCCCGGCAGAACGTCTGCCATGGGCCACGCCTTACCGTCGGCATCCTCAAGGCTCCGGCCCAGATACAAAAAGCCGCCGCATTCGGCCGCTGTGGGCAGGCCCGCCTGCACGGCCTGCCGGATGGAGGCCCGCATGGTTTTGTTTTCGCTCAGGGCCTGCGCATACAGCTCCGGGTAGCCGCCGGGCAGATACAGCCCGCCTATATTTTCCGGCAAAACCGCATCCTGCACCGGGCTGAAAAGCACAAGCTCCGCCCCGGCATCCCGCAGTGCGTCCAGCGTTTCGGCATAGGTAAAGCAGAACGCCTCGTCCTTTGCCACCGCAATGCGGACGGATGTGGGTGCAGCTGCTCCCGGCAAAGCTTCCGGCGCAGGCTTTTCGGTCAGCACGGCAAGGCGCTGCCAATCCAGCACCAGTGCATCGGCCAGCAGGGCGATCTTTTCCTGCAGGTCGGCAATTTCATCTGCAGTCTTCAGGCCGAGGTGTCGGCTTTCTACCGCTGCCTGCGGCAAATGGGCAGATAGCCCAGCACCGGCAGGCCGGTTTCCCTTTCCAGCAGGGCCTTGAGCATTTTATACAGCTTTTCGGAACAATCATTGAGCAGGATGCCCGAAACATGGCTGTTTTTGCGGAAGTTCACAAGGCCCTGAATTTGCGCGGCCAGCGTCACGCTGGCACCCTTGGGCTGTACCACCAGCAGCACCGGAAGACCCAGCGTATCCGCCAGTTCCCAAGCGCTGGCACGGGTGGTCAGGCCCTGACCATCATAAAAGCCCATAGCGCCCTCGCACACGGCGGCACCATGCCCGGCGGCATAGCGGGCAAAAATGGCCCGCACCATATCCCTGTCGGAAAGAAACAGATCCAGATTGTGGCTGTCCACCTGCAGAGCCGAGCGGTGGAACATGGGGTCGATGTAGTCCGGCCCGCTTTTGAACGCACAGGGGTCGGCCCCGCGCTTTTTCAGCGCCGCCAGCACTGCACAGGCAACAGTGGTCTTGCCGCTGCCGGAAGAAGGCGCGGCGATGAGGAATTGCATCATTTGCGTGTACCCGTAATGAGGAAGATGGGGTTATTGGCCATGAGCAGGTGCAGTCGGCCCGCCGGTTTTGTGCGGCTGACGGCGATCTGCGTTACCTCTGCGGTCAGGCCCCGGGCCGTGAGGGCGGCAATGGCAGCGCCCAGCGTTTCCAGCGCAATGGCCGAAATGCAGATGCGCGCGTCCGGGTTTTTGGCAAGCACGGCATCCAGCACGCCTCCATGCCGCCCTTTGTTCCACCAATGAACACGGCATCCGGCGCAGGCAGGTCTGCCAGCACATCCGGTGCGCGGCCCTCGATGAGGATGAGGTTGCAAGCATGGAACTTTGCCCGGTTTTTACGGATCAGTTCACAGGCATCCGGTTCACACTCCACGGCGTAAACGCGGCCTTTGGGTGCCGCCAGCGCAAGCTCCACGCTCACACTGCCGGTGCCTGCGCCCACATCCCACAGAGTGTCGGTGGGCATTACCGCCAGCTTTGCCAGCGCAGCAGCGCGCACCTCCTGCTTGGTCATGGGCACCTCGCTCCGGATGAAGCTTTCGTCCGGGAAGCCCGGCGCACGCAGCTGCGGCAGATCAAAGTTTTCCACCAGAAGCACGCTGAGTGGTGCAAAGCTCTGCCCCGCCAGCTCTGCAGCAGAGCCGTAGCGGATGGCATCCGCCTCGGTGCCAAGGTTTTCGCCCACCACGCCGTGGCTTCGCCCATACCGGCATCGGTCAGCTTCTGCACAGAGAGGCGGGCGTTTCAGTGCCGCCGGTGAGGAAGAACACCGAACGGTTCATCATGCACTCGGCCACCGGGTCGCAGGCGCAGCCATGGGCCGAGACCAGCCTCCAGTCCTGCCACGGTCGGCCCAGCGCCGCTGAAAGCAGCTGGATGCTGGAAACGCCCGGATACACCCGCGCGGGGATGCCCAGCGCCCGCAGCGGCGTGAGCAGACCGGACGCACCGGAGTAAAATCCGGTATCGCCGCTGTAAAGCACGGCAGCATCCTGCCGGGGTTTTGTGCCAGTGTTTCCAGAATGTCAGCGGGCTGGTAGAGCGCGAACTGCCGGGCCGTGCAGTCTGCAGGCAGGCCCGCCAGCAGCCGCTTTGCACCGAACGCAAGGCCCGCGCTGCGCACAGCCTGCTGTGCCTGCGCCGAAAGGGCTTCCCATTTTCCGCTGCCCATGCCGATCAGTGTGACCATTGCAAAATCTCCTTGCAATACGCTAAAATTTGTATTTCCGTCTCGCCAGTTTCCGGCGGGCGGCGCAGCACCACCAGCTGTGCGCCGGTATCGGCAGCGGCCTGCACCTTCTCGGCAAAGCCGCCCGCTGCGCCGCCGTCCTTGGTGACGAGGTACCGGATCTGAAACTGTGTTATCAACGCCTTATTCAGCGCCAGACTGAACGGCCCCTGCATGGCAATGATGTTCCGGTGCGGGACATTGGCCGCTTCACAGGCGGCAATGCCCTCCGGCGTGGGCAGGACGCGCGGGTAAAGCCGCGCCGGTTCCAGCCCGGCAAACACAGCCAGCTCCTTGGCACCGGTGGCAAGCAGGATATTGCCCTCTGTCCCGGCCAGATATTCTGCAGCCTGCGCTGCTGTTTCAAACACCGCACAGCCGGGCGGCAAGGGGCTTTGCGCACGCAGCAGGCGGCGGTATTCCACGCCCGCCTGCACCGCTGCAGCGCGGATGTTCCTGGTGGCATCCACTGCATAAGGGTGGGTGGCATCCACGCAGAGATCAGCTCCCGCCAGCAATGCCGCCATGGCATCCGGCTGCAGCCGCCCGGCGTGCACCGTGATGCCCGCCATTTCGCCCTGCTCCTCGGCCCCCAGCGGCGTTGCCACGCACACCGTTACCGCAACGCCAAGCTCTGCCAGCTTTTTGGAGAAGCGGCGGCCCTCGGTGGTGCCGCTGAACACGACCGCCTTCACTTACGGTACCCCCGCGGCGTGACCATCCGGCCCGAAAGGGCGCGGGTATTGCTGTTGCCGATATACACGGTGGTGAACATATCCACCGGCGTGTTTTCCAGCTCGGCCAGCGTCAGCACCCGGGCGCTCTGGCCCTCGCGGCCAATGTTGCGCACAAGGCCGCAGACGGTATCATCCGCCTTGCCGTTTGCGCGCAGGATGCGCACTGCCTTTTGCAGGTAGTCCGGCCTGCCCTTGGAAGAAGGATTATAGAGTGCAGCGCAGAAATCTCCCTGCGCGGCGCAGGCCAGCCGCTTTTGGATGACCTCCCACGGGGTAAGCCGGTCGGAAAGGGAGATCACGCAGAAATCGTGGGCCAGCGGCGCGCCCAGCACAGCCCCGCCGCTGAGGGCGGCCGTAAGGCCGGGCACCACTTCTACGGCAACGTCCGGGTAATCCTGCGCCAGTTCCAGCACAGGGCTGGCCATGCCGTAAACGCCTGCGTCGCCGCTGCACACCATCACCACGCGCCTGCCGGTATCCGCCTTTTCCAGCGCCCAGCGGCAGCGGTCGATCTCCTTGGTCATGCCGGTGGAATAATATTCCTCACATGGGAACTCCGGCTCGATCAGGTCAAGATAAAGTTTATAGCCGCAGATGGCATCTGCGTGTTCCAGAACGTTCCGGGCTTCCTGCGTCAGGTAGTAAACATCTCCGGGGCCAATGCCCACCACGTAGACTACCTTTTCCGGTTCGTCGATCTCAAATTCCATCGGGTCAAACATTCTGCCACCTCCAGTCCGGGGCATAGGGCCGCACGGCCAGCGCAAAGGTCACGCCGGTATGGGCATATTTGTGAAAAACGAGTGTCCCGCCTGCGGCCAGCACTGCCGACCGTTCACAAACATTGTCCACGCCGGTAACGCTCTGCACAAAGGCCGAAGGCGTAAAGCTGCCGGGGGCGGCACGCAGCTGTTCCGCTGTGAAAAACTGCACCGGCCAGCTGTGGCTCTTACAGAAGGTCAGCAGGCCCGCCTCGTTTTGTTTTAAGTCGATGCTTGCCGCCGCCGTGATGCATTGCGGCGCAAGGCGGTTCTGGGCACAGAAAGCTGCAAAGGCTTCGGCCAGCGTTTCGGCGCTGGTGCCGCGTTTGCAGCCCACGCCCAGCACGCCAATGCGCGGCACCAGATGCAGCGCATCCCCCGCCGGGCAGAGGGTGAGGGCAAAGTCCGGGGCATCTCCCGCCGTGATCCCATCAGGCGGTGCACCCGCAATGGGCCAGTCGGATGCAAACTGCACCGTTTTGCCCGCCAGCAGTGCACCGCTGACAAGCTTGATGCGCTCCGGCTCCAGCACGGTGCAGTTCTGGTGCTTTGCCCACTCGTCCACCGCAAACACACCGTTTGCGTCGGTGGCTGTGGTGATCACCGGCACCGCACCGCACACAGCGGCAAGCGCCCGGGCAAGGTCGTTGGCACCGCCCAGGTGGCCTGAGAGGATGGGCACGGCAAAGCGGCCGCACTCGTCCAGTACCACAACGGCAGGGTCCTGTGCCTTGCTTTGACAGTGGGGCGCAATGGCCCGCACCGCAATGCCCACAGCACCTACAAAAACAAGGGCATCGCTCCCGGCAAACTGGCGGGCCGTCCAATCGGCAAGGTGCACCTGCCGGCTTCATGGCCGCAGCGGGTCACACTGCCGGGATATGCCGCCGCCAGTTTTTGGGCCAGTGCAAGGCCCTTTGCCGTAAAGGCAAGGTAGGCCCGGGTCACTGGTCTGTTCCCTTGCGGAACTCGGTGGTAAAGGCCGGGTCGTAGAGCTTGCTGCGCTCATAGTTCCGGCCCAGAAAGCCGCCTGCCACGATGAGCGCCGTTTTGGTGATGCCCGCTGCATGAACGCTTTCCGCCAGCGTACCTAGGTGCAGCGCACCGTTTTTTCTTCCGGCCATGTGCCTTATACACCACCGCTGCCGGGGTATCCGGCGTATAGGCACCGCCTTCCAGAAGCGCCTGCTGTACTTTGTCCACAAGGCCGATGGATAGGAAAATGACCATCGTTGCCCCGTGGGCGGCAAGGCTTGCCAGCTTTTCTTTTTCCGGCACCGGGGTGCGGCCCTCCATGCGGGTAATGATGACGGTCTGGCTGACGGTGGGCAGCGTGTACTCTGCATTCAGTGCCGCCGCTGCGCCGCAGAAGCTGGACACACCGGGGGTATCATCGTAGGGAATGCCCTCGCGTCCAGCACATCCATCTGCTCCCGGATGGCACCGTAAAGGCAGGGGTCGCCGGTGTGCAGGCGCACGGTGATCTTACCCGCAGCTTCCATCTGCCGCATCACATCCAGCACCTGCTCCAGCGTCATTTCAGCGCTGTTATAAATGGCGCAGTCTGCCTTTGCAAGGCCCAGCAGGGCCGGGTTCACCAGACTGCCGCATAGATGATGCAGTCGGCTTTCTGCAGCAGGGCCGCGCCCCGCCGGGTGATGAGGTCCGGTGCGCCGGGGCCTGCACCAACAAAATGTACCATAACGTTACTCCTTTACCAAAACGGTAGCAAAATAACCGGCCTGTTCCTGCGGCCGCTCAAGGGAAAGATCCGGGTAGACCCGCTCGTCCGGCAGACCGCAGTTGCACACAAGTGCGCTTTTTTTCAGCTTATCTGCTGCTGCAGGGTATCCAATAAGACAGGCAATTGCCTGCCGGCTTTCATCAATACTTTGGTGCCAGGCATTTCCAGCACGCGGTCTGTCCAGCCGCCGGGCGCAATGGTAAGCGGCGTATCCATGCCACCGGTCAGCGGCACATTCAGCCGCGCCGCCGCCGCACAAAAGCTGGGCACGCCTGCCGCCATGGCGGTGGCATAACCCCCGGCCTGCAAGATCTCCTGCAGGTAACCAAAGGTGGCATAGATGGAAACATCACCGATGTTCAGCATGGCAACGTCCTGCCCGGCATCCAGATACTGCCGCACCGCGGCGGCTGCTTTTTCGTGCGAAGCCGCCAGCGCAGCCGGGTCACGGCTCATGGCAAAGTACAGCGGGACGATGGTCTTGCCGTCCAGCGCTTCCCCCAGCGCACTGCGGGCGATGTCCAGCGCCAGCATCTGGCCGGAAGCAGTCTGCGGCGCGGCCAGCACCGGGCACTGCCGGATGAGCCGCACAGCCTGCAGCGTCATCAGCTCCGGGTCGCCGGGGCCGACGCTGACACCGTAAAATGTACCTTTCAGTTCTGCCATTCCTGCATCAGCTCCTTTGCCGTTTTTGTCTCGCCCAGCGGGCCGTGCTGGTTGGAAAAGAGCACCGCGCCCACCCGGAAGGCCCCGCCTGCCCGTCGGTCCAGATGCATCTGGATGGCGGCAAGGATGCTTTCCAGCACCGGTGCACGCAGCTGCGCGCCATCCAGAATGTCAAGGCAGGCATCGGTGGTGGCGGCATCCATCAGGGCGGCGCACACCTCATGCGCGGCACCGCACAGCGCCGCATGGGCACAAAACACTTCAGCGCGGCCATCCGCCGTGTGGGAGTGGGTGTTCATGACCCCTGCCGCCAGCTTGCAGAGCTTGCCCACATGGCCTACCAGAAGCACTTCCTCAAATTTGGCCGTGGCGGCCATATCCAGCGTATCCCCGATGAAGTTGGAGGTCTTGACCACCGGGAACCGCTCGAACTGCGGCAGAGCGCTGGCCAGATAATCCAGCCCGTAGTTGCCGGGGGCCAGCACCAGCCGCCGGGGGCCGGGGGCATTTTTTGCACGCAGTGCGGCCTGATTCATTTCCAGCTGGATGGTATCCAGAATGGCCTGCTGGCTCATGGGTTCCACGATGCCGCTGGTGCCCAGAATGGAAAGCCCGCCCTCCACCCCGATGTGCGGGTTGAAGGTGCGCTTTGCCGTCTCGGCACCGCCCTCGATGGAAATGGTCACCGCAAAGCCGCCGGTGTAGGCAGCATTTTCAGCTTCCCGTTCCAGCGCTTCGGCAATCATCTGGCGGGGCACATGGTTGATGGCGGCTTCACCTACGGGCTGGTCAAGGCCGGGCTTCGTCACACGGCCCACCCCCTCGCCGCCAAAGATGCGCACGCCGGGGGCATCCGGTTCCAGCACCACTGACGCGACCACCGGCAGGCCCGTAGTCACATCCACATCATCGCCGCCGTCCTTGCGGATGGCGCATACCGCACCGGCATCCGTTCTGCGGCAGTAAATGGGTGCCACCTCCACCACAATGCCCTTGGGCGTGCGCAGAGCCACCGTTTCCGGTTCGCGGCCGGTCAGCAGCAGACGCGCCGCCCCGGCAGCCCCCAGCGCGGCACAGGTGCCGGTGGTATAGCCGCAGCGCAGCAGCTTCTGCCCGCTGCGGACGTAATGCTCAAACTGCGGCTTTCCGGCGGGTGCCTTTTCGGCTTCCGGCTCCGGTGTGCCGAACAGAGCCGTGTACTGCTGTTCGGTCAGGCCGTACAGGGTGCGGATGTTCTCCGGCTGAAACGCCTGTTCCGGGGTCAGCACGCCGGAAACACCACCGGGCGAAACGCACACCACCGTGTCCGCTATTTTTTCGGCCAGCTCCAGCTCGTGCAGGCTCAGGATCACCGCCAGCTGACCGGTATGGGCCAGCTCCTTTAAAATGGTGAGCAGCTCGATCTTGCCCTTGATATCCAGAAAAGAGGTCGGCTCGTCCAGCAGGATCACTTCCGGCTGCTGGCACAGTGCCCGGGCCAGCAGGATGCGCTGGCGCTGGCCGTCGCTGATGCGATTAAAATCCCGGTCTGCAAGGTGTGCCGCACCCACCAGCTCCAAAGCTCTGTGCACCTGCTGCCTGTCCTCGGCAGACAAAATGCCCAGCCGTCCGGTGTAGGGATAGCGCCCAGCCGAAACAAAGTCAAAGCAGGTGGTCAGCTCCATCCGGCGGCTGTGGGGAGCCATGAGAGCCAGCTTTTTGGCCCGCTCCGTTCCGGTATAGGCAGTAAGATCCTTCCCCGCCAGCAGCACTGTGCCGCCCATGGGGGCCAGCTGGCCCGCCAGTGTGCGCAGTAAGGTGGATTTGCCTGCGCCGTTGGGGCCGATCAAGGTCAGGATCTGCCCCGGCTGCACCCCGAGGCAAATATCCGAGAGCAGCGGTGTCTTGCCGTAGCCGATGGCAAGCTCCCGCGCAGTGCAAAGTGCTTTTTCGTTCATCATGCGCCCTCCCGCTCTGAATTGCGCCGCACCAGCAGCCAGATGACCACCGGTGCGCCGAACACGGCCGTGACCGAGCTGATGGACAGCTCCGTGGGCGCGAACAGACTGCGGGCCAGCAGGTCGCAGAACAGGCAGAAAGCCGCACCGCCCAAGCAGCACCCCGGCAGCACATGCAGCGGCTTTGCGCTGCCCAGCAGCTGCTTGACAAGGTGCGGCACCGCGATGCCTACAAAGGAGATCGGCCCCGCAAAGGCGGTGACGCAGGCCGCCAGCAGGCTGGATAGCAGCACCAGCGCTGCCGAGAAAGGCTTGACATTCACGCCCACGCTGCGGGCATATGCTTCGCCCATCTGGTAGCGGCCATGGGCTTGGAAAGCAGAAAGGATGCCGCCAGTGCAGGCAGCACCACCAGTGCCGCAGCCTGCACATTGGCCCATGTCACGCCGGAAAAGCTGCCCTGCGACCAGTTGTGCAGATTGACGATGTTGGAATCCTGCGCAAAGGCCACCACGATATCGGTGATGGCGGAGCAGATATAGCCGATCATCACACCGCAGATGACCAGAATGCTCATGCGCTGCACCCGCCGGGCCACCGCCAGCACAAAGGCCATGGCAGCCATGCACCCGCAAAGGCAGCCGCGATCATCATGGCCGAGCTGGTCAGCATCCCGCGGTCCAGAAACACCACCATGGTCAGGGCCACCGCCAGCTTTGCGCCGCTGGAAACACCCATGACAAAGGGCCCGGCAATGGGGTTTGCAAAAAAAGGTCTGCAGAAGGTATCCCGCTGCGCTGAGGGCTGCCCCCAGCAGCGCCGCCATGACCGCGCGGGGCAGGCGCAGCTGCAGGATGATGTTCCCCGCAAGCGCATCGCCGCCCTTGCCCAGCAGCGCCGTCAGCACCGCACCCGGTGCAAGGGATACGCTGCCCCAGAACAGGTTCAGCGCAAAAAGCACAGCCACGGCTGCCGCAAGGGCAATATAGGCGGCTGCAAGGCGTCTGGTACGGGTCATAGGCTTTCCTTTCTGTAAAATTTTTCTTCTTTAGTCCACATGGGTGAGGAATTTCAGGGTACTGGCGGCAGGTGTGCCCTTGGTAAACACCCGGTTCATATCCACGATCAGGTCTGCCAGCTCCATGCTCTGCTGGAACAGGCTCTGGGTGGTGCACCACACCTGACCGTTCTGCACCGCTTTGAACTCGTTCAACAGTGGGAAACGCTCGGTCAGCTGGCTCACCGATGCGATCATGCCCTCGATGGCGCTGTTGTAGATGAGCACATCGGCATCCTTTGCACCTGCATAGAAGTCCTCAAGCGGCAGGTTCATGGTAGCAAGGCTGTTGCCATTGTCCGTCAGGTCCGCAAAGACATAGCTGCCGCCTGCCATTTCGATCATGCGGGCCACATAGTCACTGCCCTTGCGCACAGTGGCAAGGTTGTTGGTGGTCAGCGAGAAAAAGGCGCAGCTTTTTCCCGTGGGTTCCTGCGAGAGGATGGGCTGAACGGCTGTCTCCTGCGCGGAAAACACCTGCTCGGCCTGTTCTTCCCTGCCCAGCAGGATGCCGTAAAGCTTGATCCACTCCATGCGGGCCAGCGGGTCGCTCTCGTAGCTGGAACGCTCCACCAGCACCGGGATGCCAAAGTGTTCCAGCTGTTCCTTTACCTCCGGCGTGTGCAGGATCATGGTATTCTCAATGGCAAGGCGGCAGCCCGCTGCCAGGATCTGCTCGTAATCCGGGGCGCTGTACTTGCCTGCATACGCGATTTTTCCCTCTTCCATGGCCTGCTGCACCTCGGGCAGATACCAGCTCGGCCTTGGTGCCGGAAAAGGCCACGCTGTCCAGTGCGTCCAGATGTAAAAGCAGATCCATCACCGAGGTGGAGACCAGATAAATATTCTCCACCGGCTGGCGCAGCACAGTCACATCAGCAGGCAGACCGTCCACCTCCGCAGCATCTTCCGGCACAACAAGGAACCGTGCATCCGACTCCGCGATGGTCAGCATGGTATAGCCGCCCTCATAGCAGTCCGCTGTGAACTGCTGTGCATAGTCCAGCTTGTAATGATGGGAGAAAACAAGACTTTCCGTATTGGCAGGTTGAGCCTTGCTGCCGCAGCCGGTCAGCGTCAGCGCCGCAGCGGGGATCAGTTTCAGAAATTGGTTGCGAGTGATTTTCATTCAAATATCCGGACGTTTGTCGTTCCGACCCCTCTTGTGAAAAGGCGTTTGGAGCGGCCCGCAGGCCGCGACAAACGCGAAATAAAAAATTGATTTTCCGCTGAGTATGCCCAGAGCGTGAGCGGAGGGCATTCTCAATCGTTAGCCTTCAGACTTGCGGAATCAAAGGTCAGCGTATACTCGATCTCGTGGGGGGTGCTCATGGCAACGGTGTCGGCGGTGACATCCAGTGCGGTATCCAGCGCCGATACCGGAATTTCAAAGGTGGAGTTGCCCTCGGTGTTGGTGGGCAAATACTTCTCGCCGTCCACGATCATATAATCATAGTTCGGGCTGCTCCACACGATGGTGGCGGTCATCTTGCCATCCACCACGGTCAGGGCTGCGGGGCTGTCCACAGCAGCACGGCCAGAGCCGCCTCCAGCGTCACATCACAGGTGTAGGTGCCGTCTGCCGGGGTCTCGGCTTCCGCAGCCTTTTCCACGGCATCACGCACGCTGACGACATGGTCGTACCACTTGCCCTTGGTGCCCAGAATGGCAAGGTCAAAGTCGGCATCCACAGCAGAGACCGGGATGTCAAAGCCGTACACCTCCTCCGAGGTGCCGTCGGAATAGGTGACGGTATCTGTGGTGGGCTGCAGCCAGTCGGCCTCGTGGTCGGCGGCATCGGAAGCCTTGCCCAGATACAGGTTGACGATATGGGTGGAAGCAAGGCTGACATGGAAGGTCATCTGCCGTTCTCCACAGTCAGGGTGCCCTTGCCGTCGCAGGCTTCGTTGGCGTGGAACATGCTGCTGTCGGTGTCAAACTCGGCGGTATACACACCGTCCGGCAAAGCGGCTGTCTCAGCGGCAGAAGAAGCCACGGAAGAAGCAGCCTCCGAGCTGGCAGCACTGGAAGCTGCAGAAGATGCCGTGGAAGAAGCGCCGCAGCCCACCAGCAGACTCAATGCCAGAGAAGCAGCGACAACACAGGAAAAAACGCGTTTCATAGGAAATACCTCTACATTATAAAAAATCAGTTTTTATTATACCATTGTTCAGATAAAAAATGAACCCTCTCCACCGGATGCCGCAAAGCGGCCGCGAGACGGAGAGGGTTCGTTTGATCAACCGTTCAGAGAATCGATCGCCGCCTTGGTGTGGGCGACATACAGCTTCTGGACATCCTCGATCTCACCCAGACCAGCGATCTGGCAGTCGATGCTGTCAAAAGCACCGGAAGCCTTGAACTGGCTCAGCCAGGAGTCGGCATCCTCACCGGCCATATCGTTGTTGGCGTGATCGCCGGCAACCACCATCAGCGGGCGCAGGATGACCTTGGTGTAGCCCGCAGCCTTAACAGCCTCGATCACGTTCTCGCAGGCAGTCTCTTCCGGCTTGCCCTCAACGGTGCCAATGAACACATTGTCGTAGCCCAGAGTCTGCATAGTGGTCTGCATCTGGCTGTAGCTCACCTTTGCGGTGTGCGAGGTGCCGTGGCCCATAAAGACAAAGGCGACCTTGTCCGCAGCAGCGGCATCCAGACTGTCGTAGCCGGCTTCCTTCACGGCAGCAGCGGTGACAGCCTTGGCAACGTCTTCCTTATCCTGATTGATGATGGTGCATCGGAACCGACCTCGCCCAGCAGGGGCTCAGCCACAGCGACAGATTCAAACTTGTCGCGGTAGGTGTCGATCATTTCCATCATCTCTCGTACTCAGCACCGTGCATCAGGTGGGTGGCTGGACGACCAGATTCTTCACGCCGTTTTCCACAGCGCGGTCCATGGCCTGCTGCATGTTGTCGATCTTTTCGCCGTCACGAGCCTGCACATGGTTGATGATGATCTGTGCGGTTGAATGCGCGGCGCACAGACCAATCCGGGGTATGCGGCCTGCAGAGCATCCTCGATGCCCTTGATTGTCCTTCA
>ENA-OPZM01000653-OPZM01000653.1-human-gut-metagenome-genome-assembly--contig:-NODE-653-length-14395-cov-1.718881_pt1 | contig 14395 bp, 22 predicted proteins | sample MGYA00242478_ERZ504493 | MGnify/ENA primary metagenome ERZ504493 (study PRJEB26092, sample SAMD00036227) | human gut metagenome | host: Homo sapiens | study: EMG produced TPA metagenomics assembly of...
AAGGACGGCAAGTAAAGAAGGCCGCCGGGAGGGACATTGGGAAGGAGGCAGTGAATCATTTCTTTCAGGACTGGTACCGGGTATCTGACGCCCGATCCCTCAAACCTGGGAGCTGGTTCGGGAATTAAAGAAGACCGGATTTAAGTGCTATATTCTGTCCAATGCTCCCACATATTTTGCTGAGCATGCAGATTATTACGAGATTGTCCGGGAGTTTGACGGTGTAGTGTTTTCGGCCCCGGTCCGGATGGCGAAACCGGATGCCAGGATTTACAGGTATCTGTTTGAGCATTTTGACCTAAAACCGGAGACCTGCTTCTTTCTGGATGATAAGCCGGCAAATGTGGAGGCCGGAAGAGTTGCGGGATGGACGGGATCGTCTTTACCGGAGATGTGGAAGCAGTAAAAAAGGAAATATTTGCAATAATTTAATGTTATCGTCAAGATAAATTCACAATTTTCCTTTAAGATGAATACAGTAACCAGGAGATATATCCGATTGCAGTAAAGGGAGTGTGATAAATATGGTGGGAACATTAAAGATCAAAGGGAAAAATAATGAGTCCAGACTGATATTTGTAGATCATGAGTCCAGGAAAAATTGGTTTATATTTCCAGGACAATATGTGTATCTTTCTGTGGAGGATGCAAGAATCCCGGTATTGGTCCAGTACTCTCTGCGAAAGAAAAAATGGTATTTCGCAGGGCTTCCGGAGATGGAAGTGGATAACAGGAAAGTAAGTATAAAAAGTCAGGATTGTGCGTAAAAAGTACAGAGAAAATGAAACGGAGACGGTGCGGCTAAATGCCGCACTTTTTTTCGGGAAATATATTGACAAAAATATATATCGAGTTACAATATATATAAGATAAAGATATAGATCGTATTTCAATAGGAAGGAGGGTATTATGGCAGGAAATTGGTCGAAAGGAAGCGGCAGCAGTACGATGCTGATCCTGAAGCTGCTGACGGAAAAGGATATGTATGGATACGAGATGATAGAAACCCTGGGAGAACGGTCTAATCACGTGTTTGACTGAAGGTGGGAACGCTGTATCCGCTGCTTCACGGACTGGTGCAGGAGGAGTATCTTGAGACTTACAGTGAGGAAGTGAACGGCAAGCTTCGCAAGTATTACCATATTACCGAAAAGGGAAAGAAGCATCTTGCCAGGATCATCAAAGAGTGGCAGACATACGCCGGGGCGGTCTATGAGTTGATTGGAGGGTAGGTTATGGACGAGAAGAAATATCTGGATAAACTGACGAAATGTATTCACGATCGGAGGTGCGGGGAGAGGTGACGGGAAGAGTATGCCGCGCATCTTGCAGACTGTATGGAAGCACTGCAGAAGAAAGGAATGAGCCTGGAAGAGGCAAGGGCAGAAGCAGTGCGGCAGATGGGGGATCCGGTGAAAGCCGGATGTCAGATGGACCATATCTACCGGACGAATGTAGATTGGAAGATGGCTGTCTGGATGGCAGCATGCGGACTTCTGATCGGCTTCTTTGTCCTGTTTATGCGGACAGCATATTATGGGGAAGAGTTGAAAAATGAGACCGGACTATTGATCTGGACTACGGTGGGAGTGGTCTTCGTGGTATGGGGATTTATCTGGTCTGCGGTGGAAAAATATCACGATATGGATCTCTTCTATGCATGGGCGAAGAACTGGAACGGCGGCGGAGTTACCAACAGCGGCTTATCATAGGTATTGGCCTGGCTTTCCTGGCGTCGGATGTGAAAGACATTCTTCTCATGGTCATTGTGTTTGGTCTTCTTCAGATGGCCGAACGATACCTGATCGCCCGGTGCCAGTGCAGGAAAGAAGAGCGGCTTTTGTGGGAGATAGGAGAAGCGAGTACGCCGATTTATACACACAAAGGAAAGGCTATGATCGGACAGAAGGAGATGAAGGTATGTGCGAAAAAGGGAGAGATCGCACAGGGACGTCCGGTGATGGTGATCGGCCTTAAGGGATTCTGTCCGGTAGTCGTGCCTGTTTAGATGGAACAGGAGACGGCGGGACTCCAGCGGTGGTGATAAAAGTACAAATTCCTGTTTGCGGATTCTTGAAAAGTGTAATATGATATATTTAACGCTGACATGAGGGGGAAAAGCGTTTTGATTCTGATAAGGAGCGGAAATGGGGTAGATTATGAAAGGCGAGATGAGGCGGCTGATATCAGACACTTTTTCTGAATTAGTAAAGACCCAGGATGTAGACAAGATCACAGTCACCATGCTGATCGGAGAATGTCATATCTCCAGGCAGACCTTTTATTATCATTTTCAGGATATGGATGAAGTACTGGAATGGACAATCCTGGAAAAGAGCAAACAAATGCTGGAACAGAGCATACAGGCAGAGGAGCCGGAAAAGGCGCTCAGAGTGTTTGTGTCCTTTTTCAAGAGAAATGCCGTACAGATGAAAAAATTTATGGAGTCCAGGAAACGGGACCGGGCGGTCAGAATATTGATTGATGCTTTGATCCAGTATCTCCGGGGAGTGATCGAAAGGTATAAATCTCCGGAGATAAAGATTGATTATGACGATATGGAAGTCATGCTCCGCTTTTTTGCCTGCGGAATGATGGGAATTCTGATTCATTATGCCGATAATCCGCAGCTGAGCGAAGAAAAACTGATCGAACAGATCAGGAGGATCCTGACAGGACGGCTGGTGCCTGGAAAGCAGGATCCTCCTCAGTAGTTTATTATTCCGGAGAAAAGCCGAGTCTCCGGGTAAGCTGCATGTAGTGTTTGTAGAGGATGCCGAAGCGGTGGATATAGCCGGAATGCCATGGCTTGCTTTTCCCGCAGAAATGCAGGATAGAGGTGGTGCTCATGACCCAGTCCATGGTGCAGGTGCCGGAGCTTCTGATCAGGTAGTTGTTGTAGTTTCGGGCATCGTAATTCCAGACAGCATCGTCAAGCTCCAGGATCCGGTTTCCGTACAGGCAGTTCAGGATATCCTGGTCTGGGAGCAGGAGTCTTTTCCGTGTTCCCGGACGAAACGAAAGATGTCTTCGGGGATGATTTCACGACGCCTGAATCCAGGTCCATTAAAAGGACTCCGGAATTAAAATAATTGTGATCCGTACCAAGACGGAGCTGGTTAATACTATTGGCCAGCTCCGTCTTTCCTGTATGAGCGGCAGCGGCAAAAAGGTTTCCATTGAGATCCATGTCCCAGAGTGGGCGCAGTGGATTGATTACCAGGGTATCCGGATCCAGGTACAGGATCCTGTGTACATGGCCGGGGAGAAGATGGGGGGCCAGCAGGCGGTAATACATTTCTTTGGGATAGTTCTGGTGACAGGAGCGTCTGCAAAGGAGGACTCAGGAATCTGGATCGGGAAAAAGGAAAAGCCAAGAATCTGACACTGTCTTGCGACAGGTGTCAGGTTTTTTTCCGGAATCCGGCTGTGCAGGAGATAAAGCTCTACAGAGGTATCCGTCTGATTTACGGCAATGGAAGTAAGCAGGACCTGCAGCCTTGGCAGGTATGCCTGGTCGAGTGTAGCAAGTAGTGTGATCGTGCTCATAGATAAATGTTCCCCTTCGTTGTTGTCGTGATTGCCACCACTGATGCGAGTGGTGCTGCTATGTTTATAGTAACCGGACGGGAAGGATTCGGCTACTGATAATGTCTTTAATATGTCCTTATAAATCAAGAAGAATGTAAGGACAGTTTCGGGATTTTGAGGAAAAGAAACGATTACAGGGGACGAGTTTATGGAAATATTAGGAAATGCCCAATTTCCTGCGGATATAGCTGCCGATGCTGTCAGTGCTGGTCTTCGATCTTACAGATTCCATGGGTGCTGTAGTTTACATAATCATTGATTTGGGGAATACTATCTCCTCCTTTTGTCGCGGGCAACGGTTTCTATTCCTATTATAACAAAAGGGATTCGTACATTTCAAAAGTGGTTTTTACCCAAAATAGCGGAGGAGAAATTTGGTAAAAAGGCCGGATGGATCATACCTACCCGGCAATAGCCGTCACATCCACCAGGTCATATCCGTAATCCTGTTTGATCTTATCACCATAGAAAATATCGACGGATGTCCCAAGCTCAAAATCAGTGTCCTTCTGGGACTCAGGAATCGGGGCTTTGTAAAGGGCATTGTCATGGACGATGGAAAGGACACCGTCCTCCTGATATACTACGTAGCCGGAGACATATGTAAGGTCAGAAAGAAGGTCCTTGCGTACCATCCAGGTGGTGCCGGCCTGGGCGCTTTTTAGAGCCAGGTAGCTGATATCCTGCCAGTCAGGCAGATCAGCAGCATAGGCATAGGTGCCGGTTTTTTCGCTGCTCTGGGAAATGACGGCAGGAAGAATCATGCCGTATTCCTTAGCTTTTGTGGGATCTACATTATTGTTCAGAGGCATGACAACTGCCTCTTCTTTGGTTCCAAGCTTAAGAGAACCGACCGATTGAAAGTCAGAGGTACCAAAATAGGAGTTCTGAAGATCCAGATAAACGCCGGAGGATGAAACGCGGGCAACAGCAGAACCAGTTGTAGTACCAAATTCTGCAAGTTTGGAATCGTTTTCCAGAGCACATTCGATCCGGGCCTTTACATTTTTTTCAGAGTCTTTTGAAATAACAATCTCGATAGGTCAGAGGGGGCGGGATCGTCCGCTGTTGTAAAATAAACCTTCAGGCGCTGCCGGTCATGCATACTGTCCTGTTCATAAGCGGCGCTTGCCAACTGATGCTTTCCACGGAAGACCCGCAGGAGATAACGGTCATCCACGATCAGATGATTGCCGTTTTTCGTGATATCATCGGAAGTAGGAAACATTTTTTGAAAGCCGGAGCCTTTGATCTCGATATTTAGCTCTACGGAGCCGGTTTTTGTGCCGCCGCAGTAGGTCCCGTTTCCGGCAGAAAGCAGATAATCATCGATTCGTTCCCCGGACGCCGGGGATTTAAACTCCATATAGCATATAACCCCAAGAACCATAACCAGAATACACAGGATCGTTCCCAACAATTTCTTTAGCATCATGAAATCCTCCCCTCAAAGACATCACGCCTACAGTTATAAATTCATTGTACTATGCTTACGGCGGACAGGCAATATTTTAGTACAGCAAAGGGATAAAATTCTTTGACTTCCAAATGGTACTATGTTACAATACCAATAAGAAAATTTAAGATGAGGAGGGACGCCTTTGGAATCGACGGAACTTCGCTATGTAGATTTGAAAAATTATATCTGCCGGCAGATTTATGAAGGGGTGTACCAGGATGGAGAAAAAATCCCTTCGGAACGGCAGATGGCGGCAGATTACGAGGTCAGCAGGATTACCGTGCGAAAGGCGCTGGAGCTTCTGGAAGAGGAGGAGCTGATCGTAAGAGAGGTGGGCAATGGAACCACCGTGACACTGAAAAATCATGGAAATGAGACGGCAACAGATATGATCGCACTGGTGGCGCCGTCCAGAAACCCGTTTTTTGCACATTTTATTGCCAAGTTCCAGCGCTGTGTCTGGGAGCATGACGCTTTGCTTTTGTATGTGGAGGCGCCGGAGCATACGACGCTGGAGGATTGCCCTGTACCGGCTTTACAGCAAAAATATCCGCAATGCTGTCGTATGGCCGGATGACCGGAGCGTGGATCAGGAAAAGCTTTTGCGTCTCAGGAGCATCGGCATGAATCTGGTATTTTTTGATACGGACGTGGCCGGACCCTATGCGGATAGTGTATTTATAGATAATGTGGATGCAATCCGTACGCTTTTGGAAAGACAGGAGAGAGAATACGGGGAATATTTATATATTGGCTGGGATAATCTGGAGATAGGAAATATCCGGAAAAGGGAGGAAAGCTTCCAGAAATTCTGCCCCGGGCAGGTATATCATGTGCCTGGAGAAGAGACCGGAGGATGGCGGAGTTTTCCAAAGAAGAGATCCATAAGATCACACAGAAGATGAAGGACGGCATGGTTCTTTGCGGAACAGGAGAGCTGGCACAGCAGACTGCGGAAGTGATCTGGGGGCCGGGAGGGTCCGGGACGCCGGAAAACGGGACGGGCTTAAGGATTGCACTGGCGGCTATTGATGATTTTGAGGGCTCCGGACGATTCCCGGTGGCGGTCTATAACCAGGATCTTGGCGGCGCGGCCCGCAGGATCTATCAGAGCCTGGAGCGTCAGCGACAGGAGCGTCAGAGCTGGAAAGCAAGGATCATACCCGTAAAGGAGAGTATAAAGCATGTATGAAAGGAGAGAGTGAAGCATGGAACGAGTAAGCCCGGAGATTGTACCGCAAAGAAAATTGTCAAACGGAATGGTGATTCCGGGGATTGGTATGGGAACCTTTGGGAATGACCGCTATACCTCTGAGGAGGTATCGGATGCGGTTTATGGAGCCATTGAGGCCGGCTACCGCCTGTTTGACTGTGCGGCTTCCTACGGAAATGAAGCGAGATAGGGAAAGTATTCGCAAAGGCTTTTGCAGAGGGGATTGTTCAGCGTCAGGAGCTGACGATTATGTCAAAGGTCTGGAATGATATGCACGGGAAAGGCGATGTGCTGGTTGCCTGTGCCAAAACTCTTCGTGATCTTAGGCTTTCATATCTGGATGTTTATATGGTACACTGGCCGTTTCCTAATTACCATGCGCCGGGAGCGCATCTGGAGGGAAGAAATCCGGATGCAGTGCCTTTTTCGCTGGAAGAATATATGACGACCTGGCGGCAGATGGAGCGTCTGGTAGATCTGGGGCTGGTAAGAAGCATTGGCATGTCCAATATGACCATCACGAAATTAGAACAGGTGCTGCCTCTTTGCCGGATTAAGCCGACGGTGCTGGAGGTGGAGATCAACCCGACATTTCAGCAGCCGAAGCTGTTTGAATACTGCAAGGCTCATGATATCCAGCTGATCGCATTCAGTCCGATGGGATCGCCCTGCAGGCCTGAGCGTGACACGGAAGAGGGGGATGTGGTGACCTTCGAACTGCCAGAGCTGAAGGAAATTGCAGAGGCGCACTGCTGTCATCCGGCGACCGTCTGTGTGAAATGGGCGGTGCAAAGAGGACAGATTCCGATTCCCTTCTCAATTTTCGAGAAGGAGTATGTGGGAAATCTGAAATGTACGACAGAAGATTTCCTTAGCGAGGAGGAAATGGAAATATTAAGAAAGGCAGATAAAAACGCCCGTCTGATCAAAGGGAAGGTATTCCTGTGGGAAGATGCGAAAGACTGGCGGGATATCTGGGATGGTGAAGATGAATGGAATACTTTGTAGGAATCGATCTTGGAACCTCCAGCGTGCGTGCGGTAGCCGTGGACGCTTCCGGACAGACAGTGGCTGCGGGGCAGTGCGAGTATGATATCAAAAAACCGGAGCTTGACCGGGCGGAGCAGGATATGAACCAGCTGTGGGAATCTACGGTGCTGGCTATCCGGCAGATGCTGGATGAGAAGCCGGGAATAAAGGATCAGATAGGGGGCATCGGATTTTCCGGGCAGATGCACGGCCTGGTGATGGTGGATCAGGACATAAGGCCCATCGGCAATGCGATCATCTGGGCGGATCAGCGGACAGGAGAGCAGATTTCCCATATCTATGAAACTGTTCCGGAAGAAGAGTTTGGAAGGGTGTTTGAAAACCGGCTGAGTGCAGGATTTCTCCTGCCATCTTGTGTGGGTGCGGGAGAAGCAGCCGCAAAGCTACGAAAAGATTTATAAGGTTATGCTGCCGAAGGACTATATCCGTTATAAGATCTGCGGGGAGCTGGGGACAGATGCTTCTGACGCCAGCAGTACCGGCATGTGGGATATGAAGAACCGGACATGGGCCTACGGAATCCTGGAAAAGCTGGGGATCCCGAAGGACTTACTGGTAGAGAGCCATGAATCCTATGAAAAAGCAGGACAGGTGACCGAGGAGTGTGCCGGGCTTACCGGACTTAAGAAAGGAACGTTTGTGGCCTACGGAGGCGGAGATTCCCTGATGATGGAACTGGGGAACGGTATGATCCGGGGAGGGCTTATGGCGTCTACCATCGGAACTGCCTGCCACTTGACCTGTGCGCTGGATGCGCCGCTTTTTGATCCCAAGCTTCGGACCAATACCTGGTGCCATGGCGGGGAGCATCTCTGGAGCATTATGGGTGCGCACCTGAGCGGCGGTGTTGCCTTAAAATGGCTGAAGAACAATATCCTGGGTGCAGAAAGCTTTGATGCAATGACGGCGTTGGCGCAGGAGGTGACTGCAGGAAGTGAGGGGCTTCTCTTCCTGCCTTACTTAAATGGCGAACGCACCCCTCACAATGACCCGAACGCTAAAGCGGTTTATCTGGGCATGACTCTGCGTCATGACAAACGGCACATGATCCGCAGTACCATGGAGGGGATTGTTTACAGTATGAAGGAATCCTACGCTATTTTCCGGTCTCTGGGAATTAAGGGAGACCGTATCATTGCAGCCGGCGGCGGGGCAAAAAGTCCGCTGTTCCGTCAGATCCAGGCGGATATGTATGACTGTCCAATCTACACGAACCAGGGAAAAGAGCAGGCCAGTATCGGAGCGGCCATGACGGCGGCAGTAGGAAGCGGATATTTTAAGGACTATGAAGAAGCCTGCGGGCAGATGGTACATCTGAGCCCGGAGGTGACAGAGCCGATACCGGAAAATGTAAAATTATACGAAGAAGAATTCCTCCGTTTTAAAGAAATATATTTTGCAAATAAGGCATTGTTTTAACATAGGTTTTGCATTATAATAAGACCAGAAAGTTTTTTAAACATCTTAATAAAGTAGGAGGGTCTAGGACTATGGATGGAAAAATGAAAGTGGCAGTCATGACCGGAATCGGCAAATGGGATTTGAGGAAAGAGATATTCCCAAACCGGCTGCGGATGAGGTGCTGGTAAAGCTGGAATATGTGGGAATCTGCGGATCTGATATGCATTATTATGAGACCGGAGCTATCGGAGACTATGTAGTAGAGCCTCCGTTCGTGCTGGGACATGAGCCGGGCGGTACCGTTGTAGAAGTGGGAGCGGATGTAAAGCACTTAAAAGTCGGTGACCGTGTGGCGCTGGAGCCGGGAAAGACCTGCGGAAAATGTGAGTTCTGCAAACAGGGAAAATACAATCTCTGTCCGGATGTTATCTTCTTTGCAACTCCGCCGGTTGACGGAGTATTTCAGGAGTATGTGGCGCATGAGGCTGATCTTTGCTTTAAGCTGCCGGATAATGTGAGCACACTGGAAGGTGCGTTGATCGAGCCTCTGGCTGTCGGATTCCATGCGGCTATCCAGGGGGATGCACACCTGGGGCAGACAGCGGTCGTTATGGGAGCCGGATGTATCGGACTGGTATCTATGATGGCGCTGAAGGCAAGAGGCGTCTCCGAAGTATATGTGGTAGATTTGATGGATAAGCGTCTGGAAAAGGCCATGGAGCTTGGCGCTACCGGCGTGATCAACGGCGGCAAGGAAGACGTGGTTGCCAAGATCAAAGAACTGACCGGAGGCCTGGGCGCAGACCTGATCATCGAGACAGCCGGATCACAGCCGACAACAGTACAGGCTATCCACGCTGCGAAGAAAGGATCCACCATCGTCCTGGTAGGTTACAGCAAGAGCGGAGAGATGACACTTCCGATGAGCCTGGCGCTGGATAAAGAGCTGACCTTCAAGACGGTATTCCGCTACCGTCATATTTATCCGATGGCAATCGATGCGGTAGCAAAAGGAAAAGTAAATCTGAAAGGTATTGTTACAGATATATTCACCTTAGATCAGGCCCAGGAAGCTATGGACCACAGCATCCATAACAAAGCAGACATTGTAAAAGCAGTGATTAAGATCGCAGAATAATGTGAAGAAAATGTGAACGGGGACGTACACCTACGCAGTAGGTGTACGTCCCCGTTTGCTTACACTTGTATAATTAACTATTCGTGCAGCACTCGGCGGATTAAGTCGTGCCAGTTCTTGTATGCGAATTTTTCGATCTCTTCTTCGCTGAATCCGGCTTTCCGGATCGCCGCGATCAGGTTCGGCACATGAGAAGCGTCTTCCAGACCGATGGTGTAAGGTGTTGCCTGGCTGCTGAAGGAGCTTAAGGTAGCGCCTTCCAGGAATTCGGAGAAATCAAACCCGAATCCTACATGATCGATTCCCATGATTTCTACCATGTGGATCAGATGTTTTACCAGGTTGTCCACGGTCTGTTCGGACTCTACCGGGTGTACAAATTCATTGAATGAATTCAATCCCACCATGCCGCCGGTGTCGGCCAGAGCTTTCAGCTGTTCGTCTGTAAGATTGCGTGCCTGGTCGCAGAGTGCCCGGCAGTTGGAATGGGTGGCTACGACAGGGCCGGTGGCCACGTCGAGAACATCCCAGAAGGATTTGTCATTGATATGGGACATGTCCAGGATCATCCCCAGATCCTGAATCTTGCGCACGGCTTTACGGCAAGATCTGTAAGCCCGCGGTCTTTGCTGCCCCTTGCGCCGGTAGCCAGCGGATTTTCTTCGTTCCAGGTAAGGCTTGCGTGTCTGGCGCCGAACTTGTAGATTCATCGATCATATCAACGTCCTCGCCGATACTCTTCAGGCCCTCCAGACCGATGAAGGCGTACATTTTTCCGTCCGCCTTTGCCGCCATCATATCCTTATAGGAACGGCATACCTTCATAATATCCGCACACTCCGGCTCTTCCTGGGTAATAGCATCCATCATCTGATGGGTCCGTTTCAGAGGATCCTTGTCATAAGGCGGATCATTCCAGATGACGAAAATACCACCCTCGATATCTCCCTTTTTCAGCCGTTCATAGTGGTATTTACGGAAGATATCGTGTTCGCCGTCCAGATAGTGGTGAGTCACATCCGTCCAAATGTCACAGTGAGCATCAAAATTCATAAGTCAGTCCTCCTTTGTAAATATAAATACAGGGACGGAAAAACCGCCCCTGCGAATAACCAGGTTTTAGGCTGCACCTAAAAGACTGCCGATGATCAGACCACAGTATGTACCGATAACGTATCCGATCGTACCAACGATCAGACAAGGTCCAACCAGTTTTGTCCAGCCCTTGGAAACTGCCATAGCAGCTGAAGTGTAGGTCCGCCGATGTTTGCATTAGATGCACACAGGATTTCCTCCAGGTCAAACTTGAAGATTTTTCCAAGAACCAGGCTGAACAGCATATTTACGATAACAACGATCGCTGCGAATACGAGAAGCAGCGGGGAATTCCGAACAATCAGCGGGATGGATGCCGGAACACCGATTACGAAGAAGAACAGGTAGATCAGGAAAGTTCCCATCTCATTCGTTCCTCTGATCTCTCCAAAGAATCCAGGAGCTGCTGTCGCACAGATCATAGAGATCGTAGCGATCCACAGGTACATGTTGCCGAACAGTGTATTCAGCATGGACAGAACCGGATTAGAGGTCGGGATCACACCGGCCAGGAAATCAGCAACGATAGAGGAAACTGCCACGATCACGAATGCAACTGCAACTGCCAGGGCAATATTCCTTAAGAATTCTTACGTCCCCAGTAAGCTGCTGCTGCGGTTCCCTCAGAATCCTTGTCAGCGGTTCCTGCTTCTACAGCATCCTGATGTGGATGTTTGTAGTGCTTGCGGAAGAAGTTGATACCCGGAATCATAACCAGTACAAAGAAGTACAGGGCCATCAGAAGGTTATCTGCAACAGTAGCGGCAGACAGCATCTCGCCTGTTACTCCAAAGGCCTCGCCAAGAGCTGCAAAGTTTACAGATCCGCCGATATAGGTGCCGGTAAATACACCTGCCAGTGCGTTCAGCTCCGGAATGAAGTTGCCAAGCACTGCAAAACCTATAAGGGCGCCCACCATGGTACCGACAGAACCGCATAGGAATATTCCCAGAAGTCTTAGTGAATCCTTTCCCATGTCACGAACATTACACTGCATCAGCAGTAAAGGCAGGGACAGCGGCACTACATAGTTCCAGACAGTATCCCATACCGGGGATGCGGTCGGGATGATTCCTAAGTTTGACAGAATCAGCGCCATAACAAGAGCTACGATCGCTCCACTGGCTTTTGCCGCCCAGGTGTACTTCTGCTCCAGATAGATCGCTCCGGCAGCACCTGCAGCACAGATCGCCCACAGAACCCAGGTGTTATCCGCTCCGACCAGCGGATTGTCCATGTTAAAAATTTCTCCCCACATTTTCTCGTCCTCCTTTCGATGTACAATGTTGTAGAAAAATATAGAGAGATTCAATTTTTTTAATTTGAATCTCTCTATATTGTAGCCATATTGACGAAATAAGTCAACTGACGGGATAAAAACGTATACAAAATGTCGAAAATGTAAACTAAAATTTCTGAAAATTGCAGTCTCTATTTTATGTGACAATTAGAAAGATTGCAGAGATTCCACCAATTCGGGGAACCACATGCCATGGGAGGCCTTAACCAGTACATTGTCGCCAGGATGGATGATATCCTTCATTTCGGCCAGAAAATCCGCCTTGGATTCAAACCAGTGTGTTTCCACGGCGCTGTCCGTGGAAGCGCCTTCCACTAAATGTTTTGCCAGATCTCCGATCCCGCAGACTATATCAATGCCTTTCTTGGCGCAGTAAGTGCCGACTTCCCGGTGAAGAGCACATTCATCGGAGCCCAGCTCGCCCATATTGCCAAGAATAGCGACCTTGCGCCCGATAGCCATAGAAAGCACATCAATGGCAGCTTTGGTCGAGATAGGGTTGGCATTATAACAGTCATCCAGGATGATGAGGCGGTCTGTCTTGATGATGTTGTTGCGTCCCGGCATGGAAGGAAGGCCTTCAATACCCGCCTTGATCTCTTCTGCGGAAAGTCCCATGGTATATCCCACGGCAGCCCTGCCAGTGCATTGGAGATCATATGCGCTCCCGGAAGGGTACGATGACCGGGAAGGAAGAGCCGTCCGGCAGATGGATGTTGCAGGCTGTTCCCCGAAGTCCCAGAGGCTCGATGCCGTCAGCGCGGAACTGATTGCCGTCCCCGGTACCAAAAAAGACAGGGGAAGCGCCTTTGACAGGGCCATCTGGGAAAGCAGATCGTCATCGCCGTTTAAGATAATAGATCCGCCGGCCTTCATATCCTGGATCATCTGAGACTTCTCCTGGAGAATACCCTCTCTGGTCTTGAAAAATTCCAGATGGGCCACGCCGATATTCGTGATCACACAGATATCCGGGCTTGCGACAGAGGAGAGGCGGCGCATTTCGCCGAAATGATTAACACCCATCTCCAGAACCGCGATCTGGTGTTCTTCATTCAGCTGGAAAATAGTAAGAGGAAGCCCCCATTCGTTATTGAAGTTGCCAAGTGTTTTGTGGACTTTATACTTCTGTGCGAGTACAGAAGCGATCATTTCCTTGGTGCTGGTCTTTCCGACGCTGCCGGTGATGCCTACGACCTTGATGTCGAAGGAATCCCGGTAGAGCTTGGCGATGTCCAGAAGCGCCTGCCCGGTGGATTCCACCAGAATATAGGGGAAATCAGTTTCGCCCAGATCCTCGTGGGAAACCACACAGAGCGCTCCTTTTTCGATAGTGTCCGGGATAAAGCGGTGAGCGTTGACATTCTCTCCATCAATAGCGACAAAAAGATTATCTTTCTCTACCTTTCGGCTGTCGATCACTACACCGGAGACCTCCTGGCCAAGCTTTGCAGGATCTCGTGATAGGTGCCGCGGCAGACCCTCGTAATATTTTCCAGAGTAAGGTTTTTCATGTTTCTGGTTCCTTTCTTCATTTATAAATAACGTGTTTTCATAGATTCCTCAATGATCAGCTCACAAAGATCCCCATAGTCCAGACCTTCTGCCTTTGCGGCTTTGGGAATCAGACTGGATGGAGTCATGCCCGGAAGACCGTTCATTTCCAGACAATAGAACCGTCCGTCTGTTTCATCTACAATAAAGTCTGCACGGGCGTAGACATCCATACGCAGAGCCTCGAAGGCCTTTTCTCCCGCACGGCGGATCTTCTTCTGAGTTTTCTCGTCCAGGGATCTGGGCGGGCATAATTCCTCGGCGCCTCCGCTTTTGATATTTATTTTCATAGTTAAAGACACCGTTTTTGGGGATGATCTCTACCAAGGGAAAAGCTTTTCCGCCGACAATACTGCAGGCATATTCCCGGCCTTGATGTAAGGCTCGATCACTACCTCGTCCTGGCGGTCAACCTCAAAGGACTGCCGGACTGCTTCCCTGTATTCATCCTCGGTGTGGACAATATAGACACCGATGCTGGAACCGCTGGAACAAGGCTTGATGACCAGCGGGAGATAATATCCCAGTTCGTCAAGCGGGTATCCTTGGTCTTCCATGTCAGTGAAGTGCCGCGGGGAGTAGGTACCCCGGGAC
>ENA-OPZM01000654-OPZM01000654.1-human-gut-metagenome-genome-assembly--contig:-NODE-654-length-14390-cov-1.467714_pt1 | contig 14390 bp, 23 predicted proteins | sample MGYA00242478_ERZ504493 | MGnify/ENA primary metagenome ERZ504493 (study PRJEB26092, sample SAMD00036227) | human gut metagenome | host: Homo sapiens | study: EMG produced TPA metagenomics assembly of...
TTTACCTTGCTGACCTAAATCAAAACGATAATAATTATTCATGACATCAGTTCCTGTATTTGCTCCTACAGTTACAGATTGTTCTTTGGATTTTTTCGTAATAATATTGATTACTCCACTTTCAGCATCTGCACCATATTGAGCGGAGGCTGCACCTCTAACAATCTCAATGCGTTCTACACTAGATAAATTTATCTTATCTAAATCAAAAGCTCCTCTAGTCATTGATGAATATTCATTTGACATTCTTCTACCATCTAATAATACTAAAGCACCTGCATTTTTCCCACGAACCATCAATCTATGACCTGCACCGATTTGAGAAACATCAACATTTGTTGCCAATTTCAAAGCAGAATAAATATCTGTTGCTCCTAATTGTTCAATATCTTCACTTGTGATGACTTCTACTGCATTAGGTACAGCTTTCACTTCTTGCTGAGTTTTCGTAGCTGTTACCACTACATCTGGTGTTTGGATTACTTCACTGGCTTGCGTGCAACTTGTCAATCCCATCAATATAGATAAAGTTAAAAGTGTAGATTTACGTTTTTTTGTTAGCATTGCTCGTCTCCTTTATTATAAAACTAAACTTTATTAATAATAATCATTATCATTTATATCCTAAAAATTATGGCAGTTATCAAAATTAATCATAACTGCCTTATTTTATTTATATATTTAACCTTGTGCTGCTATTGGCTGAACTTCAAAAGATTTTTTGCCCATCAATAATTGTTGTGTAAGTTCTATTATTGTCTGTGTAATATTATTTTGCCAAAATTGACCAGCAATCGTCATTTTATAAGTATGACCACATTTTTCAAATAAACCATATTCCACCCAAATATCCAGTACTTCTTCTAATTGTAAAAGTTCTTCACTATATACTTGAGCTAATTTTTGCATATTTACCATACAATTTTCAGTTTGTGCTTGAATATCCTTAAATAAAACTTTGCCTTCTGCTTCTTTTGTTAAAACCATCAATGGCCATTTTCCTTCATCAATAGCATTCATATAACGCTGTAAATCTCTATTTAAAAACATAGAAATATCTCCTACAAAACCGCCAGCCCCTGAACCAAATGGTATCACATCAGCTCCTGATTTTGCCAAAGTATTATACATACTGCGTTCACGATTTGTTTTTGCCCAATGACAAACACTCAATCGCTTATAACCTAATTCATCTAAATATGAAATAGCTGCTTCTAAATATTTTGCCTGCTGTTTTGTTGTTGCCGCAGGTGGTATTTTACCATTATCTATCGCTTTTTTTAATGCAGATTGTTCAAATACATTTAATTGATACAAATCCATACCATCAATTGGCAAACTATCTGCTATTTTTAAATCATTTACAAAGTTATCCACATCTTGAGCAGGTAAACCATAAATCAAATCTATGATTAATACGGCTTGATTATAACTTGCAGCTCGTTTGAGATTTTCAATAACAGTTTCTTTATCATCTTTGCGTCCCATGTTTTGACGGATAGCTGTATCAAAAGATTGTACACCCACAGATATGCGATTTACACCATGTTTAAACCATACTTGCAGTTTTTCATCAACTAAATCATGTACACGAGCTTCCATAGTTATTTCGCAATCATTAGCAAGTGGCAATACTTCATTCATAGTTTTTAATAATCTATCTGCATTATATGGTGATAATGTAGATGGTGTTCCACCACCAAAAAATACAGCATTGATAACACTATCTTGTACATATTTATATTCTTTTGCCATTAATAATTGCTTGATTAATCTATCTACATACATAGTTTCGCGTTCTTCATTAGAATAATTTTGGAAAAAACCACAGTATAGACAAATTTGACTGCAAAAAGGAATGTGTATATATACTGCTTTCTTTTTACTTTTATTTCCTTTTCTTTGCATATATTCAAGCCAAATTTCTTGCTGTTTTACAGGTGGTACCATCTGTCCATTTGCCCCTGGATGGACTACTCTTTTTTTGCTAAAAGTCTCCGTCAAAGGCTGACAAGATTTTTCCCCTATCATCATCTTATATTGTTCAGTTGATAGATTATCTAATATTTCTCTTATTTTGCTCATAAGTTTATTTCACCACTCATTTTTGCTTTAATCTCACTAAATACTTTCTTTGCATTAGCCAAATCTTGCTCATCAGGGTGTGTACTAGCTTTGCGATGACGTTCTAAACGTTTTTCATCTACTGCGTGAAAATTTTCTTTAGAAACTTTCGTGCCAAACATTTTTTTTCATTGCCTCTAATAATTTAGGATCAATCTTTCCTTGGCAGATAAATCTCCCCATGACCTCATTAGAACTATCTAACATATCTATACCATTTTGCAAACTAGTTTTTGCATGTTCTGAATCTGGTTCAGCTCCTAGCGTAGCATATACAGCCACTTTACTATTACGAATGGATTTCAAAAATTTACTAGCTTTTGCATCAGCTGTTCCTTTGTCCACCCAAAAACCCACAACAACTAAATCATAACCTGTAATATCAGGATTATCTTCTACTTTATAAATATCACAATTCGGAGCTAAAACTTCGGCAATAGCTTCTCCTACCATTTTTGTATTACCTGTTAAACTAGAATAAACTACTATTGATTTCATTTTTTATCTCCTTCTTTTCTATAAAAAATATATCTTTATTCAAATTATAGTCTAAATTTATCTTAAACACACTAAAATTTAAAACTTTTATTTTTATATCAACTAAATTATTCATTATAATTTTTTTAATTGATATCTACTAATTACCAACAAGATTAATATGATAATTATTAAATAAATCATATCTAACAAAACTATACATACTAAAATACTTCTGTACGCAATAAATTATTCGCTAAAGTCAATGGCAAAATCCCCACTACAATCTGCAACCAATCCGGCAAATTATACAACGGGAAAAAATGTACCACAGAAGAAAGTCATCGGTGTAATTATAAAATTTATCACTGAAGATAACGCATCTGGATTTTTGATCCAAAGACCTATGGCAATCCCTAAAATACCAAAGCAAAAGGCAGATAATAAAATCCCTAAAAATCCCCAAAGGTTCAACATCGGCACATCAAAAAATACCATAGCTATGATATAGATAATACCTCCAGCTATAAAGCCACGAGTAACTCCAGCTAAAGTGATGCCTAATATAACTTGAAAAGCAGAAATCGGACTCAATAATAATGTCTGGAATGTTTTAAAATAAAATCTTCCCACACTTACTGATAATGCTGTCTGTTGAAAAGCATTTATCATGACTGTTATCGATAACATTCCCTTTGCCAAAAAAGGTAAATAACCACCATGGATATTATTCATTACAGGTCCAATCCCCATGCCAAAGGCAAATAAATAAATTATCGGAAACATCACCGCTGAGAAAATATATCCTAATTTTCCCATCTTCTTTTGCAAAAGTGCCATTTCACGCATATATACTGCTAAAAAATTCAAAATCAAATAAGCCTCCTTACCGATAAATCGTAAAAAAGCTTTTTCCAAAGTTATATCTTCATTTTCATCTTTTTGCATTATCTGCTTTATTTTTTCTACTTCATCTATCGCCAATAATTCTCCTTGTTTTAAAATAGCGATTTTATCACAAAGATATTCAGCTTCTTCCATATAATGAGTAGTGATAATTACACTTATCCCCATATTTTTTAGTTTTTTTATTTCTTGCCAAATATCATATCTCACATCAGGATCTAATCCCACACTTGGTTCATCTAACAATAAGATTTTAGGCTTTACTAATAAAGCTCTAGCAATCATTGCTTTTCTAGCCATACCACCGGATAATTTCTCAATCTTTCTATCTTGCCAAGTATTCATTTCAAATTGAGATATTATTTTTTCCACTTCATATTTATAATTTTTCACCTTATACAAACGAGCAGAATATAGCAAAGCTTCTTTAACAGAAAATTCTCTTTCCATATTATTATCCTGCATGACAAAACCTAGCTGAGACTTTATCTTTGCCCTTTCTTTATCAGCATCAATCCCTAAAATCTCAAGCTTACCTGAATTTGCTCTGCTTAAACCAGTATTATCTTCATCATACTCGTTTTACCAGCACCATTAGGCCCAAAAGCCCCAATATCTCGCCTTCTTCAAGTGTGAAACTTATATCTTTCAAAATAATTTTATCCTTAATTTGTTTATTTATCTTATTTAAACTTAAAACCTGCACTAATTTTTCTCCCCTTGTTTTACATCATAAGGGAAACAAACTAAATGTTTTTGTCCATTTTGTTCTAAAGACATGACTGACGTTTCTACATCATATAAATCACAAAGTATTTTTTCTGTAAATACATCTTGCACCAAACCTTCAGCAAAAATCTTGCCTTTTTTCACCGCCACTAAGCGATGACTATATCTAGCAGCATGGTTTAAATCATGCAAGACCATAATCACTGTGATTTTTCTTGTTTCATATAATTTATATACTAAATTCATCAAATCCAATTGATGTTTTACATCTAAATACGTAGTCGGTTCATCTAATAATAAAATCTCTGGATTTTGAGCTATCGCCATTGCCAGCCATGCTCTTTGACGTTCGCCACCAGATAAAGTATCTAATCTTCGATATCGCATATGTGATGTATTTGTCTGCGTCAATGCCTCTTCGATTTTTTCTTCATCAATTTTATTTGGCGAAGAAAATAATCCTTGATGTGGCATTCTACCATAACAGACTAAATCATAAACAGTCATATCCATTGGAGCTGTTGAAGATTGTGGCAATATTGACATCTTGCGTGCTATATCACCAGGTTTCATTTTTTGAATGTCTTTACCTTCTAATAAAACAGTCCCATGTGTAGGCTTTAATAATCTACCTAAAGATTTTAATAATGTGGATTTTCCTGAACCATTTGGCCCAATAATACTTATTATCTCTGATTTATCTACCTTGAAATCCAATTTATCAGCAATGATTTTTTGCCCATATTGCAATGTAAGTTTATCTGCTTGTAAAATCATCTCTTTTGCATTCCCCTTTTCAATAAATAAAGGAAAAACGGTGCACCAATAAATGACATAAATACACCTACAGGCACCTCTATAGGACTAAAAGCTGTCCTTGCCACTGTATCTGCTACAATCAATAAAATTCCACCAAAAATAGCTGAACTTGGCAATAAATAGTTAAAATCAGAACCCACTACTAAACGCATCATATGTGGCACTATAAGACCAACAAATGTGAGCATACCTGCTACACTTACAGCAGAAGCAGCTAATAAAGCCGCCAACGTAACGAGGAAAAATCTTGTAGCTTCCACTCGTGTTCCCAAACTTTTTGCTACATCATCACCTAATTGCAAAGCGTTTAACAATTTACTACTGATACTCACACCTACTAAACCAATGATAGTATATGGCAAAATCATAGTTACATGCTTCCATGAAGCACCTGAAAAACCACCTGCCATCCAATTTACTGTACCTTGAATTTTATCGGAGAAAAATACCATCAAACATGTCATACCGCCAGCAAAAAATGCTGAAACTGCCACACCAGCTAAAATCAATTTAAGTGGCTGAATACCCTCTTCCCATGCCAGTGCAAATAAAATTAAAGTCGCTACCATCGCTCCTACAAAAGCTACGATTGGCACCATATTCGTATATTCAGGTAAAATAATCATGACTACCATAGCAGCAAGACCAGCCCCTGCTGATACCCCAATAATACCTGGATCTGCCAATGGATTTTTCAATACACCTTGTAATATACAGCCTGCAATAGCTAAATTTATACCAGCAAACATTGCTGTAAGCACTCTAGGAATGCGAATGTGATATAAAATTCTATAACTTTCTGTATTTTGAACACCTACAAATACATTATATAAATCGCTAAATGATGTATTTGCTGTACCTATAATCATGCTGATAAATAAAACTGCTACCAACAAAATCAGTCCCAAAAACATCACTAAATTTGCGTTTTTTACTTCTAGGATCTCTTATCTTTTCACTTATACTAGCAATAGCCATTACCATACCTCATATTTTTTATTCTTGTAAATATAAATCATCTGCCAATATATTTATCGCTTTAGCTATATTAGTACCAGGATTTACAGCAAATAACTGATATGGTAATACATATACTCTATTATTTTTTACAGCAGATATATCTTGCCACAAAGGATTTTGCCCTAAATTTTCATCTATACTATTTTTTACTGCCTCCACATCACCATGAGTTACTACAAATATCGCCTCTGGATCTTGTGTAGCAATATATTCCATTCCTAATGGAATATAACCACTGTCTTTTGCTACAGAATCCACATTATCTGCTATATTATTACCACCTAATCGTTTTAATAAATCTCCTGTAAATGATTTACTTGTTGCCATGCTAAAGCTATCTGTCGTTCCCCAAATTATCAAACTTCTTGGAGATGTTTTTATTTTCTGCTCTAGCAATCGCTTTTTCATAATCAGTTTCTATTTCTTTGATTTTTGCTTGAGCAATTTCTTCTTCTCCTGTCAACTCTCCATAAAAACCTAAAGTGGATATCACATCTTCATATGTGTCTAAAGATTTAATCAACACAGGAATATTAGCTTTCTCCAAAGTAGGAATTAATTGCTGATGAAAAGGTACATTTACACCAATTACTAAATCAGGTTGTAATTTCAAAATAGTTTCTACACTAGGATTGTGAATTACACCGATTTGCTCTATATTTTTTGTTCCTTCTTTAACTTCATCACTCAAAGCTTCTGAAGTCGGTTTTCCCACTATTGTATTAGTCTCTTTACCGCCAGCATAATAATATAAATCTAAATGAGAAGCATTTAATAATACTACACGTTTTAGGATGTGTTGGTATCGTTACCTCTCTACCTGTGCTATCTGTAACGACTCTTGTTGAGCTGATATTATTTGTATCTTCTTCATGTGAGCGAAAGCCTAAAAACAATCCGCCAATAGCTATCAAACAAATAATGCCAAAGATTACTTTTCTTAAATAACCACTCATATTTTCACCTCTTTATTTTTCAATCAACTTTTTATGCAAATTTTATTTACATCTTTGCCAATTTTACTTATACAACTACATTTAGGGCATTTTATTTCTACATATTTAACATTTCCACAAAAAAGCAATCTATTACATCGCTTACATCTATGTTCTGGTAATTTAGTTAACGTTTTCTTTTCGTCTTTTTTTTCATCATCTATAATAATATTTTCGATTTCTTCTTGTTTTAATATAACTTCTTGCATCAAAAACATCTCTTTTCTCAATATCAATTCAAATAAAAATTAACAGGAACATTCATACTAATACTTTCACCTAAACCATGACTAAATGGACATGCACTATATACTGCATTTAAAGCAGCCTTATCTAAATTTCCATTAACGCTAGAAACTACACCTGCACTGATTAAATTTCCACTCGCATCAATAGTTACATTAATAATTACTGTACCTTGCTGATTTAATCTGACAGCTGCATAAGGATAAGATTTATGATTTTCCACAGCTTGAGCAAATCTACTTGCTACACTATATCTATCTTCGGTAACATTTGCTCTTCCACTAGCTTTTCCATTATCGCCACCAGCCATGCCTTCTGCTGTGCCACCACTTCCACTGCCACTGTTTTTATTTTCGCTACCAGAAAAATCCTCACCATCTTCCTGACCAATACTGCCACTGATTGCTTGCGTATCATCTTCTGATATTGCAATTTGTCATATTATTAGAAGCTGGTAAAATTCCATCTTCTGCACTAATTTCATCTTTTTCAATTTGCTTATTTTCTACATTATTTATTTGTTTTATATCTTTATTTTCATTTACTTCATTATTTTTATTTTCAATATTTTGATTATCATTATCACTATTATGTTTAAAAATATTTTCTATATCTCTACTAAATGAATTAAATGATGATTTTTCTTGAGCTTTCGCTATCTGTTCTGGTGTGTCCGCTAGATTGACTGTAATCAATTCTTCTTTTGGTCTTTGTATCTCTTGATGAAAGCCTGCTACCATAGCACCAATGGTTATGACTACTACGAAATGAAAAACAAATGATATTGAAAAAGATTTTTTCCAAATATGTTTTTTCATTGATTATTTCTCCTGAGTAGCTATGGATAATTTTGTTACACCTGCACTCTTGATTTCATCCATCACTTTGATTACTTTTCCATGTTCTACATTCTCATCAGCTCTTAAAATCACAGGAGTATCTGCTTTATCAGCTAATTGCTCCACTCGTGGTTTTATTTCTTCAATGCCCACCACAGCATCACCTATACTGATTGTGCCATCTTTCATCAATGTGATAGCCACTGGCTTTGGTGCTTCTTGATGACTAGAAGATGCTACTGGCAAATTCACAGGCATGGATTTTTGATAAACCATTTGCAAAGTGCTAAATAAGAAAAACACCATCAAGAAAAATATAATATCAATCATCGGTATAATCATCAATCGTGGTGGTCTTGCCACGCGATTACTACGTATATTCATTATTATTTACCTCTTGCCTTACTAATCACTACAGTACAAACATTTTCTACATCAGTCAAAACACTATCTAAGCGATTGCTAAAATAACTATGCACAATCAAGGCTAGCACGGCTACACAAAGACCAGTAGCAGTTGCGATTAATGCCTCACCTACACCACCAGTGATTAATGCAGGATTATCACCAGCAACATCTAATACTTTAAAAGAACTAATCATCCCACTACTGTACCTAATAAACCTAACAGCGGAGCCATTGTAACAATAGTATCTAAATAATTTAAATTTCGTTTTAAACCATTTGCTCTAACAGAAATATATTCTTCAAAACTTTCTTTCATTGAGATTGGACACTCACGATATTTTAAACCTATCGCCAATACATCACTGACAAAGCAACGATTATTAGCACATACTTTTTCTGTTTTCTTGCCAAATTACGCTCTTTTAGCTAAAGCTAAAAATTTGTTGAGCCATATCTTTATTTATCGCCACAAGTTCTCTTATAATAGATAAAACGCTCAATACCAATAGCAACAACTAAAATAGAACAAGCTAAAAAGTGGAATACATCACCCAACCACCATGATGAAATAATTCTAATGCAACTAATAATAAAATCCAATTTAAACGCACCTTTCTCTAAATAATAATCTTCATTAAAAAGATAAAACTCCATAGAATAAATCCAAAATAAAATTTTCCTATGCTCTAAATAAAGATAAATACACACAAAAAATTTTATTCAAAAATATATTCTATGGAGTTCTAGACTCTCTTTTAAAAATTACATAAATAATTATATTGAAAACAATTCTCATTGTCAAATGTTTTATGAACAATTTTTAAATCTATTCAATTTTATTTTTTAGTACATTCTAACCATTCTTGATAAATATACTCTTTCAATCTATTAAAAGTATCACTATCTTTTTTACCTACAGCTTTTCCTTCAAATTCTGTAGCACGAATACACAAATCACCAGAACTACTTACAATTACTTCATCAGCATTGATTAATTCATCTACTGTAAAAGGTCTTTCTTCTACTTCAATATTCAATGCTTTACATGCTTTTAATAAATGCGCTCTAGCAATACCAGGTAAAATATATTCATCAGCAGGATGAGTGATGAATTTTTTATCTTTAATTATATGCACATTACTATGAGCACATTCTGTAACTATATCACCGCGATGAAATACAGTTTCATCACAATTATTTTCCTTAGCATATTGATAAGCTACTACACTAGGGATTAAATTTAAAGTCTTAATATTACAATGTAAAAATCTTGTATCTTCCATAGAAGTCAATTTATATTCTCTATCTTTATCAGTTATTTTTTCTGGGCAAATTGTTATCCATAAATTAGCTTTTTGCTCTTTATCATAATTATGACTTCTAAGCCCATTACCGCCACGAGTAGCTTGCCAATATACAAACAGCTCATCATTATCTAATTTTTGCACTAATTCATTCAATAAATCTTTTAAATACTCTTTAGTAAATCCTAAATTGATATTTAACAATCTAGCGCTATTAAAAAATCTATCCACATGCTCATCAATAGCCATGATTTTATAATTTCTAGCACAAGTGGCATCATATGCACCATCGCCAAACCAATGGGAACGATCTGACATAGGTATCATTATTTTATCAATTTCATCATATTTTCCATTATAATAACCTAAAGTTTTCATAAAAAATCTCCTTTAATTAGACAAAGACCCGAAGATTACTATTAAAATATATACATAAAATTAATAGAATTCTTCGGGTTTTTATTTCACTAAATTATGCTTCTTGCGCTTCTTGTTTGCAAATAACAACAATATCTTTTATTTCAGCACGGAAAAAGTCTGCTACACGATATGTATTGCTTTCATAAAAAGAAATACAATCAGAACCAGGTAAAGATGTAGCATCATGATCTCTAAAAAATTGTAGGTTCTCCTACATATTCTCTACCATCATTACAAATAACTCTTACAATGTGACCTTTGTATTGTTTAAAATCTTCATTAAACATGCACAATCGCTCCTTAAAACTTTGATTATTATAATTTTACCTTATACCATCTTTATTATCAACTATTAAACAATTATTTACAATATTTTATAATTTAGTATAATATTATATATGTTGTTTTTCCAACAAAGGAGTAGTTTTATGCAAAAATATTTAGATATACTCAAACACTCAGCTTTATTTTCTGGCATTGATACAAAGGATTTAATCAATATGTTCAAATGCCTTTTGATGAACATAAAAACTTATGAGAAAAATTCTTATATATCAAAGCCTCCGAACCACTCGTTGAAGTAGGTATAATTTTAAAAGGTAGAGTAAATATTATCAAAGAAGATTATTGGGGCAATCGAACAATTCTCACTACACTTTCAACAGGCGATTTATTTGGTGAAAGTTTTGTTTGCACGAATATTAACAATAATTGTTTTAGCATTGTAACTGCTGAAAAAGCTGAAATTATGTTTTTAAACTATCAAAAAATAACTTCACCTTGTCAATTTGCATGCAATTTTCATTCAAAAATTATTCAAAATATGCTTTTACTCATAGCTAAAAAAAAATATACAATTAACAACAAAGATAGACCATTTAAACAAAAAAACAACTCGTGAAAAAATCTTAGCCTATCTATCTAGCGAAGCTTAAAAAACAATAGTAATTCCTTTACCATTCCCTTCAATAGACAAGAACTTGCAGATTTTCTTTCTGTTGAAAGAAGTGCTATGTCTGCTGAATTATCACGCATGCAAAAAGATAAACTAATTACTTATCACAAAAATAATTTTACTTTATTATAATTTTTATTAAATGATTAAAATTTAGGAGTAATCACATGTTTAAATCTTTACGTTGGCTTATAAAATTTAGAAAAAAATTTCCAAAATCTAAAAAAACATTATCAAATAATCATCTATGCTACTAAAAAGACTTTGCTTATTATCAAAAAAACAAAGTTTAAGCGATTATCAAATGGAAGAAGTGCTTTTTTATATAGCACGAATGCAAGATTATCATCAAAAAATCTCATCTATGTCACTTCTTCAAGCTGGCATCACTAAAAATAGAGATTTTCAAACTTATATTGGTTTATTCAAAAAGAACATGTTTAAATGCAATGAAATTTTAATGATAGGCGCTCGCTATGAATTATTGAGATTTCAACAAGATATAGATTTTCTAATCAATGATAAAAGCCATGATTTATTCAAGCACCTAAGCCCAGATATTCAAAACAGCTTTTTATTTAATATTTAATAAATTAACACATAACAACCATAAAATCTATAGATGAAAACAATTTAAGAAATTGCTCAATATAAATATAAATTAGACATATTTCTAGAAAAACTTAATAAACGTCTAATCTCCGCAAAATATAATACACTTTTCAACGAAATCAACAGACTTCAACAAAAATCTTAACTAAAAAATTAAAAACTAAATATATAATACAACTAAATAATAAGTTTGCAAGAAGTAACTATATGTTACTTCTTTTTTATGCAGATTTTATCGATTTTTTCTCTTGACTTCAACATAATTTAATGTATAATAATTGGTACTACCAATTATTTAAATAGATAGGGGTACACATTTGGAAGATAGAGGTTATATCTTAGTTTTAGAATATATCAAGGAATTAATCATTTCTGGTAATCTCAGTGTTGGTGATAAACTCCCTACTGAACGTAAATTATCTGAAACACTTTCTCTAAGTCGCAATACTATCCGTGATGCAATTCGCATTATGGGAAGCATGGGTTTTATTGAAAGCCGTCAAGGTTCTGGCAATTATTTATCTAATAAAATCAGTGGCAATATCTCCGCCACTATAAATTTTATGTTACTTTTAGAGCAATCTAATTTTACTGAAATCAATCAAATCAGACGTGCCATTGCCTTAGAATGTTTTCGCCATGTTTTTACAAAATGCACTGATAGAGAAATAAAATTGCTACAAAAAGTAGTAACAAAAATGGAGCAATGTCATCGTGAAAGCCACTATGACAAATTATTTCATGATATTATTTTACATATCTCTCAAAACAAATTAATGATTAGCATGATGAATGCACTTTCTAATGTATGTTGTACATTAATTGATAATATTTTTTCCAGCGCTACAGCTGAAACAAAAAATACAATTATCAATCACACAAAGAAATTCTAAATTGCATCATCAATCGCAATGAATTAGCTGGTTATGCAGCTATTAATCACCATTACGATTTAGTTGATAAAGAAATATTAAAATGGAAGGCGGTTCTTTAAGTGAAATTACTTGAACAATTTGGTATTATTTTAACTTTAACTTTTATCGTTGAAACTTTTAAGGAACTCGTTCCATTACCTGTTCCCGCTAGTGTTTATGGCTTAGTTTTAATGCTTTTACTTTTAAAATTCAAAATTCTAAATATCTCTGCTATCAAAGATGCTAGTAAATTATTAATCGAAACTATGCCTATCATGTTCATTCCTGCTGCTGTTGGACTTTTTAAATGCATGGAATGTAATTCGTGATTTATTAATTCCTTTGACCTTAGTAGTAAGCTTAACTACTGTTATTGTAATGGTTATTTCTGGTCATATAACACAATTTATTATTGTATCTAGTAAGAAGAAAAAAGGGGCTTGCTAATTAGATGTTACAGGATCTTATCTTTAATTCAGCTTTATTTGGTTTGATTATTAGCTTATTAGCCTATGAAATAGGTTTGCGCATAAAACGTAAATTAAAAATTGCCATTTTTCAATCCTTTGTTAATAGCAATAGGTCTTATAATCACTTTTTTAGTAACCTTCGATATTGATTATGAAGAATATAATCGAGGCGCTAAATATTTAGGTTATTTATTAACACCAGCTACAATCTGTCTTGCTGTTCCTTTATATGAACAACTAGAAGAATTGAAAAAGAACGTAAAAGCTATCATGGCTGGTATCGTTTCTGGTGTAATCACTAGTATGAGTTGTATTTTAGCTTTATCTATTTTATTTAGCTTTAGTCATACAGAATATGTAACACTTTTACCAAATCTATCACAACTTGCTTATAGGTATTGGTATATCTGAAGAATTAGGTGGTATCGTTACTATCACTATTGCTGTTATCATTATCACTGGTGTATTCGGCAATATGACTGCTGAATATATCTGCAAAGTATTTAAAATTTATGAACCTGTAGCTAAAGGTGTAGCAATTGGTTCATCTGCTCATGCTATGGGAACTGCAAAAGCAATTGAAATGGCCCTATTGAAGCTGCTATCAGTAGCTTAACTATTGCTGTAGCTGGTATTGTTACTGTAATTGCTGTTTCATTCTATGCGACTTTATTATAAATTTTACACTCCAAAAAGACTGCTATTGTATTTGCATTTTAATTCGTTAAATTGATTTTAAGATGCAATTCTAGCAGTCTTTTTTATTTCTAAATTCATCTTTTAAATTCTCAATAAAAATTTATATTGTTCAATATTTAATGCCGATTTTAATAAACTTTGAATAATTGAATTTGCCTGTTCTACAGAAGATTTCTTTCTCCCTAAAGAGTAATTCATCAAAAATTGTTTGATAATACTAAAGAAGTAATATCTTTTTAAATCTCTTTTTGACCGTGGATTTATACCTTTTACGTTTGCACAGCTTCCCATCAATGGTATAATGACCCGAAGCGGATCCTATTACCGGGGCAGATTTCAGCTCCTGCTGTATAAATTCCGGCACTTCGTCCCGCCTAAGTCTCCCTATCTGAAGGATATGGAGCCTTCCCTATCCCATAGACTAGAGAAAAGAGGCCTGCGCAATGAGTTCAG
>ENA-OPZM01000656-OPZM01000656.1-human-gut-metagenome-genome-assembly--contig:-NODE-656-length-14378-cov-2.158094_pt1 | contig 14378 bp, 23 predicted proteins | sample MGYA00242478_ERZ504493 | MGnify/ENA primary metagenome ERZ504493 (study PRJEB26092, sample SAMD00036227) | human gut metagenome | host: Homo sapiens | study: EMG produced TPA metagenomics assembly of...
CCACGTCCAAACACCTGCCAATACATTTGTCTACAACCATAGGTTATGTTTTTTTATTTAACTTAAGCTCGATACATAACTCAAACCTAGATTAAGCGAGTCTATTAATCTCTTTTTGGTCAGCTAGACAATAACCAAATGTAGCTTGTTAATCAATGAAACCTCTAGCAAAACACAAGCAATTCTGTAGAGATCACGCGAGCTGGTTTTTAGGCAGCTACAGCGTAAGAATTTGTATTTTTTGCAGTTATATTTAACTGGCAATTTTACATCTGCCGATGAGTCGCAAAATGTACCTCATAATGCCTGTCGAATCCGTAACGACCCCAGATATTATAAATAGCGGAAAACCACTTCGACTATTATAACAGATAAAGTTTAAAATAGCAAAAAAACATCACTTATGATATGATAAAATTATGAAAACGAAAATATCTAAGCGCTATGTGTTTTTTCAGCGACTAATCCAGTTTTTAGGAATTTTAGCCTTGATTGGTACTTTAGCTTTAGTGGTTTGGTTTTACCGATTAGGGATTTTAAATGATAGCAACGCCTTGAAAGATTTTGTCCACCGTCACCAATTCTGGGGACCGTTAATTTTTGTTTTAGTTCAAATTTTTCAAGTTGTTTCCCAATTATTCCTGGTGGTGTAACAACCGTAGCTGGCTTCCTTATTTTCGATCCTTGGCTCGGTTTTTTGTACAATTATCTTGGAATTATCATTGGAAGTATTATCCTCTTCTTGCTCGTCCGTATCTATGGAAGAAAATTTATTTTGCTATTTGTTAATGAAAAAACTTTTTACAAATACGAAGCAAGACTTGAAACAAAGGGATTTGAGACATTTTTTATCCTTTGTATGTTGTCACCGATATCTCCTGCTGATGTATTGGTGATGATTACTGGACTGACACGTATTTCTCTAAAGCGTTTTATTTTAATTATCATGCTCACAAAACCAATCTCCATTCTTTCGTATAGTTATATTTGGATTTTTGGTGGCGATCTTATCAAAATAATTTTACATTAAATTCAAGGTTAGGGTGATTTGAGTTGCCCTACTTTTATTTCTAAATTAGCTTCAGATTACTTTTGCTAGCACAATAACATTCATCATATTTACATGAAAATTTCATGTAACGTTTCAATAACCTTGAAAAATTCCAACATAGTAGTAGACTTATAACGAAGGAGTTACTAATGAAGTTATACGTTCAATTTATGATTATTCTGGTCTTTTCATTCATTGGAGAGGCAATTTCAAATTTGTTGCATTTACCCGTTCCTGGTAGCATTATTGGGCTAGTGCTACTTTTTCTTGCGCTCGAATTTAAACTTATCCGCCTTAGACACATCGACGTTGTCGGAAATTTTTTATTGAATAATATGACCATTCTTTTTTTGCCCGCAGCTGTCGGAATTATGGAAAAATTTAACGATATTAAGAATTATTTACTTCCTATCACTATCATTATTTTAGGTGCTATTTTCCTAAATGTTGCCGTTATCGGTTTTGTTGTGCAATTGATCAAAAAACATTTTGAAGGAGATTACGTCGATAAAGGAGTCCGTCATGAATGAGGTTATTACAAGTCCAATCTTTGGTATAATGGTGTCGATTCTTGCATATTTAATGGGAATGCTAATTTTTAGACGTTTTCCACATCCAATTACAACACCATTACTTCTAGCGACTTTTTTTCATTATCACCTTTCTAAAAATAAGTAATATTTCGTATACCGACTATTACGTTGGAGGTAGCTACCTCAACATGCTTATCGTTCCTTCAACTGTCGCACTTGGAATACCGCTTTATCGGTCATTCCACCTAATGAAACATCACATCAGAAGCATTCTATCAGGCATTTTAATCGCTTGTATTGTTAACACTACATTCACAGCACTTATCGCTAAAGCTTTTGGAATTAAATACCTCTTAGCTGTTTCTTTATTTCCAAAATCTGTAACAACTGCTATGGCAGTTGGAATTATCGACAAAATGGGTGGAATTACAACAGTTACCCTTGTCGTTGTTGTCATTACTGGAATTTTAACTAGTGTTCTTGGTCCAGTTTTTCTAAAACTTTTAAAAATCGATGACCCTGTAGCGATTGGGTTAAGCCTAGGTGGTACAGGACACGCTATCGGAACAGGGACCGCCTTAAAATATGGTCATGTCGAAGGTGCAATGGCTGGTCTCGCCATTGGTGTGACTGGAATCGTATATGTTATTATTAGTCCAATTGTTGCTCAAATCATTCTAAAGTAGCACTAGTATAATAAAAAATCAAACTATAAAATCTCACAATCAAAATAATAGTTAATCAAAAAAAATTATGACCAATTCACACATAAAAATTATAACAACAGTACTCTAATATTTTTTCGGAAAATGCCTTTAAATAAGTCTAAAAATCTTCCAAATAAATACATTTGTATACTCAAAAAGCCTTGATTTCAAGCTTTTTAAGTATACTATAACTCTCCACCCTAAGGGAATCGAACCCCTATTTCAAGAACCGGAATCTTGCGTGATATCCATTACACTAAGAGTGGCAACTTATTATATTATACCACATCAAAGTAAAAAGAAAAGACCTATTAAACAAGTCTTTTCTAATTTATTATTATAATTCAATATCGCCAAACAAGTCAGCCATTGAGAATCCAGTTTGAGTTTCTGGAAGTTCGTAATCACGTTTAGCTTCACGTTTTGGACGACGTGGACGAGATTGACGTTTTTCTTCGTTTTCAGCTTGTGCTGGACGTTCTTCAAGAGCTTTGATAGAAAGTGATACACGTTCTGCAGCTGCGTTAACGTCAAGAACTTTTACATTAACTTCTTGACCTACTGAAAGGACATCTTTTGGATTTTCAACACGCTTGTGTGAAATTTGTGAGATATGAACAAGTCCATCGATACCAGGTAATACCTCAACGAAAGCACCAAAGTCAGTCAAACGTTTAACTTTACCTTCAACAACATCACCAGTAGTAAGTTTTGTTCTACACCATCCCATGGTCCAGGTGTAGTAGCTTTAAGTGAAAGTGATACACGACCTGCTTCTTCGTCGATTGAAAGAACTTTAACTTCAACTTCTTCACCAACAGAAACAACTGATTTAGGTGACACGTTACGTTCGTGAGACAACTCAGTCACGTGAACAAGTCCGTCAACACCACCAAGGTCGATGAAAGCACCAAAACTTGTCAAGCGAGCAACTTTACCCTTAACAATTGCACCCTCTTCAAGATTAGAGAATACTTCGTTACGAGCAGCAGCAGCTTTTTCTTCAACAACTTCACGACGTGAAAGGATGAAGCGGTTTTCAGCTGGAACAACTTCTTTAATTTTAGCTTCGAACTCTTGACCAACAAATTTTTCGGTATTACGTACAAAACGAGTATCAATCATTGAAGCTGGGATAAATCCGCGAAGTCCTTCAAATTCAACTGAAAGACCACCTTTAACAGCACGTGTACCTTTAACAGTAACAACTTCACCTTCACGACCAACAAGTTTATCCCAAGCTTTGCGAGCTTCCAAGCGTTTTTTAGAGACAAGGAAAGTAACTGTATCAGTATCTTTACCTACAACTTGACGAAGAACAAGAACTTCAACTGTGTCGCCAGTTTTAACAAAGTCATTAATGTCAGCATCACGATCGTTAGTCAATTCACGAAGTGTAAGGACACCTTCAACACCTGTCCCTTCGATAACAACGTTTGCTTGATCATTATCAACAGTTAAAACTTCCGCAGTGACCACATCACCAGGGTTTACTTCGCTAACACTGTTTAGCAAATCTTCAAATTCATTCATTCTAAAAAATCCTCCAACAAAAGCTAGCTAGTGCTAACTTTTGACAACAATAATATTTCTCAAGGTAACCCGCAACGACAACAACTTTTATCTTTGACGGTGTCAAGCCGAAACTTGATACCTTTGACTGGGGTAGCTGGATTCGAACCAACGCATGAGGGAGTCAAAGTCCCTTGCCTTACCGCTTGGCTATACCCCAAAAATAATGTACAACCTAAGACTTTTCTTAGAATGGAAGGGGAGGGATTCGAACCCCCGAACCCGAAGGAGCGGATTTACAGTCCGCCGCGTTTAGCCTCTTCGCTACCCTTCCGTTACAACAAAAACTATTCTAACATAGTTTTTGTCCTCTTGCAAGTACTTTTCGGCTTTTTTTTAGCGATTAAGATTGTAATTTTCAATAATACTTTCAATCGTTTGTTCTAATGTCTTGAAGAAGGCTCCGACTTCTCCATTCTTGACAATTGCAAACTTACCATCTAATTCAGCGATTTCACCAATGATTTTTTTACCAGCTGTCAAAGTGTAGCCTTCAACTTTGGCGTTATTGATTTCAACCTTAGCATCAGCTAGTTGAATTTCGATTTTCTTATCTTTTTTGCTCATTCTTTCACCTCACTTTACCCATTTTACATGAAAATGAAAAAGCTTGCAAGAGCAAGCTTTCATTTTTTAGTCAACTTTGTAAATCCAACCTTCTGGAGCTTCAATATCACCAAACTGGATACCAACAAGCTCGTCATAAAGTTTACGGGTTACAGGACCTACTTCTGTTTCGCTATAAAAGACATGGAAGTCATCTCCATGTTGAACACCACCGATTGGTGAAATAACGGCTGCTGTACCACAAGCACCAGCTTCAACGAATTTATCCAATTCATCAAGTTTTACGTCACCTTGGATAGCTTTCATTCCAAAGCGGTGCTCTGCCAAGTAAAGAAGCGAATATTTTGTGATAGATGGTAAAATAGATGGGCTAAGCGGTGTGATAAATTCATTATCCGCTGTAATACCGAAGAAGTTTGCTGAACCGACTTCTTCAATCTTGGTATGAGTAGCTGGGTCAAGATAAATAACATCAGAGAATTTGCGGTCGTGCGCCACTTTCCCTGGAAGAAGGCTTGCTGCGTAGTTACCACCAACTTTTGCAGCACCTGTACCATTTGGTGCAGCACGGTCATATTCATCTTGAATCAAGAAGTTTGTTGGCACCAAGCCACCTTTGAAATAATTTCCAACTGGCATGGCAAAAATAGTGAAAATGTATTCATCAGCTGGGTGAACACCAATAAATATCACCAACACCAATCAAAAGAGGACGTAGATAGAGAGTTGCACCTGTACCATATGGTGGAACGAATTCTTCATTGGCGCGCACAACTTGCTTAGCGGCATCAATGAATTTTTCAGTTGGCACTTGTGGCATAAGAAGGCGGTCTGCTGTGCGTTGCAAACGTTCTGCATTCATATTTGGGCGGAATAATTGAACAGAGCCATCTTTTGTGCGATAAGCTTCAAGCTTCAAACGCTTGTTGACCATAATGCAAAGCTGGAGACGCTTCTGAAATATGAAGCATTGCATCTTCTGTTAATTGTCCGTCATCCCATTTACCGTCTTTGTAATATGAAATATAGCGAAATGGTAATTTATGATAGGCAAATCCTAGGTTTTCCCAGTCTAAATCTACTGTCATGTTAAATCCTCTTTCTTTGTTTTTATCTTATTGTACGCTTTTTAAATCTTTTTTCAAGTGGTTTTTCATAAAATTCTGAAAATTTATTTTAAAAATAAATCGGGGACTTTTCCCCGACTTATGAATTTATTTGATTCGTGCGCTAAATACACCTTCATCAGAAATTTTATCCGAGATAAATGAACCGTTACTTGTACGTTCAGAAAGGTTTAAATCTTCTAAAATAGCTTGGTAAACAGCTCCTTTATTTGAATGGACTTCTAATATTTCAACATCATCAGAATCTACTGTGCTAATAGTGAATAAGTCAAGATTTTGCACATCATTAGAAGCATGAACTGGTCCAGCCATAAAGACACGATGTGGTTTTGATTTGAGTTCGCGTAAGACTTGCAAACCACGATTAGCACGGCTTGTGGCTGGAACAAGCTCTATCGCCATACGTTTAAGGCTACCACGTTGTGTTAAGATAAAGAAACTATCTGTATTGGCAACAAAGGCTGAGGCTACGAAATCATCGTCTTTAAGGTTGATTGCCTTGACCCCTGCTGCTTTTGCGCCAACGACTGGCACTTCTTCGATATTGAAATGCAGTGCGTAACCGTTTTGTGTCACAATCATTACGTCGTCTAACGCAATTGGTGAGATGGTAACGACACTATCATCAGCATTTTTTAACTTAGCGTATTTAACTGATTTTGATTTGTAAGTGCGCCAAGGTGTGAATTCCTTGCGTTCAAAGCGTTTGATTTGTCCAAGTTTTGTTGCAGCAAAGTAGGTTTGTGAACCGAAATCATCAACAATTTCAGCATACAAAACGTATTCATCTGTCGCAAAGTTGGTAATAGTTTGCGACAAGTGTTCACCGGTATCTTTCCAACGAATATCAGTCAATTCATGGATTGGACGGTAAATGACATTACCAAGATTTGTGAAAATCAGCAAGTGCTGTGTTGTCTTAGCTTGTGCTACGAAAATCAGCTCATCATCATCACGTTTTCCAATTTCTTCAACTGTCGAAGCGTTGTAAGAACGTGGCTGGTACGTTTGATATAACCGCCTTTCGTTACGCTAACAAAGGTATCTTCCTCAACAATCAAGCTTGCTACATCAATTTCAATTGTTTCAGCTTCAGCTTGCAATTCTGTCAAACGTGGTGTAGCAAATTTTTTCTTAACTTCACGCAATTCACGTTTCATGACATTGTACATGGTACGTTCATCGCCGATAATGGCTTTAAGCGTTGTAATACGTTCACGAAGCTCTGCTTCTTCATTTTCAAGCGTTACAATATCAGTATTTGTCAAACGGTACAATTGCAATGTGACGATTGCTTCGGCTTGTTCTTCCGAGATTCATAGCTAACTTTCAAATTTTCTTTAGCGTTCAGCTTTATTTTCAGACGCACGAATAAGCGCGATAACATCGTCAAGAATCGAAATCACACGAATCAAACCTTCCACGATATGAAGGCGTTTTTCAGCTTTTTCTTTATCAAATTTCGAACGAGCAACGATAATTTCTTTACGGTGCGCAATATAACTTGTCAACATTGGAACGATACCAACCTGACGTGGTGTGTAGTTATCAATGGCAACCATGTTGAAATTGTAATTCACCTGCAAATCTGTGTATTTCAAAAGATAGTTGAGAACAGTTTGTTCGTCAGCATCTTTTTTAAGCTCAATAGCAATACGCAGACCATCACGGTCGGATTCATCACGAACTTCCGCGATACCAGGCACTTTATTATTCACACGAACATCATCGATTTTCTTAACAAGTACCGCTTTATTAACTTCATAAGGAATTTCTGTAACGACAATCTGTTTTTTACCACCTTTGAGACTTTCAATGTCTGTGCGTGAGCGAACCACAACACGACCTTTACCAGTCTCATAAGCTTTACGAATACCATCTTTACCTTGAATAATCGCACCAGTAGGAAAATCTGGTCCAGGCAAGAATGCCATTAATTTATCCAATTTAGCATTAGGATGATCAATGAGGTAAACAACCGCATCAATCACTCTGCTAAATTATGTGGCGGAATATCCGTTGCATAACCTGCTGAAATCCCTGTCGCACCATTTACCAATAAATTTGGAAAAGCCGCAGGTAAAACCGTTGGTTCTTTTTCGGTATCATCAAAGTTCCAAGCAAAAGGAACCGTATCTTTGTCAATATCATGGAGTAAATAACCCGCAATTTCTGACAAGCGTGCTTCGGTATAACGCATGGCAGCTGGTGGGTCACCGTCCATAGAACCGTTGTTACCGTGCATTTCAATTAAAGTCGCACGATTCTTCCAATCTTGACTCATACGCACCATGCGTCATAAATTGAAGAGTCACCGTGTGGGTGGAAATTCCCCATAACGTTACCGACGGATTTCGCCGATTTACGGAAACCTTTATCAAAGGTATTGCCGTCTTTATTCATTGAATAAAGGATACGGCGTTGAACAGGCTTCAAGCCATCACGAATGTCTGGCAAAGCCCGCTCTTGAATAATATATTTGGAATATCGCCCAAAACGATCTCCCATAATGTCTTCAAGAGACATATTTTGTACATTTGACATGTTTATTATCCTTTTTATCTTACATCAAAAATTATAATTTAAGCTCATCATTTTAAACAAATAATGGAGCGTTACTGGTCACTTTCAACGACTGATTAAAACACCGTATTTTCTTCTAGAGTGAATTTGACGTTGTCCTCAATCCATTTACGGCGTGGTTCAACTTTGTCGCCCATGAGACATTGACACGGCGTTCGGCACGTGCTAAGTCTTCAATTGTTACACGAATTAAGGTGCGTGTTTCTGGATTCATGGTTGTTTCCCAAAGTTGGTCAGCATTCATTTCCCCAAGACCTTTATAACGTTGTAGCTGAGCACCTTTACCAAATTTTTGACGTAATTCTTCTAACTCGCCATCTGTCCATGCATACTCCACTTGCTCTTTCCTGCCTTTACCTTTTGACATTTTATAAAGAGGTGGAAGGGCAATATAGACGTGTCCAGTCTCAACTAGCGGACGCATATAACGATAAAAGAACGTTAATAAAAGCGTTTGAATGTGAGCACCGTCAGTATCGGCATCGGTCATGATAATAATCTTATCGTAGTTAGAATTTTCAACGTTAAATTCTGCACCAACACCCGCACCAATTGTGTAAATCATGGTATTGATTTCTTCGTTTTTCACAATGTCAGACATCTTAGCTTTGGCCGTATTCAACACTTTACCACGCAATGGTAGAATCGCTTGGAATTTGCGGTCACGACCTTGTTTAGCTGAACCACCGGCAGAATCCCCTTCGACTAGATATAATTCGTTTTTCTTAGGATTCTTAGACTGTGCTGGCGTTAATTTCCCAGAAAGCAAGCCCTTATCTTTTTTATTTTTCTTACCGTTACGTGATTCGTCACGCGCCTTGCGCGCTGCTTCTCTGGCATCACGCGCTTTAATTGCTTTGCGAACAAGGTTTGAAGCAATTTCGCCGTTTTCTAAAAGAAAAATACGTTAATTTTTCAGAAACGATTCCGTCAACAATCGGACGTGCTAATGGGCTTCCGAGTTTGTCTTTGGTTTGCCCTTCAAATTGTAAATGTTCTTCTGGCACAAGAATTGAAAGCACCGCTGACAAGCCTTCACGGTAATCAGAACCTTCTAAATTCTTATCTTTTTCTTTCAGCAAACCAGACTTACGAGCATAATCATTCATTGCCTTAGTAATAGCTGATTTCAGACCAGTTTCATGCGTACCACCGTCTTTTGTACGAACATTGTTAACAAAAGAAAGGATATTATCAGAAAAACCGTCGTTATATTGGAGAGCGACTTCAACTTGGAAATTTTGGTCTTCACCTGTAACTGAAATAACTGGTGTCAACGTTTCCTTGTCTTCATTGAGGTATTCAACAAAATCTTGAACCCCATTTTCATAATGAAATTCCAAATGTTCTGCTTCTTCTGGACGATTATCTGTCAAAGTCAATGTCACATCCTTAAGCAAGAAAGCAGATTCTTTCAAGCGCTCAGCAATCGTATTAAACTTAAAATCAATTGTCGAGAAAATTGTGTCATCAGGCATAAAAGTGACTTTTGTCCTGATTTTGATTTTGGTGCTGTACCGATTTTTTTAAGCGTAGTAACTGGTTTCCCACCATTTTCAAAACGTTGCTTGTAAACGGCACCGTCACGTGTGATTTCAACTTCAAGCCAGCTAGAAAGCGCATTAACAACCGAAGAACCTACTCCATGCAGACCACCAGATGTCTTATAGCCACCTTGACCGAATTTACCACCTGCGTGGAGAACGGTAAAGATAACCTCAACTGTTGGGATCCCCATAGCGTGCTTACCAGTTGGCATTCCACGTCCTTGGTCACTAACTGTCACACTACCATCAGAATTGATAATCACGTCAATCTGATTACCAAAACCAGAAAGCGCCTCATCGACAGCATTATCGACAATTTCCCAAACTAAATGATGAAGACCAGTCGCATCTGTAGAACCGATATACATCCCTGGACGTTTACGAACAGCATCCAATCCTTCCAAGACCTGAATCGCATCGTCATTATAATTATTTACATTAATTTCTTTTTTAGCCAAAAGTGACCTCCAAATAGTTCATCTTTTTTATATTACAAGTTTTTTCTGATTTTTGCAAAAAAAATCAAAAATTCTGACGATTTTGCACGTCATTTTGCCTTTTTTCACTCATTTTACTGTAAATTTTTAAAACGCTACCATTGTTTTGCTTTGAATAATCAAGTTATTTATTTTTCAAATTTTTCTTCTATCCCAACTTGAATATGATATAATGAAAACATGAAAATTTTAGTTTTGATTGTGATTGCATATTTATTAGGATCTATTCCAACAGGATTATGGATTGGAAAATTCTTTTACCATGTCAATTTAAGAGAACACGGCAGTGGTAATACAGGAACAACTAATACTTTTCGTGTCCTAGGACCAAAAGCTGGTACGGTGACGTTTATCATTGATATGTTAAAAGGAACGGTAGCCACATTACTTCCGCATATTCTCGGTGTTACGGCAGTATCTCCGATATTGATCGGACTTTTTGCTATTATCGGACATACGTTTCCGATTTTTGCCAAATTTAAAGGTGGTAAAGCTGTGGCGACTAGTGCTGGTGTGCTTTTGGGATTTGCGCCAATGTTCCTACTTTATTTATGGATTATATTTGTTGGAACATTGTATCTCTTTAGCATGATTTCCTTATCAAGTGTTGTCGCCGCTGCTGTGGCTGTTGTTAGTGTCCTTATCTTTCCAGCATTTGGTTTTTTATTACCACACTACGATTTGCTCTTTACGCTAATCATCGTGTTAATCGCAAGTATTATCATTATTAGACACAAAGACAATATCACACGCATTCGAAAACATGAAGAAAACCTTGTTCCTTGGGGATTAAATTTAAGCAAACAAAAAGTGGACTAGAAAAACTAGTCCGCTTTTTTATGACGCTTGATAAACAATTTTACCGTCACAGATGGTATATTTAACAACACCTTGTAATTTTTCACCGATAAATGGTGAATTTGATGCTTTCGAAGCAAAATGGTCCGATACAATACGTTCTTCCTTATCTGCGAAAATAACGATATCCGCAGGACCATTTTCCGCCAAATACCCTGCATCGAAATCGTACATTGATGACGGATTAATCGTCATTTTAGCCAATAATTCAGACAAAGTTAAATCACCTGTCGCTACTAAATTCGTCAAACCAAGTGACAATGATGTTTCAAGTCCTGTCATACCTGATGGGGCTTTTGTGATGTCATCAACATTTTTCTCATCTGCGTGATGTGGTGCATGGTCAGTAGCAATCACTGAAATGACACCAGATTTCAAACCTTCGATAACAGCTAAACGGTCTTTTTCGGTACGAAGTGGTGGATTCATCTTAGCTGCAGAGCCCTTAATTAACAGCAAGTCTTCTGTTTTTGAGAAATGTTGTGGCGCTGCTTCAGCAGTAACATTAGCACCAAGTTGTTGAGCGAATTCGACCACCTTAACAGATTCTGCTTTTGATAAATGTTGGATATGCAAATGCGCGCCACGGTCGTAAGCAATCATGACATCACGCGCAATCATGCTGTATTCTGCCACACCTGTTGCCCCACAAAAATGGAATTTATCACGTGCGATCTGCTCATTAAATCCAAGAATACCATTCAATTCAGGGTCTTCTTCGTGAACGGCAACAAAAGTATTGTTCGCTTTCGCCAAATCTAGCGCTTCTTTCAATACTTTCGTGCTTTGAAGCGGAATACCGTCATCTGAAAAACTGAGTGCACCATTTTCAAGAAGAGCTTTAAAATCAGTCAAGTGTTGACCGTCAAAGTTTTTCGTTACAGTTGCATTTGTGTAAACATGCACATCTTCCTTAGCAGCACTCGCTAAAACCTCTTTTAGCGTTTTTACATCTGAAATCGTTGGATTGGTATTTGCCATCATAACAACAGAAGTGAAACCACCAGCTGCAGCTGCAAGAGCACCTGTGTGAATATCCTCTTTGTGTGTTTGCCCTGGTTCACGAAAATGCACATGAATATCAACCAAACCAGGTGCTACAACAAGCCCTGTCGCATCAATGATTTCAGCGCTAGCTCTTCAATCGAATCAGCAATTTTAATAATTTTTTTGCCGTCAACAAGAACATCTACAACCTGATCAAAACCAGATTTTGGATCAACAACACGACCATTTTTAATTAATAACATACTAAACTCACTTTCTAAATTGATAAGTTTCATTTTCAGCATTTATCTGCGACAATGCGCCATTTTTGATACGGTAAGCTTCACCGTAAATCGTTTCAACAGTTCCATTCCCATACAGAAAACTACCGTCACAAATGGCATAAAAACAGCGACCATTACTATCTGGATAGGTAATATCTTCGAAAACACGAAGCCCATCAAGTATGTGATGCTTTGTTTCTTGATAGTGTGGAATTAACTGGACTTGGGTAATTCCAAGACCAGCTAAAAAACGCTGATAATCTTTTGAAATCGCTTCGCCTGCTTCTTCTGGTTGTGCATAAACAAGCTCCGCCGCATTCATAGAACCTGCACTTGAGCCGATGACAATTTTATCGCTGCTTTGCAGCAGTTCACGCATACCAACTGAATTCAGAAAAGCATTCTGTGTAGGCACATGCCCACCCGCTAAGAAAATCAAGTCCGCCTCAGCTACCAAGCTGGAAGCCTGATTTGCCGTTAGATTATCCAGCACCGCATATTTTTCAAATGTCATGCTTTCGGCTTCAAAAGCCGTTTTTACATCAGCAGCATATTGATCTGTAAACGTGTTATCGTTCGGATCCGAACATACAAAAAGAGCGCTAAACTTGCTAGGCAGGTGTTCTTTCAAAAGATTAACAAAACCATTTGCGGGATTAAGACGTCTTTTTCATAAATGATGGGATTACTTGCTAAAAAATAAATCATCTGTTTTTCCTATTATTTTAACCAATCGATTGCTTCAAGCCCGTCTTGAGTTAAATAAGCATTTGCTCGCGAAAAAGGGTGGCTACCAAAGAAACCACGATATGCTGAAAGTGGACTTGGGTGTGCACTTTCAATGACATGATGAATTGGATTAGTAATCAACGCCTTTTTCTTACGAGCATATCCACCCCACAGAATAAAGACAACTGGCGTTTCCTTTTGATTGACTACTTTAATGATAGCATCTGTAAAAGGCTCCCAAATCTGTCCTGCATGACCATTAGCACGTCCTGCAGGAACCGTCAAACACGCATTTAGAAGCAACACCCCTTGCTGTGCCCATGGTGTCAAATCATGATGGTCTCGTTGCCCTAAATCATCTGATAATTCTTTAAGAATATTTTGAAGAGACGGTGGCGCAGGAATATTCTCTGGGACAGAAAATGACAATCCCTGTGCCTGATTAGGTCCATGATAAGGATCTTGACCAATAATCACCACCTTAACGTCCTCTAGCGGAGTGGTCTGAATGGCATTAAAAACTTTCTCACGTGGTGGGTAAATCAACTCCTGCTGATAAACATAATCCATAAATTGATTTATCTTGCCAAAATAATGCTCTGGCAATTCTTTTTTGATTAACTCATGCCAAGTTTGAATGTTGCATGTTTACTCCTTTTTGTCTTAGTATTTCCCTACTAAATCTAGTTTTTCTTTTGCTAACACATGTCCTTCCATAGCATGCAATAGCTCATTCATGTAGAAACCATTTGCCAATGGTAATTCACAATCTAGTGCATAAACTGTAAGGGTATAGATATGGTCTTTATCAGGTGGATATGGTCCCATATACCCTTCGTCAATGTCTGAGTAATCCTCATTTAGTAATTTACTAACTAAGCTATTCTTGCCATGTGCATGCTTATTGTCTAGACGTGAAAAATCTTCTGAAATCACTGTTACATCAGCTGAAACATTGGCAACAACCCAATGAATATAAGCAAAACCGCAGACAGGAATAGAATCATAATCAACAAATGTCCATGCAAAACTTTTCGTTTTTTCAGGAACATCTTCAATCGTAAACGGAAAAGAAACCACTGCATTTCCCTTTACTTGTACCTTTGCTTTCTTAGCATAAACGTCTGGCAAAATATTATCTTCAAATGTACAAGAAAGTTTCATCTTTTTTACTCCTTTCATCCTTTAAACCAAGAAAGCCACTAAAGCAATTTTACTTTAGTAGCCAAATACTAAACTTGATTAATCACGCCAAGTTTCTTGATTTTCTTTAAATTTATGTAGTAATTGAAGGTCGTCAGCTGTGATATAACCTTGCACCTTAGCAACTTTGATT
>ENA-OPZM01000658-OPZM01000658.1-human-gut-metagenome-genome-assembly--contig:-NODE-658-length-14350-cov-2.223652_pt1 | contig 14350 bp, 19 predicted proteins | sample MGYA00242478_ERZ504493 | MGnify/ENA primary metagenome ERZ504493 (study PRJEB26092, sample SAMD00036227) | human gut metagenome | host: Homo sapiens | study: EMG produced TPA metagenomics assembly of...
TTCATTTTTTCATCTCCCTTGTTTTTTTAACCGAATCAAGTAAGTCCCCACCCCACTGCTTATTACTTTTCGCAATGGAAGCAGGGGACTTGTTTGATTCGGGTCAAAGCGGATATTCGCAATCCGCTTCGCTACTTGCTCATAACGAATAGCTGCTTCGCAGCTTATCAGAAGTGGCTTGTACCACTCCTGATACAAGCAAGTCCCCACCACTGCTTATTACTTTTCGCAATGGAAGCAGGGGACTTGTTTGATTCGGTTAAACTATGATATACTCAAATCATCATGATACCAGGCTCAAAAAGCTAATGCAAGCTCGCTTGCAAGAGGATTTTTGAACTCTTGACCTGTCAAAAACATGACGAGGAGTGCAATGATATGAAAAAAGCGACAAATTTGATATCCTTTCTGATTTTAATGATGGTACTGGTCGGCTGTAGCAAAGAAACGGTCCATATCGACTTTCCTTTTGAAGTTGGAGATGTTGAAAATGTCGAAATGTACCACTATGCGGGAGCACCGGTATCAGCAGAAAAGAAAATAGTCGTTGCAAAAACTGATATAACAGACTTGTATCATATGTTTGAAAACTTATCATTGACAGACAAACAAGTCGAGGAAATCACAGGCGCAGATGTGACCAGTTTTCGATTTAACCTTTCGGATGGGACAAACTACGAACTGGTTTATGTCTGCAATGGAGTCAAGAATGGAAAGCTGAAATCTTCCACGGGCAATTTTGAATACTTCACAAATTCAGATATCGGCTCATATTGGTCGAATATGGATCTTGAATCAGTTTCGGTGAAAGAAAGTGAATTGCCGAAGTGGCATAACTGATTCAGCCTCGAAGGACTCCCTGTCATAAGCGCTGGGGTGTTTTTATATATGATTCATCTCGTTTCCGTTTCTCATAAATCGCTTCCATCCATTCCAGCACATCCTCTTTGTTCTGCTGAAACGGTTCGCTGTGACTTAGGAAAAAAATGCGGCGCACGCACGTTTTTCAGAACTCGGATTTCTGCCAGCAGGCGCTCGGCATTATAAACGGTCTGTCCGTTTTTCTGCGTCGCATATGCCGCATCCCCGAGAAAGCACCACGTCTCATCCACTTCCAATGCAAGCGATCCTTTGGCATGACTCGATGGAATCGGAAATAAATGTAACCACACGTCACCGTCCTGAAACCACGTATCTTCTTCTATCACAGTTCCTGTTTTTGTATAACGAAACGTATTTTTCCCCTGGTAAACCGCTTCGCACGAAATCTCCGACAGATTCCCGATATGGTCGGGATGAAAATGGGATAAAATCACCCGAATTTCTTTTCCTGTCTGTTCTGACTTTTTCTGCAGAATTTCTGAAACCGCAGGATGATTTCCCACGTCATATACCCAGAAAAATGCATCACCCTCGATGATCACAACATTTGCCGAAAGTGGATGTTCTGTCGGTGTAAGATAGGAAATGTGATCGTTGATTGTCTGGATGTGCGGAATCTGTATCGGCTCTTTTCTTTCTTCTTTCATCAAATCAACACCTCTTTTCCTTCGAACACAAAACACAATGACCGACAGATTTAAGAAATCTCTTTCGTTCTCTGCCGGTCATGATATTAATGAAAATTAGTAGCTATCTTATTTTAGAAGCTGAACACCGCCACACCATACGCCGGAAGTGCATATGCAATCCGATATGGCTGGCCATCGCATTCTCCCTCTTTGGCACGGTAGGCTACCTGGCGTTTTTCGGTCGGGCCGCCGTATTTCATATCGGAGCTGTCGAGTATCAGGCGGTACTGTTTTTTGCGCGGTACGCCACACATATAATCCGGACGCTCGACCGGTGTGAAATTGCAGACGAACAACAGGTTGTTTTTTCCTGTCGGTGACCAGCGGACGAAGCTGTAAATGCTGCGGTCGCCGTCGTTGGCATTGATCCACTGGAAGCCTTCGTAGCCGCAGTCGTTCGCGTAGAGTGCCGGGTACTTGCGGTACATTTTCAGCAGGTCACTGAAGAAGGTCTGCAGATGCTGATGCCCCTCATCTGCCAGCAGGAACCAGTCGATCTCGCGTTCCTCGCTCCACTCGCGGAGCTGTCCGAAATCCTGTCCCATGAACAGAAGTTTTTTGCCCGGGTGCCCGAACATGAAAGCATAGCCTACCATCAGGTTCTGGAATTTTTCCTCCAGATCGCCCGGCATTTTATTGATCATCGAGCATTTCAAGTGGACAACCTCATCGTGCGAGAGCACCAGAATGTAGTTCTCGGAAAATGCATAGGTCATGCCGAAGGTCATCTTGTTATGGTTGTATTTGCGGAAGTATGGATCGAGCTTCATGTAATCGAGGAAGTCATGCATCCATCCCATGTTCCATTTGTAGGAGAAATGCAGGCCGCCGTCCTCTACGCTTCCCGTTACCTTCGGCCACGTTGTGGACTCCTCGGCAATCATGATGACACCTTTGTTTCGTCCGCGCACCAGGGTATTCAGGTGTTTGAAGAACTCGACGGCTTCGAGATTTTCATTTCCGCCGTTCTTGTTCGGCACCCACTGGCCCGGCTCTTTTCCGTAGTCGAGATACAGCATCGAAGCAACAGCATCGACACGGAGACCGTCTACGTGGTACTCTTCTACCAATAAAGCGCATTTGCCAGCATAAAGTTTTTCACTTCATTTTTGCCGTAATCAAAGATCTTCGTTCCCCACTCCGGGTGCTCGCCCTTTCTCGGGTCGGCGTACTCATACAGCGGCTGACCATCAAAATCAACAAGGCCGTGCGCATCTTTCGGGAAGTGTGCCGGTACCCAGTCCAGAATAACACCGATTTTATTTTTATGCAGATAATCAACAAGATATTTAAACTCTTTCGGTGTTCCGTAGCGGGAGGTCGGTGCGTAATAGCCCGTTACCTGATAGCCCCAGGAACCGTCAAACGGATGCTCTGCAATTCCCATCAGCTCTACGTGGGTATAGCCCATTTTTTTTACGTAATCGGCAAGCGAATGTGCGAACTGAACGTAATTGTAAAATCCGTCCGGGTTGGATTCGGACCACGGATGTTTCATCCAGGAGCCGGGTGCACTTCGTAGATGGAGAGCGCGGATTTCTGAACGTCAAATTTTTTGCGGTTCGTCAGCCATTCGCTGTCACCCCAGCGGTAGCCTTCGATTTCCGCTACTTTTGACGCGGTACCCGGCCGTTTTTCGGATGCAAATGCGTATGGATCTGCTTTGTACAGTTCTCTTCCGTCCGGTGTGCGGATGTAATATTTATACATCATTCCCTCGGTCACGCCCGGAACGAACACTTCATAAACGCCGTCCTCGCCGACTTTCCGCATCACATTGGCATGGGCATCCCAGCCGTTGAATTCGCCGATGACAGATACTTCCGCCGCATGCGGAGCCCATACGGTGAACCAGGCTCCTACTTTGCCGTCTTTTTTGTCCAGGTGCGCATCCATTTCCGGAAATATCGTAATGGGTTGCCTGGCCAAATAAGTACTGATCCAGTTCAGAAAATCTTGGCTGATAGCCCGCCGGTTTTTTTTGGCGCTTTTCTGGTTTTCGCTGTTGTTTTTGCCGTTGTTTTCGCAGTTTCCTTCATAGAAAAAATCCCCTTTATGCTTCTTTTTCAATCAGAACACAGCCGCACGGAGGTACTTCAACAAAAAGTTTTCCATTTTCCGGAGAAATGGCTTCTCCGGTTACCGCGTTTTTTCCATGTTCCGTCGCAAGATGCAGGAATCCAGACTCCCGCACTCTGGTTTTCATCATTATTTACTGCTGTGATCAGAGCGTCTGTCTCATCCAGGCGTGCAAAGGCATACTGGCGTTGGTCAGCATGAGTTCGCGGTATCTTCCCGTTCGTGCTGCAGGATGTTTTTTTCTGACGTCTGATAATGTTTTGATCCATGCCGGAAGTTTTTCTGCCGGCGGATTTTTCTCCAGTTCTTCCAGATTCAGCGCCGGACGCAGCGGATCGTCGTTTCCGCCTTCTTTTCTTCCCTCGATGCCGAATTCCGATCCGTAATAGATGGACGGGATGCCCGGCAGGAAGTACAGCAGCGCATAAATTGGAATCATGTTTTCTTTTACGTTCAGCTTGCTGGCCAGACGGTCTACGTCGTGGTTGTCAACGAAGCTGTACAGTTTCTTTCCTTTGTAAATGCCGCCGTTTTCGTCAAATTCGCGGCGGATCGTATGTGCAATTTCGAAGTAGTTATGATCGTTATGTCCCGAATAAAGTCCTTTGTGAAGCTCGTAGTTTGTGACACTGTGCAGCAGATGCTGGCCGTCTCCGATGTAGCGCGCATAGTCGCCGTGGATGACTTCGCCCATCAGCCAGAAGTCCTGTTTTTTGGCGGATGTGCGTGCGCGCATCTGCTCCATGAAGCCGAAATCCAGGCAGTCGGCGCAGTCGAGACGGATGCCGTCGATGTCGAATTCGTCGATCCAGAAGTCGATGACATCAAGGAGATAGTCGCGGACCTGCTGGTTCTGGAGATTCAGGTTGACGAGTTCGAAGCAGTTTCTCCATGCTTCGTAGGAGAATCCGTCGTTATAGCAGGTGTTTCCGCCGAACCAGATTCCTTTGTACCATCCGCAGTACGGGGACTGTTCTCTTTTTTCCTGAATGTCGCGGAAGGCAAAGAATTCGCGGCCGGTGTGGTTGAAGACACCGTCTACGACGACTTTGATGCCGAGTTCGTGGGCTTTTTTTACGTATGCGGCAAAGTCCGCGTTGTCGCCTAAGCGGCGGTCTACCTGTTTGTAATCTTTTGTGTCGTATCCATGTGTGGTTGATTCAAACAAGGGGCCGATATAGATTGCGGTACAACCGAGATCTGCGATGTGCGGAAGCCACTGTTCCAGTGTGGAAAAGCGGTGTACGGTTTCTTCCGATTCATTTTTTCTCGCGCGCCGGTCAGTCCGATCGGATAGATGTGATAAAATTCTGCCTCTTCATACCATGGTGCCATTTTGTTTGTCCTCCTTGTTTTTGGGTTATGAGTAAATTCCATACATGAACTGGTGTACCAGACGGTAGACTTCTTCGTCCCGGACGACGAGGTTGGAAAGATCGGATTGATCTCCTGCTGTCATCATCAGGTAGTGCATCAGGATTCCGGAGAAGCCTACGGCGAATTGTTCCTGACGGCCGTTCATGTTGCCGAGTTCGGCGCTGGCGTTGTCGAAGACGTCGACGCACAGGTGATAGAACCGGTCAATCATGGGGTATACGGTGCGGAAGCCTTCGCTTTTTCTTCCGGAATAGAACAGTGCCATCATCAGCATATGGAATTTCGGGTCTTCGGAGGCTCCGTTGAAGAAGGCACGCGCGATGCGGTACAGTTTTTCGGGGATGTTTTTCCCGGTTTCGGAGGCTTCGATGAGTTTTTGTTCCATGGGCTGAAAGTGCTCGTTTAGCAGGGCTTCGAGGAGGCCTTGTTTGCTGCCGAAGTAATAGTACAGGTTGGTTTGGATACTCCGGCGGAGTCTACGATCTGCTGAACACCGACGGCGTCGTACCCGCTTTCGTAGAAGAGGTCAGAGCTGAGTTCATGATTAGCTGACGATTGTCCATTTTGATTCCTCTTGATTGGGGAGCGGTGACGGACGCCCTCCGGGGACTGCCGGGGATTCCTTGCGGGGAAACGCGGTTTCGGAAGCTAGGAACTCTAAGCGATTGGAAATTTGCTAAAAGCATTCCCCCAAATTCAAAACTCGCTAAAGCTCAGACAGTTGAATTTGGGGGAATAACGCAAATTTTCAACTGCTAAGAGTTACTACGCTTCCTGCAAATGCGTTTCCCCGCAAGGAATCCCCGGCAGACCCCGAAGGGCTGAACCTGCCGCGGTGTGGTTGTTGGGTTGGTTGGTTACGTGTGAGTTTGCATTTGTTTTGAAATGCTTTTGTTGGTTATTGTTGTAAGAAGTCTGCATTTGTGTGTGATGGTCGGATTGCGTGAATGATTGGCAATTTTGACGAATTTTGTTGGATTTTGCAGGCTTCTTATGTGTGTTTCTGTTGTCATTATACCAATCGGTATATAAAAAGTCAATGCAAAATATATAATGAATGTTTTTCTGCGTTTTCTCTCTTCGTTCTCCAATTGCTGTTTTCGCCTGGATGACGTATAATAAAAGCAGTATTTTGTAAAATTTTATTTTAAGGAGACCATAAATTTATGATACGATTTAATAACGACTACAATCACGGTGCACACCCGGAAATTCTGGAGGCACTGGCTTCGATTAACGGGAACAGTTATGGCGGATATGGCGAGGATGAATGGTGCGAAAAAGCGGCGGAACTGATTCGAGAGAAAATTCATAGCGCGGACGCGGCGGTTCACTTTTTTCCGGGAGCGACGCAGGCGAATTTTATTGTAACGGCGGCAGCGCTTTCGCCGGTGCAGAGTGTGATTGCGGCGGATACCGGACATATTAACTGCCATGAGGCGGCTTCGATTGAAAATACCGGGCATAAGATTCTGGAGCTGCCGAATACGGATGGTAAAATTTCGGCGGAACAGATTGCGGCGTGTGCGGCGGCTTATTATGAAGCGGTGAGCCGGAGTATCTGACGGAGCCGAAGATGGTATATCTTTCATTTCCGACTGAGCAGGGAACGCTGTATTCGCTGCAGGAGTTGACGAAGATTCACGAGGTCTGCCGGAAGTATGATATGTATCTGTTTGTGGACGGGGCACGGCTTGGATACGGGCTTGGATCAGAGAAGAATGATGTTTCTCTCGAGGATCTCGCTGCTCTCACAGATGTTTTCTATTTCGGCGGAACGAAATGCGGTGCGCTGTTTGGTGAGGCCGTTGTGCTTACAGCTGACTCGCTGAAAAAGCGGTTCAAAGCCTACATGAAACAGAACGGCGCTGTCCTCGCAAAGGGATGGCTGCTCGGACTGCAGTTCCACTGCCTGCTGGGGCATGATCTTTATTTCACTGCGACACGCCGCGCCGATGAACTTGCCATGAAACTCCGCAAAGCATTTGCGGCGCAGGGGATTCCATTCTGGGTGGAGAGTTTTACGAATCAGCAGTTTGTGATTCTCACCGATGCGCAGAAGGAAACTCTGGAAAAACGCTATATTTTCGAGCCAATGGGGAAATCCGCGGACGGCGGAAATATTGCGCGGTTCTGCACCAGCTGGGCAACGACGGAAGAGGAAGTGCAGACACTGATTGATGACCTCAAAGCTTTATAATTTTTGTCCAAAACGGCATTCTACAAACACCGGCGATCTCTAAATCTGCTTTGCAAATTCAAAGAAAAAGCTGTACCGGTGTGCCACGAAAATGCAGATTTTGCCTTGTTTTACTCCGAGAAAGGAATCTTTATGTCTCATAAAATTGGTATTACCGCCTGCTCCAACTCCATGCATCCTTCCTTTTCCGCCGATCTGGCGCGTCTCTGTCAGATTCTGCGGGAGCTGGGCTTCGATCCTGTTTTAAGCCCCTGCCTCTACGACAACGGTTCCAGCTTTTCCGGCACGGGCGCGGAGCGGGCGGATGCATTGATGAACCTTTACTGTGACCCAGAAATCACGGATATTTTTGATGTTTCCGGCGGCGATATGGCGAATGAAGTTCTGCCGTATCTGGATTTTTCTGTCATCGCCGCCTCCAGCAAGCGCTTCTGGGGATACAGTGATCTCACGACGATTGTCAATGCTGTCACGACTGCGACTGGAAATGAGTCGATGCTGTATCAGGTTCGAAATCTGCTGTACGACCACAGCGCCGAACAGATCACTCTGTTCCAAAACGCTTTTTCCGGGCAGTCTCCCAGCCTCTTCGACCTCCCTTGCACATTTCTGCAGGGCGATCACATGGAAGGTGTGATGATCGGCGGAAATATCCGCTGTTTTCTGAAGCTCGCCGGAACGGATTTTCAGCCGGATTTCCGCGGAAAAATCCTGCTCCTCGAAGCCATGGGCGGCGGCGTTCCGCAGATGGTTACGTTTCTGTCCCAGCTGAAAATGATGCATGCCTTTGAACAGATCAATGGTATTCTCCTCGGAACATTTTCCCAGATGGAACGCGACCAGCTGACGCCGGATATGCCGCAGCTTGTCCGCCAGGCGGCCGGACCGGATCTCCCGATTGCAAGGACTCCGTATATCGGCCACGGCACGGATGCACATGCCGCCGTGATCGGCAAATTTTATCAGATTTCTTCTGACTGATATACATCCGCGTAGCGCACGCCGAACTCCTCTGCGTCTGCATGGCGTTCCATATAGATATCAATGTGGCCGTACGGCGTGCCGCGGTCCTCGACCGTGTAAATTTTTCCGCCGATATTCAGCTTCGTTCCAAACGGCAGAACGCCGGTTGCAATGGTCCGGCCCTGCACCGGCATTTTTCCGGATGCGGTCGGGCCGCCCGCCCAGCGGCCACAGCAGACGGCGCAGTTGCAGTAAGCGGTCAGTTTAAAATTGCCGAGATATTTTCCCGAAGCGCTTTCCAACCGATCACCTGCGGTACTGTTTTCTGCACTTGTATTCTGCACATTTTCTGCTCCCGCCTTCTGTTTTCCACCATTCCCGTTTTCTGTTGTCTGGTTATCCACAGAGTTTCCTTCTTTTCTCCCATTATCCACATCTCCCGTTTCTATTTTGCTCTCACGTATTTCCTCCGAAATCACCCGCACAGCAAATTCTGTCGATTTCTCATAGTTAAAATCTGAAATCAGAATCCCCCGTCGCCTCACTTCCAGCGTGGATTACTTTTCCATCACCGAGATAAATCATGACATGGTAAATAAACCCGCTCTCCCGCTGGTAAAACAGCAGATCACCAGGCTTTGCCTCCTGCACCGGAATGCGTGTTCCAGCTTTCGCCTGCTGGCGTGAGGTTCTCGGAAGGATATACCCGAAATTAGCAAAAATCTGCTGGGCAAAGCCGGAACAGTCGCAGCCGTTTGTAAGACTCGTCCCGCCCCAGACGTACGGATTTCCCAGGAATTTTTTCGCGTACTGCAGGACCTCGCCGCGCGCTTCGTCAGAAGAAAGAAGTGTTCTCGTCGTTGCATATGTATAGGTGTACGCCTTATTATTCCATGGCTTCACCCACATTTCCGCCATGGGAAAACTTTCCTCCTGCCAACGGTTTACCTCTTTTTCAGCCTCTTCTCCGCGCAGGAGATACCGCGCGCAGACAAATCCACGGACATCGCCGGATTCCACATAAACCCAGTCAGAATCCGCATCCGCTAAAATATAACAGAGGCTTCCCTTCGGCAGGATTCCGACGATTTTCTGATTTGTGCCTTTTCCTTCGCGGACGTGAAGCCAGGAATTCACATCGGCGATAGCATATGTTTTTTCAACCGTATGAAACAGCCACGGCATACGGGAAATCGTGACTTTTTCAGCTTCTGCCGCCTGCCACTCACTGTAGCTTTCCCGCGTGCGCTCAGCTTCCTGCTCTGCCGAAAAGACGGGTTCAGCCTCGGCGGCTGGCGGTTCCGCAGACTGTGATAAGTCAGAATCCGAAGAGACTTCTGCCGTCTTGTCCCCACCAGTTGCATCATCACTTCCTGCAGATCCGTTTTCTTCCTCCGGCGGTTCCATCTGCTCCCCATCTCCGCCGCCGATTTCTTCCTGCCCCGGCCATGGATCGTTGGAAATATCTTCCCCTTCGCCCGGCCACGGTCCATCCATTTCACTGTTTCCCGGTGTTTCCGGCATGTCTCCCTGATCTCCCGGTTCTGGATTTTCCGGCCCCTCTGGCTCTGTCTCGCCCGTTTTTCCCGGTTCCGTCATTCCTGCATTCTCTCCGCCGTCAGGCTCCTGCGGTTCCGGTTCCTCCGGGACTGTCTCATCTTCTTTTCCCTCGGATCCACTTTCCTCTTCCATCTCATCATTCTGCGTACCTTCCGGTTCTGTCACCTCTTCCGCTTCCGCAGGTGCCTCCTCCGCCGCATCTTCCTCCACGCAAAAAGAAGCAGCCCCAACGGCTGCTTCCCCTGCAATCTCAATTCCAATCTGTCCCGGATCGGCCGTTTCCTCTTCTGCTGCATAAACGGCTGTCGGGTTTCCCAGTGTCACTGCGAGCGCACCGATCATCGCGGCGCGCACCAGCTCGGCGCATTTGTCGCCCATCATTGTTTTATCAACCATTTTCGCTTTCTCCTATTCAATTTGTCCGGCCAGACGGAATTGATCCGAACAAATAAAACAGAAGAAACACCTCTGGTATCGCTTCCTATTCCTCTGCTCGAAACAGTCTGACCGCATTTTTCTCTGTTGTCTCAATGACTTCTTCTTCCGAAATTCCCTTGAGTTCTGCGATCTCCTGCACCACGTACGGCAGATACAGAGAAGAATTTCGTTTTCCCCGGTACGGAACCGGTGCCAGATACGGACTGTCTGTTTCCAGCAGAATGCGCTCCATCGGAGCCATCTGAACCACTTCTTTGATCTTCTTCGCATTTTTGAACGTCACCACGCCGCCAATGCCAAGATAAAATCCCATTTTCAGGTATTCCTCTGCCATCTCCACAGAGTAGGAAAAACAATGAATGACGCCGCCGATCTCCTCCGATTTTTCCTCTTTCATGACGCGGAGCGTATCGGCCGCCGCCTCCCTGCTGTGAATAATCATCGGAAGTTTTTCTTCCCGAGCAAGCGCAATCTGACGGCGGAACCAGTATTCCTGCTTCTCATGATTCTCCTTGTCCCAGTAATAGTCAAGGCCAATCTCACCGACCGCGACCGCCTTTTCCATGCGGCAGAGTTCCCGCATCCGCGCCATCACGTCCTCGTTCAGATCGCCCACCTCATCCGGGTGAAGGCCGAACGCGCCGTAGATGAACGGATACACTTCCATCAGTTTTCTTGTATTTTCCAGTGATTCCAGATTTGCCGAGACATTGATGATACGCCCGATTCCGTTTTCCTGCATCGAGGAAAGCAGCTCTGCGCGGTCTTCATCAAATTTCTCATCGTCATAATGTGCATGTGTTTCAAATATCATATCCGAATTTCTCCTAAAAAAACGAAACAGAAACGGAAGAAAGCTCTGCATAGCCTTCCCCTGTTTCCGTTTCCACGTTTATCTATCCTATCGTTCGTTGTTTTCGTAAAAGTAAAGTGCGCCGCTGCGCCTGTGCTTATTATAACGCATTCATTTTTCCCGCGTCAACCAGGAAACGAAAAAAAGTCACACTTCAACATGATCACCGCCGCGCCGCAATCTCATCCAGCAGGCAGCCCGCCACTTCGTCTTTTCCCATGAGCGGAAGCTCCTTGATGCCGTCCTTCGTGATCAGCGTCACCACATTCGTCGCCACACCGAAGCCGGCACCCTCTGTCTTCAAATTGTTTGCCGCGATCATGTCCAGATGCTTCTTCTCCAGCTTTGCACGCGAGTTTTCCACCATGTTCTCGGTTTCCATCGAGAAGCCGCACACAAACAACCCCGGATGACGGTTCTTTTCCACCCATCCCAGAATATCGTCGGTGCGCTCCAGCGGAATGCTCATGTCACCGTCCTTCTTTTTGATTTTCTGATCCGCCACCGTCACAGGCCGGTAATCAGCAACCGCGGCCGCCTTAATCAGAATATCCGTCTCCGGCAATGTCTCCCGCACCGCCTCCAGCATGTCCTTCGCCGTCGTCACCGGTCGCATCGCAACGCCTGGAACCGAGGCTAATGAAACCGGGCCGGAAATCAGCGTTACCTGCGCGCCGCGGAGCATCGCCTCCCGCGCAATCGCGTATCCCATGCGGCCGCTGCTATGGTTCGTCAGATACCGCACCGGATCGAGGGATTCCTGCGTCGGGCCTGCAGTCACGGTGACACGCACACCAGCGAGCGTCTTTTCGCGGGCAAGCTCCATCGCGATATAATCGAGCAGCACCTCCGGGTCCGGCAGTTTCCTTTTCCGACGTCCTTGCACGCCAGCATTCCCACGGTCGGCTCGATGATGCCGAAACCGTATTTTTTCAGCGTCGCCAGATTATCCTGCGTAATCGGATTTTCCAGCATCGCCGTATTCATCGCCGGAGCGACCAGCTTTTTGCACTTCGCTGCGAGCACCACCGTTGTCAGCATATCATCTGCAATGCCGTGTGCCATTTTTGCAATCACATTGGCGGTAGCCGGGGCAATCATAATCAGATCCGCCGCTTTTGCCAGCGAAATATGCGTCACCTCATATTTAAAATCACGCGCAAACGTATCGACCACGCAGCGGTTGTTGGTCAGCGTCTCGAACGTCAGCGGGTGATGAACTGCGTCGCGTTTTCGGTCATGATGACATGCACGTCTGCTCCGGCTTTCCGAAGACCGCTCGCCACATTTGCCATTTTATAGGCGGCAATTCCGCCTGTCACACCAAGTACAACACATTTTCCGTCAAGATTTTCCATTGTTAACTCCGTTCTGCTGCCTCGAAGCAACTTTTTTCCTATGATAGTTTTAAGTATAGCAGACAGAAAAACAGATTACAACCAATCCTGTTTGCCATTGATGCAAAAAGGCTTTATAATAAAAGGACAAAAGAGCTCTACTTTTAAAATAATCGCGAGGTATTTTTATGATTTTAGCCATTGATATCGGGAACACAACCGTTACGCTCGGCGGCGTCCGGATCGCACCGCAGCAAGCGTATTCCCTCGAATTCACAGCCCGGATTGACATCAACCACACCTGGTCTGCCAGCCAGTATGAATCTGCGATCGAGCAGCTTTTTGAAGACAAGAATCTTTCCCCGTCCGACTTTCGGGGCGTCATCATTTCCAGCGTTGTTCCGTCGGTTCTGACGCTTCTGCAGGAATGTGTCCGTAATCTGTTCGGCACAGAACCGCTGCTCGTCACATCCGAAAGTGATCTCGCATGACATTTCCATCCCGGAACCGGAAAAAGTAGGCCGCGACCGCCTCGTTGATGCAGCCTGGGCCGCCGCACATTATCCGCTGCCGGTCATCACCGTGGATCTTGGAACAGCGACGACCTTCAATGTCATCCGGGAAAACAGCGTCTTCTGCGGCGGCGCCATCGCACCGGGACTCGATATGGGACTTGGCGCCCTCTCCGAGCGGACCGCCCAGCTCCCGCGGCTCGACCTCCAGATCCCGAAACGCATCATTGGCAGAAACACCGAAGAATGCATTCTCTCCGGCACCATCGTCGGCATGGCCGCGATGCTCGACGGAATGGTCCAGCGCATCGAAGCCGAACTCGGCTCCCCCGCCACCCTCATCCTCACCGGCGGCGCGGCACGCTTCGTCGAACCGCTCGTTTTACATCCTCATATCTATGACCCGAACCTTCTGCTGAAAGGGCTGGCGTTCCTGTGTGAGCGGAATTGTGCAAATTAAAATCGTACTTCCAAATATTCATCAGACTTTTTCATTCTGCATGACGTTAAAAAGCGTGTCTGTTCTCCAGGCACGCTTTTCTCTATTTTTCTATGGAATCGCAACCCTTCTTTGTGTTGCCTCTCCGCTTTTCAGTTTTTCCTGATTCTCCTCTTTCAGTTTTAAAATACACGGGCGAATGCTTTCATCATACGTTTCTGTTGTCTGAAGTACATGACCATTGTATACAATCACATCATCGGAATACAGAAATACAAGCGCCATCTGATTCATCTCATGATCGTAGATCAGAACATACCAGTTATAATCATACAAAATCCTCTCTGTCATGTTGAATACCTGTTTTGGCTTCTGGCAGGAAATTTTTTCTCCGTAAATGGTCGAGAGAATTTCGTCCATCTCCTCCGGATGATCCTCGCGCGTGATCGCAAAGGACATTCCGGCTCCGGTGTCTTCCGGGATATAAAGATAAATCATCTCGGCTTTGTCCGTATCAAAGGTTTCGATTTCCTGCAACAGTTCCTGATCCGATTTTTCTGAGATGAAATCTGCTGCCGTCAGGAAAACATCTGTCGTACCCCGCTCAGGACCAATGGGATTTTCTTTCTGTGTATACACCGCCGTCATTCTTTTTACCAGACATCCTGCAATCACGCAAAGGATCACTCCAGCTAACACAGTGATTTTTCTCTTTTTCATACGTTTCAAGGAAATCACCTCTCTTCCAAAACAGACATTCCGGGAACCTTCCAAAAGTTGAATTTTCTCTTTTCAGTATATCATAAATTTTTCCGGGACACACTCTTTTCCTTCTCCCTATGCACGGAAAACTCCCGGCACTGCCGGGAGTTTATGACTTCTTATTTCATAGTAACTATTCAGAACCCCATCTCATTCCGCTTGCGCGCATCTCGATGTTGCTTCTCTCCATATGAAATTCCAGAAAACCGTTCATTCATGCAAGCATGATTCACGATTTCTTCCATTTCGCATGGCTCTG
>ENA-OPZM01000659-OPZM01000659.1-human-gut-metagenome-genome-assembly--contig:-NODE-659-length-14334-cov-1.775322_pt1 | contig 14334 bp, 19 predicted proteins | sample MGYA00242478_ERZ504493 | MGnify/ENA primary metagenome ERZ504493 (study PRJEB26092, sample SAMD00036227) | human gut metagenome | host: Homo sapiens | study: EMG produced TPA metagenomics assembly of...
ATTACATTGGTATCATAAAGATAGTGTGGTTTTAATGGCAGATTGGGATCGGCTTTGTGAATACGGTCATATTCATATTTTATGTGGATGCCTGCTGTTGCCAGCGAAGGGAAATTGTATGAACGGAACGCATTGAAATTCTCCGCATTGATTTTTGTGGTACGGTTTCCGCGCAACAGATGGTTTTCGAAGAAGATGCATACTTCGGGTACAATAGCAGTGCCGTTCGGATGTTTGGCAGCGGCTATTTCTATGGAAGTGATCAGATTTTCCTTTCCATCGGTGCGCAAAAAAGCGTAGATGCAGCGTTCTTCCTGATGGCAGTCCAGCCAGGTAAATCCTTCTGGGCGGTAATCCCAGGCATAGAAAGCCGGGCAGGTCAGATACAGATGGTTCAGTCTGGCCATATAATGATAAAAGGCATCATGATGGGATATTTTCTCAGAAGCCAGTCCTGAGCACGTTTTTCATCCCATTCCCGCAGCTGTCCGAATTCATTTCCCATAAAATTCAGCTTTTTGCCCGGATGTGCATACATATACATGTACATTACCCGTGCCTGCGGGAATTTTTCTTCATAGTCACCACTCATTTTCTGAATAATGGTCGCCTTTCCATGTACCACTTCATCGTGAGACAATGGCAGAACATACGCTTCATTATAATAATACATCATGGAAAAAGTGAGTTTGTGATAGTTCTCAGAACGATACTCCGGTGCTGTCCGAAAATAATTCAACGTGTCGTTCATCCATCCCATATCCCATTTATAATCAAAACCAAGACCGCCCTGACCGGCAGGTTTCGTGACCCCGGGATAATTGGTAGAATCTTCGGCAATGAGGATGCAGCCGGGATTCCTGCGTTTGATCCCGGAATTCATAGTTTTCATAAATCTACGGCATTGCCGTTGACACCACGGCGTTCATCGCCTGCCAGTACAGGATCCGGCTGGATGGCATCCATGCGCAGACCGTCGAAATGGTAAGTCTTCAGCCAGTAGTTGGCGCAGGACTGGAGAAAGCTGCGGACCTCTCCCCGGGAATGCATGAAATTATAACTGCCCCACTCGCTGACACCAACATCCGAGTGCGGATATTCAAAAAGGGCAGTGCCGTCGTACTGCACCAGTGCGTAGTCATCAACGGCAAAATGAACGGGGACAAAATCTAAAAGAACACCAATCCCTGCCTGGTGGAAAAGATCCACCATATTCTGGAGATTGGCAGACGTTCCATATCTGCTGGTAGGGGCATAGAAACCGGTGGGCTGATATCCCCAGCTTTCGTCGCAGGGATGTTCAGTGATTGGCAGAATTTCTATATAGTTATATCCGGCTTCCTTCAGATAGGGAATCAGGAGTGCCGGAAGTTCATCATACCGGTACCATTCCGTGCCGGCATTGTCTTTTCCTGTTCCACTGATTTTCTTTTTCCATGAGCCAGATGAAGCTCGTAAATATTCAGAGGCTCTTCTGTACGGTCTGTACGCTGCTGCATCCAGGAATGGTCAGAAAACTGATAGGCATCAAGATCACGGACGACAGACTTGTGGGCTGGTCTTAATTCCATGCCAAAGCCGAAAGGGTCGCAATGATCCCTTACCTGTCCGTCGCTTTGATAAATCCGGTATTCATAGAGTGCGCCGGCAGCAGTTCCCGGCAGAAAGATTTCGTAAAAATTGCCGTCATGTACTTTGTGCATAGGGTATTCTTTTCCCTGCAGGAGAAGGCATACGCCGGCGGCTGACGGTGCAAATGTACGGAATACGGTGCCGCCTTCTGTTATGTGTGCGCCCAGCCATTGATCTGCCTCAAATTCATGTCCGGTATAAAAATTGTAAAAATCCATAATACACCTCACATTAATTGACAGAAGTCAATTATTTTACTAACATATATTATATAAAACGTACAGGAGAGAAACAATTTACGATATTTGAAGAGAGTAAAAATAAAAGACAATTTTACAGAAAGGACTATTATCTGTGGATTTAAGACAAAGAAAAACACGCAAGGCAATCAAAAAGGCTTTTTTAAAGCTGCATGAAAAGAAACCGGTAGAGAAGATTACGGTGAAAGAGCTGGCTGGAATAGCCCAGATAAGCAAGGCCACTTTTTTATCTGCATTATAGGGATATTTATGATCTGGCAGAGCAGCTGCAAAAGGAAGTGATTGAGGAAATCTATCAGAGTATTGAGCATCCGGAGTGGGTCATTACGGATCCGGCCGGATTTACAGAGGAACTGTTCCAGGCCTTCCGGGCACACAGCGGGCTTAGCAGGATTCTGTTTTCGGGAGCTCGTGATGCCATGATCCCGGAATATATCGAGCAGGAATTAAAAAAGCACATTTTCAGGAAATATCCCAGGCTGGAGCAGGATATTCATTTCCATACGCTTCTGACTTTTGAAATATACGGGGGTTTTTATACCTACGTATTCAGGGAGAGCGCTTTGGAGAAAAAGAAATACGAAAAGAAATCATGGAGATTTCAAATGTTCTTTCAGGAGCGGAGGGACTGCATCACTTTTCTGTTCAGGATAACAGCCACGGCTGCGGAGCAGAGATCTGAAGCGGCCTGGGCTGATTGAATACCTGTAAGCCCCAGAAACTGGGGGAGTATCAGAAGAGCAGGAATAAAGAAGATGCCCTGCCGTGATGCCGCAAGGATTGTGGCGGGAAGAGTTTTTCCCATGGTCTGCATCATCATGTTGTTCATGGTGATCCATCCATTCAGGACAAAGGTCAGGCACTGGAACCGAAGAGCGACAGTTCCGATGCGGATTACATCAGGGTCATTCCGGAAGATACCGATCAGATGACCGGACAGCAGCATGCCTGCGACAGACAGGAGAAAAAGGGCTGCTGTGGATATTTTAACGCAGAACCAGAATGCTTCCCTGACGCGGTTATATTTCCGGGCGCCATAGTTAAACCCGCACACAGGCTGAAATCCCTGTCCAAAGCCAATCAAAGCTGAATTTGCAAACATCATGATACGTCCGACTACGGACATGGCGGCAATGGCGGCATCTCCGAAAGGATTTGCAGCAATATTTAAGGTCATAGTAGCAATGCTTCCCAGTCCCTGGCGAAAAAGGGAGGGAAGTCCGCCGCCAATGATTTCCTGGAGGCGCTCTTTAGAAAGCCTCACGTTTTTTTGGATGGATCGGGATACATCTGGAAATGCGGATCCCGGCCAGAAGCAGACAAAAGCTTACAAACTGGCTGATTATGGTGGCAATAGCTGCACCGGAAATACCCATATCAAAAATAAAGATAAAAAGGGGATCCAGGCCAATATTAAGAACGGCACCGGTAGTGATGCCAACCATAGCATAAAATGCATTGCCCTGGAAACGAATCTGATTGTTTAAAACGAGCTGCGCCGTCATATAAGGGGCTCCCAGCAGGATAATCCGCAGATATGCTTGGTGTAGGGAAGGATCGTAGGGGTAGAACCAAGAAGGCGGGCAAGCGGATCCAAAAAGGTAAGGCCCAGGATCATGAGAAGAAGACCAAACACAAATGCAAGGAAGAAGCCGGTAGCGGCCAGCTCTCTGGCAGCCTGCGTATGTTTTGATCCAAGCTTGCGGGAGATGGAGTTGCCAGAACCGTGGCCGCAGAAGAAGCCCAGCGCCTGAATGACTGCCATAACGGGGAATACTACTCCTACGGCAGCAGTTGCGCTGGTGCTGATCCTGCCTACAAAAAAGGTATCAGCCATGTTATAAAAGGATGAAACCAGCATGCTGATAATCGTGGGGACAGCCAGCCGCCCGATAAGACCGGGGATTGGGGCTTCCGTCATCATGATATATTTTTGGTCCGGAGAATAATGTTCTGACAATCTCATCGCTTCCTATCTGCTCTTATTATAGCACAAAAGGATTGTCTGTGTGCTTAGAAATCCGTATAGGTATTCCCGTTCAGCAGATGTTTGCCCTTTGCCGCCGCAAGCTCAGAAACAGTAACCAGCTGATAGCCTTCGGATTGCAGTTTGGGAATCAGCTTAAGGGCGGCATCGACCGTTTCTGTGTGAATATCATGCATCAGGATAATATCTCCGTCTTTTACTTTACTCATTACGGCATCAATGGTACTTTGAGCATTGCGCGTCTTCCAGTCCAGGGTGTCGATATTCCACAGGATCATAGGCAATCCGGCATTGGCGGCTACAGTGCTGTTTATCGCTCCATAAGGAGGCCGCATCAGGGTGGCCCCGGAGCCTGTGATATTGCGGATGCCATCGTTGGTTCTGGACATTTGCGACTGGATACCGGCAGGATCCAGTTTGGAAAGATCTGCATGGTCGTAAGAATGATTGCCAAGCTCACAGCCGATTGATTTCATCTTTTTAATAACATCAGGATAAGAAGGAACTTTCTGCCCCAGCATGAAAAAGGTAGCGTGGGCGTTATATTTTTCCAGCTGAGCCAGAAGTTCAGAAGTACGGGGACCGGGACCGTCATCAAAAGTAAGGGCGACCATAGGTTTGGAAGGATCTGCCTGGATCCCTTTTTTGGAAATCAGCTTTCCGTTTTCATCAAAGGTACAAAGAGTAAGTCCCAGATAAACTTCGCCGGTAGCCATTTTCCCATTTGCATCAAAATAATAGGTACTGCCGTCAAGGGTCTGCCATCCGTCAGCGCAGCTCCGTTCTCACCGAGATAATACCGTGAACCGTCCTGCTCAGCCAGGTGCTGCGTTCCATGGCGCCTTCATCTGTAAAGTGGTAGGTACTGTTCTGGATGGTCTGCCATCCGGTGACCATATTGCCGTCATTATCAAAATAGTAGGTCTGATTTTTGGAGACTACAAAGTCATTTGTTATATAGCTGCCGTCATATCTGCGGAAGCGGGTTCCCTCCCATTCGCCGACAGGGTTTTTTACGGTAAAAGTTCCGTCCTCTGTGGTAAGCTTCAGATGTTTGGACACTTGCCGCCTGCCAGCTTTTTCTTTAAGGTATCAGATAAAGTCACAGTAATGGGATATTCCCCCTCAGCATTTGGATCGGCACTGCAGGAAACGGTATAATCCTTCCCGGCTTTTAATTCCTTCAGAAGATCACCGGATGTATAGAATCCTTTAAGATTCAGGATCACATGTTCACTTCCCTTTAATGCCACATCTGCTTCAAAAGAATCAGGAAGCGCTTCGCCCTGGATAATCTCGGCGTCTTTTGCATGAATTTCTATGGTCGCGCGCCGTGTCAGCGCATAGACCAGCCCCAGCAGACTGACAAGCAGCAGACAAAACAGTGCGGTCAGTGTACAGAGCAGGATCAGTCTCTTCTTCTTTCGTTTCTTTTGCTGATAAATTGTTTTCATTTGTAACCCCTTCAATAACATATTAAAGCCATATCGTTTATTGTCTATGTGGGTGCAGTATAACGTTTTTCGACAGAATTCGCAAATGAATACCATGCTTTTTAAGAATAATTAATAATTCTTTTAAAAGTATTAAGATATACTTCATATGATGACAAAAAAGAAAAAGTGGAGAAATCCTCCACTTTTACACTATTTAATATGCCGTTTAATCGCTTCAAAGCTTTCCGGGCTGATCACATGTTCAATTTTACATGCATCCTCGGTGGCAATATCTTCCGGGACTCCCAGCGTATCAGCCATTGAGATAATAAAAGATGCCGTTCATAGATCATCTCGGCAATTGCTCTTCCTGAATCTGTCAGATGGATAAACCCGGAATCCTCCATGATAATATGGTGCTGTTCGCGCAGATTTTTCATGGCTACGCTTACACTGGATTTTTTAAAGCCCAGCTCGTTGGCAATGTCGACAGAGCGGACAACCGGATGTGTCTTGCTCAGGATCAGAATAGTTTCGAGATAATTTTCGGCGGATTCGCTGGTATAAGTTTTCATTTCAGTGTTCCTCCTGGAATATAAATCAACATAAATATATGTATTTTATTAGCATATGTACAGATGTAGTATAGCACAAATGAATTTTTTAAATACAAAAGCAAAAAATGTCTCAAAAAGGATTGACAAAGAAAGGAAGTTAGTTTACACTATCAGATGTTAGATGAGACGATTTGTGGTACAAATGCAAACCGCCCACAGTAATCTATATTGAGAGGATCTGGACTTATGACTTTAATGGAACCAAAGAAGGCGAAGAATATATTATAAAAGATATCATGACAGATGATGAGGAGATGGAGGCTTTTTTATTTTCCCTGGGATGTTACAGCGGAGAGCCGATCACGGTGGTTTCGCGCGTAAGGGGAGGCTGTGTGGTCTCGATCAAGGATGGCAGATACAATATTGATACTGATTTAGCGCAAGCTATTTCAATATAAAATTAAAAGAAAAATAGTAATGTATTTTACTATTTTTTTTACACAAGAGTTAGTTGATTCTAATTGGAGTGAAGATGAAGGAGGAGGTTTGTAAAATGAGAATTGCTTTTGCAGGGAATCCCAACAGCGGAAAGACAACCATGTACAATGCATTGACAGGCAGAAATGAACGCGTTGGAAACTGGGCCGGTGTTACGGTAGAGCGAAAGGAAAGCCTGATTAAAAAGGCTTATTATGACGGAGGAGAAGAACTGGTGGCAGTAGACCTGCCAGGAGCTTATTCCATGTCTCCATTTACTTCGGAGGAAAGTATTACCAGCAGCTATGTGAAAAATGAACATCCGGATGCAATTATTAATATTGTGGATGCCACGAACTTGAGCAGGAGCCTGTTTTTCACCACACAGCTTCTGGAACTTGGCGTACCGGTTGTGGTGGCTCTGAATAAGAGTGACATCACAGAAAAGAAACAGACACAGATTGATGAGAAGCTGTTGTCTGAGAAACTGGGCTGTCCTGTTGTTAAGACAATCTCAACGTCCTCGGGACATGAGGGGCTGAAGGAGGCTGTGGCCGAGGCTGCCGGGCTTAAAGGCGCGGGACAGAAGGCGCCTTACGTGCAGGCCGATATCAATCTGCAGGATAAGGAAGCGGTAGAAGCTGCGGATAGAAAGCGTTTTGAATTTGTCAACAATATTGTAAAACAGGTTGAAACGAGAAAAGTTTTCACAAAAGACAGGAATGTGCAGGATAAGATTGACAGCGTGATCACGCATAAGATCATTGGCATCCCGATTTTTGCGCTTGTGATCTTCCTTGTGTTTTACATATCTCAGACAACATTGGGAACCTGGATTGCTGACTGGCTGGTTGCCTGGATCGAGACCTTCCAGGGATGGGCAGGCGGAATGATGGAAAGTGCAAACCCGTTATTGTATGCGATCCTGGTGGATGGTATCATTGGTGGTGTAGGTGCGGTTGTCGGTTTCCTTCCGCTGGTAATGGTTATGTATTTCCTGATTGCTCTGCTGGAAGACTGCGGATATATGGCCCGTGCGACGGTTGTGCTGGATCCGATTTTTAAAAGAGTCGGGCTTTCCGGGAAATCGGTAATTCCTATGGTTATCGGCACCGGATGTGCGATTCCGGGTGTTATGGCTTCCCGTACGATCCGGAACGAAAGAGAACGGCGGACAACAGCTATGCTTACACCGTTCATGCCGTGCGGGGCTAAGATTCCGGTCATTGCTCTGTTTGCAGGAGCGTTTTTCGCAGACGCATGGTGGGTATCGGCTACCATGTATCTGGTAGGTATCCTTTTGGTGCTTCTGGGAGCGCTGCTGGTAAAGAGGATCACGGGACAGAAATACCGGAAATCTTTCTTTATTATTGAACTTCCGGAATACAAGCTGCCGAGCTTAAAGAGAGCGTGTGTATCCATGCTGGAGCGCGGCAAGGCATATATTATCAAAGCCGGGACGATCATCTGGTGTGCAACACGGTAGTGCAGATCATGCAGAGTTTCAACTGGCAGTTCCAGCTCGTGGAAGAAGGTGCGGAGAGCACTTCGATCCTTGCAGGCATTGCACATCCGATCTCAATTCTGTTCATCCCTCTGGGATTTGGCGTATGGCAGCTTGCAGCGGCAGCAGTAACAGGATTTATCGCTAAAGAAAATGTAGTTGGTACGCTGGCGGTGGTATACGGCGTTACGAATCTGATTGACACAGAGGAACTGGCACTGGTCGGCAGTGGAAATGAAGTGGCTACGATTATGGGGCTTACGAAGGTGGCGGCGCTTGCATACCTGATGTTTAATCTCTATACACCACCATGCTTTGCTGCACTGGGTGCGATGAACTCAGAGATGAAGAGCGGAAAGTGGCTGCTTGGCGGGATCTGTCTTCAGCTTGCGACAGGATATACGGTTGCTTTCTTTGTGTACCAGATCGGTACACTGATCACCACTGGTTCTCTTGGAACCGCGTTTGTTCCGGGCTTGATTGCCGTTCTGGTATTTGCGGCGATTATCATATGGAGAATCCGCAAATCTGATAAAGAGTTTGCATCGACATACAGCTTACATGCTGCATAAATTATCATTAAAATGACGGGCGGTGGACAGTGCTGTATGCTTTGTCCGCCGCTTTACGCAGGAAAGGATAGTTTTTATGGCAGATATTATTGTGACCATCATTCTGGTCGTTTTAATTGGAGGAGCAGTTACATACATAGTAAAAGCGAAGAAAAGTGGGGTAAAATGCATTGGATGTCCGGCGGGAGGAAATTGTCCGGGCAGCGGGAAGCTGCCGAAGAAAAAGCTGGACGGTCCTGTGGCCGGCAGGAAGACAATGCAGATCTCCGGAATGAACTGTGCACATTGTGCTATGGACGTGACCAGGGCCCTTAATCAGATTGATGGAGTACGTGCGGAAGTGAATCTTGCGAAAGGCAGGGCAAGGATTACTTTCGACCGGGAGATCGATGACGCGGAACTGATTAGTGCGGTAGAAACAGCAGGGTTTCAAGTAGAGTCAATCAAACCGTAACCAATGAAACACCAAAGCAGGAATACGAAGAAACAGGAGGGATCTGGATGGAAAAGCAAAAAGAGCTGATTGTTCAGAAATTAAAGGACAGCGGCTGCAGGATCACAAAGCAGCGGCTGATGATCCTGGACATTATTCTGGAAGAGGAATGCTCCTGCTGTAAAGAAATATATTACCGGGCTTCCCGGCTGGATCCCAATATTGGAACAGCCACTGTCTATCGGATGGTTAATAAGCTGGAAGAGATCGGAGCCATCAACAGAAAAAACATGTATAAGGTGGCCTGCGGAGCAAAGTGCTACGGGGGAGAGGCTTGCATGATCGAGCTGGATGACGATACAGTGAGGCATCTGTCAGCGAAGACGTGGCATGGCGTGATCGCTGCAGGCTTAAGGCCTGCGGATATATTGACGGGCAGAAGATTAAGAGTGTAACAGTGGAATGACGAAAGGGGACGTAACACTTTTTGCAAAAGTGTACGTCCCCTTTCGTCATTCTCCCTGTCCCCATCTGACAAACACCCTGTCCCTTTTTGACAGACAGGGTGTCCCTAATTGTATAAACGATAAAGTTTATCATCAAGTCCAAAGCGCTAGAAATGAAAAAAACAGACGGCTATAATAATATATACCGGCTATAAACACAAGTAGACAGGAGGATAAAGAATATGTTTTATGATTGTTTAAAAGAGATCGGATGGAAGAAATTTGGAATTTTTGCGGCAGGGGTTGCATTTGGAACAGCAGGTATAAAGATCCTGTCCAGTAAGGATGCGAAAAAGGCGTATACTCAGGGGACGGCAGCAGTTCTGCGCGCAAAGGAGTGCGTGATGAAAACTGCCACCACGATCCAGGAAAATGCAGAAGATATTTACGAAGAGGCAAAGAGTATCAACGAAGCCCGTGCGGCAGAGGAAGAAGCAGAGATGTGTGAGGAAGAGACTGCGGAAAAGGCGTGCCAGGAAGAGGCAGTGACGGAATAAATTATGAAATTTTGTATCAAGCATGAAATAAAGGGCAGGATCCGTATCCATGTGATGCAGAAAAGGATGAGCTGCGGCCAGGCGGACACGCTTCTTTATTATCTGGAGGGCTGCCCCAGGTAATCTCTGCAAAGGTCTATGAAAGAACGGCGGACGCTCTGATCCGCTACGAAGGGAGCAGAGACCTTCTGGTTGATGAGCTGAAGAGATTTCATTACGATAAGATAAAATTGCCAAAAGGATATCTGGAGACCTCGGGGCGGGAATTGAACGGAAAATTTCAGGAGCGGCTGATCATGAAAGCCCTGCTTCGTTATGCCGGGAAAATATTTCTTCCCTGCCCGCTGCGGTATGGTTATATTGCATTTCATTCTTTGAAATATATTGGAAAAGGATTTGATGTATTGCGGAGAGGAAAGATCGAGGTTCCGGTGCTGGATGCGACTGCAATCGGTGTTTCCGTGCTGCGTGGGGATTTTGAGACAGCCGGGTCAGTCATGTTCATGCTGGGGATCGGAGAACTGCTGGAAGAGTGGACGCACAAAAAATCTGTAGATGACCTGGCAAGAACTATGTCGCTGAATGTCAGCAAAGTCTGGCTGGTACGTGACGGACAGGAAGTGCAGGTACCTGCTTCGGGCATACGCGCCGGGGATGAGATTAGGGTACATATTGGAAATGTCATCCCCTTTGACGGTGTGGTGACTGGCGGTGAAGCATGGTCAACCAGGCGTCATTGACTGGGGAGTCTGTTCCTGTGCGAAGGACGGTTCAAAATTCTGTGTATGCAGGAACGGTATTGGAAGAAGGAGAGCTGACGATCCGGGTAAGGGAAGTGGGCGGTTCCAGCCGTTTTGAAAAAATCGTGACAATGATCGAAGAATCAGAGAAACTGAAATCATCCCTGGAAGGAAGGCGGAGCATCTGGCAGATAAGCTGGTGCCGTATACACTGGCCGGAACGGTTCTCACCTATCTTTTGACCAGAAATGTGACAAAGGCGTTATCTGTCTTAATGGTGGATTTTTCCTGTGCGCTGAAGCTTGCCATGCCAATTTCGGTACTTTCGGCGATACGGGAGGCCAGCCGACACCATATTACGGTCAAGGGCGGAAAATATCTGGAGGCTGTGGCTGATGCAGATACCATCGTCTTTGATAAAACAGGAACTTTGACCATGGCAAAGCCTACTGTAGCAGGATGGTGGTTTTTAACGGCGAAGAGCCGGACGAACTTTTGCGTCTTGCAGCCTGTATGGAAGAGCATTTTCCGCATTCCATGGCGAAAGCGGTGGTAGATGCGGCGAAAAAGAAACAGCTGGATCATGATGAAATGCATTCTAAGGTGGAGTATATGGTGGCTCATGGCATCTCTACGACCGTGGAAGGAAAACGAGCTGTGATCGGCAGCTATCATTTTGTATTTGAGGATGAAAAATGTGTGATCCCGGAAGGAAAGCAGGAACTGTTCGACAGCCTTCCGGAGGAATATTCTCATTTATACCTTGCCTTAGAAAATCGGCTGGCGGCTGTGATCTGTATCGAAGATCCGCTGCGGGAAGAAGCACCAGAGGTTATCAGGCAGCTGAAAGCATGTGGGTTTTCTAAGGTGGTAATGATGACCGGTGACAGCGAACGGACAGCCAGATCCATTGCCGGACGAGTGGGAGTAGATGAATATTACTCGGAAGTCTTGCCGGAAGACAAGGCTGGATTCGTAGAAAAGGCAAAGGAAAGCGGACATAAGGTGATCATGATCGGAGACGGAATCAATGATTCGCCGGCACTCTCTGCGGCCAATGCAGGGATCGCTATCAGCGACGGCGCAGAGATTGCACGGGAGATTGCCGACATTACTATCGGCTCCGATGACCTGTTCCAGCTTGTTGTACTAAAGAAGCTGAGCGATCTTCTGATGCTGCGCATTAAGAAAAACTACCGGCAAATTGTAGGATTTAATTCAGGGCTTTTGCTCCTGGGCGTAACAGGTGTGATACAGCCCACTACATCAGCACTTATCCACAATTCATCCACATTGTTGATAAGTCTGAAGAGTATGGAGGAATTACTTTAATTGGGGACGGATTTTTAAAAATCCCCCGTCCCCAATTAAAAGTTGGCCTGCCTTCCGGACCTCGAACAGAAAGTTAATTCAACAATATTCAGGAAAGCTGCGGTAATTACCAATGTCAGCATGGTGATAAGTGGATTTCCGCTTTCCAGCCTGAGATGGTCATTAGAAGTTTTCCACATCTGGCGGCTGCCTCCGGGAATATATAAGCCAGCAGGGGCAGCCCGAGAAAGAGGAGGACGGGCAGACCGGCTGCGATTCCTATCTTCAGGATTTTACTGGAGCGGTAAAATAGGACCGCGATCAGGTATCCGGCGCTGAAGCAGGTGATGATGATTAAAAATGTCAGGATCAGATCCAAAAGAATCTGCAGGGCCAGTGAGGAGCTGGCAGTGACCTGGGTGAAGATGTCCATGAAATGCATGAAGCGAATGCGGTCGGATGGGAAAAGCCTGGACAGGTAAACGAACAGGACTTCTATAATGGACATCAGTGCGCTGAGCAGTGTAATGGAAGATAAGGTTCCGATGTAAGTGGTCTTCCTTGACACTCCGTTTTGAGAAAACAGATAAAAATATTCCCGAAACATACAAAGCCCGGCAATGAAGCAGAATACTGTTGAAGAAAAGCCTGTTCCGCTAAAGGTTGCGTTCCCGGAACTTATGATTACGACACCGCCTCCCAGCAGTATGATACTAAGAATGATAGAATAATAAATCAGGAAAGCTTTTCCCAGATCGAATAATTGATAGTGTATGACTCTTTTAATATTCATAATGATTTCCCTCCATATAAGTCTTGTCTATACGGTAATCAATTCATTTCCCGTAATTTCAGGAATTTGTAAGCTGAATAAACAGTTTTTGCAGATCCATCTGAGATACTTCTAAACCTGAGACAGCAGAGGAGTCCGGGCTTCCCAGAAGATATGCCGTTTTCAGGCCGCCTATGGAATCGGTGCCAATCAGTTCCTGTGAAGAGCCATAGGAAGAGAGGTAACTGTCAATCTGTGACGCGGTGCCGGAAATGCAGTAGCCGCTGCTGAGAAGTTCTTCGCAGGATTGATTTTTTATAATCGTTCCCTTTTTTATAATAATTACATTTTCTATAACAGTTGCGACTTCTTCGATTAAATGAGTTGAAATCACAGCAGTAAATGGAGAAATGCTGTACTTTTCAATTAAAAGTTTGTAGAAGAGGTCGCGGTGATATGCATCTAATCCTAAAACCGGTTCGTCAAAAAATACATAAGGTACATTGACGGATAAAGCAAGTATATTTTTGAAAATAGACTGATATCCAGTAGAAAGACTTTTAATTTTCTTTTTGGTATTCAATTCAAATTTTTTGCAAAGCTGCAGAGCATATTCTTCGTCGAAGGAAGGATGAAACAGTTTTGTTACCTGGAATGCTTTTTTCACCTTCATCCTTCAGGGAATAGATTCTGTTCATTGATCAGGAACACCTGCTGTAAAAGGGCATCGTTTTCAGCTACTGTAGCGCCGTCCAGAGTGATGGTCCCCTTCATCGAATTCGGTTGGTTATCAGATTTAAAAGAGTGGATTTCCCGGCGCCGTTCCGTCCGAGAAGACCATATATTTTTCCTGCCTCCAGATTCAGGCTTACCTGAGACAATGCGGTAGTGTCCTGGAATGTTTTCGTTACATTTTTTACTTCAATACCTTTCACTGTGAGAACCCCCTTTCAATCATGGCGATAATGTCATCGCTGGAAAAGCCTAGTCTTTTGGCTTCTTCGATCAGATTACTGATGTAATTGTTGTAAAATTGATTCTGCCGCTTTTCTTTTAACTGCTTTACGGCTCCATTTGAGACAAACATACCTACTCCTCGCTTTTTGAAAATAATATTTTCGTCCACCAGAAGGTTGATGCCTTTCAGAGCGGTGGCCGGATTGATCTTATAATTAACAGAAAATTCTGTAATCGAGGGGATCTGGGAGCCTTCCGGGAATGCACCAGTGAGGATTCCATCTTCAATTCCCTCAGCGATCTGGATAAAATAGGTTTTTCCTGGTCTGGATTTATTTTCATTCCACAGTGACCTCCTTTCCGGGTCATTTTTCATTCTCCTTGATTGGTAAAATGGTTAATTACTTGAGTAACTAACTACAAGTGTATTAAAACACAGAATAGATAGGATGTCAAGAAAAAAATGGAAAGTGCAGAAACAAAGTTGAACACTAAAAGCCGCCACACTGGCGGGGCTTTTAGTAAAAATATATAGATAAATCAGAATAACTTTGATATGATGATCAGGAGCAGTATTTTTGCACATCTGATTCTACATTTTCTACCTTGTTGGGTCAGGCTTTTTATTTCTTCTTCGGACAATGTGTCCAGAATCAAAGCCATGTCGCTGCGAATCTTATTCGGATCATAAGG
>ENA-OPZM01000662-OPZM01000662.1-human-gut-metagenome-genome-assembly--contig:-NODE-662-length-14268-cov-3.209391_pt1 | contig 14268 bp, 17 predicted proteins | sample MGYA00242478_ERZ504493 | MGnify/ENA primary metagenome ERZ504493 (study PRJEB26092, sample SAMD00036227) | human gut metagenome | host: Homo sapiens | study: EMG produced TPA metagenomics assembly of...
CAATTATCTATTATTTTATTATCTTCAGGAATTATTTTTCCACCAAAAATTCTCAAATTGCCGTCTGTAATGTATGTTTACCTTCTGGTGTCATATTATCATAATCCACATCTATTGGCGCTATATCTACATAATCTTCATCTGTAGGCATAGGAATGTCTGCTTGATAATCACCTTGTGGCAATACATCCTCATCTTCAATCATAGGAATTGTTACTTTTGGCGCTTTTATTTCCTGTATTTTATCAACATTATTATTTAAAGTAGTATTAACCTGTGGCATTTGCGTTATTTTCAAATCTCCACAAGTACAGACTAAACGCAAATTATGACCTGTTACATTTTCTAATACTTCTTCTATTAATAAACGATAATCATCTTTTTCTGTACGAGCTTGTAAAAAAAGGACTATCAAAATGGATAAAAAATTGATTATCTGCTATACGATAAGGTAGCGCTCTATTTACACAAGCCACTACAACTTTTTTGCGACGAGCATTAAGCCCTGCCAATACATTTTGCCAAATAGCTGTAGCATCAGCATTTTCCATCGGCATTATATTAGTATGCACTGGCTCATTTTTAATTATTTTTGAAGCTCTTTTTACTGTATTTTGTCTTGGCTCTACAGAAGTATTTACCATTGGCGCATTCGTTATCGGAGCTGATTTATACTGCTCTTGCATATTAGCCAACTGGCTACTGAGTGCTTTGACTATTCTATCTAAACGAGAAACAGTCTGTTCTAGAGCCATTATTTTTGCCTCTGAAGCACCTTTGTTATTTACTGCAGGCATATTATTCATCATCGGCATTATTTTTTCTGAATTATTATTTTCAGCTTCACCTTGCCAGCATAATTTTAAAAATAAAACTTCTGCCGTTATTCTAGGTTGACTTGCCCATTTTATTTCATTAATAGCCTCATGTATTTTTTGAATAATTTGCATTATCTGGTCATGCGTAAATTCTTTAGCTTGGCGAGATAATATCTCTTCATCTTCAAAATACATGTTTAAATTTAATAATTTATTTGAAGCTTTATAGAGCATAATCGAACGAAAATGCAATACTAATTCGTTCAATAATTGTTTTATTTCTTTACCTTGAGCTATTACTTCATCAAGGATAGTTAAAATCGTTTGACTATCTTTTTTAGCTAGAGCATCTGTTATCTGCATACCCAATCATGCCCTACAAGCCCTAATACTTTTCTCACTTGTGTAACAGTGAGTTCATCTTTGGTAAAAGCAAGACATTGGTCTAATAAACTGAGTGCATCACGCATACCGCCATCTGCCTGAATGGCAATAATAGACAATGCATCTTTATCTGCATTTAGCCCCATCTCATCAGTAATCATCACAAGTCGTTTTAAGATATCATCTTTAGTTATGCGTTTAAAATCATATCTTTGACAACGTGATTGTATTGTTATTGGCACCTTATGCACTTCTGTTGTTGCCAAAATAAATACAACATGAGATGGTGGTTCTTCTAATGTTTTTAGCAAAGCATTAAAAGCTTCTGTTGTCAACATATGAACTTCATCGATGATATATACTTTATATTTACCATCTACAGGAGCAAATTTCACTGTTTCACGTAAATCACGAATTTCATCAATACCACGATTGGAAGCCGCATCTATTTCAAAAACGTCCATGAATGAACCATCATTTATTTTTTGACAACATACACATTGATTACAAGGTGTTGGTGTCGGTCCATGCTCACAATTTAAAGCCTTCGCTAAAATCTTAGCTGTACTTGTCTTCCCTGTACCACGTGTCCAGAAAATAAATATGCATGAGCTACTTTACCGGTGCTTATAGCATTAGATAAAGTTTCACTGATATGTTCTTGGCCTATAAGATCCGAAAAATCTTGTGGTCTCCACTTTCGGTAAAGTGCCATATAAGCCATAATAAATGCTCCCCTCCTATTTTTGGATATAAAAAAACAGCTTCTCAGGTAAGAACACGGTATTCAGGCGCCTCACGGCACATGAAGATGATCACTTACCGTTGCTCCCTTCCGGACCTGGCGGGGTTCATGAGTCTCCATTGCGCGAGACCCGAATACCGCAGTCTTACATGAGAAACTGCTCATGAATGATATTTTAGCATAAAAAAAAGAATTATTACAAGTGTTCGCTCATTCGTTTTTCTTTTAGTCAAAAGAAAAAATGAACCAAAAAGAAAAACCACCCGCGATATTGATTTTACTTTGTCAAAGATAAAATTATGTCTACAACGCTCTAAACTCGCTTCGCTCAAACAGTAGAGCTAAAAACCGTAGCCCTAATTTTATCTTTGCCAATAGCTTTCAGCTACCGTAAAAGTCTGCTAACGCGGGAAAATTTGGTATTTATTAATAATACCGTACTATTTTTTCCGCATTATAAAATTTGAATGGTAACCTTTAGGTTATTGAACATAATTATCACTGAATACGGTTTTAGTCTGAATGTTTGAGCGAAGCGAGTTTCTAAGCGTTGTATGAAGTGATAATTATGTTCAAAGTTCAAATTTTATCTGCGGTGGTTTTCTTTGGTTCGTTTCTTTGTCATCAAAGAAATGAACAAGTTTTTAGCCTTTTAACCATTTTGCTACATCAATAGCGTGATATGTGATGATGATATCTGCACCTGCACGTTTCATGCTGAGAAGTGTTTCCATAACGATGCGTTTTTCATCAATCCAGCCATTTTGAGCTGCTGCTTTTACCATGGAATATTCACCACTTACATTATATACAGCTATAGGACGATCGATTTTATCGCGAACTTGACGAACGATATCGAGATAACATAAAGCAGGTTTTACCATGATGAAATCTGCTCCTTCTTCCATATCAAGTTCTACTTCTTTCATAGCTTCACGGCTATTAGCAGGGTCCATCTGATAAGCTCTTCTATCACCAAATTGAGGAGCAGAATCAGCTGCATCTCTAAATGGTCCATAATATCCAGAAGCATATTTTACTGCATAAGACATGATAGATACATTTTTAAAGCCAGCTTCATCTAAAGCTTCACGAATTACAGCAATTCTGCCGTCCATCATATCAGATGGAGCAATGATATCCGCACCACTTTGAGCTTGGCTTACAGCAACTTTTGCTAATAATTTTAAAGTAGCATCATTATCTACTTCATGACCACAAAGCTGACCGCAATGACCATGTGTTGTATATTGGCAAAGGCATACATCACCAACAATCACAAGGTTTGGCACAGCTTCTTTAATTGCACGCATAGCACGTTGTACAGGGCTATTTAAATCCCATGCACTAGAACCTATTTCATCTTTATATTCAGGAAGACCAAAAACTTCAATCGCTGGAATTCCAAGTTCATAAACTTCTTTTGCCACTTTTACTGCATTATCTACAGAAAGATGATATACATCTGGCATACTAGGAATTTCTTCTTTTACATTTTCACCAGCAACCACAAAGATAGGATAAATTAAATCCTTTACAGATAAAGAATTTTCACGAACCATGTCGCGAACAGCGCTATTTAAACGCAAACGGCGTGGTCTTAAAGTATTGAGTTTCATCAATAGTCACCATCCAAAATTTTTTATTTTTGCTACTAAACCATCTATAGTATATACATCGGCTTCTACATCAACAGTGAGCCCATGTTTTTCACAAGTATTGGCTGTGATAGGGCCAATGCTTGCTTTAGCCACATTATCTAATAAAGATTTATCTTCATCAATTAATTTTAAAAGATTTTCCACAGTAGAAGAACTTGTAAAAGTTACCATATCTACTTTATGTTCTTTTAATAAAGCTTTTATTTCTTCTTTATTTGTATCTGCCATTTTTGTAGTATATGTTTCTGCTACATCTACAACAGCACCTAATTGACGAAGTCTATTGGTAAGGCTTCACGAGCTTTTTGTGCTCTAGGTATTAAAACTTTTGTGCCTTCTTTGATATCATCTTTTAAGACATTTAAAATACCTTCTGCCATAAACATTGTTGGTACTTTATCTGCAATGATACCATAATTTTTTAATTTATTTGCAGTAGCTGTACCGATAGCTGCAATTTTAGCATCTCTTAAGCTACGTACATCTAATCCTTTTTCATTTAAACGAGCGAAAAATCTATCTACACCATTTGTACTAGTGAAAATAATCCATTCATATTCACCGATTTTAGTGATAGCTTTATCTAAACTTGCAAAATCATCATCAGGAGTTGTGATTTTTATAGCTGGAGCTTCTATACAATTTGCCCCTAAATCTTCTAATGCTGTTGTCAATTTAGAAGCTTGTTCACGCGCTCTTGTAACTAAGATATTTTTGCCAAATAACGGCTTATTATCAAACCATTGAATTGTCTGACGTAAATTTACTACATTACCAACTACAAAAACTGCTGGTGGTTTTAAATTATGTTTTTTTACATCTTCCACAGCATTACCTACTGTAGTTACTAATACTTCTTGTTCTGCTTTTGTACCCCAACGCACTAAAGCTGCTGGTGTATCTGCACTTCTTCCATATTTTATCAATTGACTTGTGATATGTGGTAAATTACCTACACCCATTAAAAATACTAAAGTATCTACAGCTGTAGCTAGTTTTTCCCAATTTATATCGGATTTTCCTTTTGTTGGGTCTTCATGACCTGTGATTACAGCAAAAGATACTGCAACTTTGCGATTAGTTACAGGGATACCCGCATAAGCAGGTGCTGCAATAGCAGAGCTGATACCTGGTACGATTTCAAAAGCCACATTATTTTTCTTTAAAACTTCTGCTTCTTCACCGCCACGACCAAATACAAATGGGTCGCCACCTTTTAAGCGTACCACGCATTTTCCTTCTTTCGCTTTATCAGCGATAAGTTGGCTGATGTCTTCTTGACGCATTGCGTGATTGCCAGCTTTTTACCCACATAAATATATTCTACATCATCTTTAGCAAAAGCCATCAAACGTTTATCTGCTAAATAATCACAAATAACTACATCTGCTTTTTCTAAACATTCTTTTCCCTTTAAAGTAATTAGGCGATAATCTCCAGGACCTGCACCTACTAAATAAACCATTCCATTCATTGATAAGAACCTCCAAAAGATATTATAATCCCAATTACTTATTGGGCATTTTCATCAGGCAACATAAACCTAGACTTTGCATAATTTTTAATCCGCCATTTGCCAAAAGTTTTTCAGCTAAATCTTTTCCCAAAGTTTTGGCATTAGCTCTTGAACCTATGATTTTATCACGAATTATACATTTGCCATCAATAGAACCAATTACAGCTTCTACAGACAAATTATCATCATCTTCAACTTGAGCATAGACACCAACAGGCACTTGGCAACCGCCTTCTACACGAGCCAAAAAGCTACGTTCTGCTTTTGTCGCATCTGCTGTTTTATCATCATGCAAAAATTCAAGCATTTGTTTTATTTCTTCATCATCTTCTCTAGTTTCTATAGCCAAAGCACCTTGACCTACAGCTGGAAGACAAATTTCACGAGGAATAATCTGTGTTATTTTATCACCAAAGCCTAATCTTTTAAGCCCTGCTACTGCTAAAACAATAGCATCAAAATTTTCTTCTTCTAATTTACGAAGTCTTGTGTTTACATTTCCACGAAGACTATGAATATCTAAATCTGGTCGTGCTTTTAATAATTGAGCCTTGCGACGAAGACTAGAAGTTCCTACCTTAGCCCCTTGTGGTAAATTTTCTAAAGTTTTATATTTGGGACTAACTAGTGCATCTCCACAATCTAAACGCTTAGTTATAGTGGTCAAAGATAATCCTGTTGGTAATACAGTCGGCATATCTTTTAAACTATGTACTGCTAAATCTACACGTTTTTCTAACATTGCTACTTCAAGTTCTTTTGTAAATAATCCTTTGCCACCGATTTTAGCAAGTGGCACATCAAGAATTTTATCGCCTTTAGTAACAATATGCATCAATTCAACTTCCAAACCTTCATATTGTTTACGTAGACGATCTGCACATATTCTGCCTGCCATAATGCTAATTTACTACTACGTGTACCAATAACAATCTTTTTACGCACTATTATTCCCTCTCTTTTAATACATCTATTTTAAATAACTTAGTTACAGCATTCACATAATAATCTTCTTGTTGTGTTCCTGCAAAACTGTTTAACTTAATCATTGGCTCACGCAATAATTTACGAACAATCATATGTGACATATGTTCAATTTCTCTAACCTGACTTTCAGTTAAATCGCCAAGTTTTGTCATTGCTCGTTTCACTTCGCGACGACGAATGCGCTCAGCTTTTGTTGATAAACGAGCCATTACTGGTTGACAAGATAAATATTGAAAACGCTCTAAAATGGAATTTACTTCTTCATCAATAATTTTTTGAGCTTGATATGCTTCATATTCACGTTCTTTGATATTATCTTCAACTACAGCTTCTAAATCATCAATATTATATAATTCTACGCCTTTTATCTCTGCTACATCTGGGTCAACATCACGAGGCACTGCTATATCAATGATGACAAGCGGTCTACCTTTACGTTTAGACATGAATAATTGTGTTTCCCAAGGTTTTACTACATAATGAGGTGCTCCTGTGGAAGTTACTACAATATCTACATCATTTGCTTTGCGCAAAGCATCACGGAAACCTACTGCTTCACCGCCAAATTGACTAGCTAATTCCTGTGCTTTATCAAAATGTCTATTAGCTACATAAATTTTCTTAGCACCCTTGCCCATTAAATTACGAGCAGTGAGTTCTGCCATTTGACCTGCACCATAGATAAGCGTATTGCTATGTTCTAGACTGCCGAAAATCTTTAAAGCTAATTGTACAGCGGCATAACTAACAGATACTGCATTATAAGCAATTCTAGTTTCTGTACGCACTCTTTTTCCAGTAGTAATCGCACGGTGAAATAAAGTATTTAAAATTGTACTTGTCGCTTGAGCTTCTCTTGCCATTGAATAAGCTTTTTTAACCTGACTTAAAATCTGACCTTCACCAATGATAAGTGAATCCAAGCTAGAAGCTACTGCAAATAAATGACGTATACAATCTTTATCTACATGATAATAAAAATACTCATCTTTTGCATCATCACTTCCTGCAAGCGTGAAGAAAAACTCTTTTACATCTTGCATATTTTCGTTTGCATCATCTACAACAGCATAGATTTCTGTGCGATTGCAAGTAGATAAAATTACAACTTCACTAATTCCATTATAATTATCTAAATGACGTAATCCTTTATTAATATTGTCAACAGAAATGGCAAATCTTTCACGTACTTCTACAGATACAGTTTTATGATTAAGCCCTAAAACCACTAATTGCATCTCTTATGCTCGCCTCCGCTTCATCATATTTTTTAGCCCTTACAAGTTCCATCACATCATCACTTAACGCACTACGCCAAAAGATTTCACGGTCATCACTTGTTGGCAATTTTTCAATAGCTTCTTTTCTTAATTGCACTAATTTGTCTAACCAATTTGCATATGTTTCGTCAAATTCTCGTTCCATTTTGCAACGCAAATATCTAGATAAAGCTGGTGATTTTCCATTAGTTGAAAAAAGTTACTAATAAATCACCTCTTCTAATTTTTGCAGGCAAAGCAAAAATCACAAAATTCTAATCTATCAACTACATTTAATATCACTTTTTTTTGATTTGCTTCTTTTCGAACTTGTGCATTTACTTCTTCATTGCCTATAGCACAAATAGCCAAAATAAAATCAGTTAAATCTCCTTGTTCATAGCATTTTTTTTGCCAAATTATAGATTTTGTTTCCACTAATTTAGCCAAACCTTCCACTATTTGAGGAGAGATAACTGTAACTTTTGCCTTTGCCTCTAATAAACCTTTTACTTTTCTTAGTGCTACATGTCCGCCACCTAAGACTACACAAGGCTTATTATCCAAAATTAAATTAATAGGATACACACCCACACCTCTTCAAAATATGAATACAATTCATTTTTTATAATTATACCGCAATAAATATGCTCTATCAACACTTTAAAGTAATATTATATAACAAGCTATCAAAATTATTAATACCTTATCTTGCAATTATTTTACCTGAATTTTTCTTTACCAAAAAAATCAAATAGTTTATACTTATAATATCCTTTAGATGTTTATGTCGATACAAAGAAGATTAATATATGGAAATTCCTTTTATGTTTTTATTATTTTCTTCCTATATTCCTTTTTCTTTGTTCCATAACAAATGAAAAGGAATTATATTATTAAGTAGGTGTTAAATTTATGAAAACTATCGCATTAATTGCCCATGACCAGAAAAAAGAAGAAATGCTTGAATTTGTTGGTAATCATCTTGATGTTTTAAAACAATTTCATCTTGTAGCAACTCGCACAACTGGTACATTAATCAACGAAAAATACAATTTAAATGTTGAAACTATGATGTCTGGCCCTTTAGGTGGCGACCAACAAATCGGTGCTATGGTAGCAACTGAAAAAGTAGATATGTAATTTTCATGCGCGACCCATTAAACGCACAGCCTCACGAACCTGATATCAACGCACTTCTTCGCATTTGCGACGTTCACAATATTCCACTTGCTACAAATCGCAAAAGTGGTCATATTTTAATCAAATATGCTGGTGAAAAATTATAATATTAAGCAAAAAAGACTTTAGCTCTATGAACTAAAGTCTTTTTTTTCATCTAATTAATTCATTTCAAATACAACTGATACATTTGCTCTAACACTGATATCACCACTTTGAATAGGTGAAGTTGCTCCTGTTGCATCAGCTGCTCTCATATACATAGCATTATTGAAATTTTTAGCTTCAATATATGTGCTTCCAGTATTTACACTGACTACATTTACTATAGATTTTCCTAAGCTATTAGCAACAACTTGTGCTTTACGTTTAGCATCTGCGATAGCTTGCTGTAATACTTTATCTTTATAAACTTGGCTGTCTTTTAAACCAAATTCTATAGAATTTACATTGCTAGCACCTGCATTAATTGCTGTATCAATTACAGTTCCTACCATATCGATATTATCTATAGTAACAGTAATTTCATTTGATACATTGTAGCCAATGATTTCTCTACTATTATCTTTAGTGTTATATACAGGATATAAATTATAATTTGTTGTCTGCATTTTATCTTTAGTTATAGCTAATCCCAATATAGCACTTTGAATATTTTGCATGATTTGAGCATTTTGTGCTGAAGCCAATTTTGCATCTTTTGCAGTATTTTCAATGCTAATACTTATAGTTGCTTTATCTGGAGCAACTTTTATTGTAGAGCTTCCATCTACAGAAATTGTTCTTAAATCCTGTGCTTGTACTAGACTACAAGAAAATAAAATACATAGAGCCATCACTAAGCCGACCAAACTAAATTTACGCATAAATAACACTCCTTTTGCTTCAAATTAATTAAATTATTAAAATTTTATTAAAATTTTCCAGATAAAATATAGGGAAGAATTTTCCCTATATTTATTTATGCATTAAACATTGAAACGGAAATGTGTAACATCGCCATCTTGCATAATATAATCTTTACCTTCTACACGAACTTGACCTTTTTCACGAGCTGCTGCTACACTTCCAGAAGCTACTAAATCATCATAAGATACGATTTCTGCACGAATGAAGCCACGTTCTATATCAGAGTGAATTTTACCTGCAGCCTGTGGAGCTTTTGTACCCACTTTAATAGTCCATGCACGACATTCATCTTCACCAGCTGTCAAGAAAGTCATAAGACTAATAATTTAAAAGCTGCTTTGATTAATTTATTAAGACCAGATTCATCAAGTCTAAATCAGATAAAAATTCATTTGCTTCTTCTTCATCGAGTTCTGCAATTTCAGATTCTACTTTAGCAGAAATTACTACAACGCCTGCATTTTCTTTTTGGGCGTATTCTTTTACTTTTGCTACATATTCATTATCATTTTCAGCAGTAGCTGCTTCATCTTCACTTACATTTGCTACATATAATGTAGGTTTTAAAGTCAATAAGTTCAAATCTTTGATGAGTTCTAATTCATCTTCACTGAGTTCTGCCTGACGTGCTGGAATAGCTTCTTCTACTACTTTTTTTACTTTTTCCAAAACAGCTTCTTCAGCACGAGCTTCTTTATTACCGCTTTTAGCTGTACGAGAAACTCTATCTAAACGTTTTTCTACAGAATCAAGGTCTGCTAAACAAAGTTCAGTGTTGATGATTTCAATATCACGAATTGGGTCTACACTACCTTCAACATGAGTGATATCACCACTAGCAAAACAACGTACAACATGAGCTACTGCATCTACTTGGCGAATATGAGATAAGAATTTATTTCCTAAACCTTCACCACGAGAAGCACCTTTTACCAAACCTGCAATATCAACAAAGCTTACGCTTGCAGGAGTAGTTTTTTTAGAATTGTACATTTCATGAAGAACTTTTAATCTTTCATCAGGAACATCTACAACACCTACATTCGGTTCAATTGTACAAAATGGATAGTTCGCTGCTTCTGCACCTGCTTTTGTAATAGCATTAAATAATGTAGATTTACCCACATTTGGCAATCCTACAATACCAACTTCTAAATTACTCAAAATTATTCACCCTATCTTTTTTATTTTTCTATATAATTATACCTTATTCTTATTTTACTGCAACAAGGCTTCATCTATAATTGTACCATATTTGCCAAGCCACCAAGAAATAGCTCTTACACCATTGATATAATTTTCTAAAACAGTTCTATCTGGCAAGACTTCACGATTAAAATATTGTGGTTTTTCTACTAAATCATCAGTATTACCGATAGCATCAGCAGTTATCCAAAAAGCATAACTTTGACCTAATTTATTTTCACTCAAAGATTTTCCCACACTATAATAAGTAAAACCTTCTGGAGCTATTAAATCTATCACTGTTGGCATAATATCTATTTGACTTCCTGCCATATCTTCTGGCAATAAATCTTTTTGTATGCCTTTTCCTGTGATAATAAGTGGCACACTATAGCGTTCATACATTGTAGGTACTTTATCAATATTATATCTATCAGCATGGTCGCCTACGAAAATAAATAAACTATCTGGATATTTTGCTTTGACTTTATTGATGAAATCACTTGCCATCTTATCTGCATACCAAAAATGACCCAGTTCTTTGATTAATTCTTGATTATTTTTTTCTTTATCAGGCAAACCTTCAATCACTTTACTAGCATCAAAACCTTCTTTTTCTAAGTCAATATTAAATGGTGAATGATTTGATGTATTTAAAATCACCGAAAAAGTCATTTTATTATCATCAATCTGTTTAAAAATAGCATCATATAAATATTCATCATCAGCGCCCCATACGCTACCTGTAGCATTAGGGTCAATATTACCTCTACTATAAAAATTATCAAAGCCTTGTGCTAATGTAAATTCTTGAATATTTTCCCATGTAGCAGGGCCAGCATACCAAAAACTTGTTTCATAGCCTAAATTTTTCATCTGCGGTGCTGTTGCTGTGATATAAGGATTTGCTAATGCTTCTGGCATAGTTGTCAAATATAAATTAGAATTTGCCATACCTGTAACCATAGTCATCAAAGCACCTACTGTACTTGAACCACTTGGCAACATATGTGAAGTATAAATCGTATCATCTTCCGCGATTATTTTTTTCATATTATCAGCAATATGCAAATTGCTATATTTATCTAATAATGGCCAGTTCGCATAACTTTCTGATACAATCACAAAAATATGTTTTGGTTTTTCTATCTTAGCCCCTGTTGCTTCTTTGGCTAGATATATACTTAAATCATTTCCGCCATCTTTATTCGTTAAAGATTTTGCTAAATCTCTCACATTTTGCGCTGAAAAACTAAGTCCATTGCAAGCTTCCATACGCATTTGATTTGCATATGCTCGATAAATAGCTTGGTAATCATCTAAAATAGACTCATTTAAAAATGTATCATTTGTAATCCCTGCATTTTCCCAATTCACACCAGATTTCCAGCTCCAACCACCGCCATATAAAGATAATGTGCCTAAAACATATACGCACATAAGCAAGGAAACAGTTTTTATTTTCTCTGGTAATATTTGCCATCTTTTAACTTTAAAACTATAAGCTAAAAATTTATTAAAAGCATAATTCAAGATAGCAACTAAAACAATTACTAATAACAATTTCAATGGCAACTGAAATTCTTCCACCAAAGAAATAAATAATGCATATAAATCTTCATGCATTGCTGTAAATAACATTTGATTGAAACCGCTATGAAATTGTTGATAAAAAGGAAATCTAGCTACAAATAATAATGTAGTTATAAATAAAATCACAAATGAACAAATATAGCGAAAATATTTTAATCTATGCCATATAGTTTCAGCGATAAAACCAATGAGCATACATAATGTAAGTCCGCCTGCTGTTTGCAAACTTAATTTTGCCCCACTATAAATTGCTGTAAGAATTAAATTATGTCCACTATCTGTACTGAGATATTCACTCATACCCCAAATAAAAATCAAACGATAGACACATAATAATAACCAAAAAAAGATAAAGGTTTTTATTATTTTTGTTAAATTTTTATTTAAACCTAACAAAATTTTATTTAGCAATATAATCCTTCTTTCTCGCTTTACCAAAATCACTAAAATTTACAAGAAACTTACTATACTGCTTTATTATACAAAAAAATTTTTCACTTATAAATACACTATTAACTAAAACCTTACAAAATTTATAAAATAAGCAAAAAGACTTCCTATAGCCATTTATTCATTAAATAAACCATAGGAAGCCCTAATTTATAAAAATGATAAAATCTGAGCTATCTTTTTACAATAATTAGTCTAAGATAACTGCTTTTGTAGCTGTAGCTTGTCCAGGCATGCTCATTGCTACAAAATCATACCATACTAAAACTTTATCACCTTGTTTTAATTCTTTAGCATCATCTTCTACATTTTCAGGAATTGTAACGAACATATCTTCATTAGTATTTAAAAATTTAACGCCATTTTTTACTTTATCCACTTTGCTAACATGCATATAGATACCATCATGCTGACCATCACCCATTACAAGTGCATATGCTCTGCTTTGTGGTGGAAGGCTACGAGTGGAAATAGAGCTATAATATGCTGTTAATTCATCGCCTACATGTAAACGATTGAGGTCTACATCTTCACCATTTTTACCATTTAAAATTTCAGTATCCCAACGCACGATTAAAGCCACTGTATTATCAGAATTTTTATCTTTTATAGTAATCATGTCATCATTAATAGATACAATCTGACCATGCATACTTACCACATTATCTACTGCTTTGTTTGCAGCAGCAGCAAATGCAGCTGTAGAAGCAAAAGCTAAACATAACACCATCATCAATAAAATTCTAAGTTTCTTCATTGTAAATTCAACCTCCATTGAATATATTCATTAATCTTATATTATCATCTTTAATGAACATATTCAATAAGAAATCTATTAGAGATAAATTAAAAGATTATTAAAATAAAAAAGAGATTTATTGCCTTTGCTCTATATAAACAATTTCATAAATCTCTTTCTTATTATATTTATATTCTATTCATGTAATTCCAATGGTAGTCCATCAGGGTCTTTGAAAAATGTCATTTTTTTCTGTGTAAAATCGTCCCATCTAATTGGTTCACATTCAATGCCCAATTTTTCTAATTCTGCTACAGTCTTTTCTATACATTCCACTTTAAAAGCTAAATGTCTAAGTCCACAAGCTTCCGGATTATTTACACGTTTTGGTGCATCTGCTTTACCAAAAATCTCCAATTCACAACTACCTAATTTTAAATCTAGCTTATAATCATTTCTATCTTCTCTATGATGTTCTCTAATTACTTCAAACCCCAATAAATCAACATAAAAATGACGAGATTTCGCATAATCAGATACGATAATTGCCACATGATGAATTACATCTAAATTCATAATTTATACCTTTAATCTTTCTTTTTAAATAAATATGTCATATAAATAAATATTACCCAAATAGGTAAAACTATTATAGAAATCAACATATCTGGTATTTGTGTCATAATCACTACTACTGCGATTAAGAACAAGATACAGAAATAATTTGTATATGGATAAAATAAAGATTTAAATTTAAGTTCATCTAAACGATTTTCACGAGTAAATTTCAATCTAAATTTCATATGTGTAATAGTGATGATAAACCAGCTGATGATTAAG
>ENA-OPZM01000664-OPZM01000664.1-human-gut-metagenome-genome-assembly--contig:-NODE-664-length-14230-cov-2.578033_pt1 | contig 14230 bp, 24 predicted proteins | sample MGYA00242478_ERZ504493 | MGnify/ENA primary metagenome ERZ504493 (study PRJEB26092, sample SAMD00036227) | human gut metagenome | host: Homo sapiens | study: EMG produced TPA metagenomics assembly of...
ATCTTCTATCATAAACATAAATTTTCAAATGAAAACATTTCCTTTATTCATATAATAAAAGAAAATAGACATATAAATAACAAAATATTTGGTATTTTTACTATGCGTTCGGAATTAGTTTATTACTCTTTCTAGGAACTTATTTACGATTGATAGATTTATGTGGTCGACTTTTGCTTGTTCCTCTCTATTTTCTGGATATAACACTTTTAAAATTTCTGAAAGAGCAAAAGAGCGAGTTATTGGAATCTTTGGAGGATCAATTTTATCAGGGTTACTTCTGCTTCTTATTCCAACAAATTATCTTGGAATATTAGGCGGAATATGCTTAGGATTTTGTGCAACATATCAAAACAAAACGATTTTAAATTGTATTGGAGCAATCACTTCAGCAACATTAATATTTGGACTAAAAACAACGGTACTCCTACGAATAACACTTAACCTATTAGGAGTAGGGTATGCTTTTTTATATCATCTTATATTCGTAAATATTACTGGGTCTTTAATGAAAAAAGGAAAAAAGAGGTTGGGCAAAAACTAGCTTTAAAATAAAACCACACAACGATTTCAGTCTTGAAAACAATCAAGATGATAAAATCACTGTGTGGTTTTTGAGTGTTTAACGTTCTTAAGGCTAGATTCTTAGCCAATTTTGTTAGATTCATACTCATGAAGAGAAATCTAATCTCTGTTTGAATAGCTTGTCTCCCTCTAACGTGGACTCTGCGAACGCCAAAAACACTCTTCAATCTACCAAAAACGGGTTCAACATTAGTTTTCCGTTTGGCGTAGACACGAGAGCCTTCTTCGCTATTCAATTTTTCCTTTATGAGTTCTTTAAAGTAATTCCAAGTTGGATTGTAATAAATGTGTTTCTGATTGCCACCTTCTGTTTTGGCAAGTTCTTCCAACTCTGGTGTGTCTTGTATTTTTATCTGCCTCATAGATTTTAAAATCACGTTTAAAGCCATACTTATCACATCGACGAGCGTAGCACTTAAAAGAATAAATCACTCCGTCTGGTTTCATAAACTGGTCGGTTTCTTCAAGATAATTCCAATTACAGGAATTATTAGGACTGTTCTTATATTTCCTCGTTAATTCTTTTTGATACATGCCATAAGGGATTAGAGGTGTTTTTCCAGCTCATCCATGATAAAACATAGTTTTCTTCACTTCCATAACCTGCATCGGCTACAATATGTTGGAATAAATCCAGAGTTTGGATAGAGTTTAGGAATGGCTCTAGAGTTCTAGTATCTGTTGGGTTTGGAAAAATGTCATTCAGTGGCATCATTTTCAATTCAGGCTTGGAAGGTGTCAGCCTTGCAGCCTATGGACAAGCTTGGCTAACAAATTTTGTTGTCGCATTACCATATAATTTTGTCGTGGTTGGTCCGATCGCTCGTTATTTCCTAGGTGAAATCCAAAAACAAACTGTACTAGCCTAAACACCCCCTAAAAAAGCAAGGATAACTCCTTGCTTTTTTAGGAGTTAAAAAGAAGTTTTGTCATTAAAACAACTTATCTTTATCACTTTTTCAAAAAAGTAGTATAATAACGGTAAGAACGATGTAACCGTTTTTAGAAATTGAGGAACAAGTTATGACTGATAACGTAAATGAAAAAGTTAATCAACTTGAACTTGAAACTTACGCAGCTAACGACGTTTACCAAGCTGCTAATACGCAAAGTTCTGGGTTAAAGCAACCACAAGTTGAAGAACGGCAAAAACGGTATGGAATGAATCAACTGAAAAAAGCTGACAAAGAACCTATTGTACTTACCTTCATTAAAAATTTTACAAGTCTAATGGCAATTTTGCTTTGGGTAGGTGGTGGCATTGCTATTCTGTCTCATAGTTTAGAACTTGGGCTTGTCATTTGGTTTGTCAATATTGTCAATGGGATTTTCAGTTTTGTACAAGAATACCGTGCCAGCCAAGCGACAGAAGCTCTCAAAAAAATGTTACCTTCCTATGCGCGTGTTATTCGTGAGGGACAAGAAGAGAAAATCTTAGCAGAAGAATTGGTACCTGGCGATGTCGTCTTGATTGAAGAAGGGGACCGTATTTCCGCAGATGGTCGGATTGTCTTTGCGACTGATTTGCAGGTTAATCAATCAGCGCTGACAGGCGAATCAAATCCCGTTTTTAAAACGAGTGAAGCTGATAATGACCCACAAAAGACAGCGCTTGAATACGATAATATGGTCTTTGCGGGAACGACAGTCTCATCTGGTTCTGCGAAAATGATTGTTTCTGCCATTGGCATGGCAACACAGTTTGGACAAATTGCTCACTTGACCCAAAATATGGCTGATGACAAGAGTCCGCTTCAAAAAGAACTAGACCATTTGACAAAGCAAATCTCAGTTATTGCGATTACAGTTGGTGTCATTTTCTTTATCGCAGCAACCCTGTTTGTTCATGAGCCATTTGCTAAAGCATTCATTTTTGCGCTCGGTATGATTGTTGCCTTTATCCCTGAGGGTTTGCTTCCGACCGTTACACTTTCTTTGGCAATGGCGGTGCAACGTATGGCTAAATCAAATGCTTGGTTAAGAAATTATCTTCTGTTGAAACCTTGGGAGCAACTTCTGTCATTTGCTCGGATAAAACGGGAACATTGACCCAAAATGCCATGACAGTTAATCACCTCTGGCAAGTTTCTGGAGCTTATGAAGTAACAGGGCTAGGATATTCAGCAGAAGGAGACATTCGTAATAGCGGTGGTAAGAAAGCTTCGCTTGTCGAAAATCAATCGCTTGAACAACTTGTCCGCTTCGCTCACCTTTGTAGCAATGCACAAGTCTTGCCACCTGATGACGAGAATGCTTCTTATACTGTTCTTGGCGACCCAACCGAGGCTTGTTTGAATGTTCTTGCCGAAAAAGCTGGAATTACTCTTGAAAATAATAATCGCTGGGCACCGCGCGTGAAAGAATTACCTTTTGATTCTGTGCGCAAGCGAATGACAACGATTAATCGCATTGATAGTTTGATTGATAGCAGTTCTTTGGTATCGATTACCAAAGGGGCTCCAAAAGAAATGACTGAGCTCTGCCATTATTATAAAGACCAAGAGGGCTTGCATGAAATGACTGCCGATATCCAAGCGCGTATTTTAGCAGCAAATGATGACTTTGCTAAAAATGGCTTGCGTGTGTTAGCTCTTGCTTACCGTGCTTTGGAAAAGGAGAATTTGGTTCAAGAAAGTCAATGGACTCAAGAAAATATTGAACAGCACATGGTCTTTCTTGGCTTGATTGCCATGAGTGACCCACCACGTGAAGGTGTGCGCGAAGCGATTGATAAATGCCATAAAGCTAGTATTCGCATTATCATGGTGACGGGAGACTATGGTTTGACCGCACTTAGTATTGCTAAGAAAATTGGTATTGTTCGTGGCGATGATGCACGTGTGGTAACTGGATTGGAACTTGAAAAGATGTCTGACGAGGACCTTAAAGAAGCTCTTACTGGTGAGATTGTCTTTGCGCGTGTGGCACCTGAACAAAAATATCGTGTCGTAACAGCCCTTCAGGAATTAGGCGAAGTTGTTGCGGTAACTGGTGATGGTGTTAATGATGCGCCGGCCTTGAAAAAAGCTGATATCGGCGTGGCCATGGGTGTTACGGGAACGGATGTAGCTAAAGAATCTGCTGATATGATTTTAACGGATGACCATTTTGCTTCCATTGTTGATGCAGTCGAAGAGGGGCGAGCGGTTTACCATAATATCAAGAAATTCTTGACCTATATTTTCAATTCAAATACGCCAGAAGCGGTGCCGTCTGCCGTTTTCCTCTTGTCCTGCGGTTTTGTCCCACTCCCTTTGACGGTTATGCAAATTTTAGCGGTTGACTTGGGAACGGATATGCTTCCTGCTCTTGGTTTAGGAGTTGAACCTCCAGAACCCAATGTGATGCAAGAACCCCCGCGCAAATTATCAGACCGTCTTTTAAGTAAATCACTTCTTGTTAAAGCGTTTCTATGGTATGGATTGATTGAGTCGGCACTTGCCATGGGTGCTTTCTTTATCACTTATTTTTTACATAATGGCAATTTGGCAGTACTTGCTAGTTCAGGTCAACTTTATCGTGAGGCTACAACCATGACTTTGGGGGCTATCATTTTCTGTCAAATTGGTATGGTGATGAATATCCGTACCTCTGACCAATCTATTCGTAAATTGTCATTATTTGGCAATTCCTTAATCAATATTGGCTTGGTAGTTGAATTAGCTATTTTTATCCTATTAGTTTATGTGCCTATTTTCCATAATCTCTTTAACACCGCGAGTTGGGTGTGTGGCATTGGATTTATCTTATACTTTGCCCATTTGTCATCGTTGGTTTAGAAGAAATTCGTAAGCGGCTGATGACACTTTAGAGACGATAAAAACAGTAACCCTAGTTTTACATACGAGCTAGGGTTAGTTTTATTTTAAGGATGTTTGGAGTGTTGAAAGTCTCTTGATGTGACAGCTTTGGCTTTTTCTTGACACTCTTGGAAAATGCTTGTAAAATTCAAGAGAGTAAAGAGGACGATATGGCAATAATTAATGATTATCTAGCAAAACATAAAAATGAAACGTTTGAGCAATTTCCATTTAACGAAGCAGATATTCTTTGTTTAAATGAACTGGGGTATTTTTGCTTTGAAGATTTGGATAATACGCTTGATTTTTCAAAAGAATTGATATTACATGACATTCTGGTGCCTTACGAGGCTGGTGAGAGGTATTCAATCATAGTTTTTTGGTCACCAAGGCGCGTGTTGAATTGCTAAAAAATGTAGCCTCATCACGACGGTTTGCTGATTTGCATCTGTCAGCTTATGTTAATGATGTTGATTCCGAATATGAGAGACAATTCTCTGCTATGGTCTTTAGTTTACCTGAAATTGATCATTATCAATTAGTTTTTCGTGGGACAGATGATACCTTGATTGGCTGGAAAGAAGATTTTAAACTAACTTATGTTCGTGAAATTCCTGCTCATCGTGCAGCGGTGACTTATCTTGAGCGTTACTTAGCGAGTCATCCAATGCCTATCATGGTATCAGGGCATTCTAAGGGTGGGAATTTGGCTTTGTACGCTGCAGCTCATGTTAAGGAAAAATGGCGTCCGCAAATCAAGCAAGTTTATATGCTTGATGCACCAGGTTTGCAAGAAAAAGAACTTGAGCGAGTAGGATACCAAGCTATTCGTGAGCGTGTGCGTGTCATTCGCCTGAAGGATCCATCGTTGGTATTATGCTTTATAATGACATTGATCCTGTTGTGGTTAAAAGTCAGGCTTCTGGAATCATGCAACATGCTTTGACGACATGGCAATTTGATGCTGAGACGGGGCAGTTGATTTTAGCAGAACAGCCAACCGATTTAAGCCGTAATCTTGAAAAAACGTTTAAACAATGGACGGATGAATTGTCCAGTCAAGAATTGAAAATTCTTTTTGATACCCTTTTTGATACCTTGATGTCAAGCGGTATCAAAAGCATTAACGATGTGACGATTGACCGAGAATTTGGCGCGAAATTGGCAACAAGCATTGCTTCTTTTTATTCTATTGGAGCGGAGAAGAAGTTGCTCCTTGCCAAATCAGCGAAGTTATTTCTTGAAGCTTTTGTCGGACATAGTAAACTGGGAAGTCTGGGAAAAGATCGCATTGCCCTTAATTTTCCTGATTTTAATAGCTTGTTGAGCTATTTGAATACTAAAAAATTGAAATAAAAATGGCTTTTTCAGTCTAAGAAGGAGGTTGCCGGCTTGCCGCGGAACAATCACACGGGCGAAATTATTGCCCCTGCGACCATCTTCGATAACGGCTTGTCGCTGTTCAACTATGATGCAATGCCGGATGATTTCAAAAACCTGAGTGTGTATGCAAAGACTCGTTCCAATCCCTACCGCATTTCCTATGAGGATGTGTGTAAAGAGGTAATGGGTGCAAAGCAGAAAGCGCAGCTACGGCGAATGGTGGACTTCAAGTTCCCCCGCCATCCGTCCCTGAATCTGCTGGAGGAACGGCTGACAGCCATTGAAAAGCAACTCGGAGAGCGCACAAGAGAGCTGCTCTCCATTTCGGTTCAGAGAAGCACAAAGCGCAAAAACGAGCCGGAAAGATAATCCGTCTGCGATATGGGAGTAGCCCCATACCGCAGATACTTATCAGCTACCCATACAGACCGGTATGAGATTCCCGTAGAAATCACCACCTATGTTCTTAAAACAACCACCTATCGAGAATCGGTAGAAATCGGTTCTTGATTTTCCTATACTATAACTGTAGCAAGGAGATGAATCGATGCAAATTGAAATCAAGATAGAAGAAAAATACAAAGAGCCAAAAATCATCGTGATGACGGACAAAATGACCGATGAAGTCAATGCAATCATAAAAAGATTGTCAGACGAGCAACCGCAGGTTATTGCCGGATTCAGGGAGGATATGGTCGAGGTTCTGGAACCGTCTGAGATCTACCGTGTTTTTGCCGAATCAGGTAAGGTGTTTGCCGAGACAGATCACGGCGAGTATGCGCTCCGTCTGAGGTTATATGAGGCGGAACAACGGCTTGACAGCAAGATTTTTGTCCGAATATCAAACTCGGATATTATCAATCTGAGAAAGGTCAAGAGCTTTGATTTGAGCTTTGCTGGGACAATTTGCATTACGCTTTCAAACGGTACGGTTACTTATGTTTCACGGCGATCCGTTGCCAAAATCAAACAACTGTTAGGACTGTGAGGTGGTAGAAATGAAGAAAAAACTGATTGGACGAGGACTACTTGGTTTCCCTGTCGGCATTGCAATCGGATATGTCATTACGGTGATTATCTCAATCTGCATTGGGGATGGTTTTTTCCATCCGGTCACTCCGGAGCTTGTGAATAAAATGGGGAACGTATTAAATGCGGTTATCATTCAAACCGCTCTGAGCGGAATAATGGGCACAGGCTTTGCAATGGCTTCGGTTATTTGGGAGATTGATTCGTGGAGTCTTGCAAAGCAAAGCGGGATTTACTTCGCAATTGCTTGCGTGATTATGTTCCCTATCTCTTATTTTGTCAACTGGATGCCCCATTCGGCCGCTGGAATTCTGTCTTATGTAGGCATATTCGTAGCGATCTTCCTCGCTGCTTGGGTAACTCAGTATTCTGTGTGGAAAAGGAAGATTAAGAAAATGAACGAAGGTATTAAGGATAATAACGATATGAATTGATCCCTCCGATCTGCATCCTGCGCCTTGTTTTAACAACAGAATAAACCACATACATAGCCGCTTGGTTTTCAAAAGAAATCAGGCGGCTATTTCTATTTTGAAGGAGGTGTTCGCTATGAGCGAAACAGATTACAACGCTCGCCTTTATGAGAAAATGAAAGCCGAGCAGGACAAATACCGAGACTGGCTACTGCATCAGGAGCTGTCCGAAATCATCAACCACACCTACGAATACACGATGCGGGAGGACATCGTAATGTGTATGGAGGAGCTGGAGCTTGAGCCGGAAAAGGCAAGGGCTTTGCTTCGTTCCCTTGTCCTCTGAGTGATGTCTATAAGGAGTTCCGGGACAGAGAAACCGAGCATATGGATACCATCCGGGACTCCATCGAAACGGCAGCGGATAAGAACCTGCAACGGCAGGAGAAGAAACAGCAACGGGAAGGCAGGTGATTTTAGCGACGTTACTAGGTTGCCAAGGCATTGATGAATTTCAAACTATTGAGCCAGCAGCGCTAAATTTTGGCGTTACACCAGTTGAAATCAAAGAAATTGTCTATCAAGCGGTGGCTTATTTGGGAATTGGGCGTGTCTTTCCATTTCTAAAAGCAACCAATAAAGTATTGGAAGAAAAAGGCGTTACATTGCCACTTGAAGGACAAGCAACCACAACCATTGACAATCGTCGTGAAGCTGGTACACAAGCGCAAGTGGATATTTTGGGTGAAGGCATGCGTGATTTTTGGCAATCAGGTGCTAAGGAAAGTACCCATATCAATTATTGGTTGGCTGATAATTGTTTCGGAGATTATTACACACGTAAAGGTCTTGATGATAAGCAACGTGAGTTGATAACATTTTGTTTCTTGGCAGCTCAAGGTGGTGTTGAGCACAATTGACTAGCCAGGCAGCAGCAAATATGAAAATTGGCAACGATAAAGCATTTCTAATCGCAGTTATTTCAAATGCCTTACCATTCATTGGTTATCCACGTAGTTTAAATGCTCTTCGTTGTGTCAATGAAGCTGCCGATAAGTTAAAGTAAAAACAATCAGGAGGAAAGATAAATGACAAAAGATATTATGTTAGTAACAGGTGCTGGGCAGATTTCAATGGCGATTGCACGCCGCATGGGATATGGTAAAAAAATTGTTTTAGGTGACCGCTCACTTGATAATGCCAAAGCAATTGCTAAGACCTTAACAGAAGCTGGTTTTGATGTCGTGACATTTGAAATGGATTTGTCATCATGTCAATCAATTAAAGAGATGATTGCTTATGCGCAAACTTTTGGTGACATTAAGTATTTGGTTAATGGTGCGGGTGTTTCGCCATCGCAAGCTTCGATTGCAACCGTGCTAAAAGTTGACCTTTACGGAACATCTGTTTTACTAGAAGAAGTTGGAAAAGTCATTGCAAAAGGCGGTGCAGGTGTCACTATTTCTAGCCAATCAGGTCACCGTATGCCTGCTTTGACTGCCAAACAAGATCTGGCACTTACCATGACACCAACGGAAGAATTGTTGATACTTGATTTTCTACAAGAAGATAGAATTGAAAATAGCCTTCATGTTTACCAATTGGCAAAACGTGCCAATGAAAAACGTACCATGTACGAAGCTGTTCGTTGGGGAGAACGTGGTGCCAGAATTAACGATATTGCACCAGGAATTATTGTTACACCACTTGCTATTGACGAATTCAATGGTATTCGAGGTGATTTCCACAAAAATATATTTGCCAAATCACCAGCTGGACGTCCTGGGACAGCAGATGAAGTAGCAGATGTCGCTGAATTGCTTATGAGTGAACGTACGCAGTTCATTACTGGCTCAACCTTCCTTATTGACGGTGGCGCAACAGCTTCTTATTTCTATGGACTATTAAATCCAAATACCAAAACTGGTGTGGCAGAAGGAAAAGATTAAATGATTGAAGAAATCCTAAAAAATCGTTATCGCCAAGTCAACGATGCTATGGTCGCAAAGGACAAGAAAACCTTGGCTGAATTGATAGCACCTGATTCGGTTCTCGTTCATATGACGGGTTATGTACAACCTGTGAAAGAATGGCTAGCGCAAATTGAGAGCGAAGAAATGCGCTATTATGCATGGCAAGAAGATGCCATAAAAGCCATTCATATCACTGACAATACAGCCAGTCTTGTTGGGCAAAGTCGTGTTAAAGCACGAGTTTGGGGAGCAGGACCAGCCACTTGGCGCCTGCAAATTAAAATGGATTTTGAAAAGATTGACGGTGATTGGAAAATTATCAAATAAAGTGCAAGCACTTACTAGATTAGAAAGGCAGATATGATGACAAATGTAGCGATTATTGGTGTAACTGGTTCATTAGGACGCAGTTTGCGTGAAGAATTAAAAGATAAAGCTGACTATAACGTAACACTTTTCTCACGTCGTGCAGAAAGCTTAGCTTTGGCAAGTAATGAAAAAGCTATCAATGGGTCAGCAACATCTGGCAATGATTTAGACAAGGTTTTAGCCGACCAAGATATTGTTTTTGTAGCTCTATCAGGTGATTTACCCAAAATGGCAAGAGAAATCGTTGCTAGTATGAAACGTATTGGTGTGGCTAGAATTGTCTTTGTCTCATCAATGGGCATTTATGGGGAAGTGGCAGGAGAACCAAAAGGTGTTGTCGCACCGATTCTTAAACCATATCGCAAAGCGGCAGACATTGTTGAACAGTCAGGACTTGATTACACGATTTTGTGCCCAGGGTGGTTTGACAATGGCCAAGATAGCACATGTCAGATTACGCAAAAAGGTGAGACTTTCTATGGACATGACGTTTCTCGCAAAGCAATCGTGACACTCGTAAAACACATCATTGACCAACCAGAAACTTATCTTAACACCAGCTTAGGCTTGTATCGTTAAAATCGACGATTTTTCAAAAAATTTGACGTTTTTTTGCTTGACTTGGAGTTAGCTCTAAGGTATATACTGAGAGTGAAATAAGAAAGGAGATGACGTATGAATATCAAAAAAGTAAGCGAACAGACAGGAATTTCAGCAGATACCATTCGCTATTATGAACGAATTGGCTTGCTTCCTCGAGTAACGCGTAATAAATCAGGAGTCCGTGATTTTTCAGAGCGTGACATCGCCACTTTGGAATTTGTTCGTTGTTTCAGAAAAGCAGGCATGAGCGTTGAATCTTTAATTGAATACATGGCCTTGGTGGAAGAAGGTGACGGAACTGAAGGGGCACGCATGACTTTGCTTGAAGAACAACGTGATAAATTGGCAGAACGTATTGCTGAATTGCAAAGTGCACATGATAGCTCAATCACAAAATTGAAAATTATCAAAACATCATCCTCAAAAAAGAACAAGCTCTATTTGAAGATGACGAAAATGAGTAAAAGGAGAAGCAAATGGATTACAAAACGTTATCAAATGGTGTTAAAATGCCGATTTTAGGATTTGGTGTGTATCAAGTGCCAGATCTTGACGAATGTGAGCGCGTGGTTAGTGATGCGATTTCGATTGGTTACCGCTCAATTGACACCGCTCAAGCTTATATGAATGAAGAAGCTGTTGGAAATGCTATCCGCAAGTCTGGTAATGCGCGTGAATGAATTTTCATCACAACATAAATTTGGATTAGCATTATGGCTATGAAAAAGCCAAAGCTTCTCTTGATGCTTCTTTAGCGAAACTTCAAACAGACTACATTGATTTGGTGCTTTTACATCAACCATTTGGTGATTATTATGGTGCTTATCGTGCCATGGAAGAATATTACAAAGCTGGTAAAATCAAAGCAATCGGCATCAGCAATTTTGCACCAGACCGTGTAGCAGATTTGGCTATTTTTGCGGATGTCACTCCAATGGTTAACCAAGTTGAAACGCATGTTTTCAATCAACAATCAAATGCTCGCAAAACAATGGACGAATATGGTGTTCAAATCGAATCTTGGGGACCATTTGCAGAAGGGCGCAATGATTTCTTTACCAATGAAACACTTGTTGCGATTGGACAAAAATATCAAAAATCAGCTGCGCAAGTTGCCCTACGTTACTTGATTCAACGTGATGTTATTGTCATTCCTAAAACAGTTCATAAAAATCGTATGGAACAAAATTTTGATGTCTTTGACTTTATTTTAACAGATGATGACATGGCAGAAATTTTGAAACTTGATATGGGTGAAAGCCAATTCTTCTCACATGCTGACCCTGAAACAGTTAAAATGATTAGCTCGTTTAAGATTTAAATGATGCTTAAAAGGCATAAAACACTATGTCAAATAAGTATTTGTTATTAAAAATGAGAAGCGTATAATGACCGTATAAACCCTATTAAGAAAGGAAAAACAATGACAATTAAACAAACAGCAGGACGTGACCAATTGGGTGAATTTGCACCAGAATTTGCACATTTTAATGATGATGTGCTCTTTGGTGAAAACTGGAATAATAACGATATTGATTTAAAAACACGCTGTATCATCACAGTTGTGGCACTTATGGCATCAGGCATTACAGACAACTCACTAAAATTCCATTTGCAAAATGCGAAAGCTAACGGTGTTAGCAAAGAAGAAATTGCAGCAGTCATTACACACGTGGCTTTCTATGCAGGTTGGCCAAAAGGCTGGGCAGTCTTTAACCTTGCCAAAGAAGTTTGGAATGAAGATTAAGAAAGATATGAAATGAAAGGATAACAAATGACAGATAAAGCAACTTTTGACAAAGAAAATGTATTCGGACAAGGACAACCAAATGACACTTTTGCGCAATATTTTGACGGACAATCATTCTTGAACCCATTGGTTGATCCTGACTCACCTCTTCATTTGGCGAATGTCACTTTTGAACCTGGTTGTCGCAACCATTGGCATGTTCACAATGCTGATAAAGGTGGCGGACAAATTTTGATTTGTATAGCAGGTCAAGGTTGGTATCAAGAAGAAGGAAAAGAAGCTGTGAGCCTTGAACCAGGGAAAGTTATCGTGATTCCAGCCAATACAAAACATTGGCATGGCGCTAAAAAAGATTCATGGTTTAGCCATATTTCAGTGGAAGTTCCTGCGAAAACACGTCAAATACTTGGCTAGAAGCCGTTAGCGACGACGATTACAACGCCCTTTAAACTATTCTTTTACAATTACATTTTACTCATACAATCAAAACACAAAACAATCTCATTTCGCTTAACGCCCAGCTGAAAACGGTTTGGGCGTTTTTTATGTGACTACCGTGACAATTTTATCTAACCATGCTAAACTAAATTTATGACTCACATCACTCATAAAAGAATTGTGCAAGCTGGTCATTTTTTACAACTTTTTAAAAATGATTCTCAATTTACAACACCGATTTTTAGAATTGACCACAAGCGAAAGCACCTTCATTTTGTCATTGTTTTTAAATTAGATGACGACGAGGCATTTTACGCCCTCAATCGTTCAAAACTTGGATATGATCATGAGTTGAAACGTCTCAAACGTTTTTACCAAATCGACACTTTATCAAGGGATTTTATCCGTTCCGCTAAAGGCACGTCAGACGATTCAGATTTTGCAGGTACCAAGTGATAAAAAGTTGCTGAAGGCTTACGTGACCTATTACGATAAGGCAAGCATTGATTGGTTGTGCTTTGCAAGAAAGCCAACCTAGACGATGTTTATGATCCCTTTCGTGATGCGCACTCGGCGCTTTTTCACTCAGATGATTCTGACAATGCCATATCTTATGATGATTATCAGGGTATTCAGGATTTCCATCCTTTTTCACTTTTAGATAATCAAGCCGTTGCTACTCCATGTTTTTACCAAGACCCGAAAAAAAACAAGCAAATTGCTCTGCAATTGATGGGCTGGTATTATCATGGGCAGCAGCTCAAAATCAATTGGAAACCCGACAATCAGCACAATGCACGCTGGCGCTCGTCGGTTGTAGCGATTGACCGAAAGACTCGCCGTTATTTTTTTCAAGGAAATATTTATCAAGAAAAAGGAACTGACCCCGTCTTTTTAGAGAATCTTTTATTTGATTGTGATTTGAAAAATAGCAGAGCAGCAAAAGCAGAGTTTGACAGATTTATTCAAGAGATAAAAGAACAAGAGCGCGAGGCTTTGCTAAAGCTGCGCTGACAATCAAAGAGGTTTTTGAGTCCGCTTTTTATTTGTGCTATAATATTTTCTGACTGAAAACAATATTAGAAAGTATGAAAATGACAGATATTGACATTGAACGTTATCATGAACTAGCTCAACAAAAACAAAAAGAACACCGCAAATTTTTAGCAACACTCAAGAAAAAAGCTCCTAAAAATCTTGATAAAATTACTCAAGAAATTCACACAGAAGTTTTTAACGAGATTGATTGTACAAAATGTGCTAACTGCTGCAAAAGCTTAGGTCCTCTGTTTACAGAAGCAGATATCACACGCATTTTCAAAAGTCTTTCGCATGAAACTTGGCGTATTTGAAGACATGTACCTTCGTGTCGATGAAGACGGCGACAAAGTCTTTCAATCAATGCCTTGTCCATTTTAGGCGATGACAACCTTTGCACCATTTACGACGTCCGACCAAAAGCATGCCGTGAATTTCCGCACACAGACCGCAAAAAAATCTATCAAATTAATAACCTAACCATCAAAAACACCCTTTTCTGCCCCGCAGCCTACCTCTTTGTTGAAAAACTCAAAGAACGATTGGAAGGGAAATAAAGATTTAGAAAGTATCTCATTTTGAGGTGCTTTTTTTCCTATCCCTTACTACGTCTGGTTTTTCATGAAAGCGGTAAAATTTACAATCAAATTAATGTACTTTATTTGAAAATCATAGTAAGCTTACAGTATTCGAAATAGAGGAGGGCAGTTATGTTTTTAGCATGGAATGAAATGAAACACTCGAAGCTGCGTTATGGATTAGTGGTTGGAGTGATTTTCTTGATTGCTTACTTGGTCTTTTTCCTGACGGGTTTGGCTAATGGTTTAGCCCAGACCAATCGCTCGGCGG
>ENA-OPZM01000665-OPZM01000665.1-human-gut-metagenome-genome-assembly--contig:-NODE-665-length-14199-cov-2.033968_pt1 | contig 14199 bp, 18 predicted proteins | sample MGYA00242478_ERZ504493 | MGnify/ENA primary metagenome ERZ504493 (study PRJEB26092, sample SAMD00036227) | human gut metagenome | host: Homo sapiens | study: EMG produced TPA metagenomics assembly of...
TTCTTCTCTATTTTTAGCTTTTAATTATTATTTATAGGTTTTACTTCTTTCATCTTATAAATACTCCATTTTGATTATTTTTGATAAATTTTATTATACATCACTAGATAATAATTTATACCTAATTTTATTCTGTTCAAATTAACTAAAAAGCTTTATAATATGCTATAGAATAGGAGAGATAAAAATATGTTAGATACTGATTTATGTTGGTGTGGCAGTAATAAAGTATATAAAGACTGCCATAAACAATTTGACGAACACTTAAATTCCATTAAATTAAAGGCATTCAAAGGTCAAAAAAGACCACCTCGCAATATTATAAAAAATGAAAAAGATATTGAAGGTATTCGCAAAAGTGGCATTATAAATAATGGTGCTCTTGATTTAATAGCTTCTAAAATTTGTGCTGGCATGGATACAGAAACTATCAATTTATTAGCACATAATTATATCGTTGAACATGGCGGTATTCCTGCTTGCTTAAATTATGAAGGCTATCCAAAAAGTATCTGCGTATCTATTAATAATGTAGTTTGTCATGGTATTCCTAGTCGTGATATCGTTTTAAAAGATGGTGATATTGTAAATGTAGATGTAACTACTATTCTTGATGGATATTATGCTGATGCTTCTCGTATGTTTATGATAGGTAATGTTTCTGATAAAGCAAGAAAGTTAGTAGAAGTTACTAAAGAATGTATGGAAATCGGTATTAAAGCTATTAAACCATGGGGCTTTGTTGGTGATATCGGAGCTGTTGTTGAACATCATGCACATAAACACGGTTATTCTGTAGTTGAAGATTTAGGTGGTCATGGTGTTGGTAAAAAGTTCCATGAAGAACCATTCGTAGCTCATTTTGGTAAAAAAAATACAGGTATGCTTCTCGTTCCTGGTATGGTTTTAACTGTTGAACCAATGATTAATATGGGTGCTCGTCATGTAGTCTTAGACCCAGTAGATGAATGGACAATCTATACAAAAGATGGCTCTTTATCTGCACAATGGGAAAAAACTGTATTAATCACTGAAACTGGTACAGAAATACTTGCTGATTAATACTCAAATTATTAAACTAAAAATGCTTCCTGCTACAAATACAGGAAGCATTTTGTAATATTGCTTAAATTTTATTAAAGGGGTTTTGTAATGACTAATAAACCAATTATTAGTATGGAAAAAGTATTTAAAAAATATGAAAATAATGCTCTAGCTCTAAATGATATAAATGTAGAAATTCATAAAGGGGAATTTGTTTTTATCGTAGGTCCAAGTGGAGCTGGTAAATCCACCTTTATGCGCATGCTTTTACATGAAACCTTGCCTACATCTGGAACAGTTATCATCAATGGATATAATATCACTAAAATGAAACGACAAGATATTCCTTATTTACGTCGTAGTCTAGGTATTGTTTTCCAAGATTATCGCCTTTTACCAGATAAAACGGTTTATGAAAATATTGCCTTTGCTATGCGAGTTATCGAAGCGCCTCGCCGTCTAATACAACATAGTGTAAATAGTGTTTTAGATGTCGTAGGTTTAAAAGATAAATATAATTGTTTTCCTCATCAACTATCCGGTGGTGAACAGCAACGTGTAGCTATAGCTAGAGCTATCGTCAATCAACCGGCTATCGTCATTGCTGACGAGCCGACAGGAAATCTTGACCCAGAAACTACATGGGGCATCATGGAAATATTTTATCGCATTAATAAAGCTGGTACTACAATCGTCATGGCTACTCATAATAAAGAAATTGTAGATACTATGCAACGACGTGTATTAACTATTGAAAACGGTCAAATTATTCGCGATGTTGCTCAAGGAGGTTATAGTGATGAAGCTTAGTACAAGTGAATATTTTATCAAAGAAGTCTATACCTCTTTTAAACGCAACATTTGGATGACTTTAGCTTCCATTTTTACCGTAGTTCTTTCTTTATTTATCTTAGGTTTTTTCTCTATCGTCATTTTAAATTTAAATAAAATGGCAGACACTTTAGAATCACAAGTACAAATAAGCGTATATTTGAAAGATGATTTATCCCAAGAAGAAATCGATGAAACTAAAGAAACTTTGAGTAAAATAGAAGGATTACAAGATATTAAATTCACTACTCGTGAAGAAGCTATGAAAAATTTCAAAGAACGTCTAGGCGACCAACAATTTTTATTAGATGCTTTAGACGATACGAATCCTCTACCTGATTCTTTTTCTTTGACTGTTACTTCTCCTCAGCAAGTAAAAACTATAGCTGATACAGCAGCTGCTCTCGATAGCGTAGAATCTGCTTCCTATAGTCAGGATATTATCAATCATTTATTCAATCTGACTCACTTAATTCGCTTAATTGGTGTAGCTTTAATAATCCTATTGACTGGTGCTGCTATTTTTATCATTTCAAATACAATACGCCTCACTGTATTTGCTCGCAGAAAAGAAATAGCCATCATGAAATATGTTGGTGCAACTGATTGGTTTATTCGCTGGCCTTTCCTTCTTGAAGGCATTTGTCTTGGCTTTATCGGTGGGGGTTTAGCTACTATTTTTCTTTATATAGTCTACAATCAAGTTACTCAAGAAATCTATGAAGCTATGGCATTTTTCCCACTTATTCCGCAACACCCATTCATTGATTATATCAGCCTTGCTATCTTAGTTGCAGGAATTATCATTGGTGCTTTGGGCAGTACCATTTCTTTAAAAAGATTTCTAAAAGTTTAAGGAGCATATTTTAATGAAAAAATTTCTTATTTTATCTTTATTATTTATGCTTTTTTATGACAAATACACCTCTTGTTTTTGCCGAAAGCCTTTCTGAAAAACAAGAACGCATTGAACAACAAGCCCAAGAAAGAAAAAAATAAAATCCAAAGAAGCCACTGATAAATTAAACGAGGTTTCTGAAAAAATGCGTATCTTGCAAGCAGAACTAGATGAAGCAAATACAGCTTATAATGAAATAAAAGCCAAATTAGACAATGCTAATGAACAGATTGCCCAAAAGGAAAAACAATTAGCAGATACTGAACAATCATTGAAAAAGAACCAGAAATATTTACAAAAACGTGTACGTGATATCTATATACATGGACAAATTTCTTATCTAGATATTTTATTTGGTGCAAAGGATTTTTCAGATTTTTTGACTAGAATGGATTTAATCAAAAGAATTTTGCGCTATGACTATGATTTAATCACTAAAATTCATCAAGAACGCAATAGCATTATACAAACTAAAGCAGAATTAGAAAAAGAAAAAACTGCTACAGAAAAATTATATGATGAAGCTAAAACTAAAAAATTTGCTCTTGATGATAAAAAATCCGCTCTTGATAAAATGATAGATAGAATAAAATATGACAAAGAAACATCAGAAAAAGCATATAAAGAACTCATGAATGCATCTGAACAAATTGCTTTAATGATACAAAGACGAGGCTCTTCGGCATATGTCGGCACAGGGCAAATGATTTGGCCTTTAGGTGGCCTATAACTTCTGAATATGGCTGGCGAACTCACCCTATTTATGGCAATGCTCGCTATCATAGCGGTATTGATATTGGTGGTGATTATGGATGAATATCTATGCTGCTGACTCTGGTACTGTAACATATTCAGGCTGGATTAGCGGTTATGGCAATACTGTCATTATCGACCATGGAAATGGTGTTTCTACACTTTATGGTCATAATCAATCACTCACTGTAAGTGTCGGTCAAAATATCTCTCAAGGCGATGTCATAGCTCATTGTGGCTCTACAGGAAATTCCACAGGCCCTCATTGTCATTTTGAAGTTCGTGTCAATGGTGAACCTACTAATCCATATGACTATTTATAAATACTAAGTGGTGATATTTTATGAATAAAATTTTAAAAACTATAATTGCAGTATTACTCATAGCAATTATCTCCTCAATTTCTACCTTAGGTTTAATTTATTATGCTCTCGGTTTTAATGAGCAAGGATTTAGCAATCTAATGCGTTTTATTACAGCTTATCGCTTCATTGAAACAAAATATGTCAACGATACTTGATGATGTAAAACTAATTGATGGTGCGATTGATGGCATGGTAAAATCCTTAAATGACCCTCATTCCAATTACCTATCACCTAAAAATGTATAAAACCTTAATGGAACAAACAGAAAGGCTCTTTTGCTGGTATCGGTGTTGTCATGGGTATGGATAATGAACAAAAAATTCATATAGTCGGCATCATGGAAAATTCTCCAGGGCAAAAAGCAGGTCTTCAAGAAGGTGATGAAATTTTAGCCGTTGATGGGGTACCAGTAACTCAAATGGCATTTGATGAAGTAGCTGCCCATGTTCGTGGACAAGCTGGTACCGATGTAGTTTTAACCATTATGCGCGATAATGCAAATCAAGATATAACAATTACACGCGACAATATAAAATTAAAAACTGTCGGTCATAAAATGTTAGATAACAATATCGGTTATATACAAATAGTATCTTTCTCTGAAGACACTGCCAATGAATTTAACGAAGCTTACAATGATTTAAAAAATCAAGGTATGAAGGCACTTGTATTAGATTTACGCAACAATCCTGGTGGACTTTTGACAACTTGTGTTGAAATTGCTAAAAAACTTGTACCTAAAGGAGAAATTGTTTCTATTGTTGATAAACAAGGAAATAAAGAAACATATTCTTCATCTTTAGAAGCTCCTGAATATCCTCTTGCTGTATTGATCAATAAAAACAGTGCTAGTGCATCTGAAATACTCTCTGGCGCTATTCAAGATACAAAAGCAGGTACAATAATCGGTAATATTTCTTATGGTAAAGGCTCTGTACAGACAATCTTACCTATGTTTGAAGATGATGCTGTAAAATTAACTATTGCTAAGTACTATACACCAAGTGGACGTTCTATAGATGGCACAGGTATCACACCTGATATTGAAATAAATTTAGATGAAAATGCTACTTCAGATACACAATTAGATAAAGCATTGGAAGTTTTAAAAGCTCAATTAAATAATAATTAAATATTTTATTTAGGCTATCACTAAAAAATAAATAATATTAGTGATAGTCTTTTATTTTTTTCTAAAATTATAAAAGGATTTTAAAAATTTTCAGAGAATATATTAAATATAGATTTTTAAGATTTTACACCCAGGAGGGATTTTAATATGACAGAATTTAATAGTACACAATTAAGAAACTTAGCATTAGTAGGACATGGCAAATCTGGTAAAACATCAATAGCAGAAAACTGCCTTTTCAAATGTGGTGCTACTAATCGTGTAGGCAAAACAGATGATGGCACTTCCATACTTGATTATGAACCAGAAGAAGTAAAACGCAAAATGACTATTGATTCTAGTCTAGCTTCTTGTGAATGGCAAGGTTACAAAATTAATTTCATAGATACTCCAGGGTATCCTGATTTTACAGGAGAAGTAAAATCTGCTCTTACTGCTTGTGAATCAGCAATCGTAGTAGTTTCTGCTACATCTGGTATCGAAGTTGAAACAGATAGAGCATGGAAATATGCTGAAGAATTATCTCTACCACGTGCTATTTTCATCAATAAAATGGACCGTGAACATGCTGATTTTTATAAAGTAGTAGAAGAATTGCGTGCTCATTTTGGTAAAGGAATTGTTCCTATTCAAATTCCTATTGGTAGCGAAGCTAGTTTCCAAGGCGTAGCTGACCTTATCACTATGAATACAAAAGTCTTAATCAAAAATAAAGATTTAATTTATGAAATTCCTGAATATATGAAAGATGAAGTAGATACTGCTCGTCATATGCTCATGGAAACTTGCGCTGAATTCAATGATGAATTATTAGAAAAATATCTTGAAGGCGAAGAAATCACTGAAACAGAAGTAGCAGCTGCTCTCATCGAAGGTATCGTAAATGCTAAAATTTTCCCTGTACTTTGCGGTAGTGCTACTAAAGGTATTGGCTTTAGACAATTAATGAACAGTATCATTGAATATATGCCAACTCCTTATTTCCGTGCTTCTATGGGTATTAATCCAAAAAATAATGAACTCATTGAACGCCGTACAGAAGATGCTTTCTCCGGATATGTATTTAAAACAGTTGTTGACCAGTTCATCGGCAGAGTTAGTTACTTAAAAATCCTATCTGGCACTTTAATTGAAAACAGTTCTGTATATAATAGCGTTAGCGAAAAAACTGAACGTATTAGCAGTCTTTATAGTGCTTGTGGTAAAAACCAACAAGCTCAAAAAAATTGCTCATGCTGGTGATATCGTAATCATCACCAAACTTCAAGCAACAAAAACAGGTGATACTTTATGTAATGAAGAAGAACCTATCAAATATGAACCTGTTACTCATCCTGCTTCTATGTTTACTATGGCAATCAAAGCAGATAAAAAAGCTGACGAAGATAAAATTGGTAATGCATTAACTCGTCTAGTAGATGAAGACCCTACTTTAACAATCTATAAAAATACAGAAACTGGCGATTTAACTATCAGTGGTGTAGGTGAATTACATCTTGATGTAGCTATTGAAAAACTCTTAAATAAATTTGGCGTTACAGCTAAACTTTATCAGCCTGCTATCGCTTATCGTGAAACTATCCGTGGCACTAGCAAAGTTGAAGGAAAACATAAAAAACAAAGTGGTGGACATGGTCAATATGGCGATGTTTGGTTAGAATTTAGCCCTGGTGAATTAGGCAGTGGCGTTACTTTCACTGAAACTATTGTAGGTGGTGCTGTTCCTCGTCAATATATTCCTGCTGTAGAAAAAGGTGTTCGTGAAACACTTCAAACAGGTATTTTAGCTGGTTATCCAATGGTTGATATCAAAGTTAATCTCTTTGATGGTTCTTACCATACTGTTGACTCTTCAGAAATGGCTTTCAAAACAGCAGCAGCTCTTGCTGTAAAAAAAGGTATTCCTGAAGCCAAACCTGTACTCTTAGAACCATATTATACTTTAAAAATCACAATTCCAGAATATTATATGGGTGATGTAATCAGTGGTATCAATACAAAACGTGGTCGCATCATCAATACTGAAAGCCCATCTCACGATGTCAGCATCATTGAAGCTCAAGTTCCTTTAGCTGAATTATATAAATATGCTACTGATTTACGTTCAGCAACTCAAGGTCGTGGCAGTTATACTATGGAATTTTCACATTATGAAGAAGTTCCTGCTAAAATTAGTGAACAAATAATTGCTGAAAATAATAAATAAAATCTCAAAATAATAAATGAAATGTGAGATAGCCTACATTTTTTGTAGGTCTATCTTGCATTTTTCAGAAAATATATAAAAAAATTAAATTTAAAAATTATACTTGACAATCAACCACAAAAGCTGCATAATATATTACATAAGATACAACTGTGGTATAGGGATTGGGCTTTTTCCCTTTTTTATTTTGCTATTTAAAGAAAACGTTTACCAAAATGGAGGTATAAAAATGTCTAATATTATCGAATTCTTAAAATCTCAAAAAGCTAAAGAAAAACTTATGAGCCTTTACAATCTTGATGAACAAGCTGTAGATACTCAAGTTAAACGTTATCAAAAATTAGCTGATGCTTTTGCTGAAGTTTATCCTGTTGATAATGCATCTTTCTTCAGTTCTTCTGGTCGTATTGAAATCATTGGTAACCATACAGACCATCAACTTGGTCGTATCGTAGCTGCAAGTATCGACATGGATACAATCGCAATTGTTACTCCTAATGCTGACGGCAAAATTCATGTAAAAAGCTTAGAATATGATGAATTCACTATTGATGTTAACGATTTAGCTGTTAAAGAAGATGACTCTCGTACTGTTAAATTAATCAAAGGTATTCTCGAACGTTTCGTTCAAAATGGCAGAAAAATTGGTGGCTTCACTACATTCATGACAACTACAGTATTAAGTGCTGCTGGTGTTAGCTCCTCTGCTTCTTTTGAAATGCTTATCTGCGCAATTTTAAATGACCTTTACAATAATAACGAAATCTCTACTTTAGAATGTGCTAAAGCTGGTCAATGGGCTGAAAATAATAAATGGGATAAAAAATCCGGACTTTTAGACCAATTAGCATGTGCTACTGGTGGTATGATTACTATTGACTTTGCTAACTATGAAAATCCTGAAGTTGTAAAATTAGATAGTAAAGTTATTCAAGATAAATATGACTTTTTCATCACTCCTACAGGCGAAGATCACTCCGCTCTTGATGGCGAATACACTGCTATCACTGTAGAAATGAAAGCTATCTCCCAATTCTTTGGTAAAGAATACTTAAAAGATGTTAGCATGGACGATATCATGGCAAATCTTCCAGCTCTTCGTGAAAAAGCTGGCGACCGTGCAGTTCTTCGTGCTATCCACTTCATTACAGAAACAGAACGTGTTCGCAAACTAGCTGCAGAAGTTAAAGAACATGATTACACTAACTTTGAAAAAGCTGTTACTGATTCTGGTCTTTCTTCTTGGAGATTTTTACAGAACTGTGCAACACCAGACCCTAAACATCAAGGTATTGCACTCTTCCTCGCTATGAATGAAATTTACTTCCAGAATCATAAAGGTGTATGCCGTGTTCATGGTGGCGGTTTTGCTGGTTCTATCCTTTCTGTTATTCCAAAAGAAGAATCTCCTGCATTTAGAGCATTCCTCAAAGATGTTCTTAAAAATGAATATTATGAAATTCATATGCGTGATGCAGGTAGCGTTAAAGTTTTCTAATTTAGCTCTCTCTAATTCTCTTAATATACAATCTCCAAATAGCAGGCAACATATTTTTGTGTTGCCTGCTATTTATTTTACGATTATATTGATATTTAATAGGCAAATCACAGCTTTTTTGATAAAATAAAATACAACTATTTCCTCAAATATATTTCTTATATTTAATAACTAAAAAAGGAGGGATAATTTATGCAAACAGAAAAAACTCCTATAATTTCCAAAGATAAAGATGAATTAAAAGCTGCACTAGAAGCAATTTTATTTATATCGGGTGAAGCAGTATCTCATTTTCGCTTAGCAAATACTTTAAATATTACAAGCGACGAATTAGATGAACTCATCATGTCCTTACAAGAAGATTTACAAGCTAAACATCGTGGATTAGCATTAGTCAAAATTGCTGGTGGCTATCGATTATGTACAAAAATAAAAATAGCTCCTTATCTTGAAAAATTCACTCAAGTCGTTGATAAAAAGCTCTCTCAACCTATAATGGAAACACTATCTATCATTGCTTTTAAACAACCTGTTACTAAACAAGAAATCGAAGAAATTCGCGGTGTAAATACAGATAAAATCTTACGTCGTTTACTTGAAAGAGATTTAATTCAAGAAGTTGGCCGTAAAAAGGTCATCGGCAGACCTATATTATATGGTACTACTTCTACATTTTTACAATGTTTCGGTTTAAATGATATAAAAGATTTGCCAGAATTGCCAAATATGAGTTATGAAGAACGAGAAAAACTCTACCAAGAAGCAAATTTATTTTCTAATGAAGATTTAAAAACTGATTAAAACAATTAAGGTATTTTATCATGGGACAAAAATTATTCACCAGTGGCGAATTTTGCTAAATTTTGCAATACAACAAAAGATACATTATTTCACTATGATGATATTAATTTATTAAAACCTGCCAAAATAGCCCCTAATGGCTATAGATATTATTCAGCTAATCAAGCATTTTTATTTGATATGATTTCCTTATTAAAAGAAGTAGGTCTTAGCTTAGAAGAAATCAAAATATATATGGATAATCGCGACGCTAAAACTTTTTATCCATGTTAAAAGAAAAAGATAAAAAAATCCATCAAGAAATAGAACGATTAAAAAGATTGCGTAGCTTATTAAAAAATACAATGAATATCACACTTGATTCTTTCAATGTAGAAATTGATAAAATCACATTCACTCATAAAGAAGAAGAGTATTTTATTGTAACTGAAGGGCCTAAAACCCTGATGATAAAGCTGTTTTTTCAGCTATTTCTCAACATGTCAATTATTGTAATAAGCATAATTTTTATTATACTTTTTCCTTAGGTGAAATCATTTCTGCTGAACATATTCAAGACAAAACTTTCCAAACTACGTATTTTTGCACGAAAATAAATCGCAAAGTAAACAATAAACAATTATTGATAAAACCTGCTGGATTATATGCCATAAAATATATTCGTGGTTCTTATGATGATTTAATCAAAGCTTATGCTCAATTCGTAGAAGAACTACATAATATGAATTACAATGTCATAGGTGCTTTATATGAAGAAGATATGCTCAATTATCTTTCTGAAACGGATTTCAACTATTATTTAATGAGAATAGAAGCTCGTATCCTTTAACAAAAAAGCTATTAATAGATATTACTATTAATAGCTTTTACTTTCTTTTAACTATTTTCTGCCTTGTAGATAAGATGATACTTATTTTCTTTAAGTTCTACAATTTGTTCGACTTCATCTTGATGAATTTGCTGTTCAGCAATTAATTCACCTTCACATAAGACACAAGTCCCACAACTACTGCTCAACTCTCGTGGTACAGGCATAATTTTAGCTTTTACATTCATTTGTTCGCATAATTTTTTAAAGCGAATAGCACCAAAATGTGCATAAAAAGTTACTATATATTTCATTGTATTTTTATATTTAGCTTTTACTTTGTAAAAGTCAAAGTATATTCTCCATTTTGTTCAGTAATATTGACATTATATCCTTGCTTTTTACCATAATTGTTCACGTTTTCTTTAGCTGTAGGGCTATCTACTATCATTTGATATTTATTTTCTTTGCTCATCATTGCTTTGCTAAGCATAATCACAGGTTCTGGACAAGAAAGTCCTCTTGCATCTAAAATTTCCATAAATCTAAAACTCCCTCATTATTTTGATTTAATACTAAATGTGTTAAAATATGCTATGAATATCGTTACAATTAGACCTATAACTACTGCAATCTGACCATTTACTGTTGGACCATTGCCACTAGAAGCCAAACCAAAATTATGGGCAAAAGCAGCTCCGATAATTAACCCTAGAACAATGATAGCACTATCAGAATTACCTTCACCTGCTAAAACTAATTGACGCAATGGACAACCACCAAGTAATACACAGCCAAAACCAGCTAATAACATACCTAAGAAATTCCAAATTCCATCTGTATGAGCTATTGGTTGTTTATCAAAACCTAAATTAAAATATGACACATCTGTGATATTGGTAAGTATTAAATTGCAAATAAACGCACTCACTAAAATAGCAATAAAACCTAATAATAATCTTGATTGACCAAATAAAATTATATCTCTTATGCCACCAACCATACATAAACGCGTACGTTGAGCCAACATACCTACAATAATACCTGCACCTAAACTAATAGCTAAAGCTGCATGTTTGCCACCTGGAGCTGAAGCACTTTCCGTAAAATGAATAAATACTGGTGCTGTAAGTAAAAATACTAATAAAACTACAGCGATAATTGGTAAAATACTACCTTCTAATTTAGGCAATTTATATGTTCTTTTTAAACTATATCCTTTATTTAAGAAAAATACTCCTGCCATAATGCCAGCGATAAACCCTACTAAGCCAAAAATAGCATTTAAATCTCCACCTGCTAAACGCAATATCATTCTAAAAGGACAACCTAAGAACATCAAACAGCCAATCATCACGAAAAATGCCAATATAAAACGTGTTAATGCGAACTGCCACCTTTAGCATTAAACTCATTTTTAGCCACAGCAATTATAAAACTACCTAAAATCAAACCGATAATCTCTGGTCGAATGTATTGAAACTGTTGCTGTGGAATGTAAACCTAAACCACCTGCTGTATCACGTAAAAAACAAGCAATACAAAAACCCATATTCATAGGATTACCAAAATAAACTAAACAAGATGCTATAATACCTATAATTCCCCCTGAAAGTATAATCATCATACTTTCATTCTTTTGCATAATATATGCCTCCCTTTCTATGTATATGCACAATGCGTTTATCATAGCATCTAAACTTAAGCTATGTCTAATTTAATTTATTAATATTTTTCATCTATTTATCAAAAATCATAATAAATGAGGTTTTTATTCATGCACAAAATTTATCTAGATAATGCTAGTACATCATTTCCGAAACCACCTTCAGTAGCTAAAGAAGTCTATAATTTTCTTGCTCATAATGCAGTGAATATCAATAGAGGTTCTTATAATAACGCTTATTCTGTTGAAGAAATAGTTTTTGAAACAAGAGAATTATTAAAAGATTTATTTCATGCTACAGATAGTAAAAATGTAGTCTTCACCAAAAATATAACAGAAAGTTTAAATATATTATTAAAAAGGCTTTTTAAAAACCAAATGATCATGTAATAATTTCTTCTATGGAGCATAATGCTATTATGCGTCCTTTAACTCAATTAACTAAACAAAATATCAGTTATACTCAAGTCCCTTGCCATATAGATGGAACATTTTCTTTAGCAAAATTATCTGATTGTCTACAAGAAAACACTAAGCTTATCATTGTAACTCATGCTAGTAATGTATGTGGAACCATCTTACCCATTGAGCAAATTGGTGAATTTTGCATCAAACATAATTTAAAATTCATGGTAGATTGCGCTCAAACTGCTGGTATTTTGCCCATTGATATGCAAAAAATGCATATTGATGCTCTAGCTTTCACAGGTCATAAAGGTTTATTAGGTCCCCAAGGAATAGGTGGCTTTATTCTATCCGAAGATATAATTAAACAAATTGAACCGTTAATCAGTGGTGGCACAGGTAGTATCAGTCATACAGAAGAAATACCCCAATTTATGCCCGATAGATTTGAAGCTGGTACTTTAAATCTTCCTGGTATTATTGGACTACATGCGAGCTTACAATGGTTAAAAAAAATTACTATCGCCAAAATCCATGAACATGAAAATATGTTGACAAATTATTTTTTGCAACAGATACAACAATTAGACCCTGATGAAAAATATATTCGTCTTATTGGCAAAAAAGATACCCTTATGCGTACAGGTGTAGTTTCTATCCAAGTCTTAAATCATGAATTATCACAAATTGCTTATGATTTAGATGATAAATTTCAAATTATGACTAGAGTAGGTCTTCACTGCGCCCCACAGGCACATAAAACTTTAGGTACTTTTCCTACAGGCACAATCCGTTTCTCCTTTGGTTATTTCAATACATTAAAAGAAATAGATATAACTATAGAAGCCTTAACTAAACTCATTTTAAATAAAGATATACAAAATATATAGGATATTAATTATGGAATTTAGACAATTAGAATCTTTTTGTGCTGTTGTTCGCTATCAAAGTTTTACTAAAGCTGCGGAAAAATTATATATTTCTCAACCTACAATCAGCACTCATATTCGTATGCTTGAACAAGAATTTAATTCTCGTTTAATCATTCGCACTACTAAAAATATTGAAATCACACCACATGGGAAAGAATTATTTGCATGTGCTCAAAAAATCTTCACATTAAAAAATGATTTAATTCAAAAATGGTCTGAAGAAAATAAAAAAATCATTCGTATCGGCGCTTCTACCATTCCTGCTGATTATATATTACCTGAGGTGTTACCGTTATTTTGTCAAAAATATCCCGATATCCAATTGCATATTCATCAAAATGACAGTGGTAATATCTTACAATCTATTTTAAATGGCAAATTCACTATTGGCATGGTAGGCATGAAATCTTTTGAAAAAAGAGCTTGATTTTTGTTCCTTTTTTTTCATGATGAAATCGTGATGATTACTCCTAAACAAGAAAAAATTTTTTACATTTTTCCCAAAAAGCATTTAATCAAGATGATTTAATTTCTTTATTAAAAAAAGAAAACTATTATTTTGCGTGAACAAGGTAGTGGCAGTAAAAAACGTTTAGAAAGTTACTTTGAGCAAATCAATCTATCCGAAAAATCCTTAAATATCATAGCTAGATTAAATGACCAAGAGTCCATCAAAAAATTAGTAGCTAGTGGACTTGGCATCTCGTTTATTTCTGCTAAAGCAATTACTGATGCAGATAATTTGCTCACTATAAAATTACCTGAAAATAACTTAACTCGCAGTTTATATTTTGCTTATCATAAAGACTATATCTTAAAAGTAAACAATATTCTTATTCTTTTATTAAAATTTGATAAT
>ENA-OPZM01000666-OPZM01000666.1-human-gut-metagenome-genome-assembly--contig:-NODE-666-length-14181-cov-2.656397_pt1 | contig 14181 bp, 17 predicted proteins | sample MGYA00242478_ERZ504493 | MGnify/ENA primary metagenome ERZ504493 (study PRJEB26092, sample SAMD00036227) | human gut metagenome | host: Homo sapiens | study: EMG produced TPA metagenomics assembly of...
ATCCTTAGTAATAATAAAACAGTTATACTAAGGATTTTTAATTTTTATAAGAGGACGTTATAATTGATTTTAATAGATAAATTTAAATTAAATTTGAAAAAAAATATATAATGGTTTTAAAAATATAATATTAAGCCCTGCAAAAATAATAGATTTATGTTGCAAAAAATATTTAAAGTCATAGAACAAGAGTTTTTCTTTATTAGTTTAATGATGATATTCAATTTTATGCCATATTTATATTTGTTTTGTTTATATAATCAATATGAAAATGCTATAGGCGGTTTATTTAAGCCTTTTAGCGTGATTATTTTCATGGGATTAATTATAAATTTTCTACATGGTAATTTGAAAAAATGCTTGAAGTATTTTATTTTAAGTATAAGCATGATTTTATCTTTGATGGAATTATTTATAATTGGTAAATATTATACTTTTACTACAGCAGGGATAATAAGTGTAATCATTGGTACAAATCTTCATGAAACGATAGAATTTATTACTATGTATTTTTCCTGGAGCTATTTGATTTTTATAATTATTTTAGCTTTAATTATTTATTTATTAAATTATATAAGTAGAAAAGTAAAATTAAATAATAAATTAGTTATTTTATTTTTACCTTATTTTTGTTTATATAGTTTATTTTATGTAATTATACCTGGGAAAAATCTCACAGAATGTTTGACTTTTACAAGGCTTATAGCACCTGTAGAGCAAGCTGTAGAAGATGCGATAGCTTTTCGTGAAATTTATACAAATATGCAAAATAATGTGCAGATAGTGGATAAGGGCAGAGATATACCAAATATTGTATTTATTTTAGGTGAGTCAACATCAAAAGGTCATATGAGTTTATATGGTTATCCATTAGAAACAACGCCAAAGATGGATAAGATGGCTAAAAATAATGAACTTTATGTTTTTAAAGATGTAATCAGTCCTCATGCTTATACTATCGGTTCACTTCGCGAAGTATTTACTTTTCACAATTATGAAGCTACAAATAAATGGTATGAGTGTAATAATTTATTTGATATCATGAAAAAAGCAGGTTATAAAACGTATTGGCTATCTAATCAAGAGACTTCAGGTCAATGGGCAAATGTGGCACTTGCTTATGCTAATCGCTGTGATTATAAGAAATTTACAGGAATTAGACAATCATATGAGAAATCTTATCGTGCTGATGGTGAATTATTGCCTTTATTATATGAAGCCATGAATAATAATAGTGATAAGAATTTTTATGTATTGCATTTAATGGGTTGTCATGGTGAATATGAAAATAGATATACGCCAGATTTTGCTAAGTTTTCTGATGTAGATGAAACAAAGGGAATAATAAAAACGCAGGAAGCAAAAACGAAAAGAGCACAGTATGATAATGCTATTTTATATAATGATACGATTGTAACTCAAGTTATGGAAGCTTTTAAGGATAAAGATGCTATAGTTATCTATATGCCAGACCATGGTGAAGAAGTCTATGATTTGAAAAATTTCAATGGTCATAGTGATGATAATCCTACTAAATCCATGTTAGAAATACCATTTGTTATTTATACTACAGAGAAATTTAAGCAGAAATATCCTCTAGTAGATGCACAGATTAGAGCTTCTGTAGATAAAAAATATATGACAGATGATTTAATTCATACTATTTTAGATATTACAGGGATAAAAACACCAGAATTTCAGGAAACGCGAAGTATTATAAATCCATATTATAATCAAGAGCGAAAGAGAATTTTCTTAGACAAAGATTATGATAATTGGCAATGATTTCGAGGCGATTATGTATATAAGAAATTATCAAAAGAGTGATTTAAAAAGTATTATTTTTTTATTTAGAGAAACTGTGCATAGTGTAAACAGTAAAGATTATACACAAGAGCAGTTAAAAATATGGGCACCTGAAAATATTGATGAAAAAAGTTGGCATTTGAGTCTATTAAGCCATTATACATTGGTGGCTATAGATAAAGAAAAGATAGTGGGCTTTGTCGATTTAGATGAAAATTATGTAGATAGATTATATGTAGCAAAAGATTATCAGCGACAAAAAATAGCAACTAGATTAATGGATAAAATAGAAAATCATGCTAAAAAACAAGGTCAAATATCTTTGTATAGTCATGTATCTATAACTGCTAAAAATTTTTTCTAGATAGAGGTTATATCGTAAATAAAGAGCAATATGTAAAAAAACAAAATATTTTATTTAAAAACTATATAATGGAGAAATTTTTATAAAAATAAAACGCTTATATTACTAATTATTTGTAGTAATATAAGCGTTTTTTAACGTTTAAAGAAATGAAAGATAAGCCAAGCTACGACTCCGACGCCAAGTAAGGTTAAAAGTGCAGGTAGTGCGACAAAAAAGAAAAAGCCAATGATAGCAATACCGCCGATAGCCATTAAACCTCGAGTGAGCCAGCTAGAAGAGGATTTTCCTCCAAGATTAATATAACGGACTTTTATGCCACTAGAACGTGGTGAACGATAATATCTATTATTATAAGATTGTTGATATTGTTGCTGATTTTCTTGAGTTGTTTCTTTGCGATAATTATTTTCGTCTTCGATTGTAATACCATCAAAATTATTGATTTCTCGATTACTCATAGTTTGCACATCGTGGATATGATAGCAATTCGGACAGATACCATGTTCATCTAATTCGTGATTACATTTTGTGCAACGCATAATTTTTCTCCTTATATTGTTAAAACTAAAATACATTCATATTTTAAGTATATTAGTCAAAAAAGTCAATTGTCAAGGATTTGTCAAAAACTGGAAAATATTTTATTTATCTTTGTTAAATTTAAAATCTATTTGTAAAAAATTTTACATTTTCTTCACATTGTAAGAGAATTATAAATTAATTCTGTCATATTTATTTTAAATTTTACAGAAAAGTCATTGTAACTTTACATTGAGTGAGTATACTAAGTACAACAAATTAATTGCAAGGTATTTTTAGGAGGATTAAGGTATTATGAATTGGAAAAATTAGCATCTCTTGGCGTTGTCGCAATGATGTCTCTTAGTATTTTAGGTTGTGGTAGTGATACTGCTTCTAATGATAAAGCTGCATCTTCTAGCAGTCTTTCTGGTAGTATTACAGGATCAGGTTCTTCTGCGTTATTACCTTTAGCTAAAGACGCTGCTGATAAATTTAAAGAATTACATCCAGAAGTTTCTATCACATTAAATGGTGGCGGATCTGGTACAGGTCTTAAACAAGTTGCTGATGGCTCTGTAGATATCGGTAACTCTGATGTAGCTGCTGATACAAAACTTGATAAAGCTGTAGCTGATGGTTTAGTTGACCATAAAGTTTGCGTTGTAACAATGGCTCCAGTAGTAAATAAAGATATTGCAGCAACTGTAAAATCTTTAACAAAACAACAATTAACAGATATTTTCACTGCTAAAATCACAAACTGGAAAGAAGTTGGCGGTCCTGATGAAGAAATCGTATTAATCACTCGTCCTTCTACATCTGGTACTCGTGCATTATTTAAAGAATTTGCTTTAGGTGGAGCTGAAGAAGCTTCTAATAAATCCTTAGAAACAGATGACTCTGGTACTTTACTTCAGAGCATTAAAGATAATAAAGGTGCAATTGGTTATGTAGCATTATCTTATCTTGTAAACAATCAAGATGTTGCAACTGTTTCTGTTGATGGTGTAGCTCCTACTTTAGAAAACACATACAATGGTACTTATCCTGTATGGGGTTATGAACATATGTATACTAAAGGCGAACCTAATGCTACTGTAAAAGCATATTTAGATTTCATTATGTCTGATGAATATGGTAAATCCATGGAAGCTCAAGGTTACGGTGTAACTAGCAAAATGCAAGTTCAGAGATAATTAGAATAGAAAATTGGGCGAATGAATTTTCGCCCATTTTTTTGCCAAAATAAATGCTAATTTTTATCAAAGGAGTGTCAAAATGGAATCATCACATACAGCTGTATATCGTCAAAATAATATTTGGCGAGGGATTATCACAGCTTGCGGTTTATTAATGATAATTATAACCTTAGCCATTGGGGCATTTTTATGCTACAAAGGTGTAGGTACATTCACTACATATGGTCATAGCGTGGGTGAATTTTTATTTTCTTCACAATGGGCACCAGCCGATAATGCTCAAGGTGGCGGTAAAGTCGGTGCAGCAATATTCATTTTTGGTTCAATTATCACTTGTGCTTTAGCACTTTTGATTTCAACACCATTTAGTATTGCAAGTGCGATTTTCATGACAGAAATTTCTCCAGGGATTGGTAGAAAAATTCTTCAACCAGCTGTAGAAATTTTTGTAGGTATTCCTTCTGTTGTATATGGTTGGATTGGTCTTACAATTTTAGTTCCATTTATCAAAGATTTATTTGATTTAAAATTTGGTTTTTCTGTACTAGCAGCAGGTATTGTTTTAGCAGTAATGATTTATCCAACAATTACTAGCTTATCTGCTGATGCGATTAGAAGTATTCCAAAATCTTTCCGTCAAGCATCTTATGGTTTGGGTGCTACTCGTTGGCAGACAATCAGTCAAGTTGTAATACCAGCATCTAAATCCGGTTTGATGACTGCTATTGTTTTAGGTCTTGCTCGTGCATTTGGTGAAGCTTTGGCAGTAGCAATGGTTATCGGTAAGATGAAAGCTTTTCCAGAAAGTCTTTTATCCCCAACTACAAACTTAACAGCAGCTATTGCTTCTGATATGGGTGGGGCGATGGAAGGCAGTGAATACAATATAGCTTTATGGTCTATGGCTTTATTGTTATTCATCATTTCCTTAATATTTATCTTCATTATTCATTATATTTCAGCTAAAGGAGGCCATAAGGCATGACTGTAATTCAAAGAGCCAAATTTATGGATAAATTTATGACTGGCTTCTTTTATGTTGTTGCTGGTTTTTTCTTATTGTTATTGTTGGCTTTTACTTTATATGTAATTATTAAAGGTTTTGCAAATTTTACTCCGAATATGTTTTCCTTTACTAGAAATGGTATAGGTAATCTATTTTTTAACACTATTTATTTAGTATTTTTATCTTTGCTTGTAAGTGTTCCTCTTGGGATTGCAGCTGGTATTTATATGGCTGAATATGCAAAACCAGGAAAGACTACAAAATTTTTAAGAATTTGTATTGAAACATTATCCTCATTGCCATCTATCGTTGTAGGTTTATTTGGTTATTTAGTATTTATTGTAATGACAGGTTCTCAATGGAATTTATTTGCAGGTGCTTTAGCTGTATCTATTTTGAGTTTACCTTTGATTACAACAGTAACAGAAGATGCTTTCCGCTCCTTACCTCCTGGATATAAAAAAGGTAGTATGGGTATGGGTGCTACACTTTGGCAGACTATCCGTTATGTAATGCTTCCTGCTTGTATGCCTCGCATTATGACAGGTGTAATCTTAGCTGCTGGTCGTGGCTTTGGTGAAGCTGCTGCACTTTTATATACTGCAGGTATGAGTACAGATATCGTTTGGTCAAATTGGAATATTTTTTCCCCAACATGTCCGCTCAATCCATTTAGACCAGGGGAAACTTTAGCGCTTAATATCTGGGCATCAAGAACAGAAGCTTTAGCTCCTAATGCTGCAGATATTGCAAATTTATCCTCAGCAATTTTGATGATAATGGTATTTTCATTTAGTATAGGTGCTCGTTTTTTAAGTAGTTATCTTGATAAGAAAAATGGAGGAAAATAAACGTGGCTAATAACGCTGATATAAAATTTAATGTTGATAATTTGGAATTATTCTATGGTAATTTTAAAGCCTTAAAAGGCATTGATATGGAAATCAAGAAAAATGAAATTACTGCTCTTATTGGGCCATCTGGTTGTGGTAAATCTACATTCTTAAAAACTTTAAATCGCATGAACGATTTAGAAGATGGTGTAAAAGTAACAGGCAGAATTCATTTAGATGGTGTAGATATCTATAAAGAAATGGATTCTATTACACTTCGTCATCGTGTAGGTATGGTATTCCAACAGCCAAATCCATTTCCAAAAAGCATTTATGATAATGTAGCTTATGGACCAAGAATTCATGCATTCGCAAAAAAAGCCAATTAGATGAAATCGTAGAAAGAAGTCTTCGTCAAGCTGCTATTTGGGACGAATTAAAAGACCGCTTAAATAAATCTGCACTTGGTTTATCTGGTGGTCAACAACAGCGTTTATGTATTGCAAGAACTTTAGCAGTTCAGCCAGATGTTATCTTGATGGACGAACCTACTTCTGCTCTTGACCCGATTTCCACAATGAAGATTGAAGACTTAGCACTTGAATTGAAAAAGGATTATACAATTGTAATCGTTACACATAATATGCAACAAGCAAGCCGTATATCCGATAAAACAGCATTCTTCTTATTAGGTGAGTTAATCGAATACGGAGAAACTACAGAGTTATTTGCAAATCCTAAAAATCCAAAAACAGAAGAATATATTACTGGTAGATTTGGTTGATTTGTATAGTACGTTTATTTAAAGGAGATAAAAATGGCTAATAGAATAAAATATATAAATGAATTAGATTGTTTAATTAGAGATGTAGAATTAGTAGGAGCACAACTTCAAGAAACTTTAGATGAAGTTATAAACAATTTAGTAGAAAAAAATGAGATTTTAGCAAAAAAAATCATAAAAATGAATGTATGGTTTAATAAAGCTGAACATGATATCAATGAAAAATGTTTGCGTTTAGTATTGACTCAAGCACCTGTTGCTACAGACTGGCGTGAAATTGCTTCCATCATGAAAATGATTGGTGATATTGAACGTATGGCTGACCATTGTGCAGATATCTCTAAATACACTATGAGCTTAGCAAAAGAAGAACTGTAACATTGCCAGATTATTTTGGTGATATGGTAAATGTTATGCGTGAAATGGTTTTTGATAGCGTAAAATGTTTCAGAGATTCTGATGTTGATTTAGCTAAAAAAATTATTGAAACAGATAATGTAGTAGATAATTACTTTAAAAGATTTCGTGAAGATATAGCTGGATTGATTAAAGAAAATCCACAAAATGTAGAGGCATATCTCAATTATTTGATGATTGGTAAATATGTAGAACGTATAGCTGACCATTCTACAAATGTAGCTGAATGGATTATCTATATTGTTAAAAATGAATTAAAATAAAAAGCAAAACTCATAATAGATAGTTATATTAGAAAAATTTTCGTATAAAAACTATTTATTATGAGTTTTTTATTGTCTTTTAAAATATATATGATTAAACTTAAATATGAGGTGATAAAAATGAAACTGAAATATTTAAGTTTATTGTTGAGTACAATTTGTATTATGCAATTTATGGCAGTACCATCTTTGGCAAATGCACAAGCTATGGAAATAAAATCTAGTTTAGCAATTGATGTGGAAGACATAAAAGATACAGCAGAGTATAAAGGTTATCTTTGGCGCATAGATGCTAAAGATGATGATAATTTGCCTAGAAATTTTCGCACAGCAAAGGATAAGTTCAAAAAGGCAAGTGATAAATATGGAATTGATGTTAATTATGTGCCTACAAGAGAAGGTTTAGATGAATTACAAGCTTCAGGTAGTGCGCAATTTTCTTTAAATCAATTTTCTGCTTTAACTAAAGCTTTGCAGGAAAATGGTGCTAAAGATATTTATATAGTGGATTTAAGACAGGAAAATCATGGATTTTTTAATAATGATGCTGTTAGCTGGTATGGTAAACGAGATTGGGCGAATATAGGAAAATCAAGAAAAGAAATTATTCGTCAGGAAATGAATTTATTGAAAGTTAATCTAAATAAAAACACAAAAAGAGCTACTTTAGATGATGATAAAAATGCTGATGAAGTAGATACTTCTTTGATAAAAACAGTAACAACAGAAAAAAATCTAGTGAAGAAAAATAATTTACATTATGTGAGAATAACAGCAACTGACCACGTTTGGCCAAGTCCTGAAAATATAGATGAATTTATCAAACTGTATAAATCTTTGCCTAAAGATGCATGGCTACATTTTCATTGCGAGGCTGGTAAAGGAAGAACAACAACATTTTTAGCAATGTATGATATGATGAAAAATCCACAGGTGCCATTAAAAGATATATTATATCGTCAATTATTATTAGGTGGAAATTATGTGGCATATACAGAAGATATTTCTGCTAGCAGTAATTGGAAGGCGCCTTAATTATAATCAAAAAAGCAAAAATGATAGAAGTTTTCTATCAATATGTACAGGAAAATCATCAGAATAATTTCCAAGTTTTATGGTCAGATTGGCTTAAAAATCATAGTTTATAAATAGGTTAATATTTAATTTGGATATATATTTATAAAAACTTTTAATTGATAAAAATAGATAATAAATTCCTATAATATGCTTTAAAATAAGAAAAACATCATGAGAGTTGATAAGTGTAGTATTTTATATTTTAGAATTAAAACCTATTAAATTAATATGTAAATACTATCTATTAATAATTTTTTATTGTGATATAATGTTGATGTTAAAAAGATTTAAAGCTTGTAGGAAAGAAGGCGATAAAATGAGTACAGAATATGTATATAAGTCCACAAAAAAAATAGAAGAAATTTTAAATGCGATTACCCATGGAGTGGGAACGCTACTAGCTGTTATTGGTTTGGTTGTAATGTTGTATTATGGCTATGATAAAGGAATTTTGCATTTAACAAGTATCATAGTATATGGTGTTTCCATGATATTATTATATTTAGCTTCGACACTGTATCATAGTTTTAGTTTTTGCAGTCAAAAAGTGCAATCTGTGTTTAAATGTATAGACCATTCAGCAATATATTTACTAATTGCAGGCAATTATACGCCATTTGCTTTGATAGCTCTATATGGTACTTTAGGCTGGGCTGTATTTGGCGTAGTTTGGGGATTGGCTTTAGCGGGAATAGTATTTCAAATTTTCTTTTATAATCGTTTCCGTGTCATTGGTACTATTTGTTATTTAGTCATGGGTTGGCTTGCTGTTACCATCGTAAATCCCCTACTTAATACTTTGTCTGTAGAAGCTATTTGGTGGCTTGTAGCTGGTGGTGTTTTATATAGTATTGGTGCGATTTTTTATTTAATCCGCAAGATACCATATAATCATGTTATTTGGCATGTTTTGTAATTTTAGGCAGTGCGGCTCATTTTATTACAATTTATTGTTATGTATTGCCACTTAGTATAGATTAATTATTTTGATAAAATAAAGGCTCAATTATCTAAAATAATGGTAGATAGTTGAGCTTTTTCTTATTTTCTGTTTTAATTAGAAATAAGAGGATTGACGAGAAAAAGAGCTAATTATATAAAGAGAAAATATATAGTTTAGGATATAAATTCTATAAAAGGAGAGTGTTTTTGATGAATGAAGATTTGATGAAGGTAATAAAATCGGAAGAGGAAATAGAGCAAGAAGTAGAATCTTTATGTCGCTGGGCTGCTGCTAGAGCTGGCGTAATTGTCGTAGCACCTATACTGGGTCAAATTGCTCTAGCTGCTAATGAAATCTATCTGATAAAACGCATAGCAAATGTATATGATAAAAAATTTGATGAAACGGCTAGCTGTGCTTTTGTAGGAGCTTTAGGTGGTACATTTGTAGGTCAAAGTTTAGCGACTTTGATACCATTTCCACCATTACAAATTCCAATCGGTATGGCTGTAACTTATGCTGTAGGTAAGGCTGCTAATGCATGGATAAAAGATGACATGCCAGATATTAGCGAATATGCTGATAAATATAAAGATATTTTTAATAAAGCAAAAGAAGATGTAAAAAATATCATACCTAGTTTAAAAAATAATCCTGATAAAGATAAACCATTGGGAGATGAAGATAAAAAAATTTAAATTTTAATATCAAGGAGGAGAAATAATGCGAAGTGCATTTGATATTATCGGGCCAATAATGATAGGGCCATCAAGTTCACATACAGCAGGTGCTGTGAGATTGGGATTGATGGCTAGAGCTATCTTAGGTGAAGAAGTAAAAATTATAAATATAAAATTATATGGTTCATTTGCGCAAACATATAAAGGTCATGGTACAGATAGAGCTTTGATTGCAGGTATAATGGGTTTTAAACCAGATGATGAAAGAATACGTAATTCTTTAGAAATAGCCAAAGAAAAAAATATTGAATTTAATTTTTCTAAAGTGGATTTAGAAGATGCACATCCTAATACAGCTATTATAGAATTGATAGGTGTAACAGATAGAAAAATAGAAGTTACAGGTGCCTCCATTGGCGGAGGTAATATAATTATTTCTGCCGTTAATAATTATGAAGTGCAATTAAGTGGGAAGTATCCATCAATAATTATTGTACATCAAGATATGCCAGGCGTAGTAAATGGTGTTACTGCAGCTTTAGCACGCTATAATATAAATATTGCCTATATGAAAGTTTCTCGAAGCGAAAGAGGAGCAGAAGCTTTGATGAATATTGAAGTTGATGATACAATTTCTGATGAGGCAGTGAAAGCTTGCAGTAGAGTCATTGGTGTAAAAAAAGTATTGCGAATTGATGCTATTTAATGAGGTGATTTTGTGATAAATTTTTCTTGCATACAAGATTTGATAGATATAGCAAATGCACAAGAGCGAACTATTGATGATATCGTTGTAGAATATGAAGCAACACATAGTTTTAAATCTGTGATTTATATTAAAGAAAATATGCAAACTATTTGGCAAGTAATGAAAGAGTCAGCAGAAAAAAGTATAAACAATACGCAAAAATCTGTCAGTGGTATGGTCGGCGGAGATGCTCAAAAATTATTCACTTTTAAAGACAGTTTTGCTGGCGATTTTGTCAAAGAAGCAGCTTCTTATGCAGTAGCTGTAGCAGAAACAAATGCTGCTATGGGGAAAATAGCTGCTTGCCCAACAGCTGGTTCTTGTGGTATTGTTCCAGGGGCTTTAATTGCTGCTCAAAATCATTATAATTATGATGATGAGCAGATTTGTAATGCATTATTTACAGCGACAGGTATTGGCATGGTGATTGAAAATAATGCTATGATTGCAGGTGCTCAAGGTGGTTGTCAGGCTGAATGTGGTTCAGCAGCAGGCATGGCAGCTGGAGCGTTAGTTCATCTTGCAGGTGGTTCTCCAGAACAGATTGGCAATGCAGTAGCTTAGCGATTAAAAATTTATTAGGTTTAGCTTGCGACCCTGTGGCAGGGCTTGTGGAAGTTCCTTGTGTAAAACGCAATGGATTTGCAACGACAGTAGCGATTTTAGCAGCAGATATGTCCCTTGCTGGTATAAAATCAGTGATACCAGTAGATGAAGTAATTGATGCTATGTATCGCATTGGCAAATCTATGCCAAAAAGTATACGCGAAACAGCTACTGGCGGTTTAGCTACTACACCTACAGGTATAGCTTTAAAAGAAAAAATCTATAGCAAATAATGATTGATATAAGAAGAAGGGAAGAGCAGTTGCATTTATGTAAAAAAATTATCTATATGACTTTGGGAATATATATGATGATGATATCAATATGTTTAGCAGGTCAAAATGATAATTTATCTAAAGAAACATCAGAAAAAATAAATTTAGTATGGCAACCAGTTATTGATGAAGAAAATGATTTATCAAAAATTGATAAGATTCCAGGAGTAAATGTCATATCACCATCGTGGTTTGTAATTGATAGTGAACAAGGGCATATTCAAAATAAGATAGATATAAATTATTTAAAAAATGCAAGAGAAAAAGGTTATAAAATATGGCCATTAATTCATAATGATTTTAATGCCGAAATGACACATAAATGGTTAAATGATAAAAAGGCAAAGGATTATATCATTCGTCAATTGATATTTTATGCACATCGTTATAATATTGAAGGCTATAATTTTGATTTAGAAAATATCTATGATGAAGATAGAGATAAATTGACTGAATTTATGAAAGAAGTAACTGAGGCACTACATCAAGATGAAGTTATAATCTCTATGGATATAACGGTGGCTTCAGATATGGAAAATTGGTCTAAATGTTATGATAGAAAAGCATTGGGTGAATATGTAGATTACCTTGTTTTGATGGCATATGATGAGCATGGTAGATTATCTAAAACAGCAGGGTCAGTAGCATCATTAAATTGGGTGGAAAATGGAGTAAAAGATTTAACAGAGCAAGTCCCTTCAGAAAAAATCATCTTAGGAATTCCTTTATATATGCGCTTATGGGAAGAAGATTATGAAGGTAATGTATTGGCTAAAACCTTAAATATGGAAGATGCCAATAAATTAATGAAAGAAAAAGATAAATATCCTATTTGGCTAAAAAATGAAGGTCAGATATATTTTGCTTATCATGAAGATGGAAAAATATATCGTGTATGGAAAGAAGATGTAAATTCTTTGCGCTTAAAAGTAGATTTAGTTAAAAAATATAAACTTGCAAGGAGTAGCTCATGGAGAAAAGGTTTTGAGACTAAGGATATTTGGCCGATGATAAATAAGCGTTTGCAGAAATAAAAAAAACTATTTGTTTATGATGAATTTCATAAGCAAATAGCTACATAGAAAAATAGAAGTAGAGGGAGTTAAAAATGCCAAATAGAGTATTAGGCGGAATTTTTTTAACCATAGCAGCTAGTATTTGGGGCGGTATGTTTGTAGCTGTAAAATTAGTAGTGGATATAATACCGCCAATACCGTTAGTATGGTTCCGTTATTTAGTAGCCTTTGTGGTATTATCAATGGTTGTAATCTATGAAGGCATTAATCTAAAAATAGATAAAAAAGATATATTATTATTAATCAGTATAGGGATAATAGGACATACTATTTCTATTGTTACTCAAGAATATGGAACAATGTATTCTTCAGCACAGATGGGTTCAGTTGTTACTTCAGCAACACCAGCATTTATGTTGATTTTTGCTGTATGGCTTTTAAAAGAAAAAATCACTTTGCGTAAAATATTATCTGTTATTTTAGCCACTGTCGGTGTAATCATGATTGCTGGCGTTGATAATATGGATTTTGATAAACAATTAGGTGTACTTTTTTCTACCATAGCAGCATTGACATGGGCATTGATGTCTGTAATGTTAAAATTGATACCTAGTAAATATCCGCCATTATTAATAAATTTTTATGCTGTAATAACAGGCATTGTATGTTTAGCACCACTTAATATACCGACATTAGATTTATTGCCATGGGATGAAATCTTAAATCCTGTAGCGATTGGTTCGGTAGTATATTTAGGGGCAGTATCTACAGCAGGAGCATTTTTGCTTTGGAATAAAGGTCTTTTATTGATGGAAGCAGGTGCTAGTGGATTATTTTTCTTTTTTCAACCTATAGTAGGGACTTTTTTAGGTTGGCTAATTTTAGATGAACAAATCACTTTGAATTTCTGGATAGGAAGTATATTGATTTTTATAGGTGTATTTTTAGTTAACAGTTAGAAATGAATAATAAAAAAGAAGTTATATCTATGTTTAGGTATAACTTCTTTTTTGTAGGTCTATTTATTTTTTTCATGAGAAACAGAAAGAAAACTACTGAGCATAATACTTATACAGCTTATACTTGTAAATACAATAAGGATAGCGATTGCTTTAGTATAATAGCAAGTAGGATAAATATCACCATAACCTATTGTGTCAAACGTAATGACTACATAATAAAATAAATCAAAGATATTTGGATTATTTATAGAGTAAGCATCAACATAATAAATACTGCCAATATAGCAAAATAATGTTAAGGTACTGAGAAAATAAAAAATGATAAGTAGGGCTACTTTCCATAAATTGCTATGATTGAAGATATTTGTATAAGCTAAGATATTTTGCAAAATAAATTTTAATGTATTAGCTAAAAGTAAATAGCAGAGAATTAGATTGAGAAAAGATAAATAAAAAGCAATATTGTGAATTAAAAGATTAGAACTCAATGGATAAGCAAAATAGATTAGACATAGATTTATGTAGATTAAGGCAAAAATGAAATTTAGACTAAAAGAACCAACGTTGATGATTTTTATTAATATAATAGAAAGTAAAGAAATCAAATAATAAAAGATGTAAATGATAAACAAAGATAGAGGTATTACCAAATGCGAGCGTAAAGCCCCTAAATTTAT
>ENA-OPZM01000668-OPZM01000668.1-human-gut-metagenome-genome-assembly--contig:-NODE-668-length-14154-cov-1.826977_pt1 | contig 14154 bp, 22 predicted proteins | sample MGYA00242478_ERZ504493 | MGnify/ENA primary metagenome ERZ504493 (study PRJEB26092, sample SAMD00036227) | human gut metagenome | host: Homo sapiens | study: EMG produced TPA metagenomics assembly of...
CTACCCGCATCCCCGCTGAGCGGCTGCGGCGGCGGGCAGTCCATCAAGCCGTTGGGCGGCATCGATTTCGGCGAACCCGTGCTCAACACGTATCCGGTCAATGAAAACGTGACCCTGCTGCGCGCGGACGGCGGCCAGGTACAGCTCGCGACCAACGATTATGGCAAGGGCCGCGGCGTGTACATCTCCGGCCTACCCTATTCGGCGGCCAACGCCCGACTGCTGGAACGCGTGCTGTTCTACGCTTCCCACAACGAAGACAAGTATGCGGCCTGGAGCTCGTCCAATCCGGAATGCGAAGTGGCGCACTTCCCCGAGCAAGGGCTGTATTGCGTAATCAACAACACCGATCAGCCGCAGAAGACCACGGTGACTTTGGCCGACGGCACCACCGAGGACTTCGACCTGCCTGACAGCGGTATCGCCTGGCGTGAAGCCTGATCCCGCGTTTTGGAGAACGGACCCATCATGACTGAAAGCAATGAAGTTTTATTCGGCATCGCCTCGCATTTTGCGCTGGAAGGTGCCGTGACCGGTATCGAACCTTACGGAGACGGCCACATCAACACCACCTATCTGGTGACCACGGACGGCCCCCGCTACATCCTCCAGCAGATGAACACCAGCATCTTCCCCGATACGGTGAATCTGATGCGCAATGTCGAACTGGTCACCTCCACTCTCAAGGCTCAGGGCAAAGAGACGCTGGACATTGTGCCCACCACCTCAGGCGCCACCTGGGCCGAGATCGATGGCGGCGCATGGCGCGTCTACAAGTTCATCGAACACACCGTGTCCTACAACCTCGTGCCGAACCCGGACGTGTTCCGCGAAGCCGGCAGCGCATTCGGCGACTTCCAGAACTTCCTGTCCGAATTCGACGCCAGCCAGCTGACCGAACCATCGCCCACTTCCACGACACCCCGCATCGTTTCGAGGACTTCAAGGCGCCCTCGCCGCGGACAAGCTCGGCCGCGCCGCCGCATGCCAGCCGGAAATCGACTTCTATCTGAGTCACGCCGACCAGTATGCCGTCGTGATGGATGGGCTCAGGGACGGTTCGATTCCGCTGCGCGTGACCCACAATGACACCAAGCTCAACAACATCCTCATGGACGCCACCACCGGCAAGGCGCGTGCGATCATCGATCTCGACACCATCATGCCCGGCTCCATGCTGTTCGACTTCGGCGATTCCATACGCTTTGGTGCGTCCACTGCTCTGGAAGACGAAAAGGACCTCAGCAAGGTGCATTTCAGCACCGAGCTGTTCCGCGCCTACACGGAAGGCTTCGTGGGCGAACTACGCGGCAGCATCACCGCGCGCGAGGCCGAACTGCTGCCGTTCAGCGGCAACCTGCTCACCATGGAATGCGGCATGCGCTTTCTCGCCGACTACTTGGAAGGCGATATCTACTTTGCCACCAAGTACCCCGAGCATAATCTGGTGCGCACCCGCACCCAGATCAAACTCGTGCAGGAGATGGAGCAGAAGGCCAGCGAAACCCGCGCCATCGTAGCCGACATCATGGAGGCTGCCAGGTGAGCCGTCAGCCGAACCATACCCGAACCAGCATGATGGGGGCCGAGCAATGAGCGATCAGCTGACCGAGGTATACGCCAGCATCGACGCCTAGTCGATTACGCCTTGGATCATCTCGACCTCGATCCACGCAACGCAGACTGGACCCGCAACCAAATCTTCGCCCTCTTCCACCTGGATTCCTACCCCGGACCCAAAACCACAACGTCGGCGGCGTCAGTGTCAGACGCAGTCCAAGACATTGTCGGCAGCCGAAGCCAGGCCCCCTCTGACGAAAAGACCCCCGACCCCCTACTCGCCGCCTTCCGCGCCGCCGCCACAACCGCCGGCCTCTTCGATCCGGAGGAAGGCCCGGCTACGCCGACACCATCATGGGCATCCTCTCCGCCAACCCCGCCGATCTCGACGACCGGTTCCTCTCATCGAGCACAGGGACGCGGCATGGCCGCCATGCAATGGTTCTACGACTACTGTGTGGCCAACAATTATGTCAAGCGTGCCCAGCTCGACCGGAACCCGCGCTTCGACTCGCACGGGCTGACGGTGACCATCAACCTCGCCAAACCCGAATTCAAGAACATGAAGAAGGCGGCGGCCGGCAACGCCGTGTCCGGCGGCTACCCGAAGTGCACGATCTGCCATGAGAACGAGGGCTTCGCCGGACGTGACAAGCGCACGCTGCGCACCCTGCCGGTCACGCTCGGCGGTGAGTCATGGTTCTGGCAGTTCTCGCCCTACGGCTACTTCGACCAGCACGGCATCTGCGTGAACACCGACCACACGCCGATGCATGTGGACCGCGACACCTTCGGCCATCTGCTCGACTTCGTGGACCGTTTCCCCGGATACTTCCTCGGATGCAACGCCGCGCTGCCTCGCATCGGCGGCTCGGTGCTCGCCCATGACCATTACCAGGGCGGCGGCGAACTGCTGCCGATGCACAAGGCCGCCACTTGGGCCGCCTTCACACTTGCCGACTATCCGGACGCCGTGGTTGAAATCCTTGACTGGCCCGGCACCGCCGTGCGCGTGGTGTCGAAGAGTCGCCAGAGCATCATCGACGTATCCGACATCATCCGCGAGGCATGGGTCGTTATGACGACGCGGCGAACGGCATCGCCAGCCATGACGCGGATGGCAACCGCCAATCCGCCCTCTCGCCCAGCGCGATCATCACCGAACGCGGCTATGAGATGAGTCTCATCTTCCGCAACAATGCGATCAGCGACGAGTACCCGGAAGGTATTTTCCATGCACACCCCGAATACTGGCCGGTCAAGCAGGAGCCGATCGGACTGATCGAGGCCCAAGGCTTGTTCATTCTGCCCGGACGGCTCGTCGACCAGCTCGGCATTGTCGAAGAGGCGCTCGCCGAAGGCCGCGATTTGCCCGATGAAGTCAGCGAATTCAGTCTCGAATGGGGCGAACTCGCTGAAACGTTGGCCGGAAACCACGACCGCGAGGCCATCCGCCAAGCCGTACACGACGAGCTCGGCAGCGTCTGCTACCGCATCCTCGGCAACACGGCCGTCTTCAAGCAGAAAGCCACCACGCAAACATTCCTCGAAAGCCTTGGTTTTGCCGCTAGGTGAAACAGGTCAAGTGAAGTAAGCTCAATACTGAAGGAAAAACCGAAGGCAAGTCCTTCCAAAGGAGGGAATATGACTACTGTTCTGGTTACGGGCGGTGCTGGATTCATCGCCACCCACACCGACATCGAACTGCTCAACAAGGGCTACGACGTTATTTCCGTAGATAACTACGGCAACTCGTCGCCCGTGGCGCTTGAGCGCGTCGAGCAAATCACCGGCAAGCCGGTCAAGCGTTATGACGGCGACGTGCGCGATGAGGCGCTCATGGAACGCGTCTTCGCTGAAAACAACATCGACTGGGTCATCCACTTCGCCGGTCTCAAGGCCGTGGCGGAGTCCCGTGGCCAAGCCGATCGAATACTACGACAAACAACCTGTACTCCACGCTTGTGCTGCTCAAGGTGATGAAGAAGCACAACGTCAAGAAGATCATCTTCTCATCCTCCGCCACCGTGTACGGCACGCCGAAGGAACTGCCGATCACCGAGGAGACGCCGACCGGCGGCACCACCAACCCGTACGGCACCTCCAAGCTGTTCCAGGAGCAGATTCTGCGCGACGTGCATGTGGCCGATCCGTCCTGGACCATCGTGCTGCTGCGCTACTTCAACCCGGTCGGCGCGCACGAGTCCGGCCTGCTGGGCGAAGACCCGAAGGGTATTCCGGCGAACCTCACCCCGTACGTGGCCAAGGTCGCGGTCGGCGAGCTCAAGGAAGTCCAGGTCTACGGCGACGACTACGACACGCCCGACGGCACTGGTGTGCGTGACTACATCCACGTGGTCGACCTGGCCAAGGGCCACGTGGCCGTCATTGACCACATCGACAAGGAAGGCGTGTTCGTCTACAACCTGGTACTGGCCACGGCTACTCCGTGCTTGAGGTTATCAAGGCTTACGAGAAGGCCGCCGGCATCCGATTCCGTACGCGATCAAGCCGCGTCGCCCCGGTGACATCGCCGCCTGCTAACGCCGACGCTTCCAAGGCGGAGAAGGAGCTTGGCTGGAAGGCCGAGCTGACCATCGACGACATGGCCGCCTCCTCCCTCAACTGGCAGACCAAGAACCCCAACGGTTTCCGCGACGCGGAGTGATATGAGCAGATGAGCTCCCTCTGATGAGGGAGCTCATTGTCGTTTCATCACACAATGCGCCTATCGGCGGCCCAGCGGGTGAGCTCGGTGCGATTCGAAAGCTGAAGCTTTCGCAACACCGAGCTCACGTGCGTTTCGACCGTCTTGATCGAAATGAACAGTTCGGCCGCCACCTCTTTATACGTGTAACCACGCGCGATCAGCCGCATGACTCCTGCTCGCGGGCGGACAGCCGGTCCAGCTCCTCATCATGAGCCCGTGCCGCACCATCAGCGCCGCCATCAGACCCCGCCGCCGGCACACCCTGGAAGGTCGAAAGTACAAAACCGGCCAGTTTTGGCGAGAACACGGCATAGCTCATGCACCTGCTTGATGGATGAAATCAAATCAGCGCCGGTAATCGTCTTGGTACATAGCCCTGGGCGCCGGCGCGAATCACCGACCCCACATCCTGCGGCGCATCCGAAACCGACAATGCCAGAAACACGGTAGTGGGGGAGTAGGGCCGCGATTTGGCGAGGATCTCGCACCGCCGCCACCCTCGCCGCCGGGCACATGCACATCCAGCAACACCACCTGCGGCTTGGTCTGTGCGATCATCGCCACCGAACCGGGCACGTCCGCCGCTTGGCCGACGATATCGAAGGAATCGCGCAACGTGGCGATTACGCCCGCACGGAACATCTCATGGTCATCGACCATGGCCACACGAATCTTGGCTGTCTCGTTCTCGCTCATCGATGTTCTCCCTGCGCCGCTTTCAGCGCGATCGGCATATGCATTCTGACCTCGGTGCCCCAGCCGGCCCTGGACACTATCTCCACTGTACCGCCGCGCCGTTTGATGCGGCCGATAATCGATTCGCGGATGCCCAGCCGGTCGGGCGGAATGGCGTCCATATCGAAGCCTTCGCCATGGTCGCGCACGAACACTTCAACCATCGTGTCGCTGGCCTCGCAATACAAAGACACCGGCTCGCCGCCATGCGTGACCGCATTGACCAACGCCTGACGGGTGGCGTCCAGCAGCGCATCGGTCTGGGCGCTCGGCCGCGCGTCGCCCACGGTGACCACCTCAATCGGCTTGCCGTGCTCGTCCTCCACCTCGGCGGCGATCTGCTTCAATCCGGCTCCCACCGAACGATCCGATGTGGAACGTTCCTGATACAGCCATTCGCGCAGCTCGCGCTCTTGCTACGCGCCAGGGCGAATACGGTGGTCGGTTCCTCGGAGTTCAGCTGAATCAGCGCCAACGTTTGCAGCACGCCATCATGCAGATGGGCGGTCATGTCCGCGCGCTCCTCTTCGCGCTCCTTCAATGCCTGCTCGTGGGTGAGTCGTTGCAGCATCGCGTTCGCCCACGGCATCACCGCCACCACGATACCGACGATCATCACGAATCCGCTGGCAACAATGCGTCGAGGAGAGGTGCCCCACCCAGGAAGCTGACATTATGCACATACAATGCCCATCCCATGAAAATCAAGTGCGATGCCCGCCCAACATAGACAACAGCTGCGTGCCTCGCGGACTAAGATTCATCCATGCCAGTGCGATGCCGCCCAACCCTACCAGCAGCGGAAACACAATCTGGACATCCGCACCGGTGCTGGTGAGCAACAGTCCAGTGGCCATCAACGCGAAACCGGCCAATGCCACGACGGCCGGTTTCGGAGCACGTTGGATGGCCTCGGACAATGATTCCGGTGCGGCAGCCGATTCGTCGTCATGAGCGGCAAGTGGCTGATTGCCTCGCGCAAGCGGCGCCTGATCAACGGGCACTGTGCGAGCCGCAGCCGCCACCGGGTCTCCGGCAAGCATGAACGACCACAGGAATACATAAGCGATGATGCCTGCGCCGTAGAGGACGGTCAGTGCGATGAAGCAATCCGAACCCATGCCACGCCGATGCCCAAGTGCAGGGCGATGCCCTTGCACACGCCGGTGAGCCAACGGCCCTGCCGGGGGCGCATCAACGGCATGCGCGCGGGCAGCAATGGTTCGGGAGATGACGTCATACTCCTATTGTGCCGCGCTCAGGGCGTTGCGGCCGGGGTTTTACCCGGTGTTCAGGGAACAATCAGGGTGTTCCCCGAGCGTTGTGGCAGTGGTCGGGCGGTGTAATGGAATCATGAGCAATCCAAACGCGAATCCATATCAGCCACAGCCGCAGCCTGGTCCGCAAAAAAACAAGACATCGCGACGCTTCTTCACTTGGGTGCGATCCAGTGGACTGGTTCGCGGCGACGACCGGTGGATCGGCGGCGTATGCAGCGGCATCGCTTTACGGCTTGGCTGGAGCCCCACATTAGTACGTGCGTTGGTGATTGTATGTACATTGTTCTTCGGTTTTGGCGCAGCTCTGTACGCACTCGGCTGGTTTCTGATGCCGGATGTACGCGATGGGCACATCTTGGCCGAGGACCTCATTGCCGGCCAATGGGACTGGAATTGTCTGGGATGCTTCCTGTTCCTCGCGTGGCAATCGTGATTCCAGGTGCGGGGTGGGGTTGTATTGCGCTCGCCGCCTTAGCGCTATGGCTGTTGGCCAAAAGCGGCATTCGCCAGCAGGAAGGGTACGGATTCGGGGCATCTGCGCCGCGACCGGTTTCACAGCCTGTGTCATATCCAGCCGCGCAACCAGTACCTCAATCTCCTTTGTATTCAGCTCCGCAACCTTTTCCACAACCTGTTTCACAGCCTGTTTCACAAACCGCGCCTAGTGTTTCACAGCCTGTTTCACAGCCTGTTTCACAGCCTGTCTATCAGTCGATGCCCAGCGTGATGCCGGGTACTGTGCCCGGCGCGATGCCCGGCACAGTACCAACGGGCCGTTTGCCCCCGACCGTATGAATGCGACGGCCTATGCCCCCACCGAGTCCAAGCGCCGCAAGCCGGCGGGCCCAATCGTGGTCTTGAGCATACTGGGCCTTACCTTCCTCTCCTTTGCCGGTCTGATGGGACTGATTTGGGTAAACGACATGGCATTATCGGCATTATGCGTCTGGGCACCATCTGGATTGCCGCAGTATGCATAGTGATGGGGCTGGTGGTCATCATTCTCGGATTCAGAGGACGGCGTACCGGTGGTCTGATTCCTCTCGGACTGGTTGCCGGTGGATGCGCGCTCTGCATGACCATCGTTTCAGGCACGTATGGCGTGTACTACCGTGATCTTGGTGCCAGCGGCATCAATACTGTTGTTTCACTGAGCCAATCTGTCAGTGCGAGAAACAGCGACGGCATGAACGATGTGCAAAAGGATGGCATCTTCGTTGCCGATGCCAGCGATGCCACGTTTGAAACATTGCAGCAAGGTGTGGCGTTCAGCGGTGAAAACTACAACACCGATCAGGCAATCATTGATTGGTCCGATTGGGACAAGACACATGGACCGCACACGGTGAAGATGCTGGATGGCAAAACTTCCATCAGTAATTGCCCGGTCGGTACCATCACCATAGCCGCAACACAGGCGCAAGTGCATATCGTTCTGCCGGATTCCTGCACTTACGCCTTCGGCACCGCCGACTCCTACTACTCCACTTCGAGTGACGTTGGCGGCAAATACGAGATGGTATACAACAACTGCATGGGTCCAAGCTTTGTTTTCTTCGAAGCTGAAAGTGCCACCAATGGGCCTGATCACGAATGGTTGTATAAGGAATCCGCCATGCCGGACAACGGCCCAGAATTAAAAATCAATATTCCCTATGTGGTGGAAGCACGTGTCAACGTGGTGTACGCCTCCGATTGGGAAGGCTCTACGTTCCAGCCGCTTGCCGATATATACGACGGCAACAGTACAAGCAAGAACACAACCGAACAATCGGAATGATCAAGCCGTTGCAACTAGGAGATGGAATCATGACTGATGAAACCAAGGAATTCGCCTCCATCGAGGATGCGACACCGACCACGGCCATACCTTCCGAAACCGACGCGACCACCGCGACCACAACCATGGTGACCGTCGATGACCGAACCGATACCACGGTGCTGCCATCCGCAGCGGATGATGACGAAACGGCTGTGCTGCCCGTCCCCGACAATCATGCGGATGCGTCGGTCTCGGATGTGGATACGCAGGCAACAGCTGCCTCTCCATCGCCCATCGAACCAACCACAGATCGGATTGCCCTGGAAACAGTTGCCGATGCCGTGGAGGGAGATGGTGGGCCGATTCCATCTGCCGATGATGTGCCGATGTACGCAGCATCTTCAGCACGACCTCCCCTATGGGCAGTCTCAGACCGCCGGCAAACCATGCCAGCCTGGGGGGAGCTCCAAGAACGTCCAGAGCGCCAAGAACGTCCAGAATGCTAAGGATGTCAAGAGTGCCAAGAACATCCAGAAACAGAGCACCAGCGCGCCTACTGTGGTATTCGGACTATTAGGCGTGATTATCGGCGTGATCGCGCTGGTTTTCGGGTACATATCTCCGGATCGGATGATTTCGTTGTTCTCGCCGAATCCGCAATTGCTGACGGCTATTATTTGCGCCGTAGTGGGACTGATTCTGGTAATAGTGGCCGTTGTATGGGCCATAGTCGGTGCCGTCAAGAAGAGAAAATAGCGTTACAAACCATTGCATTACGGTCCCAGTAGAAGCACATTATGACGGGAGCCGACCGATAAGAGCCGACCGTTCTATGCTGATGGGGGGAGGCATAGTAACTATGAAGCGGATTTCGGTGCGGCGGGTAGCGAGCGTCATCGCCGCCGCGATGGCGATGACGCTGGTATTCGCCACACTTGGCTGGGCGATGATGCCGCAATGGAACACACGGCCCTACACCAAGCACATCGTTATCGCTTCTGCCGACACCACCATCACCCCTGCCCATGCGAACATTCCCCACGAGGGGCGATATCGTACGCGTGAAACCCGACTATCCATCAAGACCGGCGACGGCGTCACGCTACCCGCCGTACTACGTGAACCGGTCGGCGCTCCCGGGCCACGCCCGGCTTGTCTGTTCATTCACGGGTCCGGTACCAGTGGTGCCGAGGATTTCGGCGATATCGCCAACGCCATGGCCTCTGCCGGTATCGTGACCTTGGTGCCGGCCAAGCGCAACGACAACTACACCGTGCTGCATCGCGACTACCCGCGTTTTGCTCGCGAATACGGGCGTTCGCTCGACGTGTTGCGTGGCAGAATCGGCGTGGACCCCGCCAAAACCGGCATCTACGCCGAATCCGAAGGCACCTGGATCGCCACGATTCTAACCTCGAAACGGCAAGACATTGCCTTTGCCGTACTTACATCCGCACCGGTGTTCAATGGACGTGAGCAAATGGCCATGGCTGTCAGCGCCTATACGCATGAGGCCGGCGCGCCCAAGCCCGTGGTCAAAGACATGGCCAAATTGATGTCGCTGGACTACGCGCCATTTGATCTAGCCTATGCCGACTTTGATGCCGACCGGTATCTGAAATCCCTCACCATGCCGGTGCTGGTGAACTACGGCACCTACGATACGGCCATGCCCATCGAACAGGGGGCGCAGCGGATCATCGCCACGGCCAACAAGTCCGGCAACGAGAACGTCACCGTACGCTATTTCGCCGGCAACCATCAGATGCGGCTGGTGAGGCTTATTCACCCGAACCTGCCATTGGCCGAAGGCTATACGCAAGCGCTGGAAAATTGGGTGAACGGTGTGACTGCCGGAACCAAAGCCGATGGATGGGCAACGCCCCAAGTCGCCGGTGCGACACCTCACCAGCGCTTCGCCGCGCCGCAACGTACCAGATCCGGTATCGTCGGCTCGCTCGGCGTGCTGGCCGGTCTGATGGTGGCAGGGCCCGTGCTGATCGTGATGGCGGCGATATTAGGTATTGGCTTGACTGTGTTTTCTTGGCTACAGACGTTGCTGGCCGGGCGACGTAGTGTGGCGACTGTGCGGGCCATGCATGCGACGCCGAGTGGGCTGGGAGCCGCCCAACAGCGTACGTTGCACGGCATTGCCGGCTTATCTGCCGGTATCGGCACAGCGGTGATGGTGATTACTGGGCTGTTGTACGGTATATGAGCGCCGTAGGCGTATCGGCTGTATTGGTTATGCCTCAACCGCGGCTGTTTGCCGTCGGATGGGTGGTGCTGCGAATAGCGACCATGCTGTTGGTGGTGCTGTTTGCTTGGGAAATGGAACGTGTCTGGTATTGCCGCGCCGATATCGTCGGTGTGCGGCGCGTCATATGCGTGATGGTAGCGCTCGGCACTCTCGCCACACTGATGACACTGGCATTTTGGGGCCTATTCTCGCTGTAATTCTGCCGATGTGCGCTGGTAAATGGGGCCTGGCGGGCAGGCTGCGTTGGTGGTCTGGGTGTGGGGCGATCGGCAGATTGCGTTGGCCTGGGTATGGCCGGCCGACGTACATCAGTCGGGGTGTCCGATACACAGTGAATGGCTGAGTATTACGCTTGGGAGGCTTCGGCCTCCTCTAAGGTGTCGAAACCGCCGAGCTGGACTGTGTGCAACAAGGTTTCCTCAGTGATATTGCGTTGCGGGCTGGCTGCGGCGCGCTCGCCAATCATCGCTTCGTACGTTCGAAGGTCTGGTCGGAATACGTACCAAGCTCGCCGCGCAGATAGGTTTCGAATGAGGTGGCAGATGGTGTGTCTTCGGGTGGTGGTGAGTGCGCGCATCGCCTCGCCGAGCTTGGGGTAGCGCTCGCGGAAATCCTTGGCCCAGGCGACCTGCTGGGCGATGACCTGTTCCTGACGGGCCGCGCGCTCTTCAGAGAGACGCGGAATATACGGCTCTATGTTCTTCGTGAAATTTTCCGGTGCGGTGGAGGCCATCATGCGGCCGTATTTTTCGGTTACGAGGTTGCGGCCCACGTGGTCGGCCGCGTCAAGATCAGCGGCATAGCTGGTGAGTAATGGCCGCTCCCATGTGAGGAACTGGGCCAACCGCATCTGGTGGAACACCGGCCAGTTGCCTTGGCATGCCGCGCGTCCACCCTCATTGTTGGTGCGCTGGAACTGATCCCATTCATGACGCACAATAGCCTCGCGCAGTTCATCATCAGTCAGTTCGTTGGTCATCGACGTTCCTTTCACTGATACCTCCCTCTGATGAGGGAGGTGGCACGGCGAAGCCGTGGCAGAGGGAGCTTGAATCTACAAACTTTTAAGCACCGGATCATCAGAGGCGATGTGGTCCTCGACATACGGGCGCTGCCATTCGAGGAAGGTCTCGCCGGACGTGGTCAGGTGTTCGCGTTTGAGTTCCTTGACGATATCCACCGCAATCTGCTCCACAATATCGTTGATTTTCTCGATTGCTGGAGCCGCGCCCTTGCCGCCTTCGCCAAATCCGGCCCCTCCATAGCAGGCTGCCGAACTCAATCGCATCACGGTTTCCAACTGTTCGCCCACGTTCGGCAACAGCGCGAACATCGAGCCAGACAGCTTGCGCAATGCTGCGAACTGCCACTTGTAATACGGCATATAGCCCACCACCATCGGCACGTTAACCAGGAACACCAACGAGGCGGTGGCCTGCACGAACTCGTGGATGGACAGCCATGCGGCCGCGCCGTCGCCGCGTTTCAACGAACGCGGCAGATTATATTGACCGGCCTGGGCGATCATGCCGAGTCGCTTGGAGATCAGCGCGAGCCGCACATCGTCGGGCATGTTCTTGAACCCTTGGCGCGTCTTGGAAAACAGACCGGTGGGATCGGCGAACACCTCGCCATTGGTGGCGGCGGCCAAGGTCGATTCCTGAAGCATTAGCCACTCATGCGGCGCGGTCTGCGCCGGCGCAGTGCGATACCCGGTGATCGACTCAAAGAAGTCACCGATGCGGAACACGCCGTCACGGCGATTCGCGCCTGTGCGCGCGGCGTGACGGGGGAGAGCGGTGCATCAATCGGAGTCGTCATCGCTTCCGCCACATCAGAGGACGCCGCGCCTGACTCGGCAGTGGCGGCATCGTCCGTAGCGGTACCGGGGGTGGGTGCGTTTGCCGCATCGGGTATGACGGTGGAGCCTGCACCTGCGGAGGGGAATGCCCCGGAAGCATCGGACCTGGCATGCGCCTCGAACGTCACGCGCCTTGCGCATCCACGCTGAACTTGCGCGGCAGTGCCTCGTAATCGGCCTCAAGTTGCTCGCCGATGGCCGCGTAATCCTCATCCGTAAGCCACAGGCAGAAGCGCGGGCCGAAATCGTGGTCCTGCGAATACGTATCATCGAATCCGTAGCATTCCGAGCCATGGCCCACCAGACCGGCGGCGATACGCCCGGCATACTGCGGATACTTCGCCGCAATCATCGGCTTGCCCATCTGCGTCCAGAACGCGCGGGCCAGCTTCAGTCCGGACACCGGGCATGCGGAAACGGCCTCGGCCGCGCCCGCAGAACCGGTCGACACCGAAACGGTGGATGGGGAAGATGCCGCGTTCGCACCGGTCTTGCCCTGTGCCGGGCTGTTCGGCAGCCGCGAGCCGGACTGGGGCAGCGCGCCTGCATCGCCGGCAACACCTGCATTGTCAACCGTCACCCCCGGCCTGCGCCGCCGCTTCCTCGGCCTGCCGCAGATTGTCGGCGGTGATACGCCAGTAATCGGTGTCCTTGCCGTAACATTCCTCGATCACGGCCAGCGCATGCCGGTATCCAGTAACCGCATCCGCATACCGTCTCTCGGCAAAGCACACCTGCGCGAAGCCCGCCAGTGCGGAGGCATAATGCGCGGAATGTTCCAGATGGCCGGTGCGATAGATTTCCAGCGCCTTGCTGCATGCCAATGCGCGTCCTCCAACTTGTGTTCGGTCAGCAGGGTCAACGCCAGATTCGTGTGCGAGCTGGACACGTCGATATCCGCGTCCGGGTTCACGCTCGAGGCTTCGATAATGCGCAGCGCTTCACGCAACTCCAGTTCCGCCTTGTCGGGCCGATTCGTCTCGCTGTAGAGCATCGACAGATTGTTGTGCAGTGCTGCGAGCCTACGGTCGGTGGGCGCCAGCGAATGCCGGCAGACACTCTGCGCCTGATGATACAAATCCTCGGCCTGATCGTATTGTTTGGCCGCGCGCATCGAGGTGGCGCAATTGATTAGCGTGGTGGCCCACGCCTCGGATGTGCCGGTGGTCAAGCCCATACGAGCGGCCAGTTCCAGCGCTCGCTGCACAATCCACTGATTCTCCTTGTGCCGACCTTGCGAGCGATAGAAGCCCATCGTTTCGTTGAGCACGGTGAGCAGTCCGGCCTCGTCGCCGGCGTTTTCCGCGTCCACCATCGCCTGTTCCAAGTACGGACCGGCTTCGGTGGCTGCCGGCGTGGCAATCGAAAATCGCGTCCAGTCCGTTCAGGAATTGTTGGGTATCAAAGGTTGCGGGCGATTGATCGGCATCGTCCGTGGCCTGGTTCGCAGTAGAATCGGCACCTTGCGCTGCGGCCGCCGCATCGGTGTCGTCGGCATCGTCTGGACCATGCGCGAATTGTGCGGCGAATTGTTTGAGCAGTGCTTCCTCGTCCATACCGCCAGACCTCCCTGAATCGTGTCTGATTTCAGTCTATTAATACTGTGAACAAACACGTCAGGGAGTTTGCTGTGAGCTTGGTCTCAGTCCACCTTGGTTTCGCGCAAGCGTGAATGGCGTCGGTATCGGTTTCGCAGCGCCACGAGTAGAAGGCCAGCAGCCCTACGGCAAGCAGAGCCAGCGGCATGCCGCCCAGGCCGGTATAGCGATAGTTCATCGAGAAGGTGGTGAGCATCGCGCCGCCGACAATCGAGCCGATGGCATTGCCGAAGTTAAACGCCACCTGTACAGCCGCGCCGGCGATCAGCTCGCCGCCGCCCTGGCCGGCTTCGGTCATCAGCAATTGCTGTGGAGCGGAAGTAAAGAACAATCCGATGGCGATCCAGAACGTCCAGTACAGCGGTCCATCGGCTGATTACCCGGAGTA
>ENA-OPZM01000669-OPZM01000669.1-human-gut-metagenome-genome-assembly--contig:-NODE-669-length-14145-cov-3.308960_pt1 | contig 14145 bp, 23 predicted proteins | sample MGYA00242478_ERZ504493 | MGnify/ENA primary metagenome ERZ504493 (study PRJEB26092, sample SAMD00036227) | human gut metagenome | host: Homo sapiens | study: EMG produced TPA metagenomics assembly of...
GGTCGACTCCGGCGCCTTTGGCTTTGCCATCTTCCTGGAGAACTTGTCGCCGCTGCGCTTGGCCGCAGCACCGTTGTCGAGGATTTCTCCGCCACGTTTGATTCCGCTGGCTCTGCCCGCGACGCGGCCCTCGGTCGCGTTGAGATTGAGGCCAACGACGATTGGGAGGCTCGGAGTTCCGCTACTGCAACGAGTTCCTCTTTAAGGCCGACGCCCCGTTTGACGAGGACGAGTGCCTTAAGTTCCTGGGCTCCATGGGCGACTGCGAGCTGCTCGTGGGTGCTACCCCGATTACAAGATCCATGTGCACTCCAACACGCCTAACCTGGTGCTCGAGCACATGCTGCAGCTCGGTCAGATCTACGAGGTCTTTATCCACAACATGGAGATGGAGGCCCACGACCGTACCGCCAAGATTCATGAGGACCAGGAAAAGGCCGCCGAGCCCGCCAAGGCGCTGGGCTTTGTCGCCGTTGCCGCTGGGTCCGGCGAGGCAGACATCCTCAAGTCCCTCGCGTCGACGTGATCGTGTCGGGTGGTCAGACCATGAACCCCTCGACTGCAGACCTGCTGGGCGCTGTTGACCAGGTCAACGCGACCTCGGTCATCATCCTGCCCAACAACGGCAACATCCGCATGGCCGCTGAGGCCGCTGCCTCAGCCTGCACCGACAAGAAGGTCGCCGTCGTTCCCACCAAGACCGTTCCGCAGGCCTTCTCCGCGCTGTTCGCGGTCCTGCCCGATTCCGAGCTCGAGGATGCGTCGCCGCTATGGTCGACGCCATCAGCGAAGGTCCGCGATGGCGAGGTCACCCGCGCCGTGCGCGACTCCAGCGCCTCCGACGGCTCGCCGATTCACTCCGGTGACGTCATGGGTATCATTGCCGGTTCCATCGACGTGGTCGGCTCCGATGTGAAGCAGGTCACGCTCGACTGCATCAACCGCATGCAGGAGGAAGAGGAGGGCGACGCGCTGACGATTTTGGCCGGCGAGGAGCTGTCCGATGAGGCCTTCCAGGAGATCGTCGACGCCATCGAGGAGGCTCAGCCCGATTTGGAGATCGACGCCCATCGTGGCGAGCAGCCGCTCTATCCCGTGATCTTCTCGATCGAGTAGGCTCTGCCTATGTCCGAGCTGTGCTCCGTGCCGCGCGTCTCGGAGCGTTTTGCCCAGAGCAATGCGCTCGATGAGGATATCGCGCGACTCAAATATGTTTCGGGTAAACGTGAGGAGGCCCTTCGCCGTCTGGGAATTTGGACGGTGGGGGACCTCCTTCTCCATATTCCTCATCGCTACCTGGACTTCACTCGCTCGTGGTCCATCGAGATGGCGCCCATCGGTACCGTGTGTACCATCATCGCCACGGTCGATCGTATTGTCCAAAAGCGGCCCCGTCCGCGTATGCAGGTGACTGAGGTCTCGCTCGTGGACGAGACGGGCGTGCTGCAGGTTGCCTTTTTCCGTCAGCCTTGGATTGCCCAACAGCTTAAGCAGGGCGACCGCCTGGCCGTGATGGGCAAGGTCGAGTTTGCCTACGGTTTTAAGCAGATGGCCTCGCCCCACTTTGAAAAGCTCGAGGACGGGCGTGCCGCGGGTACCATTTTGCCGGTCCACTACGTGAGTGATGGCGTGAGTCAGGCATGGATGCGCCGTATCGTGAGCGGTGCGCTCGAAGTGGCTGCCAATCCGTTCGATCCCATTCCTGCGCCGCTGCGCGCAAAGCGGAAGCTCATGAGCAATGCCCGTGCGCTGCGCTCGATCCACTTTCCCTCGAGCATGGCCGAGCGCGACATCGCACGCCGGCGTCTTGCGTACGAGGAGTGTCTCTGCTTGCAGCTCGCACTGCGTCTGCGCAACGATGGCGGTATGGTCGACGTGGTGCCTTATGCGCATGCCGCGGGCGAGCATTTGGCTGCGCTCAAACAGGCCCTGCCGTTTTCGCTGAGCGATGAGCAGGAGGCCGCGTTCCAAGACATCCTGCGCGACATGTGCGATGGCGGGCGCGTGATGAACCGCCTACTGCTGGGCGACGTCGGTACCGGCAAGACGGCCGTTGCCGCTTGCGCGCTGGCCGTCGCGGCGATTCGGGTACTCAGTCCTGCGTTATGGCGCCTACGGGCGTGCTGGCGCGCCAATATGCCGATAAGACCGGCCCCTTGCTCTCGCAGGCTGGCATGTCCTGGGCGCTCCTGACGGGTGCCACGCCGGCGGCCGAGCGCGAGCAGATCCATGCGCAGCTGGAATCGGGCGAGCTCGACGTGCTCTTTGGTACCCATGCGGTCCTTTCGGATGACGTGGCGTTTAAGCATCTGTCGCTTGTCGTCATCGACGAGCAGCACCGCTTTGGTGTGGGCCAGCGCAATGCCCTGCGTGCCAAGGCCCGGGCGCCGACCTGCTCGTTATGACGGCCACGCCTATCCCGCGCACGTTGGCGCTCTCGGTCTATGGCGACCTGGATACGAGCATCATCCGCCATCGTCCGTTCCGGGTGCCGGCGTGACGACGCGCGTCCTTACCGAGTCGAGTCGCGACCTGGCCTATGGCGCCATTCGCGAGGCGCACGAAAAGGGGCAGCAAGCTACGTGATCTGTCCGCTCGTGGAGCCGAGCGATTCGGCTGATGAGCTCGAAGACGTGCCCGGCATCGCTCGCGACGACGAAGGCCACGTGACCGTTCCCGTGCCGTTGCATGACACGGCGACCGAGCTCGATCGCCTCCGTCTGGCATTACCGGGGCTTATCATCGAGCGTCTTCATGGTCGCATGCCTGCGGGGGAGAAGGACCGGGTCATCGATGTCTTTAAGCGTGGCGAGATCGATGTGCTCGTCTCGACTACGGTGGTCGAGGTGGGCGTCGACGTGCCCAACGCCACCGTAATGGTCATCGAGAATGGCGAGCGCTTTGGGTTGGCGGCCTTGCATCAGCTGCGCGGGCGCGTAGGCCGCGGCAGCGTGTCGGTACGTGCCTGGTCATGACGCACTCCAAGGGCAACGGCGGCGCGTCGGCGGCACAGGAACGCCTCCAGTCGCTCGAGAAGACTCGGACGGCTTTACGCTCGCCAGATGGACTTGCGTCTGCGCCACGAGGGTGAAATCCTGGGTTACCGCCAGCATGGCGGCGTGACCTTGCGCTTCGTTGACCTCGATGCCGACGGGGAATTGATCGAGTGGGCCCATTTGGACGCGGTCGAGCTCTTGCGGTATGCTTGCAACCTTGACTCCGTGGCGACGCGCCCCTTGCGCGATGCGGTCGCCATGCGGTATCGACACATCTTTAAGGAGGTCAGCGGAGGATGAGAATCATCGGCGGCGAATGGCGCGGTCGTAAGATCGAGGAGCCCCGTGGTCGCGATGTCACCCGCCCCACGACCGATCGCGTGCGCGAGGCGTGCGCATCTATGGTCATGTCGGCATTCGACTTCGATCTGGACGAGGTCCGCGTGCTGGACGCCTTTGGCGGCTCCGGCGCCTTAGGGTTAGAGATGCTCTCACGTGGCGCCCGCTCGCTCACGACGTCGAGATCGAACGGAATGCCGCGCGGCTCATTACCAAGAATATCGATCGCTCTGCCGTGACCGTGCGCGTTGGCGCGTGGTAACGGGCGACATGCTGGCGAGCGCCTCGCGCGGTCGTGTGCCGGGCGGCCCCTTTGATCTGGTCCTGCTCGACCCGCCCTATGCTTTTGGTGCCGAGCCGGTCGAGATACTGCTGCAGAACCTGGCTCAGCAGGGTCTGCTTGCACCTGGCGCTTATGCCCTGTTTGAGCATGCCGCCGCCGATGCGGGCGCGCATCCGGCAGGCTTTGAGATCGTGCGCGAGAAGCGCTACGGCATTACCTCGGTCGACCTGCTTCGTTGGGTCGGCGATGACGATGGTGAGGAAGATTGCGCCGGCACCGATGCTCACAACAACGATGCCACGACGGTTCAGGAGAACGCCCATGAGTGACACCATCAACCGCGTGATCGTCCCGGGCACCTTCGATCCCATCACGTTTGGCCATATCGATGTGATCCGCCGCGCCCGCCGCATCTTTCCCAGCGTGATAGTCGCTGTCGCCGAGTCGCAGGGTAAAAACGGTGTGGGCACCACGTTTATGCTCGATGAGCGCGTGGCGCTGGCCCGCGAGGCGCTCGGTGATATCGACGGCGTCGAGGTCCTGCCCTTTACCGGCTCTTGGTCGACTTCGCTCGCGAGCAGGGGGCGGGGCCGTGGTCAAGGGCCTGCGCGCCATGACCGACTTTGAGTACGAGCTGCAGCAGGCAGATCTCAACTATCGCTTGGATAACGAGCTGGAGTCCATCTTTGTCATGAGTGCGCCGCAGTACGGCTATATCTCGAGCTCGGTCGTTCGCCAGATCGCCTCACTCGGCAGCGATGTATCGACGTTTGTCCCGCCCAACGTGGTCGAAGCGCTCAGACATCGCTTTTCGTGACGTTTTTTATTGCCTGGTGGCATGTGGTAAACTAGCACGATGATATGTTACCTATGAAAGGAGACCGGATGCCGGGCGAGAATTTTCCTGGCGATAGGATCGTCAGCTTGGTCGATGAGCTCGAAGCTGATCGAGGAAGCCAAGCCGCCTTTCGGCAAGACGCTCAGTTCAAGGTCATCGACGCGACGTGTTCTTCAACATCCTCGACGAGATCCGCATGAGCTATCCCGAGGAGTGGCAGAAGTCCCGCCGTATCCTTAAGGAGCGCGAGGAGCTTATGGCTTCCGCCGCCGCTCAGGCCGATTCCATCATCGCCGACGCTCAGCAGCAGGCCCTCACCATTGCCGGTGAGCAGGAGATCGTCCGCTTAGCCCAGCAGCAGGCCGACGACATCCGCGATCGTGCCCAGCAGTACGAGCGCGAGACGCGTTATGCTGCCGAGGACTACGCAGAGCAGGTCTTTACGCACCTGGAGGAGAACCTCAAGAGCCTGACCGGCACCGTTACCCGTTGCCGTCAGCAGCTCAACGAGGGTGCCGCCCAACAGAATGGTCAGTGGTAATGGCTGAGTTCCCGAGCGTAACCGTCGATCTTTCCGAGCAGCTCGAGTTTCCCGGAGATTCGTATCCGCTGACCGGCAAGGTCGATGTCGCCACCTACACGGTGGGCGAGAAGGAGTACCAGCTACAGGACGGCATCGACTACGACGTTGTCTTTACCAATGCCGGTACCGGTGTCTTGCTCACGGGCATGGTCCGCGCGCACGCCACCGGCGAGTGCGACCGTTGCCTGGAGCCCGCTTCGTTTGATATCGCCGGCGAGATCGAGGAGTTCTACCTCTTCGAGGAGCCCGAGGATCCCGAGGCCTTCGAGGACGGCTACGAGCTCCTGGGTGAGGACCGCATCGTCGATCTGGGTGAGCCCATCAACGACGCGGCCGTCATGGACACGCCGTTTGTGGTGCTCTGCAAGCCCGATTGCCGCGGTCTGTGTCCCACTTGCGGTTGCAATCTCAACGTCGAGCAATGCGATTGCGCCGCACAGGCAGAGGCAGAATGGGCCGCTGCCACGGAAAATCCATTTGCAGCATTGAAGAATCTCAAGCTCGATGAGTAAAACTGTGGTAGTATCGCTACTTGCGCGTAATCGCCACACTGGATAGTTCATAAGGAAGGTCACTATGCCCGTACCTAAACAAAAGCAGGGTCGTATCCGCACTCACACCCGTCGTTCCGCCAACATGAAGATCTCGGCTGCGGCTCAGTCCACGTGCCCCCGTTGCGGCGCTGTCAAGCTTCCGCACCACGTGTGCCCCAGCTGCGGTTTCTATAAGGACCGCGAGGTTATCGTTACCGAGTAACGCTATACTCTGGATGCGATGCCGTTCCAAATGGAACCACAATGCCGACTCAATGAGTCGGCCATTTTTGTATAAGGAGCATGTATATGAGTAACGTTCGTGTTTGTGTAGACGTTGTGGGCGGAGACGAGAAACCTCAGGTTGTTCTCGATGGTATCGAGGCTGCGCTTGCCGCCGATCCCGATATCGAGGTCTTGGCAGCTGGCCCCGCCGAAATCGTCAATCCCTTTGCTGCTTCCCATGCACGTGTTGAGGCCCTTGAGGCACCCGACGTTATCGCCATGGATGACGATCCCATTCGCGCCGTGATGACCAAGCGTGAATCGTCGATCGTGCTGTCGTGCCGCGCCATCAAGAAGGGAAATGCGGACGCGTTCTTCTCCGCCGGCTCGACCGGCGCCATGACAGCTGCCGCGACCGCCTACGTCACACCGTTTAGATATATGGCCGAAGGCAAGAAGCAGCCGGTGCGCCCTTGTCTGACCAATGCGCTGCCCAATCGCGCCGGCGGTCTGACGGTGCTGTGCGATATGGGCGCCAACCCCGATGTCGAGGTCGACGACATGGTGCGTTTTGCCCAGATGGGTAGCGCCTATGCGCGCGTCGTCCTGGGCATTGAGCATCCCCGCGTCGGTCTGCTTGCCAACGGCACCGAGGACGAGAAGGGCTCCAACTTCACCAAGTCGTGCTTCCCGGCCATGAAGCCGCTGTTCCCGGTTTTGTGGGCAACTGCGAGGGCACCGATCTTACGTCGGGCAATTTTGACGTCGTGGTCGCGACGGCATGTCGGGCAACATCGCACTCAAGGCCACCGAGGCGCTGCCAAGTTTTTGCTGCAGGAGCTCAAGGGTGTCTTTATGTCTTCGCTCGGCACCAAGATTGCCGCGCTGCTCATAAAAAAGCAGATGCGCGAGATCAAGGCAAAGCTCTCGGGTGATGCTAAGGGTGGCGCGATTCTTTTGGGCCTGCGTGGCGTAGTGCTGATCGGCATGGTGCCACCTCAGTCGAGGCCGTCAAAAACGGTACGCTCGCCGCGGCGGAGGCCGTGCGCGCCGGGCTTGTCGAGAACGTCGCCAACTCTATGGACGGCATCGTTTTGTAGGAGCGAGTTAGGGCGCTGTTATGTGCCTCGCGGCCTGCGTCGTGGGGTAGAATCAAAACCGTGTCTTGGCGCTGCGCTTGCGGCGCCAGCGCGTTGATGTTCACGCAATACGAGAGGAAGCGCTATGGACCGCTCCGAAATCTTCGATAAGATCGCCGAAGTTGCCGCCGATGTGCTGGGTGTCGACGTTGCTGAGATTAGCGACGAGACCACCTTCGACGATCTCGATGCCGATTCGCTCGAGCGTCTGCAGTTGGTGACGGCCATCGAGGACGAGTTCGACCTCGAGATCGATGACGAGACCCTGCTGTCGCTCAACTCTGTCGCCGACGCTGTCGACGCTATTGAAAACGCCAAGGAGGCCTAAGTCTTGGCTTTATCTCAACGACTCGCGCGCGCCCAGGAAATCCTGGGCCACGAGTTCAATAACAAGGTGCTGCTGCGCGCGGCGCTCACGCACCCCTCTGCCGTGGAAGGTCAGCCCGTCTCGGCGAGCTATGAGCGTCTTGAGTTTTTGGGCGATTCCATTTTGGGCGCCGTGGTCGCACGCTCCCTGTTTGAGTCCTATCCGGAGTTTGACGAGGGCAAGCTCACACGTCTGAAGGTCTCCCTTGTCTCGGGCGCCACGCTGTCCGAGGTGTCTCACGAGCTGGGTATCGATGACATCATCATCTTTGGTGCCTCCGAGACCGGTACCGGCGCGCGCGGCCTGCACTCGGCGCTCGAGAACGTCTACGAGTCGCTCGTGGGCGCGCTGTATCTGGATGCCGGCTGGGATGCCGCGGCGGAGTTTATCCATCGTACGCTCAAACCGCACCTGGCCTCCGAGCGTGCCGAGCACCCCGCGAACCCCAAATCGTTCTTGCAGGAGTGCGTGCAAGCCGACGGTCACGAACCCCCGGCGTATAAGCTCGTTGGCTCCGAGGGCCCGGCGCATGCGCCCACCTTTACCGCCGTGGTGTTGATCGATGGTATTCGCCAGGGTCGCGGCTCCGGCTCCTCAAAGAAGGAAGCCGAGGGAGCCGCTGCACTTGAGGCACTTGACCGCATGGGCTACACCACCAACGGCGTGATTCTCAACAAGAAGCCTGTTTAAGCGAGGAACCGTGTATCTCAAGTCCCTCACGCTCAAAGGGTTCAAGTCGTTTGCCGACCGCGCCCATATGACGTTTGAGCCGGGCCTGACCGTCATCGTCGGTCCCAACGGCTCGGGAAAATCGAACATCTCTGACTCGATTCTGTGGGTCCTGGGCGAGCAGAGCGCCAAGCAGCTGCGCGGCCAGGCCATGGAGGATGTCATCTTCTCGGGCTCGTCAGCGCGCAAGCCGGTGGGTGTCGCCGAGGTCACGCTGGTGCTCGATAACTCGGACCATATGCTGCCCGTCGACTTTGACGAGGTCGCCATCACCCGTCGTATGTATCGCTCGGGCGAAAGCGAGTACCTCATCAACTCGAGCCCGTGCCGCCTGATGGACATTCAGGACATTCTGCACGATTCTGGCCTGGGCAAGGATACGCATTCCATCATCAGCCAGGGCAAGCTCGATGCCATTTTGCAGAGCCGCCTGAGGAGCGCCGCGCCTGATCGAGGAGGCTGCTGGCATCTCCAAGCACAAGCGCCGCAAGGAGCGTGCGCTCAAAAAGATTAAATCGATGGACGAGCACCTGACCCGTGCCCGCGACATCAATAAGGAGATCGCCCGTCAGCTGCGGCCGCTAGAGCGTCAGGTTGATCGCGCGCGCAAGTACAAAGAGCTGTCCTCGCGCGCGAACGAGCTTACGCAGATGCTGGCCGTCGACGAACTTCGTTCGCTGCAGTCGCAGTGGAACGACCTGGAGAGTCGCTCCAAGGAGGGCGCTGCCGAGTTTGAGCTTGCGCAATACCGCCTGGGCGAAAAAGAGCGCGAGCTCGAGAAACTCCAGGTCATGCTCGAGGAAAAGGGCCTGTTTGTGGGCGATCTGGGCGAGCAGCGCCGCCATATGCAAGACGTGGTCGGCCGCATCAACTCCGATATGCGCCTACTCGAGGAAAAGGGCCACAACATGGTGTCGCGCCTGTCCGACATGCGCGGCCAGATCTCGAGCTCCGAACATCAGCGCCGTCGCGTGGTCGAGGAGCTCGAGGATGCGCGCGCCCAGCTTGAGGAAGTGACCGGTGCGCACATGCAGGCCCAGGACGACGTTGACGCCGCAGGTCCTGCCGCCGCCCAGCTCCACGAGCGTCGCGTTGCGCTCGACAATCAGATTTCGCAGCTTACGCGCGAGCAGCGCGATGTGCAGCGTGTGGCCGATAACGCCGCGCTCGAGCTTGCCAAGGTGAAGGACTCTTTGAGCAACGCCGAGGTCGAGGACAACATGTACGCCTCGCGCCTGGAGCAGATTGACGAGCAGCTCGAGGAGGTCACGGCCTCGCTCGAGAGCCGTCGCGACCGCGCTGAGGAGCTCGACGGCGCGCTTGATCAGGCCCGCCAGGCCCAGATCGATGCGCGTGAGGCCACCGAGGTCGCCCGTGCAGCGTTGAAGGACCTGCGTAATCGCGAGAGCGAGGCGCGCAATAAACTGTCCGAGGTTCGCTCTGAGCTCGCGAGCCAAAAGAAGCTCGACGCCCGCATGGCAGACAGCTCGCCGCTGGTGAGCCGTTTGATGGGCGCGCTGGGCGATTATGTCTCGGGTCGCCTGGGCGACGTGCTCGAGGCTCCTCGTGAGCTCGAGGGCCTGGTCGAGCAGCTGCTTGCCGGCGACATCGATGCCCTACTGTTTGATGACGCAGCCACGCTTGAGCGTGCCGGTCGTGCGGCTCTGGACCAAAAGAAGGCCTCGGGCGAGGCACTGCTGGTGGCGAGCAGTGCGAGCAGCTCTGCTGCTGCTAAGGGTGCTGCCGGTTCTCGTCTGGTCGATCGCCTGTCCGTGCGCGCCGGGTATGGCCCGGTTGTCGAGGCCCTGCTCGGCGGCTATTACGTGGTCGATGACTTGGCTGCCGCGCTGACGGCACCAGTCGTTGACGGCGTGACCTATGTGACTCCCGATGCGCCCGCGTGAGCTGTGGCGGCCTGGTGCGCGTGGGGCTCGATGCCGGCGAGGCCTCGGGTGCCTGGAGCGCAAGCGTCGTATTCGTGAGCTGGAGGCCTGGAGCCTGATCTGGCTGCCGTGTTTGAGCATGTGTCGGATCAGGTCGTCGAGGCCAATGCGGCCGTCGAAGAGGCGCGTGCCGCTGAGGGCGATGCCGCCGGCGAGATCGCCCGTCTTGAGGGCGAGCGCCGCTCGCTGCTCTCCGAGATTGGCCGCCTGGAGCAAAGCGCCAACAACGCCGAGGTCGAGCGCGTGCGCATCTCCAAGCGCCGCGAGCAGGCCGCCGAGGCCGTTCGCGCTGCGCGCCCGCGCGTTGACGAGCTCACCCGTTCGCGTGATGAGGCCCGTGCGCAGGCAAGCGACTTGGTCTCCAGATTGCCGAAGCAACGACGAGCTCGATCGCGTGCGCCGTGACGATTCCGAGGCCGCCGGCAAGCTCGCCGATGCCAAGGTCCGCCTGGCCCAGACGAGCGAGCGTCTGCGTTCGCTGAAGGGCCGTGTGCCCGACCTGGAGCATCGCCTGGAGGCATCGACCGCCGTATCCGCGGAACACGCCAACCTCGCGCTCACTCGAGCTGCTGCGCTTGCGCGTCGATCCCATGCACGAGCGCTATTCGGCCCTGCTGGAGCGCGCGTCGGATTGGGCCGCGCGCCTGCGTGACCAGGCTTCGCTCGAGGAGGCGGACTCGGCCTCGCTCAAGAAGACCATCGAGGACGCCAAGGCCGAGGTCTCCCGCGCCAAGGAGCGGGTCGATGCCGCCACGGCGACGCAAAATGAGTTCAAGGTCTCCCGCGGCAAGCTCGAGGTGCAGGTAGAGGCGGCCATCAAGCCATTACCGCCGATGGCACCACGTGCTCGAGGAAGTGCTCATGCTTCCTGCGCCCACCGACCGCGATGCCGCCGAGCGCGAGCTCAACCAGCTCGTGCGCCAGATCAACAACCTGGCCCTGTGAACCAGGTTGCCATGGAGGAGTACGAGCAGCTCAAGCGCCGCGCCGATTACATCGAGGAGCAGCTGGCCGATCTTGAGAGCGCACGCAAGGCGCTCACCAAGATCACGGCGGCCATCGACCGTAAGATGCGTAAGGCCTTCCTGGTGACCTTTGAGAAGGTCGATGCGAACTTCCGCGAGATCTTCGCCATGCTGTTCCCGGGTGGCCAGGCGCATCTGGAGATGACCGACCCCGAGCATCCTGCCGAGACGGGCATCGAGGTCGTGGCGCAGCCGCGCGGCAAGCGCATCACCAAGATGATGCTCATGTCGGGCGGCGAGAAGAGCCTGACGGCGCTCGCCTTGCTCTTTGCCGTGTATCGCACGCGTACGGTGCCGTTCTATGTGCTGGACGAGGTCGAGGCGGCGCTCGATGACGCCAACCTGTCCAAGCTCATCGGCGCGCTCGATGTTTTGCGTTCCGATACGCAGCTCTTGGTTATCTCGCATCAGCGCCGTACTATGGAGGACGCTGACGTCCTCTACGGCGTCTCGATGCAAGCCGACGGCGTCAGCCGCGTCGTCTCGCAAAAACTCGATCGCGAAACCGGAAAGGTCGTGAATGCATAATGGGATTCTTCGATGCTCTCTCGCGCGGACTTGAGCGCAGCCGCGAGGCCCTCAACGAGGTCTTTTACTTTGGCGGCGAGGTCGATGAGGATTTTTGGGAGGATCTAGAGGACACCCTCGTCATGGGTGACATGGGCGCCGAGGTCGCGATTAAGGTGTCCGATGACCTGCGCGATACCGCGGCCAAGAAGAACCTCAAGACCGCTCCGCAACTCCGTCGCGCCCTGGCCGAGCAGCTCGAGCAGCATTTTGTGCCCGCCGAGCGCGATCCGTTCTCCGACACGCCGAGTTGCGTGCTGTTTGTGGGTATTAACGGTGCCGGCAAGACCACGACGGTCGGCAAGATCGCGAGCGCTATGGCTGCCCGCGGCAAGAACGTCGTGATCGGTTCGGCCGATACCTTCCGCGCCGCCGCCATCGAGCAGCTCGATGTGTGGGGCCAGCGCGCCGGCGTTCCCGTCATCAAGCGCGACCGCGGCTCCGATCCGGCGAGCGTGTGCTATGACGTGCTCGATGAGGCCGACAAGCGCGGCAGCGACCTGGTGCTTATCGACACTGCCGGCCGTCTGCACACGAGCCCCGAGCTCATGCGCGAGCTTGCCAAGGTGGTCAACGTGACGCGCAAGCGCGCCGCCAATATGGCCGCCGGTCCCATGCCGGTCTCGGTTGTCCTCGTGATCGATGCCGCGACGGGCCAAAACGGCCTGAACCAGGCGCTCGAGTTTAACGAGGCGCTGGGTCTGGACGGTATTATCATGACAAAGCTCGACGGCACGGCAAAGGGCGGTATCGCCATGGCCGTGGCCGAGAAGCTCAAGCTTCCGATCCTGCGCATCGGCGTGGGCGAGCAGGTCGATGACCTGCAGGAGTTCAATGCCAAAGATTTCTGCCGCGCCCTGGTGGGCGAGTCCAACTAAGGAGTAACCAGTGTTTGATTCCCTGAGCGATCGCCTCAACGACACATTTGACCGCCTGCGTGGCAAGGGTAAGCTGACCGAGGCCGACATTACCTCGGCCATGCGCGACATTCGCATGGCGCTGCTCGAGGCCGACGTCAACTTCAAGGTCGTCAAGGAGTTCGTCGCCAAGACCAAGGAGCGTTGCATGACCGCCGAGGTCATGGAGTCGCTGTCGCCGGCACAAAACGTCGTCAAGATCGTGCTCGACGAGCTCACCGAGATGCTCGGCTCCACCGAGAGCAAGCTCGTCTTTAGCAACCGCATTCCCAATGTCATCATGCTCGTGGGCCTGCAAGGTTCCGGTAAGACTACGGCGGCCGTTAAGCTGGCCTATCTGCTCAAGAAGCAGGGTCGCTCGCCGTTGCTCGCCGCGTGCGACGTCTACCGCCCCGCCGCTGCCGATCAGCTGGCCACGCTCGGTGGAGAGATCGGCGTTCCGGTCTTCCGCGGCGACGGCGAGCACCCGGTCGATATCGCCAAGGGTGCCATCCAGGAGGCAGTCGACCACCTGCGTGACGTGGTCATTGTCGATACCGCCGGCCGCCTGCAGATCGACGAGCAGATGATGCAGGAGGCCGTGGATATTAAGAAGGCCGTCAAGCCCGATCAGGTGCTGATGGTCGTCGATGCCATGACCGGCCAGGATATCGTCAACGTCGTCTCGACCTTCGCCGAGCGCACTGACTTTGACGGCGTGATCATCTCTAAGCTCGACGGCGATGCCCGTGGCGGCGGTGCGCTTTCCGTGCGCCAGGTGACCGGCAAGCCCATCAAGTTCGTGAGTATGGGCGAGAAACCCGATTCGCTGGAGCCGTTCTATCCCGATCGCATGGCCAAGCGCATTCTGGGTATGGGCGATGTTGTCGGCATCATCGAGAAAGCCCAGGAGGCGGCCGACGCTGAGCAGCTCGAGGCTGCCGAGCGTATGCTGCGCGAGGGCTTTACCATGAACGACATGCTCGACCAGATGAAGGCCGTCAAGAAGATGGGCGGTATGAAGGGCATCCTGGGTATGCTCCCCGGCGGCCAGCGCGCGCTCAACCAGATGGGCGGCAACCTGGACGAGGGCATCTTCGACAAGAACGAGGCCATCATCATGTCGATGACCAAGGAGGAGCGCCTGCGCCCCTCCATCATCAACGGCCAGCGCCGCGCCCGTATCGCCAAGGCGCCGGCGTGACTCCCACCGAGGTCAATAGCCTTATGAAGCAGTGGGGCGAGATGAACAAGATGATGGGCCGCATGCGCTCGATGGCCAATCAGGCACAGGCTGGTGGCAAGAAGGGCAAGAAGGGTAAGAAGGGCAAAAAGATGCGCATGCCCAATATTCCCGGTCTGGATGCCATGGGTCTGGGCGGCATGGGCGCCTGGGCGGCCTGGGAACGGGCGGTCCTAAGTCCGATATGGACCTGCTGCGCCAGATGGAAGCTCAGATGCGCAATAAGAAATAGCGACTGGTTGAGTCGTGTATGGCGAAGGCCGCCTGGATGGTACTCCAGGCGGCCTTCGCCGTTTGTTCGCTGGTTGTCACACACGTGGAAGCGTGCTTGCGCCAGGCACGTGCCGCTAGTGGCAGCTGCAGCTCTCGTGCCTGTCGTGGTCGTGATGGCCGTGGCAGCCGCAGGAATCGCCGTGCTCATGGGCGTGCTCGTGGTCGT
>ENA-OPZM01000670-OPZM01000670.1-human-gut-metagenome-genome-assembly--contig:-NODE-670-length-14144-cov-1.543626_pt1 | contig 14144 bp, 17 predicted proteins | sample MGYA00242478_ERZ504493 | MGnify/ENA primary metagenome ERZ504493 (study PRJEB26092, sample SAMD00036227) | human gut metagenome | host: Homo sapiens | study: EMG produced TPA metagenomics assembly of...
ATTTATCTTGGAGAGCAAACATCATAGCAATGGCGGTAAAAGATTTGCTCACAGAAAATAAAATCTGTTTTTCATGTTCATTATAAGGGGCAATATAAACTTTGGAGAGCAATTTATTATCTTTATAGATACAAGTGAATGTAAGTTTAGATTAGTTAAGGTATCAACATATTGAAAAAAATAAGAAGGTGAGATACCTTCTTGTAAAAAATTATTATTTATCATATATATTCACTTCCTTGATTAGTAAAATAAATTTTTGCGTAAACGAACAGCAACATAACTAGCAATTAAAGTCTTGATGATATCACCAGGTATGAAAGGTAAAGCACCAATGGTGATGCCTTCTAAAATGGAAAGTTTCATAATAAAGCAAAGCATAGCCACACCGAAAATATAAGTGATAGGAATGACAGCAAGTCCTGCTAGAAAGAAGTTTTTGAAGGAGTTTTTATTTCCTTTTAGATAACTAGCGATAGGATAGCTGACGATGAAGCCCCAAAGATATCCACCAGTTGGGGAAAATAAACAGTTAAAACCACCTGCACCACCAGAAAATACAGGAAGACCGATAGCTCCGATTAGCGTATAAACAATCATGATGATTAATGTTTCTTTTGGTGTGGATAAAAATGCTGATAATAACATAGCTAGAGTAAGACAAGTAAAGGGAACAGCAGTGACAGGAAAAGATATGTAAGCTGATATGCAGATGATAGCTACGCAAACAGCCATTTTTGATAGGGTTTTTGTTGTTAATGATGATGATGACATAAAATTATCTCCTCATAAATAAATTTAAAATCTCTTTGTTATGATTATAAAAAAATAAAATGAAGTAGTCAACTTATGACAAAATAAAGGTTTACCTTTTGTGATAAAAAAATCAGCATCTTTAAAGGTTTAATATAAATAGTATCTTTAAAGGTGCTGATTAATTGTTTTATTTTTTAGATTTATAAATTATATGTGAGATGTATATAATTCATTTAGTAATTGATGAACTTTTTTATAAATAATAGAAGCATTTGATGAAAGTTTGTCTGAGTTATAATCTTGATAAACAATATTATTTGGTTGATTATTTATAAATTGTAACATTTCTTGACCAATATATTGCAAAATAGGATAGTTATCTTGTTTTGATAAATTTTGATAAATCACTAATAAATCTTTAGATACATGACCATTTGCATCAATTAAATTATCATAAATTGTAGGATTAATTAATTTAGATATAGTAGTATTAAAATTAGCGTATATAAGCTTGTTCATTGGGAAATTAAGGAGTAAGTCTTTCAAAAATTTTTCATAAGCTAGTTGCACGCTCGTTTAATTCTTGGACATTAATAGTTAAAATTTCAGAAATGACAGTAGGTTGTATGGTTTCTTTTGCACATAGATTTAAATATTGGGTTGTAGCTTCATCTGTATATAAAGAGTATTTTTCTAGATATTCTGGATAATCTATAGCCAAGAAATATGTTCCTTCTAAATTTCTAAGGCATAATCCTGAATGCAGCCATTTAGAAAATTTATTTTTTATTTCGCCATTTGGTAAATTTTTTGATAAATTTTTTTTATCAGAACCACAAATTACAGCAGGATTTTCTATATCTTTGGGAATAGCAAGTAATATAGTTGAACGAATTTCTTTATAATTTTTGCCATATATATAATCTGCTGATGGCGTTAACATTTTTTTGGAAGATAAAATTAAATTTTGTACTATTTGACCTGCTAATTCTGGAGAAGCTTGAGCTATATTTTGCTTTACAAATGAATGAAGTGTTTCATAATCTTGGTCCATCATACAAATAAATTCTTGTTTTATCATCATAGAATCTTTATTGTTTTTAGATGTAGCTTCAGAGATAGATATATCTACAGTTAATCCAAATAATAAAATAAAGATAATAAAAATTTTTGATAAATAGATAGATTTTTTATGCATAGTAAACACCTCTTTTATCAGTATTTGTATATCTATATTATATCTTATTATATGTATTTTTTTATTAAAATTTTATATGAATAAAAAATAGCCTTTTATACTAAGAAATAGATAAGTTCTCAAGTATAAAAGCTATCTTTAATTTATAAAGTATTTAATTTTAAAGGAGTTGCAGGAGGAAGGATTAATTTATATTAATCTATATCAATTTGAGTAGTTGTTGATTGTGGTTGAAGTTTTGGCAATGTCATTTTTAAAACACCATCAGTATATTCAGCTTTAGCGTTAGCTTATCTATCTGACCTACATAGAATGAACGTTGCATTGTGCCATAATAGCGTTCTTGATGAATGTAGTTACTTTCTTCATTCTGATTTTGTTCATTTTGCATTGTAGCTTTGATAGTTAAATAACCATTTTGATAATCAAGAGCGATATTTTCTTTTTTTACTCCTGGTAATTCAGCAGTGAGTTCATAAGCATTATCTGTATCTTTTACATCAACTTTGAATGCGTTGAACATGGAATTTACTGGAGCAAATGCGTTTTGGAAAAATGGTTCGTTGAAAACATCAAAAATAGATTTGAAAGAATTGTCTCTAGATGCAAGATTATTTGTAAATGTAGGAATTAAACCAAACATGATAAATACCTCCTAAAAGTTTAAAAGTCAAATTTTATTTAAAAGAAATTAGTCAATATTAATTTGGGTAGTTGTTTCTTCTTTAGTAGCTTTTGGTAAAATTACAGTCAGGATACCATCTTGATAGGAAGCTTTGATATTTTTTTCATCAATATCGTCAATGTAGAAAGAACGTTGCATTTCACCTACATAACGTTCACGGCGAATATATTTTTCTTGAGGTTTTTCGTTTTTATCATCAGCATTTTCAGCAGGTTTTTCTTCTGTGGATTTTGTAGTAGTTGTTTTAATTGTTAAATAACCTTTATTGTAGTCAAGAGAAATATTTTCTTTGGCGATGCCTGGTAATTCAGCTGTGAGTTCGTAAGCTTTATCAGTATCTTTTACATCGACTTTAAAGGATTTTACATAAGAATTCATTTTTGCAAATGGTTCATGAAAGAAAGGTTCATTGAAAACATCGAATAATTTATTGAAATCATCATCACTTTTAGCAATATTTTTTGCAAATGGAACTAAACCGAACATAAATAACAACCTCCATGTATTAAGCAATAAATAAAGTCAAAAAGTCAAATTAGATTTTGATTTAAACGGACTATGAAGTCCGTTTTTATTTATTGTTATTAGTAAGTTTATAAAATTTGGATTTTGTAAGTATCTTAAGGGATACTTCTTATCTTTCGTATCTCTTAACGTCCTTACAAGTATTATTATACTCATGTTAGTCAAAATGTCAATAATTATTTTTGATTTTTTGACTATTTTTTTGCTTATTTTTATAAAAGTAAAAATATACATAGATGATAAATAAAAATTGCATAATTTATAATAGGTTTTAGGTACTTATATTTATTGTAGAAAAAATAGATTAGAGTTTTATTGATGAATATGTAATGGAGATATTATATAATATAGAAAGTAATAATATTATAAAGTACGGTGATTAAGATATGAGTAAATATAGAAAAAATGGATGAAGAAGATTTTGATATTATTGGAGAAATATATGGAAATATAAGTAATGCAAATACTTTATATGGTGAAGCTAAATTAAATGGGGCTCGTGGTCATGGTTTTGCTGCTGAAAGAGCAAATCATTTGAATGATTTACTTCATGGCAAAAGTGCTGTATTAAAAGGCGATGATTTTGTAAAAAAATGGTGCGGATAGAATAGTTGATGGTGTCAATATACAATCTAAGTATTGCAACAGTGGTTCAAAGTGCATTAGTGAATGTTTTGAAAATGGTAGATTTAGATATGTTAATCCCAATGGAGCACCTATGCAGATTGAAGTGCCTTCAGATAAATATGATGATGCAGTAAAAGCAATGAAAGAACGTATTCGTCGTGGACAGATTCCAGGAGTTAGTGATCCCACAAAAGCAACGGATATTGTTAGAAAAGGAGCTTTTACATATGAACAAGCCAAAAATATTGCTAAAGCAGGAACGATAGAATCTTTGGCATATGATGCGACTAATGGTATGATTGTTGGAGCAACTACGTTTGGTATAAGTGCAACAATAAATTTTGCTGTTTCTATTTGGAATGGAGATAGTTTTGATATTGCATTGGAAAAAGCAACATTTACTGGATTAAGAATAGGTGGGACAGCATTTGCCTCAGCTATTTTAGTAGGTCAATTGGAAAAAGCAGGTATGCATACAGTTTTGATGGGGACTTCTCAAAATATAGTTAAATTAATAGGTCCGAAAGCATCAGCTACATTAGTAAATATCTTTAGAGAAAGTGGTACTAATATTTATGGAGCGGCTGCAATGAATAATGCTGCTAAATTATTTAGATCAAATGTTATAACTAATGTAGCAGCAGTTGTAGTTACAACAGCACCAGATGTTATAAATATTTTTAGAGGAAGAATATCTGGAAAACAATTATTTAAAAATCTTGTAAAAAATGGAGCATCAAGTAGGCGGTGGAGCCGCTGGATTTGCAGCAGGTGCAGCAATGGGATCTGTTGTTCCTGGAATAGGAACATTTGTAGGTGGTTTAGTTGGTGCATTTGTAGGTGGTACTATAGGCAATAAAGCGGCAAGTAAGGCAACTAGCTTTATTGAAGATGATGCAGTAGAAATGATTAGAATTATAGAAGATAATTTTAAAGATTTAGCAACAGATTATTTATTGAATAAAAAAGAAGTAGAAAATATTGTTGAATCTCTAGGTAAAAAATTGTCAGGGGATATGTTAAAAGATATGTTTGCTTCTGATAATAAAAATCTTTTTGCTAAAAAATTATTAAAACCAATAATAGAATTTGAAGTGAGAAAAAGAAAAAAATATATTTACCAACATCAGAACAAAAAGTCAGAAGTTTAAAAATGGTATTAGAAAAATTATAAATAAATATATTTTAGGAGAGTGGGATTATGGAAAATTTGAAGAAACTTGGTTTTGGCTGTATGCGATTACCTATGCTTGATGTGGAAAATAATAAGGTGGATATGGAACAATTTTGTAAAATGGTTGATACTTTTATGGCAAAAGGTTTTAAGTATTTTTGATACTGCTTACATGTACCATAATTATCAAAGTGAGCTATTTGTAAAGGAAGCTTTAGTTAAAAGATATCCACGAGGAAGCTTTTTATTAGCGGATAAATTGCCTACAATGCAGTTAAAATCCATAGAGGATAATAAACGTATTTTTGATGAACAATTAGAAAAATGTGGCGTGGATTATTTTGATTATTATTTATTGCATTGTTTAGATGTTGATAATTATGCAAAGGTTAAAGAATTTAAATCTATGGATTTTGTGCGTCAAATGAAAGCGGAAGGCAAGATTAAAAAATTAGGCTTTTCTTTTCATGATACAGCAGAATTTTTGGAAAAGATTTTACTTGAAATTGGTGAAGATATTGAATTTGTACAGTTACAAATAAATTATCTTGATTGGGAAAGCGATAGCGTGCAATCTCGCAAATGTTATGAAATATGCCAAAAATATCATAAACCTGTGATTGTTATGGAACCTGTAAAAGGCGGTAAATTGGTAAATATTCCGCAGGCTGGTATAGATTTATTGAAAGCTCAAGATGAAAAAATGTCAGTGGCTTCATGGGCAATTCGTTTTGCTAGTAGCTAGATGATGTATTTATGGTGCTTTCTGGCATGTCAACATGGGAACAATTGGAAGATAATTTAAGTTATATGGAAGATTTTAAACCGCTTACTAAAGAAGAAATTGAAACAACTTTTAAAGTGGCAAAAATCATCAATGATACAACAGCTATTGCTTGTACAGCTTGTAATTATTGTAAAGAAAATTGTCCAATGCAAATTCAAAATACCAGAGGTTTTTGAGTTATATAATAATGAAAAAACGTTTTGGCATGGCGTCTGGTAGTAAGAAAAAAATATCAAAATATGATAAAAACTCATGCGAAAGCTTCTGATTGTATTGAATGTAGAAGTTGTGAAGGTCATTGTCCACAACATTTGACAATTGTTGATTATCTAAAAACAGTTGCTAAAACTTTTGAAGATTAAAATTTAAAAGTTTTAAGGAGAGGTTTTTAATGAAAAAGATTTTAGTTTTATTCATGCTGTTAATGGCAATTACCGCTAATTGTTTTGCTAGTAGTATTAATCAAGAATTTGAAAACACAAATATCGAACAAGTGAAACATGGTATAGTCAAAGCTATAAGTATATTTTCAGCAAAAACTAATTTAGTAGAAAAAGATGATAATACAATTGTGTTATTTAATGTTGTGGATACTGTAGATAAAAATAATAAATTCATGCATCGCGATAAAAAAGATATTATTTGTGAATTGGTGCAAAAAGGCAATAATGTAGAAATGACACTTTCTAGTAAATATGAAAGAATTTATGCTGATGGCACTAATGAAATTGAAGAATATGATAATGTCAAAGAATTAAAGGCAGTATTAAATTCTGTAAAACGTGTATTTTTTGATAGTTACGTTTATGGAATAGTTTCTAGTCGTGAAATTAAAGATAATGGAGTTATTATAAATGTAGCGGAAAATTCTCCAGCAGCAAAAGCTGGTATGAAAACAGGTGATTGTTTAATTAGCATCAATGGTAAAAGTGTAGTCGATAATTTTGAGGATTTTAATATGGGACAATTAGTCGATATATTTTCATCTGAATCTGCAACTTTTGTAATTGTTCAAGATGGCATAGAAAAAACTATTGTAGTAGAGCCAGATAAAATAAATGCTATAGGTGTAAAATAAAAAAATTTTGATTTTGTATATATATTGGTATATAATAATTTTTATAAGACACTGTCTTGTAGTTGACACAAGATAGTGCCTTTTTTGTTGGAATTTGAATTTTATGTTATAGATATTTGAATATTAATATAAGGAGGAGTTTATTTAATGGAAGAAAATATGAAATATGATGATTTAGGAACACTTGCTCAATTAAATTGGTTCCCTGGGCATATGGCAAAAGCTAAACGCATTATTGTAGAAAACTTAAAATTAGTTGATGTGGTCATTGAGCTTCGTGATGCTCGTATTCCTAACAGTAGTGCAAATTCCAATTTTAAAAGATTTAATTGGCAAAAAACCGCATTTAATTGCTTTGAATAAAATTGATTTAGCAGATAATAATATCAATAATAAATGGGAAGAATATTTCACATCTATGGGTAAATCTGTGGTGAAAATCAATTCTTTAGATGGTAAAGGTATTCGTCAATTAGTAACTGTAGCAGATGAATTGGCAAAGGTAAAAACTGCTAAATTCGCTAATAAAGGTGTAAAACCTCGTAATGCTCGTGTAATGATTGTAGGTATACCAAATGTAGGGAAATCTTCTTTGATAAATAGATTATCTGGCAGTGCTTCACTGAAAACTGCTGATAAACCTGGTGTTACACGTGCAAAACAGTGGATTAAAATAAAAAATAATCTTGATTTATTGGATACTCCAGGTATTTTATGGCCAAAATTTGAAGATCCTGAAGTGGGATTGAATTTAGCTTTTACTGGAGCTATCAGTGATGAAGTTTATGATATTGAACGTGCTGCTGAAATCTTATTATGGCGTTTAAAAGATGATTATGCTAAAAAATATAAAAGAACGCTATAAAATAGATGAAATTCCACAAACTAGTGAAGAATTATTTACTTTGGTAGGCAAAAAAACGTGGATTTTTACAAAAAGGCGGTATTGTAGATACTGAAAAAACTGCTATTGCTGTGCTTAAGGATTTTAGAGCAGGAAAATTAGGAAAAATCTCTTTGGAAAGACCTTGAGTCTAAAGAAAAATTTTTAGCTATTTTAGTATTTTAATTTGACATAAAGATATTGATATACTACACTAGTAAAGAGATATTTTATCTTTTATATGATGTAAACATAATATATTCATTAATACATTGGGAGGAATTTTTTTGTATACTAATAACAAATTGAGAAATGTCGCTATCATAGCTCACGTTGACCACGGTAAAACAACTCTTGTTGACGCAATGCTTAAACAAAGCCATATTTTCCGTGCTAACGAACAGGTAGCAGAAAGAGTAATGGACTCTAATGCTATTGAACGTGAACGCGGTATTACCATTTTGTCTAAAAATACAGCTGTAATGTACAAAGATATAAAAATCAACATCGTTGATACACCAGGCCATGCTGATTTTGGTGGCGAAGTTGAACGTGTACTCAACATGGTTGATGGCGTTTTATTATTAGTTGACGCTTCTGAAGGTCCTATGCCTCAGACTAAATATGTTTTACGTAAAGCTTTAGAACAAGGTTTAAAACCTATTGTTGTTATCAACAAAATTGACCGTCCTGACCAGCGTATTGATGACGTTTATGACGAAGTTTTGGAACTTTTCATGGAACTTGGTGCTGATGATGATCAGCTTGATTTCCCTGTTGTATACGCAATTGCTCGTGATGGTATTGCTAAACTTGATCTTGATGATGAAAGCGATAGCTAGAACCATTAATGGATTTACTTATTAAAGAAATTCCAGCTCCACAGGGTGATGTAGAAGGTCCTCTTCAAATGATGGTAACTACACTTGATTCTGATGAATATGTTGGTCGTGTAGCTATTGGTCGTATCATGCGTGGTAAAATCAAAGAAGGTCAAAATGTAGTAGTTATCAGTGGTGATGGCGAAACTAAAGAACGTATCGGCAAAGTATATGTTTACCAAGGTTTAAAACGTATGGAAGTTAGCGAAGCTGAACTTGGTGAAATCGTAGCAATTACTGGTCTTCCTAGTGCAAGTATTGGTCATACTGTTGCTGATGCTGAAAATCCAGAAGCTTTACCTAGCATTAATATTGATGAACCTACATTGTCCATGACTTTTGGTGTTAATACTAGTCCATTTGCTGGTCGTGAAGGTCAGTTTGTAACATCTCGTCATTTACGCGACCGTTTATATAAAGAAACTGAAACAAATGTAAGCTTACGTGTTGAAGAAACAGATAGCCCTGATACATTTAAAGTTTCTGGTCGTGGCGAATTACATCTTTCTATCCTCATTGAAACAATGCGTCGTGAAGGATACGAACTTCAGATTGGTAAACCAGAAGTTATTTATAAAGAAATCAATGGCCAACTTTGTGAACCAATTGAAAACTTAACTATTGAAGTACCTCAAGAATTCATGGGTACAGTTATGGAATCCCTTGGTACTCGTAAAGCAGAACTTTCCAATATGACTGAATTAAAAGGTTACTTACGTCTTGAATTCACTATTCCTGCACGTGGACTTATCGGTTTCCGTTCTGAATTCTTAACTAATACAAAAGGTAATGGTATTATGAACCATGTATTCCGTGGATATGCTCCATATAAAGGTGATATTCCAGGTCGTAGCCGTGGTTCTTTAGTAGCATTTGAACAAGGTGAAACAACTCCATACGGTATTTATACTCTTCAAGACCGTGGTGTAATGTTCATTTCTCCAAACCAAATGGTTTATGAAGGTATGATTATTGGGGAAAATACTCGTGAACTTGATATGGACGTAAATCCATGTAAGAAGAAAAATGTTTCCAATATGCGTTCTTCTTCTTCTGATGAAGCTATTCGCTTAACTCCACCTCGTCTTTTAAGTCTTGAACAGGCTCTTGAATTCATCAACAAAGATGAATGGTAGAAGTTACTCCAGAAAGCATTCGTTTAAGAAAAACTATTCTTGATAAATCTCAGCGTGGACGTTTACGTAAAAACGCAAAATAATTTTGAGTATATAATGTGTTAGAAGCGACATTTATATGTGTCGCTTCTTAGCATATTTATGAATTTATTTGATTAGTTAAACAATCAAATAAATTTTATGAAAATAATATTTATTACAGTTTTTTGCAGGATTTTTATTTTATTATAGAATTGTTCTAGTATGGGTTTATTTTAATTTTATATAAAATATATTTATGGGTTATAAAAGAGATATTTGAGGTGAGATTATGGCGGATTTTTTATCAAAAATCACTAAGTTTCTAATTCCAGAAGAAGTTGAAGAAATAGAAGCTAAAGTTGATGAAAAACAAGAAACTAGAAGACAAACAGTAAAAGTAGCTCCTAATGTTACTCGTGTAGCAAATGGACCTTCCATTTACACAAATACAGCTGAAGCTACAAGAGATGAAGCAACATCATCTGCTACTAATAACTATGAAGAAAATAATCGTCGTCCTAGTTTAAAAGTATATAAACAGCCAAATATGAATGTACTTGTATTTGAACTACTAATTCAATGATATCAAGAATTGCTGCTGATGCTTTAAAAGCTTCTAAAGCTGTACTTATCAATTACGAAAAAAATTGAACAAAGTGAACAAGTTCGTATTTGCGATTTTATGAATGGTGCTTGCTATGTATTAGATGGTTCTGTAAAAAGAATTTCTGCAAAAATGGTATTATATGTGCCAAATGGCGTATCTATCGAAGAAATTATTCCAACAAAATAAAAAAAAGACATCTATGGAAATGGAAGTTTATGAAACTTATCATTTTTTATAGATGTCTTTTTATTTTAAACGGTTACTGTTGTAAGATAATCGAAAATATCTGCTCTAACAGGTGTATCTAACTTATAGAGAATTTTAAAACCATTATATTTAGGTGCAAATTCTGGATTGCCTTGGGCTATGATTTCACCTAAAAAATAAAATTCTTTAGCTTCTTTATCTTCACTAGGTTTGCGTACAAATAGATATAATTTATTTTGTTCTTCATTCGCATTATATATATGTTTAGCATCACTAGAGTCTAATTTTCGATTGCTTTTGGAGTAGGCTGTAATCAAAGTATTGCTTAAAAATTCATTAGTATAATCCACTCTTTTTTTATCCGGAGCTATATAATTGATAAATACTGGCATGGTATGTGTTGTTTTTTCATAGAAATAACCAGCCATGGCATTAGGATTTATTTTTTGAGGCCAATTTAATAGATAACAAACTTCTTCATAAGTGTATTTTTGATATAAAACAAGGTTAGTATTTTTGTATTTATTTTGATAGTATTTTTGATATCTTTCTAAGGCAAAATCGAGAATTTCATTTATTTGAAAATAGAACTTTTCATCTTGTAAAGCTGATTTAAAAATATCACTGATGATGTAATCATTATCATTTTCTTTGATGAAATGCAATTACTAAATTTAGCTTGCTCATTGCTAATGGTAAATAGATTAGTTAAATTGCGTATTAATGAAACTTTTATTTGCTCAGTAAATTCTTGATGGTATTTTGTAGTTAAGATTTGCTCTATATCCGTTAATAAATGAGATGTGTTTTTTAATAATAATTTTAAAGCTATGAGTTCGTGAATTCTTTTGCCTTTAGCGAAGCGATATGAGATAAAATAAAGAATTTCTTCTTGAATTGTATTAAATCTAATTGTGTAATCTCTATCGTATTTTTGCAAGAAATTATGATATGTTTTAAATTTATCAAGGAATTTTAAAATATCTATACTACCAAACTGGGAAAAATCAAAGATAGAAGGAATTTTTCCTAATTTTTGTTTTAATTGTAGATATTCATTTTTCAATAAGGCTGTATCGCTTAATTTGGCACTATCAATGGCTTGATAGATTTTTTTGACGAGCTACTTTATCAAAGTGAATGGTAGAAGAACCAAAGATGAAGCGATTGCCTTCTGCTACATAGTGACGGATATTATCTTTATTGTATGAAGTATCACCAGATAGGCTATTGGTATCATAAAGTTATTTTGATAGTTGCCGATAAAGTCAAGAATTACTACATAATCTTTTTGCGGATATTTGCGAAGCCCACGACCTAATTGTTGAACGAAGATAATGGCTGATTTTGTAGGTCTGAGCATAATTATTTGATTTATAGCAGGAATATCAATACCTTCATTCATAATGTCTACAGTGAATATATAATCAAGACCTGTAGAGCGTTCTTTTTGTTCTAATTTATGAATGGCATTAGTTCGCGTTTCTTGACTATCTTTACCTGATAGAGCAATGGTATTAAATCCTCGCTCATTAAATTTTTGTGAAAGTATTTGGGCTTCTTCTATTTGACTACAGAATATTAAACCGCGTAGACGTTCTCCACTAAAACCATAGTATTGAGATTGATTGATAATATGTGTTACGCGAGCGTCTGTAGTTAAATCGTTAAATGTTGAATTATCATTGATTTCTTGATCATCAACTGTGATATCAGTGATGCCAAAGTAGTGAAATGGGCAGAGTAAATTTTCTTGCATAGCTTGATTTAAACGAATTTCATAAGCTATATTATGGTCAAATAATTGGTAGATATCAAAACCGTCTGTGCGTTCTGGTGTCGCTGTCATACCTAATAAAAATTGTGGTTGAAAGTAATTTAAGATTTTTAAATAACTACTAGCACCAGCTCGATGAGTTTCATCAATGATGATATAGTCAAAATGTGTTGGAGTGAATTGAGTTAAATTTTCTTCTTTGCTTAGCATATTTATGGTGGCAAATAGATAAGGCTTATGAAAATCTTTATGGTTAGCCGATAAAATACCATATTGGATATCTGGTATTATTTTGGCAAAAGTTTTACAAGCTTGTTTGAGAATTTGTTCACGATGGGCTAAAAACAGTAGTCGTTTAGGATTGGCTTTTTTGACAGCAAAGGCACTTAAATATGTTTTTCCTGTGCCTGTAGCTGATATCAATAATGCTTTTATGTTTATTATCTTGTTGTAATTTTTCTAATGCTGTTAATGCTTCCTGTTGCATTTTATTAGGAGCAATATCATTAGTAGAGATATTTTCTTGAGCTGTAGCAAATTGTCTTTTTAATTTTTGTAAAGAATGATATTTATCAGTATATTGTTTAAGCCAGATATCAGTCAAAGGCAGAGCTTCTTGCCACATTTGTTGGAATTGAGATAATGTATTGTGGATTAAAGAACCATTTGCTAAAGAATTTATTTTTAGGCTCCATTCTTTATTTGCTTTTAAGGCTGTTTGCGTTAAATTATTACTGCCTACAATTAAAGTGTAATAATCGTTTTGTTCAAAGATATAGCCTTTGATATGGAAATTTTCTTTAGTATAGATGCGAATATTTAAATTAGGATATTGTTGTAATTCCTGTAGAGCTTTTGGTTGATTAAAATATAGATAATCAGTGGTTAAAATATCGCCAGTGATGTTTTTTTCTTGAAGTAGCTTTAAACATTCTTTAAGACAAATTAAACCACTTTGAGTGATAAAGCTATGGCAAAATAAAATCGTTTACAAGTTTGTAATTCTTGAAGTAGTTCTACTAATAGATTAGAGCCATTATTATAATCATTATAAATTATCTGTGGTTGTAAATCAGGTAAGGAATTAATTTTATTATCTATAAGAGCGCTAGCAAGACTTTGTTGGAGTTCTTGAGCTAAATAATCTTGTGTTTGCATAGAGTAACCTCATAATTTTATATTGAATTTATTGATAAAAAAGGCTGAGTTTAAATCTATAAAGGATTTTAAACCCAGCTTTTTATTTTAACGTAATACATATTCAGCTAAAATAGCTTGTAGTTGATAAATATCTAAACTTTTATCAAATTTTTTACTAATAGGCATATCCATACCAGCGACATATATTTTTAATTCAGCATCTAAATCGAAATGACCAGCTGTTTCAATGCTGAAATGTCTGATACTTTTATACGGTATAGAATGATATTGTGTTTTTTTGCCTGTAAGACCTTGTTTATCCACAAGGATAAGGCGTTTGTCGGTAAAAATAAATAAATCGCGAAAGATTCATAAGCCTGTTGAATGCTTTCACCATTAGCTAATAATTTAGCGTAATCTTGGCGGATATCATCAAGATTTGCTTTAGAGGCATTGCCTAAAAGATTATCAAATAATCCCATAAAAATTCCTCCTATACTTATATACATATTTTTATATTATAGATATTTATATAACTCATTGTGCTAGTTCATTTTTTATTGTATAAACTAATAAACATTGTTCCAATCTTAATCGAAATCCTAAAATAGATTGTACTCTTATTCTTTCTATATCAAATAAATTTACTAATTTAGAAAATA
>ENA-OPZM01000671-OPZM01000671.1-human-gut-metagenome-genome-assembly--contig:-NODE-671-length-14136-cov-1.872296_pt1 | contig 14136 bp, 24 predicted proteins | sample MGYA00242478_ERZ504493 | MGnify/ENA primary metagenome ERZ504493 (study PRJEB26092, sample SAMD00036227) | human gut metagenome | host: Homo sapiens | study: EMG produced TPA metagenomics assembly of...
CGGATGTCTCTTTGAAACCAGGAAGAAAGCACGCTGCTGTCGTAGATCTGATATGAGACGATCAGAGGCTTTTCCCAGATTTGTGTTCATCCCGCTTGACAATTTCCGCAGGATTCTTCACAATAAAGGTATCAGAAACAAACTGGATGCGTGGCTGACATTCCTCAGTGTAGACGATCCGGAGATGATCGTGGAGCTGATCAGAAAATATCCTCAATTCCGGAAATACTATGAGGAAATCTATCAGCTGTGCCGAAATACGGAGAAGGTGATGAACATGTTTTCCAAAGAATTGCAGGAACTTGATAAAAATACAGTGCAATATATGATTGATGAAATGCAGGATGTGATCGATGAGCAGAAAGAGAATCTGGGAGAAATGCAGGACATGATCGATGAGCAGAAAAGACTGCTTGGCGAGAAGGAATCTGCACTTGCGGATAAGGAAAAGGAGATCGCTGAATTAAAAGCGCGCCTGGGTGAGAAATCGACATCTGACAACGTTTGACAATGGCGGAAAGGTGTGCTGGACTACTAAAAGTTCTCGGAGGCTGACTGTAAAAGGACAGATGATGCAGGCAGCCGGATAAGAGGCAGGCTTAAGATGCCTGTTCCTCGGAGGGAAAATCATTCAGAAGAAATGACGGACCGGATAAGAGACGAGCAGAAAGCTTGTTCCTTATCGGTTTTTTTCTTGCAGAGGAAATGTACATTTTGTTTTAGCAGGAGGATGATTGGGGCATAGGACAATACCCTGACTCTGGCGAGGGAGTATGTGCGGCCGATAAAGCTGGCTATTCCATTCTTCCTTTTTAACCAGATGATGGCTGCATACTTAAGAAATGACAAAAATCCTGCATTGGCTACGGGGGCAGTGCTGGCAGGCGGTATCTTTTAATATTTTTGGCGATTACTTTTTTGTATTTGTATGCGATATGGGAGCGTACGGAGCAGGACTGGCCACGGCTATTGGTTCTGCCATTCTTTGACCAAAGTATGTCTGTTTACCAGGAGCAGGCCCGTATCATCGAAGAGATGGCGCAGAAATCGGACTGTATTATTGTGGGGCGCTGCGGAGACTAAAGCGGGCAAAGTATTATGAGTTCTATACCGGCCACAAATGGAGATAAGTTGAATTCTGACCTGTGCATTAACACCTCACGGACAGTCATCAAAGAGCTGGTGCCGGCAGTGGCAAGGCTGTTCGAAAAAGATGAAAAAAGTGCTTTCACGGTTCAGCATAAGTAAGAACTGTTAAGAAATGTTAAGCCTCTTTTGGAATATGTTAAGACATGGCCAGTATGCTGGGATATGTCAGAAGGGCAGAACGCCTTTTGAAAATACACCGAAAGAGAGGTAGACAATATGCAGACACAGAACACAGCAAAACGGAAGAAAGGGATATTAAAAAGAGGGCTCATCCTGGCAGCGGCATGCGCACTGGCCCTTTCCGTTACTGCCTGCGGAGGAATTGAAGGGAAGACATCGAAGGAGAGTACGAACAGTTCATCAAGTTCAAGCTCCCAGAAAGATGCGGGAAGCAAGAAAAAGGATACAGATAAAAAAGACTCAGACAGTAAGGAGAAAAGTACAGGAAAAAGAAACCGGACAGCAAAAAGTCCGGCAGTAAGAAATCTAATAAGAAGCAGAAATCAAACAATACCAAAAAGTCTGGAAACCAGACTAAGAAGGGAGGAAATAAGAAAGGAAGCCAATAAAATCGAAAGAACAAAAGCCCCTGCGACAATCGGCCGCAGGGGCTTTTCAAAGTCATGAGATATCAGATCCAGCTGAAGTTTTCGCGTCCGGCTCCCAGTTCAAAGTGATATTTGACGATACCCAGGTCGATTTTGGAATAGAATCCCATTCCGGCCCGGGCAGATACGATCTTTCCATTCAGTGTGAACTGATATTTCTGCTGGTTCATGCTGTTGGGGCAAGAAGGGAAGCTTCCACGCCGGATCTGAACCAATTAGGCATTGGACCGTCAGCCTTTGCGACCTGATCGACAGACTTAGACTTGTGCGGAACGCCCTGATTTTTGCCGTAGCCAAGAGAGATGACAATACACAGTTTTTCCCCGGCATCTACAGAATAAGCAGATTTGACCTTGCTGTAGGTCATGGCAACCCAGCAGGTGTTAAGGCCCAGCTGCTGAGCTTTTAATACCAGGCGTTCACCATAGTAGCCGCAGGTCTCTTCTAAGGCAGGACCCTTTTTCCCGACCATTGCGATATAGTTTGTCACTCCGCTGAATTTCCCATAGTGGGCCATAAAGCCGTCAAAAGCTTTGGGTTCATTTTTAACCAGCTGGATGTGGAGACCGCTTTCCTGGTTGCAGGCATCAATTTCCTCCGTCAGAAGACGGATCACCTCTTCATCCAGCGTCTGATCAGTATATTGGCGCACACTGTGTCGTTCTTTCATTGCTTCCATTAAATCCATTGTGATATTCCTTCCGTTTGGTTTATTTGATTAAACCAATAAACATTATAGCATAGGATATTTAAAATGCTACATTGGGAAAGAAAATCGAGACGAAATGAGACTGATGGCCGGGAATGGTCATCAATAAATATTGCAGATGGAAAACAGGTGGAATCTGCGGTATGATAAGAAGCAGCAGAATACATTTTGGAAAGAAGGAATGTAAGATGTGGCTTCTATATGCCGCGGGTTCGCTTTTTGCCGGGGTGACGTCGATCCTGGCAAAATGTGGGATCAGAAAAACAGATTCTACTGTAGCCACGGCAGTCCGTACGGCAGTGGTTCTTGTCTTTGCATGGATTTCGGATATGAATATAAAGAAATCACGGCGGATATGGGACAGATTTCCTTCCTGATCGACGGTTATGAAAATTTTGGCTGGGAGGTGGATGAAAATGTAGCCCAGCCAGCTTTGGAAACCTTCCCAAAAAGGGCAGGGGCCATGCGCACAAAAAAGGCAGTGCTTCGGTTGAAGCGAGATCGTAAGATCATCAATAAGACAGAGCTTACAAGGCTTCAGAGACATTATGAGGCATGCATTGCCGAAATCCAGTATCTGGAGAATAAGAAAACTTCTGCGCCCTCTATCCTGGCGATCACGGTAGGGATCCTGGGGACGGCATTTATGGCCGGCTCCACGTTTGCGGTAACGGCGCAGACTCCGCATATCATACTTTGCACTGCGCTGGCAGTTCCGGGATTTATAGGATGGATCCTTCCATATTTTTTGTATAAAAGAGCTGTGAGGAAGGAAACAGAAAAGCTGACTCCTCTGATCGAAGAAAAATATGACGAGATCTACGAAATCTGTGAAAAGGGAAGTAAATTTTTAACTTAATTATGGAACCATGAAGTTACCGGTGGGCGTTCAGAAAAGCCTGACGGATTTCTTCAGACATTCAATGACACGTATGGCTTCCAGCTCTTTTTCGCCAAATCTTCGGATGCCGGAGGTGCGCTGTATATCAGGAAACAAGCCTTCTTTATCGTAATAGCGAAGAGTGGATATGGGAATGTCAAACATTTGGGACACCTGTCCTATGGTATACATCATAATGATTCCTCCTTCGATAACAATTTGCAAAAATCTTAACCTGAAGTGAAGTCTAGGTTTTGTGATAAGCTTACCAAAAAGAAAGGTATTTGTCAAAAAAATAAATGTAACTATTGACATTACAACATGTACGTGCTATTTTAATGCTGAAAGATGTAACAATAAATATTACAATAAAAAGGTGAGGTATGTGTTTATGAATACAAGACATGGATGGAGCAAACAGACCAATACAAAAAAAGATTGATTTCTCACGTTTCCTGAGCAGTACGCCTGCAAGAGACTATATATTTCAGGATACACCCTATGAGAACCAGATCCGGGAGGCAGCAGAGCTTCTTTCCAGGCAGATGCAGTACTCATCGGCGCAGGGGCCGGGCTTTCTACAGCGGCTGGTTTAAGCTATGGCGGGCAGCGGTTTCAGGAAAATTTCGGTGAATTCATCGAAAAATATGGCGCTTCCTATATGACAGATATGTATAGTGCGGGTTTTTATCCCTTTCCTACAGAGGAGGAAAAGTGGGGATACTGGTCCAAACATGCATATCTGAACCGAATTGAGCCAGAGGCGCTTCCGCTTTATCAGCAGATTTTTGAACTGGTGAAGGAAAAACCGCATTTTATCCTGACCACCAATGTGGATCATCAGTCTGGAAAGCCGGCTTTATGGATGAAAGGATCTTTGCCACCCAGGGAGACTATGGAGAGATTCAGTGCGCCCGGGGATGCCACGACAAAGTGTATGATGCAAAAGAGCTGTTTGGAAAATGGGAGAAGCAAGAAAAGACTGATAAAATCCCGTCAGAACTGGTTCCCAAATGTCCGGTCTGCGGAGGGAACATGGCCATGCATCTGCGATCTGACCAGTATTTTGTAGAGGATGCGCATTGGAATGAAGCTGCCAGTCGGTATGAAGAATTTTTGGAAGCGCATCAGGCGGACAGGGTTGTCTTGCTGGAACTGGGCGTGGGATTTAATACTCCGGTAATCATACGCCTTCCTTTTGAGAAGATGATACGAGAGCATGAAAACTGGTCTCTGATCCGGATGAACCTTGATGAGGCGGTCGTACCGGCAAGTTTTGGAGAGCGGGCGGTAGGCATCAACGCGGATCTGGCAGAAGCGTCCGGGACATGTCAGGATGTGTGAAGGAAATAGAAGCTGGCATGACAGCCCCTGGAAATGAGGTGGACAAAAAATGACGCAGAATGAAAGACGAGAGTATCTGATCAGAGTATTGCTGTCAGAAGTTCCGCAATACAGTGATATGAAGATACCAGACCAGGAGGACGGGCAAAAAAAAGCTTCTTCGGAGTCTTATGAATATCCGGCCTCCCCGCCCGATCAGTGAGGAGTTTCTTAGAATTCAGGATGAGTATTTAGGTGAAGAGGTTGAGAGAAAAGGAGTGACAGACAGTGCCCTGCTTCCGGCTTCTTCTCTTGACAGCACCTGGTACTTTGGCGAGGGGATATTACAACATTAAAGATTGATGCCATCGTAAATGCGGCAAACAGCGCCTTAGGGGATGTTTTGTTCCCTGTCATTCCTGTGTGGACAACATCATCCACAGCGTAAGCGGCATACAGCTTCGTTTGGCCTGTGACAAGATTATGAACAGGCAAGGATATGATGAGCCGACGGGAAAAGCGAAGATTACCCCTGCGTATAATCTGCCTTCCCAATATGTGATCCATACTGTCGGACCGATCGTATCAGGGAGCCTGACAAAGGAGCACTGCAGGCAGCTTGCGGATTGTTACAGGTCCTGTCTGGAGATTGCAAAAGATCACGGACTGAAGAGCATTGCATTCTGCTGTATTTCTACAGGAGAATTTCATTTCCCGCAGAAGAAGGCGGCAGAAATTGCAGTTGGTACAGTTCTGGATGAGCTGGATAGAGACACCTCCATCGAAAAGGTTGTGTTCAATGTCTTCAAACAAGAAGATTATGATATTTACCAGGAACTCTTGGGCGCTTTAGAGCTTTACAGAACTGAATAGATCCTCTATACTATAAAGACACGAAAGATTTAGGATAGAGGTAAAGAACAAGATATGGTGGATTTTTTTCAGAGTGCAGGAAGTGGTTTTAGAGAAGCTTTTTATGCGGTATTCAATGTATTATGGGGAGATTTTATTACAATACCCCTTCCGGGCGGCGGTCAGCTTGGAATCTCACTGCTGGTGATGATTCTGATCCCGTCCGGGATTTATTTTACGATCCGGAGCAGATTCATGCCATTCCGGCTTTTCCCAGAAATGATACGGGTGGTTACAGAAAAGAAAACGAGCGGAAAGTATGGTACTATTTCCGGCGTGCAGGCATTGATCGTATCCACGGCCACAAGGGTAGGAATGGGAAACCTGGTGGGCGTGGTGGCGGCGATTTCTGCAGGAGGAGCAGGGGCTGTGTTCTGGATGTGGCTGATCGCTCTTCTGGGCTCCTCTACAGCGTTTGTGGAAGCAACCCTGGCTCAGCTATATAAAGAAAAAGATCCGCTTTACGGAGGATACCGGGGTGGACCGGCTTACTATATTCACTGTCTTTTCAAGAAAAAACGGGGCGGAAAGAAATCAATCCTTGCCTGTCTGTTTGCGGTTTCCGGACTGGTCTGCTGGTGCGGGATCAGTCAGGTGATCGGAAATTCGGTTTCCTCGGCATTTGAAAATGCTTCCAGATCCCGCCTCTTGTAACGACGGTTTTGCTGGTGGCGCTGGCAGCGGTGATCGTTTTGAGGAAAAATGCTACGGTTCGGGTACTGGACATTATGGTTCCGGTTATGGCTGTTTTTTATCTTCTGATTACCTTTTATATTATTCTTACAAACATTACGACATTGCCGGGAGTTTTTCAGAGGATTTTTGAAGAAGCCTTCGGGATACGTCAGGTGGTGTCAGGAGGACTTGGAGCTGTTATTATGAACGGAGCGAAACGAGGTCTGTTTTCGAATGAGGCAGGTTCCGGTTCGGCGCCCTGTGCAGCGGCGGCCGCAGACAGCAGCCACCCGGCTAAGGTAGGATTGCTTCAGGCTTTAGGCGTGTTTATTGATACGCTGGTGATCTGCAGCTGCACGGCTATGATCATGCTCCTGACTCCGGAGACCATGACGTCTGGACTGGAGGGGATGGCTCTCCTGCAGACAGCAATGCAGTACCATATGGGAAGTGCGGGAGGAATCTTTATTGCTTTGATTATCTGGCTGTTCAGTTTCTCTACATTTATAGGGATCCTGTTTTATGCAAGGTCGAATATTGCATATCTTTTCGGGGACAACTGGATTTCCCAGACACTGTATAAGATACTGGCTCTCATTATGCTCTTTATCGGCGGGCTGGCGGCGTATTCTTTCGTCTGGGATCTGGGAGATTTTGGAGTCGGACTGATGACCATTTTTAATATGATCGCACTCTTCCCACTGGCGCCCCAGGCGATGAAGGCTCTGAGAGATTACGAGCAGCAAAGGGCCTTGGAAAAGGTGAAGCGAAAAGGAGTTGAAAATTAATGCAGATTTCAAGCAGATTTACCATAGCCATCCATATGCTGACCTGTATGGAGACATTTAAAGAGGATTATAAAATTACCAGTGATTTTCTGGCGTCCAGTATCAACGTGAATCCAGTGATCATTCGCCGGATCCTTTCCCAGTTAAGAGACGCGGGTATGATAGAGGTAAAGCGGGGAACCGGCGGAGCATCTGTTATAAAGCCGCTTTCTGAGATCACCTTCCTGGATGTATATCAGGCGGTGGAATGTATCGAGGAAAACACCCTCTTTCATTTTCATGAAATCCGAATCCGGCCTGTCCGGTGGGAAAAAGTAATTCACAACATTCTGGATGATAAGCTTCTTAGAGTGCAGCAGGCCATGGAGCGGGAACTTGCCTCCATCACACTGGAAGATGTGATGGGGGATCTGGAAAAATATCTATAAAAAAGGAGAATCGTTCATGACGAAAAAGACATTACGACTGACATTCCCACAGTGCAGGGAGGAATCAATCCGCCCTACTACGAAGGCAGCCATATCCTGGACTGGCTTGCTCCCAAAAGTGATTCTATGGAGTGTGTCAAAGTCCCGGTCAAGACAAATTTTGATGACGAGGTGCCGGTGACGGACGGCGTTGCTGGAAGGAAGAGCTTCTTGAGCAGCAGAAAGCCGCCTATGCTATCTGCGAGGAGAAAGATCCGGACCGGATCATCGTGCTGGGTGGCGACTGTTCGGTGGAGCAGGCTCCTTTTGACTACCTGCATGGGAAATATCCAGAAGATACGGCCGTGATCTGGATGGATGCCCATCCGGATTTTACCAGGCCGAAAGATGCTCCCAATGAACACTCTATGGTGCTGGGGAATCTGATCGGTGACGGCGCACCGGATTTTGCGGCCATGGTAAAGCATCCGTTCCGGAAAGAGGATATCATTTATGCTGGAATCATTGCGGATCATCTGGAAAGCTGGGAGGAAGAGTACCAGAAGGAATATCAGATGAAGTTCCTTACACCCGATCAGCTTTTGGATGACAGCGAAGCGTTGCTTGCCTGGCTCAGGGAAGGCGGCTACCGGCATGTGATGATCCACTGGGATCTGGACGTGCTCTCCCCGGAGGATTTCCGCTGCCTTCTCTGTGCAGAGCCGCATATTCCGCCTGTGGAGTATGCGGTAGGAGAGATGACTCTGGACCAGATCTTGCGGATCATCCAGGATGTGTCAAAGGAATTTGATGTTGTAGCTCTTGGAATCACAGAATTTATCCCCTGGGATATCATGCGGTTCCGGAAGGGATTAAATGAACTTGATATTTTCCGGAAATAACGTTTTAAAGAGCCAGATCTTTTTTTAGTGTGTCCAGATAGAGTCTGGATGCCCGGGAAAAGATCTGGTGTTTTTTCCAGACAAAGCACAGGCCGGCATCCAGGGCCGGGTACAAGGGGCGGAAGGTAAGTTCACTCTCGCCGGTGGTATTGATCAGTTTATCTAAGGAAAGAGCATAACCGCATCCACTTTTTACAAAATGTGTGGCGTTGTAGACCAGTTCATAGGCGGCAGTGATATGCAGTTTCCGGATGTCTCTTTGAAACCAGGAGGAAAGCTCGCTGCTGTCGTAGATCTGGTGTGAGACGAGCAGAGGCTTTTCCCAGAGATCTTCGGCAAGGATGTGGTCTTTTACTGCCAGAGGGCTGTCACGCCGCATCAGGACGCCCCAGGTATCCTTAACGGGCAGCCGGAGATATTCATATTTTGAAATATCCACAGGCTCCACCAGAAGTCCGAAATCAATCAGACCGTGATCCAGTTTTTCTGTGATGGATGTGGCATCTCCGCTGTAGAGGTGATAGGAGATGTCCGGATGGGACATCTGGAGACGTCTGGCAGTCCGGGCGAGGAAGGAGACGGCGTCTGATTCTCCGGCGCCGATCAGGACGGTTCCATGGATCCGCTCTTCGGAGGAGCGGATCTCTTCTTTTGTTTTCTCCATCAATTCTATCAGTTCTTCGGCACGCTTTCTAAGAAGGACGCCTTCTTCTGTCAGCGTGACTTTTTTATTGCCGCGGATGAAAAAGCTGTTTTCCCAGTTCATCTTCCAGTTCCTTCAGCTGCCGGGACAGAGGCGGCTGAGTCATTGACAGTACTTTCGCCGCTTTTGTGATGCTCTCTTCACGGGCGACGGCGAGAAAATACTCTAATACACGGATATCCAAAGCTCATTTCTCCTTTACAGATGAAATATATTTCTTGTTCTCATTATATTTACACTTGCTATACCTTTCAAGTATAAAATATGATTCTTTATATGTATTTGATATAGAAATATACAGGTTCTATAATGATAGCGAAAACAAATCCATAGAAGTAAGGAGATTGATCATGGACCAGAAACAGTTTTTGGAAAAAATGCGAGACGGGAAACGGGTTACAGGCCGGTCGGAAGAACATCGGATGATGCATGAGCTGGCGGAGGAGGCCATGCGTCTGACCAGCGAACTCAATGGGAGTTATCACAGTCCGGAGGAGATCAGGAATCTTATGTCCCAGATCACCGGGAGACCGGTGGATGAAACGTTTGCGATGTTTCCGCCGTTTTATACGGACTGCGGGAAAAATATATTTATCGGAAAGAATGTGTTTATCAACTGCTGCTGTCATTTTCAGGATCAGGGAGGCATTTATCTGGGAGATCATGTACTGGTAGGGTCTCATGTGGTGTTTGCCACTATCAATCACGGCATGGAACCGGAACATCGAAGTGACAACATTCCGGCATCCATCCGTGTGGAAAAAAATGTCTGGATTGGCTCCCATGCTACGATCCTTTCCGGTGTAACCATCGGAGAAAATGCCATCGTTGCAGCCGGAGCGGTGGTGACAAAGGATGTGCCTGCGGGTACGGTAGTGGGAGGCGTGCCCGCTAAAGTGATAAGGAGGCTGGAAGCGGAAGAATAGAATAGCCCGGATCACAGCATCATTTTTTTGTATTCGGTTCCCCACTGTTCCATGGCGTCCAGAATGGGCTTCATGGGTTCTCCTAAGGGGGACAGGGCATATTCTACCCGGGGCGGGACTTCCGCATAGACGGTGCGGGTGATGATCCCGTCCTCTTCCATAGCCCGGAGACTGTCTGTCAGTACTTTCTGGCTGATGCTTTCCAGATCTTTTCTAAGCTCGTTAAACCGCCAGGGGCGCATAAACAGATTTCTTAAAATCAAAAGCTTCCATATCAGCCTCTGGGCAAAACCGGGGCAGAAGATTGCCTTTGTCGGAGCTGCCGGAGCAGGGAAGACGACGATTACCAACCTGATCAACCGGTTTTACGATATTGCGGATGGAAAGATCCGTTACGACGGTATCAATATCAATAAGATCAAGAAGCCGGATCTCAGGCGCTCTCTTGGAATCGTACTACAGGATACGCACCTGTTCACCGGTACGGTTATGGAAAATATCCGGTATGGCAAGCTGGATGCTACGGACGAAGAATGTATCAATGCAGCAAAGCTTGCCAATGCGGATGGATTCATCCGTCGTCTGCCGGACGGCTATGACACAATGCTGACCGGAGACGGCGCAAACCTAAGCCAGGGACAGAGACAGCTTCTTGCCATTGCCCGGGCGGCTGTGGCAGATCCGCCGGCACTGATTCTGGACGAGGCTACCTCTTCCATTGATACCCGTACGGAGAAGCTGGTGCAGGCCGGAATGGACACCTTGATGAAAGGACGGACCACTTTTGTGATCGCCCACCGGTTAAGTACTGTCAAAAACTCTGACTGTATCATGGTTATGGAACAGGGACGCATCACTCGAGCGGGGAACCCATGATGAACTGATTGCGGAGAAAGGCAAGTATTATCAGCTGTATACCGGAAACTTTGCTGCTAATGGATAGATAGGAAGTATGCGTTTTGGTTATACTTCTCTGACGAATCGGCATTTTACATTTTAAGAAAAACCTCCTACAATATGACTTGTAAAGAGAACGAACTCAAGTCAAAAAAGTAGGAGGTTTTATGATGGAATATGTAACATTGAATAATGGGGTCAAAATGCCGCTGGAAGGATTTGGAGTATTTCAGGTGCCGGATCCGGCACAGTGCGAGCAGGCAGTACTGGACGCGATCGAGAGCGGATATCGTCTGATCGACACAGCAGCTGCTTATATGAATGAAAAAGCGGTGGGAGAAGCCATTAAGAAATGTGGAGTGCCAAGAGAAGAGCTGTTCATCACCACCAAGCTGTGGGTACAGGATGCCACATATGAAGGAGCAAAGGAGGCGATCCAGACTTCTCTTGACAATCTGGGACTGGATTATTTGGATCTGTATCTGATCCACCAGCCGCTGAAGGATTACGTTGGCGCATACCGTGCCATGGAAGAGGCTTACAAAGAAGGAAAGCTGAAAGCAATCGGTGTATGCAATTTCTATCCTGCACGCCTGGCAGACCTTTGTGAGACAGTAGAGGTTATGCCAGCTGTTAATCAGGTAGAGCTGCATCCATTCTTCCAGCAGGAGAACGCCCTGGCCGTTATGAAGGAATACGGAGTTGTTCAGGAAGCATGGGGACCGTTCGCGGAAGGAAACCATGGAATCTTCACCCATCCGGTGCTGACAAAGATCGGCGATAAATATGGAAAGAGTGCGGCACAGGTGGCTCTTCGCTGGAACGTACAAAGAGGCGTGGTCGTGATCCCGAAATCCGTACACAAAGACCGTATGGAACAGAATATGAATATCTGGGATTTCAGCCTCAGCGATGAAGATATGGCAGAGATTGCGAAGCTGGATCTTGGACACAGCGAGATCGTCAACCATGATGACCCTGGATTTATCAAGATGCTGCACACGATGAAGATTCATGACTAAAAAGGGAAATAAGGAGGACAACAGCGATGAGAAAAAATTTCGGAGCAAAACCGTATTTGTTTCCACAGCCGGTGATGATTATCGGAACCTATGATGAGAACGGGAAGGCCAATGCCATGAACGCAGCCTGGGGCGGCATCGTGGGATCGGATGAGATCATGGTTGATTTAGGAAGCCATAAGACGACAGACAATATTCTTCTTCATAAGGCATTTACCGTCAGTGTAGGCGATGTAGAGCATATGACTGCCTGTGACTATGTGGGACTGGTTTCTGGAAACAAAGAAGAGAATAAGATGGAAAAGGCAGGATTTACCACCACAGAGAGTACATTTGTCCATGCGCCTATCATCAATGAGCTCCCGCTGACACTGGAATGTGAGCTTGTGAATGTCACGGACGGCAGTAAGTTTCTTGGAAAGATTGTAAATGTAAGTATCGATGAGAGTGTCCTTGGTGAAGATGGGGAGCTGAGTCTGGAGAAATTCAGCCCGATCACCTATGATACGGTACATTTCGGATATTACCGCCTGGGCGAAAAGGTGGGAAATGCATTTAAAGACGGAGCGGCTCTGAAATAGCAGAACCGCCGGGAAATAAAGGTTTAGTGGCCGGATGTCCCGAAGAGATTCAGGAGCACACATCCGGCTACTATTAAAATGGTGGCAATGACACCGATGCCGTTGATCTTCTGACCGAAGATGAGTGCCGAGATAATGGTGGTTGCCACGATGCCGCCTGCACACCAGGTAGCATATGCAACGCCCAGGTTGATGTTCAGCAGTGCTTTGGAAAACGAATAAAAGCACAGAACGTAAAAAACAATACAAAACAGTGTCGGTATAAGCTTTGTAAAGCCTTCCGATGCTTTCAGAAGTGTGGTCGCAATGATCTCAAGGATGATTGCGGCACCTAATAATACATATGGCATGTTCATTCCTCCAGTCGTGTGATACCGCAGGATATTATACTATGGGAAAAACAGAATTACAACGAAAGAACATGTAAAGTTTAAAGCATTTTTGAATGAACATGTCAGTGTGCAGGATCTGGTGAAAGCCAATGCTGTAACAACGTCTTAAACCGGGATTTTTCGGATTTCAGACAGCAGCAGTAATAGGTGACGTTGGCTTCGTCATCCAGGATAGGAACAGCGATCCGGCCAGTAGTATCTTCGTTCCTTTTCCTGATATAGTCCGTGGTGAAGGAGGGAAAGGCAGAATTTGCCACCAGTCTCCCAGCACGTCATATTCCTGCTGTACGAGAAAGCGCGCGGAGGCATCTTCCGGCGGCAGAGACCGTCCCAGAAGCCGATCTGGGAATACAGAAGGAAGGTCTGCCCATCCAGATCCTTCAGATAAAGTCCTTCTGAATCCGAAAGGGGATGAACCGGGGGAAGAGAGACATACAGATGCTCGCTTTCTATGGGAACAGAATAAAATTCTGCTTCATCCGGCTTCCTGTGAAGGATGGCCAGATGATATTTCCCTTCCCGCAGCGCTGCTTCTGTCCGTTCCGGATCCGTAGATACCTCGGTAGAAATGGTCATACCTTCATAGATTTGCGAAAGCAGGGAGACGAAATCAGGGATCAGTACAGGGGTGCAAAAGCCCACGAAGATCGTGCGCTTTTTTCGGTCAAAATCCCGGAGCTGCTCGATCATGGTAGTCTCCTGGAGAAGGAGGTTCCTGGCATAGCGGACAGCCAGTTCTCCATTATCGTTCAGCGTGATCCGGCTTTTATGACGGTCAAAAAGCTTGATGCCAAGCTCGTCTTCCAGCCGCTGCATGGAGCGGCTGAGTGCCGGCTGGGAGATATGGAGCTGGTCCGCCGCCGCGGACAGAGTGCCACAGGAGGCAAAAGCAACAAGCTGTTCAAATAGATGAATTTCTATCATGGATATTCTCCTTTTAAAGAAACTAAGGTGTTTAAAAATCTGTATGTCTGTATTTTACAGGAATAGAGATTCAGAAACAAGGGAAAGAGGAAAGGATTATGCCAAGTGTGACGTTAAAAAATCAGATTCAGATGCCGCTTCTGGGATTTGGCGTGCTGCGGATGAAAGATCCGGAAGAATGTGAACGATGTGTTGAAGCTGCATTGGATGCGGGATATCGGATGTTTGATACAGCTGCGTCCTATGGGAATGAAGAGGCGGTAGGAAGAGCGCTGAACCGGGCAGTAAAAGCCGGGAAGGTCCGGCGCGACGAGTTGTTTGTCATCACAAAGCTTTGG
>ENA-OPZM01000674-OPZM01000674.1-human-gut-metagenome-genome-assembly--contig:-NODE-674-length-14124-cov-1.582982_pt1 | contig 14124 bp, 21 predicted proteins | sample MGYA00242478_ERZ504493 | MGnify/ENA primary metagenome ERZ504493 (study PRJEB26092, sample SAMD00036227) | human gut metagenome | host: Homo sapiens | study: EMG produced TPA metagenomics assembly of...
ATTAGTACGTACAGAAATTCGTGACAGAAGACCACATCACCCACCGGATCCGGCTAAATGAGGGAGCGGCTCCCTCGAAATACATCAGGGATCACCACGAGCCAATCGTAAGCCGGAAACAGTTTGAACGGTGCAATACGATCTTTAAGCTCAAGACCAGGACAGCACCGGAGGTCGGCCAGTACCCGTTCGCGGACTACATCCGCTGCCCTTACTGCGGGCACAGGCTCTGGAGGAGAAGGGTTGGGATACAGCAGGCGAACAGCCATTTCTGCTGTGAGGGAGAAGGGGCATGCAGGGAATTCGTGATCCAGGCCATCCCGCTTGAGGAAGCGATCCTTTCAGCCTACCGTGATGTGGACCTGGAAACGGTAAAAAAGGTGGCTGGCTATAAACAAAGGCGCAGGGCCGCGGAGGCGGTGAAGCTCTTAAAAATAAAGGAAGAATACCCTGTGATGGAAGGGATCCATTACTGGTGGCTGGATGAGCTGGTGGCTTCCATTACCCTGGGAGGCACACTTACACGGCCACGCAGCTTGACGGGATGCCGGCTGATCTGATGGATAAAGCCGATGACCGCACGGTCACCATCCATTGGCGGTGCGGGCTTGAGACAACACTTCCATCCGGGGTAATCCGGGATTCCCATGACCCCAGGCACAAGGCGCAGCTTTGGGACGCATTTATCCTCCGCTATCCGGAGCGGACGCCCGCGCTTGCGGAGGAAGTCAGGAAGAAACGTGGGATAAAGGATTGATAAAACGAGACAAAACACAAGTACGCCGGGAGTGCGGGGGCAGGATTTCCCTGCCGGAACGCTCCCGGTTTTCTTTGTGTAGTATGGGTGATATCAGGGCCGAATCAGCGCGTTTTTTCTACCGGAAGAAAGGCCGGCATTGCTTGCTATTTTCCGGATAGTACGGGAACATGTCTCATGGGAGGGATAACGGACATAGCGCTTGGCGCCCCTCGGAAGAGGGACGGGTGGTATGGCCCGCGGATCCTGACAATCCAGATCTGAAAAGCATTCGAAAGGAGGCGTATGAATGGCAATGAAAGAGCATCGAAAGCAGCTTACAAAGCACCTCATAAGACAGTCTACGACAAAGAGCCGGGAAATATGGAAAAGATCGTGCTGGAGCCAAGGCGGATGGCGGCAAAAAAACGGCCGGAAACCTACCGCGTTGCCGCTTACTGCCGTGTGTCCACAGATACCGATGAGCAGCTGGGCAGCTTCGAAGCGCAGGTCAGGGCATATACCGCGCTGATCGAGGCAAAACCCGGGTGGGAACTGGCGGGCATCTACGCGGACGAGGGCATTTCCGGCACCCAGGCGGCAGGGAGGCCACAGTTCCTACGCATGATCCAGGACTGTGAGGAGGGGAAGATCGACCTGATCATCACGAAATCCATCTCCCGCTTCGCGAGGAACACGATGGAATGCCTTACCTATGTGCGGCACTTACAGAACATTGGTGTCCATCTTTTCTTTGAGAGCAACAACATTGACACCAGGGTGGCATTTTCAGAGATGCTGCTCACCATCCTCGCCGCGTTCGCGCAGGAGGAATCCCGGTCCATCTCGGAGAACACCAAGTGGGGCATCCGCAAACGCTTTGAAAACGGGATCGCCCGCTGGTGCAACATTTACGGCTACAAAAAGGACGGGGAAAGCGATTACATCGTAGTCCCTGAGCAGGCGGTGGTGGTCCAGAAGATTTTCCAGATGTACGAGCTTGGAAGCAGCATTACGGATATCTGGAAATACCTGAACCAGAACCGCGTCCCCAGCCCGGACGGGAAGGACGGATGGGCAAGGTCCATCGTCCAGAAGATGCTCCGGAATGAGAAGTATGTGGGGGACCTTATGCTGCAGAAGTTCCTTACGTCTGACCATATCAGCCACAGGGCGGTGCGCAATCCCTGTACGGAAGTCCCAGCCTACTACATTGAAAACCACCATACCCCGATCATCGACCGCAAGACTTATGAGCGTGTCCAGGTGATCCGGAAGATGCGGGGGATGGGGACGGCGCTTGGAAGGAAGAAGAGCAAATGCATCCAGTATCCCTTTGGGCAGATGTTATCCTGCCCTTACTGCGGGCAGCCGCTCCACCAGAGGCAGATCCCAAACCGGGGGGAACAGCACCCACACCCAGGGATGGTGCTGCGAGGTGGGCTTAAAAGCCTGCCGGGGGTTTATCATCCGCAGCGTGTTTGTGGAGGAGGCGGTGCTGAGGGCCTACGAGATGGTTGACATGGGTGCGGTCATCCAAAAGAAAAAGATGGGGAAGTCAGCAAAGACAAGGGCGGCGGCTGAGATGTTTTGCCGGGTGAAGGAACAGCATCCGAAACTGGAAAGCGTGGAATACCACTGGGTGGACGACCTGATTGCGAAGATTATGATCGGGGCCCACAGCTATTCCCCGACACAGATCCGCAGGATGCAGGCGGCAGGGGAGCCTTTCGTGGACGACCGGACACTGACGGTATTCTGGAAAGCGGGGCTTAAGACCACGGTCCCCACCGGTATTGTCCTGGACAAAGACGACCCGCAGCGTCTGGCGGAGCGGTACAGGAATTACCTGGAGAACCATAAGGAGTACTGGGAACAGGCAAAGCGGCAGGTGGAGGCGCTCTACGGGCCTGTGGATGAACGGGCTATGGCAAACACCATAGAGGCAAACCCGGATTTTGACCCGGCCGGGATGGAGGCTGCCTATCCGGATATGGAGGTGAAGTGAGGAAGCCTGGGGCGCCTGACTGGAACCATCGGGGCGGATCCCCACATTCAGGCCAGGCCGCATACTTGGAAGGAGGGACATTATGCCGAAAGTGACAAAGATACCAAGGAAGCGTGACCAGAGGAGACGGCGCGTGGCGGCTTACTGCCGAGTGTCTACCATGCTGGAAAACCAGGAAGAAAGCTACGAGGCGCAGGTCAGCTACTACAGCGCCTTTATCGAGGCAAATGAGGAATGGGAGTTTGCCGGCATATACAGCGATGAGAAAAGCGGCGTAAAGCGGAGAACCGTCCGGGCTTCCAGCAGATGATCAAGGACGCCCTGGCGGGCAGGTGGATTATATCCTGGTAAAATCCGTCTCCCGTTTTTCCAGGAATGTGGTAGACTGCCAGAAGTACGCCAATCTCCTGCAGACAAATGGTGTCTATGTACGGTTCGAGAAAGAAGGGATCGACACGTCAGAGCCGTCCAGCTCCATGATGTTCTCCTTCCTCTCTGTCATTGCCCAGAACGAGTCCAAATCCATCTCCGACAACGTGAAGTGGGGATACCGGGAACGGTATAAGAGAGGGGAATACAATCTCGGCAGCAACCGTGTCCTGGGCTATGACTGTGTAGACGGCAGGCTTGTCCCGAATAAGGATGCTGAGACGGTTCGGTTCATCTTCGGCCTTGCCGTGGAGGGGAAAAGCTGCTGGGAGATCAGTAAGAGGCTGCGGGAGGACGGGATCCTGGGAAAGCAGGGGAAGCCCCTGACACCGGAAGGGGTGAAATACATCCTCTCCAATGAAACCTATGTAGGCGACCGGATACTCCAGAAGCAGGCCCCGAAGAACCTTCTGACAAAGCGGCCGGAGAAAAACGTGGAATACGACAGCTATTACCTCAAAGATGACCATGAGGCTGTGATTGACCGCAAAACCTGGGAGACAGTAAAGGAAAAAATGGAAACGCGCAGGAAAGAGATCGACGCCGGTGTGAAATACCACGCAGCCGGTCTCATTTTTTATATGGGAAGGTATTCTGCGAAAAATGCGGAGCGCCCATGACACGGCGGACACTGCGCTGCTCCAGCAAGCGGGAGATAAAGAGACATACAAAGCGTGGACTTGTAAAGAGCGGCACCTTGGCCGGAAAGGGAACGGATGCAGGAACCGGAACGCGCGGGAAGATGAGCTGCTCTTAGAGATTGGGAAGGCCATGGGGTATGATGGCGTGTCTTGTGCGGAGTTATTCCCGTCAGAGCGCTTTCTGGATGAGGTGGAGGCTGTGTATGTTGGGGAGGAGATCCGGGGTTGTGAGGAAGGGAGAGATTCCCACAGCCGAAAGAGAAAAAGGTATCGCGGGGCTTTAAGCTGCCTGCGGAAGCATCCAAAAATGTGTGCTCGATAGACAGTCCATGACACCACACCGGCCTGCTTGGGAACGGTCCTGTTTTGTAAGAAACCCACAGAGCGGGACGGTACCCAGGCGGGCCTCTTTTGTTGTATTTGGAGAAAAGTATTCTTCTGGTTGCTATGTACGTCATATTCCGATATCCTCTGTCGCAAAGAAGGGAGGAGTCATCCTCCTGTATGATTGGAGGATTCTTATGGGAAATGACATAAGCAAGGGTACGGGCAGGGCTACAGGCAGGGTTGTTGATGGCCGCGCTGGCTGGGATGCCGATAGAAAAGCGGATGGTTCAGCAGCCGGGCGTGGACGCCGCGCCGTTCACAATGCGTTCCGGGATATTGGCACAGGACGTTATCATTTTAAACTGGATGACCGGATTGCCGCGGAGATGGTAAAAGCCTATCTTCGGACAATGGAGGTACAGGAAGCGATCCGCGTTCTGCAGGGATCGTAGACCCGAGAGTAATCCAGCTGGATTTTTCGCGTGGACACACAGGCTGTCAAAAAGCTCTGAGGACAGATGTCAACGGCATACGGTTAGCGGAACTGATCGACCGGGCAAAAGGGATTATGGCTGAGGAAAACAGGGATTGGATCGCGGAAGACCGGATACAGAAAAAGACGCAGCAGTATCTGGAAGAAGGATTCCGGGAGCTGTCGGGGGAAAAGTTTGTCAGCTCCATGCCGGTGGAATTTGCGGAATTTATCACAGATTGCTATCTGTGTCTGAAGCATAACTGAACCTATGAAACTGCCCGTGTAGAGGACAGAAGCATCCAGGAGAAACTCAAGGATGCCTGTGCCGCCTATGCGGGCAGTTTTTTTGTTATATCCCGTACTCGCCTAAGAGGTTTTTCAGGAATGTGAGTGTTTTGGTGAGAATTGCTTCTCACCTTCATTGCAGTCCAGCAGGAGGTTTTGGATCTCCATCCCAACCGGAGAACTGGAATGTTCCAGATTGTCCCTTAGAAGGTCATCCGCAGAAACATCGAGGGCATTGGCAATCAGGATCAGTATTTCGAGGCTGGGTGTTCTGGCCCCGGTTTCAATGTAGCTGATATGGACTGGGGTGGCAAATACGGCCTTCCCCAGCTCCTCCTGAGACAGCTTCTTTTGTGTCCGATAATGCTTGATGCGCTTACCTATGCTTTCGTAATCAATGGCCATGTGATACCGTCCTTTCTAAATGGCCCGCATAAGGCAGTAGCATATTACCGTCAGAAAATATACATAGCAACTGGATTCTGAGATGGCTGTTTGGGAATCCCCCATCAGAAGCGCCATCTTAGCCCAAAATATAAACGGGCTGTTTAAGAACCAGACGTCATATAAACTAACACGTTAAACTGAGACCGGCGTTGGTGCTGTATAATAATAGTGAACAGTTTTGCTTTATTATGAGACGAGAGGAAATGGTGGAGGACAGTGGAAACAGGTTTGTTAACCTTCTACAGTGATGTAAAAGCAGTGCCGGTCAAGTGGCTTTGGTATCCATACATAGCGATTGGAAAGATCACGCTGCTGCAGGGTGATCCCGGTGACGGGAAATCCACCATGATGATGCATTTGATCGCGGAGCTATCCAGAGGTGGTGCCACACCGGATGGGAAGGCTCTTGGACGTCCGCAAAGAATCATATACCAATGCTCAGAGGACAGTGTGAGCGATACCATCAAGCCAAGGCTGGAGGCCTGCGGCGCGGACTGCCGGAACATCGCCTTTATCAATGAGGAAATTTGTGGCGGGCTGACGCTGGATGACGAGCGGATCCGGGACGCATGATTGAGTTCAAGCCCCAGCTTGTGGTCATAGACCCAATACAATCCTACATCGGGAATGACTCTGACCTTCAGATCGCTGTGAAGGCAAGGAAACTGATGCGGCGGATTGGCATCTGGGCTTCCACCTACAACTGTGCGGTTGTCCTGATCGGCCATCTGAGCAAAAAGGAGCGGTCGAAGGAACTGTACCGGGGCCTGGGCAGCATAGATGTGGTTGCTTCTGCCAGGAGCGTTCTGCAGGTGGAGCGGGACGGGCAGGATGAGGATATCCGCCATGTCCGGCAGATTAAGAACAGCCTTGGTCCAAGGGGGAGCGACCTGTCGTTTGAGATCCGTCCTGAAACGGGGTTCAGATGGAGGGAAGGATCCCGTGACATGGAGCGCCGTGAAAAGCCAAAACCAGAAACGGTTACGGAGCCGCTGCCAAAAAACAAGCATGAGCTGGCGGCGTTGCTCCTGAAAAACGCGCTTGCCAATGGGCCGCTCGAATCTACAGATATACGGAAGATCATGGCAGAATACCGGATCGGCGAAAAGACACTGAATGAGGTGAAGCAGGAGCTGGGGATTAAACCATACCGTAAGATGCGGATATGGTACTGGGGGCTGCCCGGAAACGCCATGAAATGATATAAAGGAAGTGAGTGACAAATGATCGTTGGCGAGAAGACCGCTGTTGACAGCAAACAAAAAATCAGAACCCGGTATAAAGGTGTTGATCCGTCCGAGCTGGAGGTTATCCCGGCAATCGCGACAGATGAGATCGCTCTGGAACAGCGGAAGCTGAAGGTGGCGGCTTATGTGCGTGTCTCCACGGAGAACGATGAGCAGACATCCTCCTATGAGCTTCAGATCAACGATTTCACGGACCGGATCAAGGCAAACCCGAACTGGGAATTTGTGGGTATTTACAGTGACGAAGGCATCTCTGGCACCGAACTGTCACACAGGAAAGGGATGCTCCAGATGATTGAAGATGCCAGGGCGGGAAAGATCGATCACATCCTGGCAAAGTCGATAGCCAGGTTCGCCCGCAATGTTGTAGACTGCCTTTCCATTATCGAGGAATTGAGGAAACTGGGCGTGGGCGTCCATTTTGACGAGAACAATCTGTACACGCTGGATACCACAGGCGCTCTGGTCCTTACTATCCTCGCCACTGTCGCGGAGGAGGAGTCACGGTCGAAGTCTTTCATCATGAACTGGTCTATCGAGCGCAGGTTCAGCAAAGGCATCTTCCTGACACCTAAGCTTCTTGGGTACGATCTTGATGAGGACGGTGACCTTGTGGTCAATCCCGACGAGGCGGAAACGGTGAAGGTGATTTATGACCTGTATCTCAATGGATGGTCTACCAGTGAGATCGCTGACTTGCTCACCAGCTATGGAAGAAGGACAAAGCTTGGTAACGAAGTATGGAATCCGGGCTCTATCGATGGCGTGATCGAGAATGAACGCCACTGCGGGGATGTGCGGGCACGGAAAACCTACACACCGGATTTTAAGACACATAAATCTGAGAAAAACCGGCAAAACAGGAAGCAGTATATCCAGCGGGACCATCATGAGCTATCGTGAGCCGGGATGTGTATAACGCCGCGAATATGCTCAAATCCTCGCGCCAATATTCCGCGAAAAGCCGGCCGCTGCCGGTGCTCAGTGTGGTCGATGGCGGCATCCTCCAGGGCTATGTCCCGGTTGATAAGAATTGGAGCGGGTTTTCCGTGGAGGACTATCAGTCTGCCTGTGAGAGTGTGGAAACATTAGAGCTGGAAGAAGCCTATGAGGGCGGACGCTTTTATGGTGGTACAAGAAGGTCCGCGCTGATTATTTCCCATCTTCGGAAAGGCCTCTCATGACAATCGGGAACGGCAAGCTGCGCTTCAATACGGCCTGCCTGAAAAAGTTTGAAGATGTGGAGTATGTGGAGCTGCTGCTGAACACAGTCACAAACACCATCGCGATCCGTCCCTGCGAGGAAAGCAATCCAAATGCCATCCGCTGGGGGCGTCTCCGAGACGAGCATGGGTCGTGAATACTATGGGGTGTAAAGGGCTCTCCCGGACGCTTTTTGACCTGATGAGCTGGGAGGACGAAGGGGATTACAAGTTCAGAGGGCAGTTCATAACGCAGAATGGCCAGAAGCTGCTGCTTTTTGAACTGGATGAGCCTGTGATCATAAAGAAGGTGGAACAGGTAGTTGTCCCGGAACAGCCGGAGGAAAAAGAGGAAGGCACGGAGGAGATCGTCATCACGGAGACCGTGAGGGTTTATCCCCCGGCCTGGACGCTTTCTTTTGGTGAGCCTCTTTCTGTCCTGGAGCAGCGGCATTATTCAGGGGACTGGGATGTCCTCCGTCCAGCAAAAGAACTGGAGGAGATGAACATTTTTACAGCGGAAAAGCTCAATGAGCTGATGAAAGAAGCGGAAACAATCATGGAAAGGTGGGAGAAATCAGCATGAACGAAGAGCGGCTCAACGAACAGACAGACCGGGAAGACCAGGGGCAGGATATTTCCGCCAGAGAAGCAAGGCGGCAGGAATTGATCGGAATGTTCAACCCGAACCGGCTCAAGGTTGTCCGCAAGGAGCTGTTTCCAAGCCCACGCGATCCGGCGCTTACAATCCGGGATGGGAACATCAGCTTTAACGCCGCCTGCATTAAAAGTCTGGAGGATGTGGTTTATATCAATCTCTACATTGATGAGGAACTGGGCTTATTTTCTATTTCAGGATGTGATGAGAATGACAAGCAGGCACTCCGCTGGTGCGTCGCGAAAGATGGCAAACGCAAAAGCCGCAGGATGCGGTGCCCGGAATTCACAGATTATCTGTATAACCTTATGGGATGGGACAAGAAATGCCGCTATAAAGTGCTTGGTTATCTGATCCCCTTTGAGGCAGCCTGTTTTTTGTGTTTGACCTCAATGTGAAGCAGACATTCAACGAAAAGCCGAAGAAGGGGGAGGAACCTGTGGATGAGAACGGTGAGCCTATCCAGGTTGATACCAGGAAGGGATATTTCTCGGAGGATATTCTCCACACCTTTGGCGTCCCGATGGATCAGCACAAAGCTGAAACGGAAGTCACGGAGATGGATGGATTTGTGAATATCGCGATGCTGACCGGCCCGGCGAAGGCAGGATCGCGGGAGAGACTGTAAAAGAAGCACCGGATCAGGAGCATCAGAAGAATCATGTAGGTACGCAGCGGTATCCCGGACAGGGAGAGGAAAAAGGACAATGGGAAGCTACAGGGGGTAGTGCGCTTTTTTGAGGGAGGGTGTTAATTGGACGAGTATGTAATCTGGGATTATACGAAGCCAGGTATATCTTTTAATATCGTGTCCGGGAGGATCACTGTGTTCAAGGCTACTCTGGAGGCAATGCACTACCCGGAGTATTTCCACTTCCTGTTCAGCCCGGAGGATTTGATATTTGGAGTGGAGCCCTGCCATATCGATGATGGAGGTTCACATAGGCTTCCGGAAGAACTTACCCGCGAACACTTTGATATCAAGTGCAAGGATCTCGTGCGTCTTGTCTACCGGACCTGCGGATGGGGAAAGAAGCTGACGTAACCGAATACCGGGGATACGTATTCTGACGACAGCGGCCTTGTCTGTTTCAATCTGCGGCAAGCATATGAGATCCACGAGGGGCGGATGAAGGAAGCGAAAAAGGCAAAAGAAGCATAAGATTTGCGGCCAATTACAAGGCGCAGGATTGCGGCCACAAGTGAATAAAGACATAGAAGCAGTAAGCAGCCCACTGGGTTTGTTTCCAACTTACGAGATTGTTCGTAGGTGGGGAAACCGACCTGGTGGGCTGCTTTTTTCTTCTTTAAAAAGAGGAGGCTGCTCTCTCAATGGGTGAGTCGATTGAAAATCTGTATTTGCACATTATCCCTGAAAATAGGAATTTCCGGTTGGCAATCGGAGGGATGAAATTGAACATTGTCCCTAAAAAGAGTTTAGGACGAGTACATTGAAATGCGTAAGAAAACACAATATATAGTTGTTAATGAAATATACAAAACAATATATTGCGGTTATCCCCAGAAAAGGGCTTGGAACCTCTTTGAGACGGAAATGCATAAACCGGTATCTTTCGATGCCGGAAGATAAAGATCCCGGAAAAGAAAGAAAACGCCCGTGAGCGGCAGCATCAGGAGCAGATCCTGAAAAAACAGGCGAAAATCGATGAAGTCCGCAGGCTTCACTCAGAAGGCCATTCGATTGATGAGATCAGCCGTATCACCGGCCACGCAAAACGGACTGTCAAAACATACCTGAAAGAGGACTGTCCGCTTATAAATGGGCACTATGACAGAAGACGGCCGGGAAAGCTGGCACCATATGAGAAGGAGATCATCGAACTGCGGTCCAAAGGGCTGACTTATGCAGGATCCATGAACATATCGCTCAGAAAGGATATACAGGCACGATTGCTCCCTGAGAGTCTTTATGCAGAAGGAACGAACACACCAGAAAAATATTTCCCCAAATGAGACTGTCCCTGTTGAGTACATTCCCCGCAAGACCATGTGTCAACTGATCTACCATGAACTGGAGAGTGTGAAAGGGATCACGGCAGAACAATATGAGGCAGCGATTCAAAAGTATCCTGTACTCGGCCAGTTATATACACTGTTAAAAGAATTCTACCGTATTGTGTTTTCCAGAAAAAGTGAGGAACTGGATTCCTGGATGGAAACGGCAGCGGAGCTGAAGATAGACGAACTGGACCGGTATATTAATGGCCTGCAAAACGACCTGACAGCTGTAAAAAATGCGATTATCTACCCATACAACAACGGCCTGGCTGAAGGCAGCGTAAATAAAATCAAACTTACGAAACGAATTATGTATGGACGGAATAGTTTTGCTTTATTGAAAGCGAAACTACTCATAAACGAATATTTTCATCAAATCAACTAAATCTGGAAAGAACCGATTTACCGTGTACCCTTCAACGCAGGATACGGTCATTTGTTCATGCGTTTGGCTGGAAAATACATGCTTTTCAGGATATCCTTCAATATGTCTATGTATAATATATTTTCGCACAGTTCTTGCCAAAGTTAAAGAGATACCACTTGTCTGGCTTTTGATCCTTTTCCAATTAATGTAACAGATGCATTTTTTGTCATTTATATGAAGAGCATCAACTGTAAAATCGCATATTTCCTGCGCTCTTGCGCCAGTAGCATACATAAATGAAAGCAGGACCTTGTCTCTTAGCCCGGTTTCATAGTTTTCATCAGGGAGTGCTAATAATATTTTTATCTCATCCCTTGAAAAAACGGCTCTTGCTTTTTGTTTCCACGCTTTATCGGAATCTTTACGATGGCACTTCTGAATACAGATGCCGCATCAAAATCTCTATTCTGCGCATACTCTGAGAACGCTGAAAGTACTGAGAGCCGCTGGTTTCTGGTTACAGGTTTGCAATGCCTTTCTTTTTCGAGCCAGTTAAAGAATTCCATCAATGTATCATAATTTAAGATTGAGAACTTGATATCATCAGGATCAATGCCCTTAACATCCGACATAAATCGGAGTAACAACATGAAGCTTTGCTTATAAGATTCTATCGTGTTTGGGCTAAGGCCTCGACTATATGGCAAGTACGTCTCAAAATAATCTTCCAACAATGACATAAATTCGATTTTCCGCCTATCTTTATACATGTCTGTGTTATCAATATGGGGGACATCTCTTCGAGAGATTTGCACTTTTGTTTTGATAACTCATCCAAAAACCAAGAGACAGCATATCTTTTGTTTCTAATAGTACCGGCTGCATGTCCTGTTCCGGTATAATAGGAAGCAGCAAAAAGAAAGGTGGTCCTTTAATGCCGCAGTCAGAGATGGAAGCGCTCGTGCAGCTTCAGAAAGAGACAATTGAATCCCTTCGTCAGCTGGTGGACAGCCAGCGTCTTACGATCGAGCAGATGACCAAAAGCCATGAGGAGCAGACCGCACAGCTGAACCAGACGATCGCAAATCTCAATGAAACGGTCGAATATCTGAAGAAAAAGCTGTTCGCATCTTCCAGTGAAAAAACAAAAAAGGATACCTTTCCCGGACAGATGGATCTGTTCAATGAGGCAGAAGCCGCTGCGGATCCTTCTGTCCCGGAACCGACTCTGGAAGAGGCTGTTGGTGGTTATAATCGTAAGGCAAAGAAACCAAAGGCCACCAGGGAAGAGATCCTTGCAGGGCTTCCTGTGGTGGAAGTTCCCTGCACCGTGCCGGATGAGGACAGGAGCTGCCCCTACTGCAATGCTCTGATGGAAGTCATCGGGAAAAAGGTTGTCCGTGAAGAACTGCGGATCATCCCTGCAAAAGTGGAACGGGTCCAGTATGTCCAGGAAGTTCTTGGCTGTCCGGAATGTAAAAAGACGGCGCTTCCGTTATCGTTGGGGCTGAAACACCAAGCCCCCTGCTCAAGCACAGCCTGGCATCTCCGTCCACGGTTGCTTACGTGATGTACCAGAAATATGTGAACAGCGTCCCGCTTTACCGCCAGGAGGCGGACTGGAAACAGCTTGGAGTGAAGCTTTCCAGGGCGACACTGGCGAACTGGGTCATCAAATGCGGCATAGATTATATGGAGCCGGTGTATGAACAGCTTCACCGGCATCTGCTGAAGAGGGACATCATCCATGCAGATGAAACACCCTGCCAGGTACTGAAGGAGGAAGGGAAAACGGCACAGTCCCAGTCCTATATGTGGCTGTATGGCTCCGGAAATGACGGGCTGCCGCCGATCCGTCTGTATGATTACCAGCCCAGCCGGGGCGGATATCATGCGGAAGAATTCCTGAAAGGATTCTCCGGATACCTTACCTGTGATGGCTTCAACGGCTACAATAAGCTGAAGGATGTCATCCGCTGCGGCTGCCTTGCCATATAAGACGGTACTGGCATGATGCACTTCCCGGGAAATCGAAGAAATCCTCGGATAAGACTCCGGCAGAGATTGGTTTCGATTACTGCAACCAGTTATTCGAACTGGAAAAGGAGTATGCGGATCTGGATGCCGATACACGGAAAGCCAAGCGCCTTGAGACGGAGCCTGCCATATGGGAGGCTTACTGGTCATGGCTTGAAACAGTGAACCCAGCTGGCGGAAGCGTCTGGCCAAAGCGGTGACCTATGCGAAAAACCAGAAGCCATATATGGAGAACTACCTGTTGGATGGGCGGTGCTCCATATCGAACAACATCGCAGAAAATATCGCCCGCCCCTATGCAGTAGGGCGGAAAAACTTCCTGTTCCATGATACTGTAAAAGGCGCCCGGGCCAGTTCCATCATTTACAGTTTAGTAGAAACTGCAAAACTCAACAATCTGAACATCTACGCATATCTGGAGACTGTACTGCTCTATATGCCGGACTACAAAAATGAGCCCGAAGGTATAGAAGAGCTGATGCCATGGTCTGACATGATACAGCAGAGATGCCGGATCAAATCGAAAAGTTGAAGTTGGAGTATTTTACTTTAACTATAGCGGAATATTTTGTGAAAAGATAGCCATTATTTTATTGAGCGCTTACAGTGAAAGGATTAAATACGAAGCAGATTATTGATGGAGTCTGTCTGGATCCGAGAATCGGAACGCACTATAATAATCCATCTTTTGGGTATGGAGCTACTGTCTGCCGAAAGACACAAAACAGCTTCTGGCCAATTATGAGGATGTGCCGCAGAATATGATGACAGCCATCGTGGAATCCAACCGGACCCGGAAGGATTTTATTGCAGATCGTGTACTGGAGCTGGCCGGCGGTTATGATGCCAACAGTGAATATGATGCGGCGAAAGAAAAAGAAATCGTGATCGGCGTTTACCGTCTGACGATGAAGAGTCATTCTGATAACTTCCGGCAGAGCAGTATCCAGGGAGTGATGAAACGGGTAAAGGCGAAAGGCGCTACAGTGGTTATCTATGAACCGACGCTGGAAGATGGAAGTACATTCTTTGGAAGCAGAGTTGTGAACGACCTGGAGAAGTTTAAGGAAATGAGCCAGGCGATCATTGCAAACAGATATGATAAGAGCCTGGATGATGTAAAGGATAAGGTGTATACTAGGGATATCTTTTACAGAGACTGACGGGAAATAAGGGGATAGATAGTGGATATTTATCAGATTATTGTTACACATAACAGGAGCTGGACGATCAGGGAAATTATTGC
>ENA-OPZM01000675-OPZM01000675.1-human-gut-metagenome-genome-assembly--contig:-NODE-675-length-14118-cov-1.699235_pt1 | contig 14118 bp, 26 predicted proteins | sample MGYA00242478_ERZ504493 | MGnify/ENA primary metagenome ERZ504493 (study PRJEB26092, sample SAMD00036227) | human gut metagenome | host: Homo sapiens | study: EMG produced TPA metagenomics assembly of...
ACACTTTTGTAAAAAGTGTACGTCCCCGTATACAATTTGGATAATATTCTGGAAATGAGAAATGCTATCAACATCTATGGTTGCCATGTGGCTATCCCTGTGATAGACTGTAAATGCAAATGATAATCAAACTCAAAATTAAAGTGCGGTCAATTTTTCGAACGGATTGGAGGATGAAATATGCCGGTAGAGGTGGTAGCGTACATGCTCTCGGACCAGAATATCAACAGAAGGCTGCAGTTTCAGCTGATCCTGCAGTGTGCCCCGCTGCTGAAAGGATCAAGGTTGCCTGCATCACAAATCTGGAACGTCGGCACTGTCGGATGCTTGGCGGGATATTGAAGGGGACAGGGATCACGTACAGGATGCTGGCTGTCCGTGAGGAGCGGTGTCTGGTCATTTTATTCCGGGAAAAAGAAATGGAACGGTATCTTATGGGGAAAGAGATCCGTGAATTCTTAAAAGAATTTGGTTACATTCTGACGGAAGAGAACGATGGTCATGCGTGTGAGCCTTACCCGGACCTCGACAGGGTATTCGGGCGCCTGGCAGAGAGGATTGGCGAAGCTCCAGGCGAAACTTGTGTTTTCCGCATGAAATCGGCGTTTTTCTTGATTACCCGATCGAGGATGTGAGAGGTTTTATTGAAAACGGCGGACAGGAATGTCTGCTGGCCGGATATTGGAAGGTGTATCACAACAGAGAACGGGCACAGATGACCTTTCTGGCGTACGATCAGGCCAAAACCAGTGCAGTTAATGAATTTTTGACCGGGAAAAGTATACAGGACATTGTATACAGACCAGAGTTTCATGCAGCATGAATGCAGAAGTAAAGGAGGATTTGGAAATATGAGTATTTCAATCGTATACTGGAGCGGAACCGGAAACACAGAGGCGATGGCAAATGCCCTGGCAGACGGGATCAGAGAAGCAGGCGGAGAGGCCGCTTTGATCACGGTGGACAGCGCCGGTGCAGAAGCCTGGCAAGTGAGGAGGTGTTTGCCCTGGGATGCCCATCTATGGGAGCAGAAGAGCTGGAGGAAAGCGAGATGGAGCCTTTCGTGGCAGAGCTTGAGGGAAAAGTAAAAGGAAAAAAGATTCTGCTCTTCGGGTCTTATGGCTGGGGAGACGGAGAATGGATGCGGAACTGGAAGAACGGATGAAGAATGCCGGCGCCATTCTGGTGACGGGTGCGGGCATCATTGCCAACGAAGCTCCGGACGGCGCGGCAATAGACGCACTGAAAGCTGCCGGAAAAGAGATGGTATCAGTATAAGCAGCAGGAAATAACGGGAACAGGCAGTGGACGACGTGTACATAGAAAGAAAGGAATGATCGAATGAGCGTTGTGATCATTGGCGGGAATGAGCGGATGGAGCAGCAGTATAAGCAGATTTGCAAGAAGTACCGCTGTAAGGCAAAAGTATTTACCCGGATGTCAGGAAATTTAAAGACTCAGATCGGACAGCCGGACCTGATCATCCTCTTTACTTCTACAGTGGCTCATAAAATGGTCCATTGTGCGCTGAAAGAGGCGGAGCGCTATCAGATCCGGGTGGAGCGTTCTCACAGCAGCAGCGCCAGTGCGCTGGAAAATGTTCTGCAGGGCTGTACGTAAGGATGGATTTTCAGGAAGAGGGCGATGCCCTCTTTTTTTGTGCCCGATCCATGATAAACTGGTCACAGTAAAAAAATTTGGAGGACGTAGCTGAAATGAGTTATGCAGATAAGGTATTTATTGAAATGTGTACAGATATTATTGAAAACGGTACGGACACAAGAGGAGAAAAGGTACGTCCGGTGTGGGAGGATGGAACACCGGCTTATACGATCAAGAAATTCGGCGTGGTCAACCGGTATGATCTTTCCAAAGAATTTCCGGCGCTGACCCTCAGACGGACTGCAATCAAGAGCTGTACGGACGAGCTTTTGTGGATCTGGCAGAAAAAATCCAACAACATTCATGATCTGAACAGCCATATCTGGGACAGCTGGGCGGATGAAGACGGCTCTATCGGCAAGGCTTACGGATATCAGATGCAGGTAAAGCACCAGTATAAGGAAGGCCTGTTTGACCAGGTGGACCGGGTGATCTATGACCTGAAAAATAATCCATACAGCCGGCGGATCATGACAAACCTGTATGTACATCAGGATCTTCACGAGATGAATCTGTATCCATGTGCCTATAGCATGACCTTTAATGTATCGAAGAAGCCGGACAGCGAGAAGCTTGTGCTGAATGGAATCCTGAACCAGAGATCCAATGACGTGCTGGCTGCCAATAACTGGAACGTGTGCCAGTATTCTGTGCTGATGCATATGCTAGCAAAGGTCTGCGATATGCAGGTGGGAGAGCTGGTGCATGTGATCGCGGATGCACATATTTATGACCGTCATGTGCCGATGATCCGGGAACTGATCTCAAGAGAACCTCTGCCGGCGCCGAAATTCTGCTGAATCCGGAAATAAAGGATTTCTATGAATTACGCCGGATGACGTGAAGCTGATCGACTATCAGACCCCATGAACAGATCCGGAATATTCCGGTAGCAATATAAGGAGGCAGGACAGATGAAATTAATTGTTGCGGTTGACAAAAACTGGGCGATTGGAAAGAATAATAAGCTGATGTGGAGCATCCCGGCGGATATGAAGTTCTTTCGGGAGACACACAGGGGAATGTGGTCATTATGGGACGTAAGACCCTGGAGAGTTTCCCGCAGGGACAGCCTTTAAAGAACCGGGTGAATATCGTGATCTCCAGAAAGCCGGATTATCAGGTGAAGGGAGCCGTGGTGGTCCACAGTGTGGAAGAAGCTGTGGAAGAGAGTAAGAAGTATGAAGGAGAAGTCTTTGTGATCGGAGGAGAAAGTATTTACCGGGCCATGCTTCCCTATTGTGATACCGCATTGGTAACGAAGATCGATCATGCTTTTGACGCAGACACCTATTTCCCAAGCCTGGATCAGGATGACGAATGGCAGATGACAAAAATCAGTGAGGAACAGACCTGTTTTGATCTGGAGTATTATTTTACCGTGTATGAGAGGGTTCAAAAATAAATGAGAATTTTAAGTATCAGCGCCCAGAAGCCGGACAGCACAGGAAGCGGCGTCTATATGACAGAGCTGATCCGTGCATTTGCGGACAAGGGATATGAACAGGGAGCGGTAGCCGGGATCGGGCCGGAAGACCGGCCCGAACTTCCAGAGGGCATCCGTTTTTGTCCGGTACGATTTGAAACGGAAGATCTGCCGTTCCCGGTGGCGGGGATGTCGGATGAAATGCCCTACCGCAGCACCAGATACTGTGATATGACAGAAGAGATGACGGCACAGTTTAGTCAGGCATTTTTAAAGGTAATCGATCAGGCAGTGCGTAAGCTCCAGCCGGATGTGATCTTATGCCACCACCTGTATCTTCTGACTGCACTGGTGCGCAAGCACTATCCGGAGAGAAGGGTCTATGGATTCTGCCATAATACAGATTTGCGCAGATGCAGAAAAATCCTTTGCAGCGTTCTTTTATCGCAGAACAGATCTGTGATCTTGACGGTATTTTTGCTCTGCAGGCTGCCCAGACAGCCATGATCTCGGAAATCTATGGCGCGGACACGGGCAAAATCCATGTGGTGGGGATTGGATATAATGATCGGATCTTTTTCCAGAGTGAAAGAAAGCGGAACGGGTCAGAGATCCGGATCGCCTATGCGGGCAAGATTGCGGAGAAAAAAGGTGTAATGAGTCTTCTAAGGGCAATGGAGCATCTGCCTACAGAACAGAGAGGATCCATCTTTTCCTGGCAGGAGGAGCCGGCAACCAGAAGGAGTATGAAGAGGCGAGGGCGCTGGCAAGAAGATGCCGCTACCCGGTAAAGTTTTTGGGAAAGCTTTCGCAGCAGAATCTGGCAAAGCTATATAATATGTGTGACATATTTGTGCTGCCTCCTTCTGTGAGGGACTTCCGCTGACTCCGGTAGAAGCTTTAGCCTGCGGAGACCGTGTGGTGATGACAGACCTTCCAGGGATCAGGCCCTGGCTGACAGAATGTGCGCCAGGGGCGGATGTGCTTTATGTCAGGCCGCCCAGAATGAGGGGGGTAGATGAGCCAGTCGGAGGAGGATCTTCCTGGATTTGAACAGCGGCTGGCCGAGAGCCTCTGGACAGCAGCAAGGGCAGTACAGGAACAGGGAAATCTGCGGAAGCCGGCAGCAGATCTTAGAAGAATCCGGTGGGAGCAGGTGGCTGCCAGAGTTGGAAAAGCAGTGGGAATTTTATAAATCTGCAGTAAATAGATTGACAATAGTAGAAAATATGAATATAATAGTGATAATTATTCAGCGAAATGCAGTGACAAGGAGGAGTACATAGTCGTCGGATGCCAAGAGAGAAGGTGGATGGTGTGAACCTTCGTGAAGAGATTATGGAAGTAGCCTTCGAGCAGTGAACCGAAAGAAGAAAGCTTCAAGTAGACTTCAACGTATTTCCCCACGTTACAGGGGAACGGTATCGGAAAAGCTTTTATTATTTCCCGTATCGGCAGAGTGCAGAGAAAAGTTCTCTGAATTTAGGTGGTAACACGGATATCTGATTCGCCCTAAGCAGCCAAAAGCTTAGGGCGTTTTTTTTGATATCTTTTGACAAGGAGGTATGTATATGAGAAAGATCAGCGGCAACAAATTACTGGTGAAAGCATTGAAAGAAGAAGGGGTAGATGTATTATTCGGTTATCCGGGTGCATGTACTATTGATATCAGTGACGAACTGTATAAACAGGACTTTACCAAGGTGATCCTTCCAAGGCAGGAAATCGCATTGGTACACGAAGCAGATGCCTATGCCCGTTCTACAGGAAAGGTGGGAGTCTGTCTGGTAACCAGCGGGCCCGGAGCTACGAATCTGGTGACCGGACTTGCGACGGCGTATTATGACAGTGTGCCGCTGGTATGCTTTTCAGGACAGGTGGCAAGACATCTGATCGGGAACGATGCGTTCCAGGAGGTTGACATCGTAGGCATTACCCGGAGCATCACGAAATATGGCGTCACTGTCCGCAACAGGGAGGATCTGGGACGGATCATCAAGGAGGCGTTTTACATCGCGCGGACCGGAAGACCGGGACCGGTGCTGGTGGACCTTCCCAAAGACGTGATGGGAGAACTGGGGGATGCAGACTATCCGGAAGACGTGAATATCAGAGGATATAAGCCCAATACTCATGTACATATCGGACAGCTGAAAAGGGCCATCAAAATGCTGTCCAAGGCAAAGCGTCCGTTGTTCCTGGTAGGCGGCGGAGTTAATATTGCCCATGCGAATCAGGAGTTCACTGCGCTTGCAGAGAAGACGAATGTTCCGGTAGTGACAACGGTCATGGGACGGGGAGCGATTCCTACGAACCACCCGCTCTATATCGGAAATGTGGGGATGCACGGAGCTTATGCCTGCAATATGGCAGTGAATGAATGTGATCTTTTGTTTTCCATCGGGACCAGGTTCAATGACCGGATCACCGGAAAACTCCACTCCTTTGCGCCGAAGGCCAGATCGTACATATTGATATCGATACGGCGGCTATTTCCAAGAATGTGCAGGTAGACGTGCCCATCGTTGCAGATGCAAAAGAGGCTGTGACCAGGATGCTGGAGTACGTGACAGAATGTGAGACGAAAGACTGGATGGAAACGATCCAGAGCTGGAAGAAGGAGCATCCGCTGGCATGAAGCCAAGACCGATCATGACGCCGCAGGATATCATTGAAACCATCAACCGGATTTTTGACGAGGCTATTATCGTAACAGACGTAGGCCAGCACCAGATGTTTGTGTCTCAGTTTGCGGAAATAACAGAAAAGAAGAGACTTTTGATGTCCGGAGGCCTTGGAACCATGGGATACGGACTTCCGGGAGCCATCGGTGCAAAGATCGGCAATCCGGATATACCTGTCATCTCTATTTCCGGTGACGGCGGAATCCAGATGAATATTCAGGAGATGGCAACAGCGGTATTGGAAGAGCTTCCGACGATCAACTGTATTTTCAACAACTACAATCTGGGTATGGTACGGCAGTGGCAGAAGCTGTTTTATGGCAAACGCTACTCCATGACCTGTCTGCGGTCCGGAGCGGCCTCGAGGGACCGGGGAGAAAATGTGGAAGATATGGCATATGTACCGGATTTTGTGAAGCTTGCAGAAAGCTACGGGGCAAAAGGAATCCGTGTCACCAGGAAAGAAGAGATCGAGCCGGCTTTCCGGGAAGCTATGAGCAGTAAGAAGACACCATATCTTATTGAGTTCCTGATCGACCGGAGGATCTGGTTTATCCGATGATCCAGCCGGGAGGGACACTGGAAGATATGATCATGGATTGTTAAACTGAGGTTGTAAAAAGGAGGAAATAGATGATGAGCGGAATGAAAAAACGTTGGATTTCACTATATGTGGAAAATCAGGTGGGAGTCCTTTCCAAAATCTCCGGGCTGTTTTCCGGAAAATCATACAATCTGGACAGCCTGACTGTAGGAACTACGGAAGATCCTACCATTTCCAGGATGACTATTGCTACTGTCAGTGATGATGAGACCTTTGAACAGATTAAAAAGCAGCTGAACCGTCTGGTGGAGGTTATTAAGGTTATTGATTTTACAGATATTTTTGTCAGAATGAAGGAAATTCTGTATGTAAAAGTGCGCAAATGCACGCCGGAAAATAAGGTAGAGCTGTTTCAGATCGCCGAGACATTCAAGCTAAGGTCATCGACTATGGTCATGACAGCCTTCTGCTGGAATTTGTGCAGACGACAGCAAAAATGATGCGGTCATCAAATTGATGAAAGAAGAATTTCAGAGCATCGAGGTAGTCAGAGGCGGCTGTGTGGCAATCGAGTCGATCAGTATGATGGAGCGTTAGGATCTGTGCGGATTTTCTTGTAATAATTAAATTAGATAAAAAAACAGAGTGCACTCTTGAATTTTGAATACAGTGGTATTATAATCAAAAAAGAAAAAAGGAACGGAGGAGATTTCGATGGAAAAGAAAAATATTGACTGGTCTAATTTAGGCTTTTCTTATGTAGAGACTGATAAACGATACGTTTCCAACTATAAGGACGGGGCGTGGGACGAAGGCATGATGACCTCCGATGCAAATGTGGTGATCAACGAGTGCGCAGGTGTGCTTCAGTATGCACAGACCTGTTTCGAAGGCTTAAAGGCATATACGACAGAGGATGGACACATTGTAATGTTCCGACCTGACTTAAATGCAGCCCGGATGGCAGACAGCGCAAAGAGACTGGAAATGCCGGTATTTCCGGAGGACAGATTCGTGGAGGCTGTTCATGAGACAGTAAAGGCCAATGCAGCCTACGTGCCGCCATATGGCTCCGGGCTACTTTGTATGTGCGCCCGTACATGTTTGGATCCAACGCTGTCATCGGTGTAAAGCCTGCGGATGAATATCAGTTCCGTGTGTTTACTACACCAGTAGGGCCATATTTTAAGGGCGGCGCAAAACCGATCACCATCCGCGTCTGCGATTTTGACCGGGCGGCACCGCATGGTACCGGACACGTGAAGGCGGGACTGAATTATGCGATGAGTTTACACGCTATCGTAGATGCGCACAATCAGGGATTCGACGAAAACATGTATCTGGATGCGGCAACCAGAACAAAAGTAGAAGAGACAGGCGGAGCAAACTTTATCTTCGTCACAAAAGACAATAAAGTTGTAACACCGAAATCCAGCACGATTCTGCCATCAATCACCAGACGTTCACTGATGTATGTGGCAGAGCATTATCTGGGGCTGGAAGTCGAGGAGCGGCCGGTATACTTTGATGAAGTCAAGGACTTCGCAGAGTGCGGCCTGTGCGGAACCGCAGCTGTCATTTCACCGGTAGGCAAGATTAATGACCACGGAAAAGAGATCTGCTTCCCAAGCGGAATGGACGAAATGGGACCGATCACCAAGAAATTATACGATACACTGACCGGGATCCAGATGGGGCACATCGAAGCACCGGAAGGATGGATCCACAGAGTGGAATAGAGAGAGACGCAAATGGCAAATGGGACGTACACTTTTGATAAAAGTGTACGTCCCCATTTGCGTTTGTCGGTGTCCCTTTTCGAAAAACACCCTGTCCCTTTTTGCAAAAGTGTACGTCCCCCTCACAAACAAACACCATATAACAGTTGACAACAGTTATAACTGTTATATACTGTTTATAGCGAAGGAGGGATTGGATGAAGTTGATTGTCAATCATTCCTCTATGCAGCCAATCTACGAACAGATCGTGGATCAGGTGAAGGATAAGATCATGCATGGGGAGCTTGGCGCCGGGGAGGCGCTGCCGTCAGTACGTACGTTGGCGAAGGAATTGAAGGTCAGTGCACTGACCGTGAAAAAGGCATACGATGCTCTGGAGGAGGAAGGCTTTGTGAACACGGTCCACGGCAAGGGAAGCTACGTGGCGTTTGCGAACCAGAGCCTCTTGCTGGAGGAGAAGAAGAAGGAAGTAGAAGCTGATTTGGAAAGGGCCATCCGAAAAGGCAGAAGCTGTGGAATGAGCAATCAGGAGATTGCGGATTTATTTCAGATTGTTTTGGAGGATTAGTGCAATGTTGTGTTTTGAAAATGTCAGGAAGGTGTACAAAGATTTTGAACTGAACTGCTCCATGCGTGTGGAGCCGGGCTGCATTACAGGGCTGATCGGCCTAACGGAGCCGGAAAGAGTACAGCTTTTAAAGCGGCGCTTGGGCTGATCCGCACAGACGGAGGAAGGATGGAAATCCTGGGAAAGCCGGCAGATCAGCTTCTGCCTTCGGACCGGGAACAGATCGGCGTGGTGCTGGCGGATTCCGGATTCAGCAGGTATTTGCGGATCAAAGATCTTCTTCCGGTGCTGGATCATCTGTATCACGGATTTTCCAGGGAGGAATTCAAGCAGAACTGCAGAAAATTGTCTCTGCCTATGGATAAAAAGATCGGTGAATTTTCCACCGGGATGAAACGGAAGCTGCAGCTTCTGGCGGCAGTCTCGCATGACGCGGATCTGTTAATCTTAGATGAGCCTACGTCGGGGCTTGATGTGATTGCCAGAGACCAGCTTTTAGGTCTTCTCAGGGAATATATGGAAAAAGATGGAAGATCGATCCTGATCAGCTCTCATATCTCCGCAGACCTGGAGGGATTCTGTGATGATGTGTATCTGATCGATCAGGGAAGGATCATCCTTCATGAGGAGACGGATAACCTGCTGAACCGGTACGGGCTTTTGAAGGTAACGCCTGAGCAGTACGCAGGACTGGATCAGGCATATATCTTAAAGAGCAGAAGGGAAGACTTTGGATACAGCTGCCTGACAGATCAGAAGCAGTTTTATGTAGAGAACTATCCAAATATCGTCATCGAGCGGGGAAGCATCGATGAATTGATCATGATGATGAATGGGAGGGAATCATAATGACAGGGATTTTAATGAAAGATCTGATGATGCTGAAATGTCAGAAACAGTTTTTCTTTGTGATGGGAGTCGTAGGATTGATGTTTCTTGTTATATATGATAATCCGACACTTGTATTTGGCTATCTGACCATTATGTTTTCCTTTATTCCCCTTACGACACTGGCTTATGATGATGCGGATAACGGATCTGCGTATTTGTTTACGCTTCCGGTAAGCCGGAAGGGATACCTTGTTGAAAAATATTTGTTTTCTGCAGGCTTTACCCTGGCAGCAGCGCTTCTGACTCTGGCAGTGGTCATCGTGGCCTGTCTGGTAAAAAATTATGCCGTACAGCCAGAAGAGCTGGGCGTGATGGTTATGACCTGTATTACTGTTTCCGTAATCTTTTCAGCAGTATCAATGCCGGTGCAGCTGAAATTTGGTTCCGAGCGAAGCCGAGTGGCGGCGGCACTGACATTTGGCGGCCTGTTTGGAATCTGCTATGGGGGAGCATGGCTTATGTCCAGGGCAGGAATCAGCCTGGGAGAACTGGAAGACGTACTTTCCATGCTGGAATGGCCGGCAGCAGCCGGACTTGGCATCTTACTGTGGGTAGTGGTATATGGAGTTTCTTTTGGAATCTCGTTGAAAATCCTGAAAGGCAAAGATTTTTAATAGATTTTCTGGTATAATGATTGCACGAGGTGCAATCCGGCCCGGCAGGCAGGCCCGCCCTGCTTCGCAGGGATTATACCGGCAGGCCACAGCTTGGGAAGTAAATGTCTGCATACGCAGCCGCTTCCTTCCCTACGCATGTGGTATAATGGTTGCACGAGGTGCAATCCGGCAAAACAGCGTCGGTGTAAGACCGGCGCTGTTTTGCGGAATGAATATGAGAAAAGAGGAAACGAATGGAAGCCTATACAAGTTTTGCAGAAGTATATGATCAGTTTATGGACAACGTTCTACCGGGAGTGGGCAGATTTTCTGCAGGAAATCCTGCAGAAAAGAAGGGATAAACGATGGCCTGGTGCTGGATCTGGGCTGCGGTACCGGCAGCATGACAGAAGAGCTGGCGGGCCGGGGCTATGATATGATCGGCGTGGACAACTCGGAGGACATGCTGGAGATCGCCATGGAAAAGCGACAGGAGAGCGGCCATGATATCCTGTATCTTTTGCAGGATATGCAGGAATTTGAGCTTTACGGAACCGTCCGGGCAGTGGTCAGCGTCTGTGATTCCGTCAATTACGTGACAGAAAAAGAAGAGCTGGAGCAGGTATTCAGGCTGGTCAATAATTACCTGGATCCCGGCGGGATTTTCGTTTTTGATTTTAATACGGAATATAAATACCGGGAGGTGCTGGGCGACCGGACGATCGCGGAAAACCGGGAAGATTCCAGCTTTATCTGGGATAACTATTATTATGAAGAAGAGCACATGAATGAGTATGAGCTGACACTCTTTATCCAGGAGGCAGATCAAAAAGAGCTCTACCACAAATATCAGGAAACCCATTTCCAGAGGGCGTACACACTGGAAGAGATAGGAGAGCTGCTGGAAAGATCCGGGCTTCGCTTTGTGGCTGCCTACGAGGATTATACGAAAAAGGCTCCGGGCAAAGGGAGCGAACGGATCTGTGTGGTAGCAAGGGAGCAGGGCAAATAGGCGATTGCATTCCATATCAAAACATATTAAAATATATCCAATGCAGAGAAAAATGCAGACAGAAAGGGAATTATCAATGAAGAAAGACTATATTGTAAGAGCGACGGCGGCAGACGGCCAGGTACGTGCCTTTGCGGCTACATCCAGAAATCTGGTGGAAGAGGCCAGAAAGCATCACAACACCAGCGGTAGCCACAGCGGCTTTGGGGCGGCTTTTGACGGCCAGCGCCATGATGGGAAGCATGATGAAAAACGACAGCGATATGCTGACACTGATGGTCCGGGGAGACGGCCCTCTTGGCGGTATCACGGTGACGGCGGACAGCCATGCAAACGTGAAAGGATATGTGGGTAATCCGGATGTGATGCTGCCTCCAAAGAACGGTAAGCTGGACGTAGGCGGAGCCGTGGGAATCGGTCTTTTGCAGGTCATCAAGGACATGGGATTAAAAGAGCCTTATTCCGGACAGACCATTCTGGTGACCAGCGAGATTGCGGAAGACCTGACTTATTATTTCGCAAATTCAGAGCAGGTGCCTTCCTCGGTGGGTCTGGGTGTCCTGATGGAAAAAGATAATACAGTGCGCTGTGCGGGTGGATTCATTATCCAGATGATGCCGTTCGCCACAGAGGAAACCATCAGCCGGATCGAGGAAAACCTGAAAAATGTAAGCTCCGTGACATCCATTCTGGATCAGGGAAAAAACGCCGGAGGAGCTGTTAGAGATCCTGCTTGGAAATGTAGGGCTGGAGATCACGGATACCATTGATACGCAGTTTTACTGTAACTGTTCGAAAGAGAGAGTAGAGCAGGCGGTGGTCAGCGTGGGACGAAAGGAGATCCAGGAAATGATCAATGAAGGAGAGACCATCGAGGTAAAGTGCCAGTTCTGCAATACAGCTTATCATTATACGGTTGAGGATTTAAAGCGAATTATTAAGAGAAGCAAATAACCGAAGGGAGCGATGGAAATGAAGCATGGGTTTATCAAGACAGCAGCCGTGACGCCGGATATCCGGGTTGCGGACGTAGCGTATAATACAGAAAGTATTTGCCGGAAGATCGACGAGACGACAGCGGCCGGTGCAAAAATCGTGGTATTTCCGGAGCTTTGTATTACCGGATATACCTGCGGGGATCTCTTTACTCAGGAGGTGCTGCTTCGGGATGCAAGAAAATCTCTGCACCAGATCGCAGAACATACGAAGGGAAAGGACGCGCTGATTTTTGTGGGGGGTACCCCTTGCTGTCGATGGGGAGCTTTATAACGTGGCGGCGGCGCTGCACCGGGGGGAGATACTGGGGCTTACCACCAAAACCTTCCTGCCGAACTACGGAGAATTTTATGAAATGCGGCAGTTCCGCCCGGGACCCGAGACGGCAAGATATCTGATGTTTGATGGAAAGCGGACGCCTTTTGGCCCCCAGCTTCTATTTGCGGAAGAACACCTGGATGCGCTGGTCGTATCCGCGGAAATCTGCGAGGATGTGTGGTCACCCATTCCGCCCAGTATCCAGGCGGCAAGAGAGGGAGCTACGATCATCGTCAACTGTTCTGCCAGTGACGAGACCATCGGGAAGGCGGCTTACCGTACCAGCCTGATCGAAGGCCAGTCAGCAAGCTGATCTGTGGATACATTTACGCCAATGCAGGAGAGGGAGAGTCCACCACGGACGTGGTATTCGGCGGACACAATATCATTGCAGAGAACGGAACCACGCTGGCGGCGGCAAAGCGGTTCCAGAATGATGTGATCTATACAGAGATTGACGTGAAACGTCTGGACAGTGAACGGCGCAAGAATACGACCTTCCAGCCCGCCAAAGACAGGTTCCTGATCCGGGTGCCATTTTCACTGGAAGAGGAGGAGACCAGGCTTTCCAGAAACTTCCCGTCCAGGCCATTTGTGCCGGGCAATGAAATGGAACGTAAAGAGCGTTGCGAGGAAATCCTGACGATCCAGGCGATGGGTCTTAAAAAGCGTCTGGCTCACACCCATGCAAAGAGTGCGGTGGTAGGGATTTCCGGAGGTTTGGATTCTACGCTGGCTCTTCTGGTAACGGCGAAGGCGTTTGATGCGCTTTCCATGGACCGCAGTGGGATCACGGCGGTGACTATGCCCTGCTTTGGAACCACGGACCGGACTTATCAGAACGCCTGCAAGATGGCGAAAAAGCTGGGAGCAGACTTAAAAGAGGTGCCGATTGCGGCTTCCGTAACCCAGCATTTCCAGGACATCGGTCATGATCCGGAGGATCACAGCGTAACCTATGAAAATGCACAGGCAAGAGAACGGACGCAGGTGCTGATGGACATTGCCAACCAGACAGGCGGCATGGTGATCGGAACCGGAGACATGTCGGAGCTTGCGCTTGGCTGGCTACCTACAATGGAGACCACATGTCCATGTACGGGGTCAATGCTTCTGTGCCAAAGACTTTGGTGCGCCATCTGGTTTCCTATTATGCGGATACCTGCGAGGATCAGGAGCTTAGGGAAGTGCTGCTGGATGTGCTGGATACGCCGGTAAGTCCGGAGCTTCTGCCGCCAAAGGACGGCGAGATCGCCCAGAAGACGGAAGATTTGGTGGGACCTTATGAGCTCCATGACTTTTATCTTTATTATTTCCTGCGGTTTGGTTATGAGCCGGCTAAGATCTACCGGCTTGCCAGGGAAGCCTTCAAAGGAGAATATGATGACGAGACGATCTACCGCTGGCTTTCTACCTTCTGCCGGAGATTCTTTACCCAGCAGTTCAAGCGCTCCTGCCTGCCGGACGGGCCAAAGGTAGGAACGGGTGGCCTTGTCGCCAAGAGGGGACTGGCGGATGCCAAGCGATGCCTGTGTGACGGCCTGGCTTGCAGATCTTGAAAAGGTAAAGCCATAGAGGAGGAAGAAGAGATGAAAGCAACGAAAAAGGATGCTGTTGAGCGGTTTGAAAAAAATGTATAACTGCTGTCAGGCAGTGATCTGCGCTTATTGCGAAGAGCTGG
>ENA-OPZM01000676-OPZM01000676.1-human-gut-metagenome-genome-assembly--contig:-NODE-676-length-14112-cov-1.879442_pt1 | contig 14112 bp, 18 predicted proteins | sample MGYA00242478_ERZ504493 | MGnify/ENA primary metagenome ERZ504493 (study PRJEB26092, sample SAMD00036227) | human gut metagenome | host: Homo sapiens | study: EMG produced TPA metagenomics assembly of...
GCTGCGCCGCACGATCAGTTTCGGTTCATACTCGACATGATACGTGCTTAAGGGTTCATTGCCGTCCTGGCTTTCCCGAAGAGACTGGATTTTCCGCAGGATGATATCGCACGCATCGCGGCCCTTCAATGGCACATAGTGGTCGATCGTCGTCAGGGAAATCGAGCGGAAGCTGGAATAGACGGTGTTGTCACATCCCACTACGGAAATATCCGCCGGAATGCGCAGTTTGCTCTCGAGCACGGCGTCCATGATCCCGAACGCGATCATATCATTCATGCCGACGATTGCCGTAAGGTTCTTGTCCTCCCGCAGCAGTTCCTTCGTCAGATAATAGCCCATCTTGTACTCAGAATCCATGCTCGGGATCACCTCGTCGAGGTCCTCATCCGCCGATTTGACGATCACGCCGTCGCCGTATCCTGCCTCCTCAAACTCGCGCACAAAGCCCTCCACGCGTTTCAGGCGCTGGCCCTGTTTGGAAGTCAGCGGAGGTGAAACAAACGCCACATGCCGGTGTCCCAGTTCCAGCAGGTGGCGTGCCATCAGCCTGCCGGGTTTTGCATTGTTCAGCTCGACCGCATCAATTTCCAGCAGCTCTTCTCGGTTGTTGATGATGACAAGCGGAATCTCCGCGGCCAGCTCCTCCACTTTTTCCTTGCAGCTTCTGCTCGGATTGCAGGTGTAGATAATTCCGCGCGGGCGCACACTCTTCATCATCCGAAGATAATTCTCTTCGATTTTCAGGTCCCTCTGCGTATTGCAGACAAATACCCCGTAATTCTTCTCTTTTGCAACTTCTTCGATGCCGTGCAGCAGCATCACATAGTAAGGATTCGTCAGCGTCGGACAGAAGACGACGATCAGCTTGTTGCCGTTCGACTCTCTTCTCATCTTCCGCCGCGGAATCTGGTAGCCCAGCTCTTTTGCCGCCGCCTCCACTTTTTCTACTGTTTCCCGCGAGAACGAAACGTTTTCCCGCCGGTTCAGGATCATGGAGACCGTCGCCTGGGATACGCCTGAGGCTGCTGCGACATCACTGGATGTCACTTTTTTTCTGCCCATAATTACAGCTCCGTTCTGCCCTCTAACGCACGCAGAAGGGTGACTTCATCAATATTTTCCAGATCGCCGCCCACCGGAACGCCGCTTGCAATCCGCGTCACCTTGATGCCGGTCGGCTTGATCAGCTTGCTGATGTACATGGCCGTTGTCTCGCCCTCCAGGCTGGAGTTCGTGGCAACGATAACCTCCGAGACATCGCCCTGGAGGCGCTGCATCAGCTCTTTTAACCGGATGTCGTCCGGCCCAATCCCCAGCATCGGGGAGATGGCCCCGTGCAGGACGTGGTAAACGCCGTCGTATTTTCCGGTTTTTTCATATGCCGCAAGATCCTGCGTCGTCTCCACCACCATGATCACGCTGTGGTCGCGCTTGACATTTGCGCAGATCGGGCACAGCTCTTTGTCGGTCAGGGTCTGGCAGCACTTGCAGTACTGGACGTGGGATTTTGCTTCTGTGATCGAATCGGCCAGCCGTTTTGCCTGGTCGGCCGGCATATTCATAATATGAAAGGCCAGCCGCTGTGCGGTTTTCACACCGATGCCAGGCAGATGGGACAGCTGCTCGATCAACTGATTGATGTATCCGCTGTAGTAATCCATCAGAACGGGAATCCTCCGCCCATGCTGCCGAGTCCGCCGGCAAGTTTGCCCATAGCTTTGGCTGCCTCGTCCTCAACTTTGCGCAGTGCTTCGTTGGTTGCTGCCATGATCAGATCCTCGAGCATTTCTACGTCGTCCGGATCTACGGCATCTTCGCTGATTTTAACTTTGGTTACTTCTTTTTTACCGGAAATGGTTACTTCTACGCTCCGCCGCCTGCTGTCGCAGTGAACTCTTTCTCCTCCAGTGCTTTCTGGTTCTCTTCCATCTGCTTCTGCATTTTCTGAGCCTGCTTCATCAGATTGTTCATGTTGCCCGGCATTCCTCCCGGAAATCCTCCTCTTTTTGCCATGGTAATATCCTCCTGAAAAATTTGTTTTTAATCTATTCTTCCCCGTCGTCAAAGTCGCTCTCGTCGTCCTCCTCGACCGGGATTCCATGAATCGCCTGCGTCAGTGCATCATCCACGGAAATCGTGGAGAGCGCGGCGTTTGCATGCTGGTCTGCTAAAATGAGCTGGACCTCTACGGTTTTTCCAGTCATCTGTTCAATAATGGTGCGGATCTCATCGGCTGCCTCCGGCCGCTCAACGTAAATGGATGCGAGCTGGTCTGCAAACTCAACAAACAGTTTGGCGTCGCCCGTCTCGCTGTTGTATTTCGGAACGGCGCTCTGCAGAAACTGGCGGAACATGCCGCTTGTCTGGCCGACAATTGCCTTCCAGGACGCGCTGATGCGCTGTAAATCCGCCGGTGCGGCTTTCACTGGTGCCAGTGCATTCTGCGGTGTTTCTGCCGCCGCATAGCCGTCTCCGGCCGCTCCGGAGCCTCCTGCACTGCCGTTTCCTGCTCCCGGTGCATTTGTCACCATCATCGGGATTCCGCGCTCCATTTTTTCTTCGAGAATCCTAAGACGCTCCAGCACGGATTCGAGGTTCTGCTCCATCTGCGGTTTGCAGAGTTTGACGAGCGCCACCTCAACGAGCACGCGCTTCTGCGCCGCATAGCGGAGCTGGCCGGAGAGCTCGGATAAAACGCGGATATAGTGGATCAGCGTCTCATCGTCTACCATCGTGCTCTCTTCTTTTAAAAGCTTCAGGTTTTCTGTAGAGACGTCGAGCAGTTCTTCGGTTTCATCTGCGCTTTTTACCAACAGCAGATTCCGCAGATACCACGTAAAGTCGGTAACGAACTGTCCCAGCTCTTTTCCGCGGTTTAAAAGGGTTTCCAGCGTGCGGATGCTTCCCGTTACATCCCCGGCGAGGATCGTGCGGAGCATCTGGCTGAAGATTTCGGTATCAACAGTTCCGAGAACTTCAAGGACTTTATCGTACGTCAGCTTCTGCCGAGGTAGAAGGCGATGCACTGGTCCAGGAGGCTTAACGCGTCTCGCATGGAGCCGTCGCCCGCCTTTGCGACGTAGCGGATGGCTTTTTCTTCGACGTCCACGCCCTCTTTTTCCATCAGTTCACTAAGACGCGCCGCGATGGTGTCGATCGTGATGCGGCGGAAATCGTACCGCTGGCATCTGGAAAGGATCGTCACCGGGATTTTGTTTGCCTCTGTGGTCGCCAGAATGAAGATGACATAGGACGGCGGCTCCTCCAGGGTTTTTAAGAGTGCATTGAACGCTCCGGTAGAAAGCATATGCACCTCTCGATGATATAGACTTATACCGTCCCTGTGTCGGCCGGTAGGCTACCTCCTCACGGATTTCACGGATGTTGTCGACACCGTTGTTCGATGCCGCGTCGATCTCGATGACGTTCGTGGAAACGCCCGCCAGAATCGCCTTACACGTCGGACATTCGTTGCACGGGCTTCCGTCCACGGGATGTTCGCAGTTGACCGAGCGGGCGAGAATCTTGGCGATCGTCGTTTTTCCTGTTCCGCGGGTTCCGCAGAACAGGTAACGCATGACCGATGCGGTCCGCGCGGATCTGATTTTTTAATGTTGTTACAATGTGATCCTGTCCTTTTACATCCTCAAAGGTGGAAGGACGGAATTTTCGGTACAGAGCAGTATAGCTCATAAAATTTTTCTCCTTTTATTGCATCGGCATGGAAGCCTGCCGCCGGCAGTTTCTTTTGGACAGCAGTGCAACAGAAGAACGGAGACCTTGTTCTTCTTGCTTTAAGGCCTCCGTTCTTTTTCCTTGCCTTTTTCGGGAACGCATCAATCGCCGAAGCTGATTCCCATCCGTTTTGCCTGCAGGACTTCCTGTGCATTCGGATCTACGGTCTTTAATTTTCCGGCGCACTCGCCCAGCGGAATTTTCTTTACTTTTCCGTTGACCATTCCGACCATGTAGCCGTACTGTTTGTCCAGAATAAGCTGTGCTGCCTCAGATCCGAGTCTTGTGGAAAGGACACGGTCATACGGACACGGGCTGCCGCCTCGCTGCATGTGGCCCGGTACGGTGACGCGGATTTCCATGCCTGTCTTTGCCTCGATCTCTTCTGCGATCTTGTAGGATACGGACGGGTATTTCTTTGCGATTTCTTCCTGACGTTTTTTCAGCTCTTTCTTCGGAAGTGCTGCGTCTTCTTTTGCAATTGCACCCTCGGCAACGGCAAGAATGGTGAATCCGCTTCCGCGCTCTTTTCGTCTGTTGATGGCCTCGCATACTTTTTCAATATCGTATGGAATTTCCGGAATCAGGATAACGTCTGCGCCGCTTGCGATTCCGGCGTACAGAGTCAGCCAGCCTACTTTATGACCCATAACCTCTACGATAAAAACTCTCTGGTGAGAGGAGGCTGTTGTATGGATGCAGTCGATCGCATCGGATGCAATATTGACGGCACTGTAGAAACCGAGGCATATCCGTTCCGTAGATATCATTATCGATGGTTTTCGGAAGATGGATAATATTCAGTCCTTCCTCTCTCAAGAGGTTTGCTGTTTTCTGGGTTCCGTTTCCGCCAAGAATGACAAGGCAGTCCAGAAGGAGCTTGTGGTAGGTATGCTTCATTGCTTCCACTTTGTCCAGACCGTTTGCATCCGGGGTACGCATCAGCTTAAACGGCTGACGTGAGGTTCCGAGAATAGTTCCTCCCTGTGTTAATATACCGGAAAAATCTTTTGCACTGAGCATGCGGTAATCGCTGTAGATGAGGCCTTTATAGCCGTTCATGAATCCATATACTTCGAGATCTTTTACATTGTTTGCAAGGCCTTTTACGACTCCGCGCATGGTCGCATTTAATGCCTGGCAGTCTCCGCCGCTTGTTAACAGACCAATTCTTAACATATGACTTTTCCCATCCTGTTCTTTATTAGATTTTCACGACTGCTTCTTGTTTCTTGGCAGTATTATGGAATGTTTACATTATACCCTATTTTTTTCGTTCTCACAATAGTTCGGGGGGAAGAAAGCGCGGGAGTTTCTATTTTTTGTACGAAAAAAGGAAGTCTGGGGTTCAGGCTTCCTTGGATTTTCTTTTTTATGCGCGCCGCACTTCGAACTCTCACCACAAACGTTACTCCTACAGCCTACTCGGCCCAGGCACCCTCACGGCACACAGGAGATTCCACTTAGTGCTGCTGCATTCCTGCCCTGACACGGTTCATGGAGTCCTGTTGCGTAAGACCCAGACGTCAACGTCACTTATAGAAGGCAGCTTCGCAATGAAAAAGCCCTCGGATTGGCATCACCCCCGCTGTAGCGGATTGCGGGTACAGGGCACCGCTATCTCCCGGCTGCGCATTGTTTAGTATACGGGATTTCGGAGGGGATGTCAAGGAATTTGTGAATTGAAATATTGGTATAGCACGAGTATAATTTATAGTAAGGCCAGAAAATAACGCAAAAATTCAGTACCGCAGAGTGTGAACGACTGCTTTTTTCATTATTTTCAAGATTGCTATCGATAACTTTTTGAAAATGATACATTTTTTTCTTATAGAAGGAGGATGGACGAATGATACGAGTTACGGTCTGGAATGAGTTTCAGCATGAGCGAACGCAGGAGAAAGTGAAAGAGATTTATCCGGACGGGATTCACACCTGTATTGCAAAGTTTCTGAGACAAGAGGAGGAGCTTTCGGTTCGGACGGCTGTGTTTGACGAGAAGGAGCATGGGCTGACGGAAGAAGTGCTGGCAAATACCGATGTGCTGGTGTTCTGGAATCATATGCTGCAGGAGGAGTTCTCGGACGATGTGGCCGAGCGGGTTCGGCGTCATGTGCTGGCCGGAATGGGCTGGTAGTTCTGCATTCAGGGCATTATTCCAAGATTATGCGGAAGCTTCTCGGAACAAGTATGACGCTTCGGTGGCGGCATGGGAATCGTGAGAGACTGTTCTGTACGTGTCCGACCCATCCGATCGCGCAGGGAATTCCGGCATGGGTGGATATTCCGGAGGAAGAGATGTATGGGGAGTTTTTTGATATTCCCAAACCGGATGATGTGGTATTTACGGGATGGTTTGCAGGCGGTGAGGTGTTCCGCAGCGGATGCACCTTTACACGTGGGCTGGGCAAAATTTTCTATTTTCAGCCGGGACACGAGGAATACCCCATTTACCATATGCCGGTGATTCAGAAGATTATCAAAAATGGGGTACGCTGGTGCGTTCCTGTAGTACGAAGACCGGCACCACTGGATAATGCATGGGTGAATCCATCTACGGAGGAAGTGTATCTTTCTTCACACCAAAAATAGCAGCTGCAGTTTACCGATATCTGTATCCCGTTTGATTTTTTCAAAACAGGTGTCTGATTTCACGATCAAAAATGTTCTGCAATACGCGGATGGAATCCGTGTACACATTGCATAAATCAGGAGGAAATGTTATATGAGAAAGCTTTCCGTTTTTTACGAACACATTCTACAGGCGTGTGAGCAGTCCGGTAAGACGATTCCGGAAGTGCTCGCGTTCTGCAGGGAGCAGGGAATTTCGGCTGTTGAGATGAACTACAGTCTGTTTGCATCAGAAAGAGAGGTCATTGCCCCGATGCTTTCCGATGCGGGGCTGGTGATCAGCTGTATGCATGAAACCTTTGATTTTTCCCATGATACGGATCTTGGCAGAGCACAGCAGATGCTCGATACTGCGGCATCGCAGCAGGTTTCGCGTGTCCTGTTTGTTGCAGGCGCGCTTGAAACTGCCGAAGCGGCAGAGCTTGCAGCCTGCAGCAGCACCTATGAGGCAACGAGTACTTTTATGGCCGAAAACAAATCGATTCAAAATATGGTACATGCGCTTTCCTCACTCGCCGAATATGCGGCTTTGCGTGGCGTTACGATTACCTTAGAGGACTTTGACGGTTTTTTACAGCCGTTTGCACGCACATATCCGCTGCTCTGGTTTATGGAGCACGTGCCGGGCTGCGGTATACGCTTGATATCGGAAATTTTGCTTTCAGTGATGAGGATGTTTCGTATGCTGCCTGGCTTCTGAAGGATTATATTGTCCATGTTCACTGTAAGGATCGTGCCGAAAGCCCGCTCGTTCACGGACGTTTCTGCCGCGGCCTTGGCCAGACACCGGCCGGAACGGGATATCTGCCGATGGCAAAGCTTCTTACAGATTTAGAAGCGTGCGATTACGACGGTTATCTCGCCATCGAGCATTTCGATGCGCCGGATCAGTTATCGTTCATCGAACAGTCCGCAGCGTTTCTGCGCCAGTGGGTTTCCGAATAATTCCGCCTCTTTCATAAGCGCTCTGATTTTCGGAAAAATTCGTATTTCCGGGGAGAATTTCAGCAAAAAAATTATGTCGAAAAAATTCTTTACTATCTTTGGTTTTTTCGTATCTTTTCCTTGCTTTCCATGGAAAACATGGTAAACTAAATTTGAAGCTTTTTGAGAAGGCGTGATTCGAAAAGCAAATCTAAAACAAGAGGGTTTTAAAGTAATGGGAGAAATTATTATTCCGCAGGGTTACAAATCTGCATTAAACCTCCACGATACACAGGTGGCGATTAAAACAGTAAAGGATTATTTCCAGCACGAGCTGACACATCGTCTGCATCTGCTCCGTGTAACAGCTCCGCTTTTTGTACAGCCGGAAACCGGCTTGAATGACAATCTGAATGGCGTAGAACACCCGGTTTCTTTTGAGTTAAAGGATCAGGGTACCAAGAAAACCGCTGAAATTGTTCAGTCTCTGGCAAAATGGAAACGGTACGCGCTTCACAAATACGGCTTCTCTGAGGGAGAAGGCATCTACACCGATATGAACGCCATCCGCCAGGACGAGGTGACCGACAACATTCACTCCGTTTACGTGGATCAGTGGGACTGGGAAAAAATCATGTCCCCGGAAGAACGCAATCTTGATTTCTTAAAGAGTACCGTAAAAGATATCTATGAGGCACTGAAAAACACGGAAAAACATATGGCAGACCAGTACGACTACATCGAAACCATTCTGCCGGATGAAATTTTCTTTATCACTTCCCAGGAACTTGAGGATCGCTATCCGGATCTGACTCCAAAGGAAAGAGAGTATACAATCACCAAAGAAAAAGGTGCTGTCTTTATTATGCAGATCGGCGGCGTGCTTGCTTCCGGAGAGCGTCAGGACGGACGTTCCCCGGACTACGACGACTGGTCCTTAAACGGCGATCTGATCGTTTATTATCCAGTGCTTGACATCGCCCTTGAGCTCTCCTCCATGGGTATCCGCGTCAACGCAGATGCTCTCCGCGCCCAGTTAAAGGAGTGCGGATGCCAGTCCCGCGCGAAGCTTCCCTTCCAGAAATCTATTCTGAACGGCACTCTCCCGCAGACAATCGGCGGCGGTATCGGACAGTCCCGTATCTGTATGTTTTTCCTGCGCAAAGCGCACATCGGAGAGGTACAGTGCTCGGTATGGCCGATGGAGACACGAGAGGTGATGGATGTGATGAATATTCAGCTTCTGTAAGATTGGTTTCGAATAGACTATTACTGTAAAAGGGATACGTTTCCTGTCCGCCCGTTTTCAGGTATGACAGAAACGTATCCCTTTTATATTTTCCTGCATTGCTGCTGCATTTCGTCCTTACATCAAATCTTTTTCTGCTTTTTGCGGTTTCAGAACCGTTCTTCCAAAAGCTCAAGCAGTTCCTCTCTCTGAAAGGATGCTGTCTTAATTTCATCACCGGAAAGGATCTCTTCCGCCAGCTCTTTTTTCCTCTGCTGAAGCTTGATGATTTTTTCCTCGATGGTTCCTTTTGCAATCAATTTGTATACCGTCACAACATTTTTCTGCCCAATACGATGTGCACGGTCTGTCGCCTGATTTTCAACTGCAACATTCCACCATGGATCGTAATGGATGACGATATCCGCGCCGGTCAGGTTCAGGCCGGTTCCGCCTGCTTTTAGGGAAATACAGAATACAGACGTGTCATCCCGGTTGAACTGTTCCACCATTTGTGCACGCTGCTCTTTTTTCGTGCTTCCCTGCAGGACAAAGTAGCTGATGCTTTCTTCCTGCAGACGCGCGGTCAGGATCTCGATCATCGAAGTGAACTGGGAGAACAGCAGGATTTTGTGGCCGGATTCCACGGCACTCTGAATCAGCTCGATGCAGAGATCGAGTTTTGCCGAACCGCCTTCGTAATTTTCGTAAACAAGCGCAGGATCACAGCAGAGCTGACGCAGCCGCGTCAGTTCAGAGAGCACCTGGAACCTGGAATCGGCAAATTCTTCCTCTGTCTGGTTCTGCAGCATAAGCGCCAGCCGCTGGGCATGTGCATGATACAGCTCCTTCTGCTTCTGTTCCATGCAGGCAGCCATATTTTTCTCAATTTTATCCGGCAGATCCTTCAGCACTTCCTTCTTCAGACGGCGCAGAATAAACGGACGGATCATCTTTTGCAGACGTTCTAATCTTTCTTCGTCGCCGTTTCGCACAATCGGAAGTTCAAACTGCTCGCGGAATTTCTGATATCCATAGAGGAATCCCGGCATCAGATAATCAAAGATGCTCCATAGTTCACTTAACTGGTTTTCTACCGGTGTTCCGGTTAATGCCAGGCGGAACGATGCATGGATCGTTTTCACAGCTTTTGCTCCCTGCGTTGCGTGATTTTTGATGAACTGCGCCTCATCAATGATCTCGCAGAAGAACGGGAGATCCTGATACAGTTCGATATCGCGGCGGAGCAAATCGTACGAGGTAATCAAAATATCCTGCATACCGGCATTTTGGATCATCTCTTTCCTCTGTTCCTGTGTGCCGGCGACGAGTCTCGTCTGCAGCTCCGGAGCAAAGCGGGCACATTCGCTCTCCCAGTTATAGACGAGAGATGCCGGTGCAACGATCAAAGAACGACGATTTGCATCTTCGGGTGCTTCCTGCATTTCAGATAAGAGAAAGGCGATGGTCTGCAGCGTCTTTCCAAGTCCCATATCATCCGCCAGAATACCGCCAAAGCCGTTCTGGCATAAGGTTTTCAGCCACCAGAATCCTGTTTTCTGATATTCACGGAGCTGTGCCTGCAGATTGTCCGGAAGTTCAAAATCGTTCTCCTCTGCAGTTTTCATATTTCGGATCAGCATACGGAACTCGCGGTTTTTCTCAACCTGAAGATCATCCTGCTCTTTTAAACGGGTATCGAGGTAGAGTGCTCGGTATTTCGGAATTGTGATCTCGCCGCTCTTCAGCTTTGCCTCGGAGATCTGCAGATTTTCCCGCAGTTCCGAGAGAACGCGGATACCGTCCTCGTCCATATCCATAAATTCACCGGTCCTCAGGCGGTAAAATTTCTTTTTTCCGGTCATATTTTGAAAGAATCTCTGCCAGTTCCTCCATGCCAAAATTGCCCGGATTCAAATGAAGTTCCAGTACATTTTCTGCGAGGGATACACCGACAGAAACTTTCGGGGACGGGATGACACGGATCGCTTTTAACCGGTCAGAAACAAAAATTTCGCCCAGTTTCTGCAGATCTTCCATACCGCTGCTTAAAAACTCATACATCTCATCGGCTCCCTGGAGAAGCATCTGATGTTTCCGCGCATCATAGGCACTGAAACAAGATCGAACGAGCTGGTTTGCCGCCGCTTCTTTCCGTACATCACGGCCATGGGAAAGCTGATGGATATCGTTTGCATCTGCAAAAACATTGTATTTTTTCTCGCCATAGACAGCCAGAAGTTCGCAGGTAATCATATCATGCTGCGGCGCATCCAGATAAATCTGAAATTCCACCTGCGGCGGAAGATACTGCTGTAATTCCAGCTTTTCTTCTTTTTTTACCTTAAAATGTTCCTCCAACACCGGAAGAAGTCCCTGGCAGAAGGTCGGGATATCTTCTTTTGCAATTTCACAGACTCCGTCCGGACATCGCTCCATATATTCCAGGAAGTCGCAGACTTCTGCTATCTCTTCCCTTGGGATTCGGTAAATTGTATTTTTTTCTGAAAGAAAATACAAATATTTTCTGCCATAAAAAATGGGATCCGCATACATCTGTACCTTTAGGCCATCTGCTTTCCGTAAAAGCTTCATTTCATACTGCGGCATCCCCTCCTGCAGTGCCACAGTTTTTCTTCTCTCCAGTTCGTACGACAAAAGAACTCCTGCTGCCAACAGCCTCAAAAAATTCATCCATATTCTGCACAGAAATCATCACATAACGGTCATCAAACAGGACGCATAGCTGCCGGTACCTATCTGATAGCATGAGCCGCATTCCATGGTATATGCACTCAGAAATTCTACCATCGGACGGCTTTCTTCTTCAAAAGCATCCATACAGTGCAAAAAAGAAAGCTGCGCACCGTAGCTGACCGTTTCCATATTCTTTACAGCTGCTGTCATTTTGGAAACACTTTTTAATACATACATCCTTTTGCTTCCGATTTTAAATTCTGCCCGAAAGGAATCGTCAAACTGGCTCTCCAGATGAATTTCCAGTTTAACCTGACCTGCTTTTGCTTTCGGCAGAAAAGCAACCTGATCCCGCATCACATAATGTGAAAGCAGTTCAGAAAAACCGGGGCTTGTCTCTGCTTTTGGTGTTGGTTTTACTACTTTTCTGACAATTTTATGTTCTCCCTGGAATTCTTCCATTCCTTTTTTCACGCCGACAGCACGAAGAAGCTGCTCCAGTTCCTGATGTTCTTCGTCATTTCTCACTTTTTCTTCCAGTTTTTTTCTCTCTTTTTTCCGCCATTCAAGATAGTACAGCAAAACAGCGACACAATGTTTGCACAATCCCCAGTACTGCTCATGTGCCGGACAATCACAATCATCTTCCATAATTTCAGACATTTCTTCATCTACAGAAACGCTGACACAATACATATTTTTTTCCGCTTCCGTCTACGACAGCTGTAATTTTATGCAGTTGATATCCGAAAATATCCTTCATTTCCTGTACCTGAAAAGCATTGCACTTTCTGTTCTTCATAAATCTTTTTTCCACGGTTATATGATACGGAATTCGTCTCCTGTTTGATGTCCGCCTTTGTAATCATGCTGGTAAAATCCTTCTGTTCTATCTTTTCCCATCATTCACAATTCGTATTTTACAGATTCTGGTTTTGATCACATCCGGGTCAAGATCTCCACTGTAGTAAATGGGAATCCCACTCTGTACGATCAACGAAATCAGTTTTAATGCTGCATACCGCGGCTGTCCCGACGTACACAGCAGCGACACATTCTTTCCCTGCACCTGTTCCATAAGATAGCTGAATACCATTTCGTTTTCCACAATGTATACACACGTTCCGACAGGCTGTACTTCTGTAATACCCTTCAGATTTTCCATGGTAAGCACATACGGTTCCCCGCATCGGCAAAAGGCTTCATATGCCGGATGCCATATCTCCTGTTTTTTCAAACGAATTCCAAACGCATGTACCAGGGAAGAAATGTTATCCGGTACAATTCCCACGCACTGCAGCAGTTCTCTCCATTGCATTCGGTACTGATAAATAAGAGGTTTCATCAATTGCCTCCAAGTAGTCCATCTTTTTTCCTTTCTTATTCTCTTTTATTTCAACTAATAAAATTATATCATATCCTGCTATATATGATAAGTTTCTTTTGGTTAAAAACAGAAAAACCCCGGCCGCCTTACGCGCGGGGTCTCTTACGTTTGAGCACAAGTATCTTTTCGATACAATTATATTTTATTTCCCGCAGTGCTTTCCTCGATTTCGCTTCGCTCCATCTCGGTCGGGCTGTCGCCCTATAAATTCTCCGACTAATGCCCTTGTGTGAGCAAGCTCCCACCGGTCATTACTCTCCGAATTTGCACTGCTCATAGATAACCGAAATTAGTCGATCAGAGTAGCAACACGGCCTGATCCAACGGTACGGCCACCCTCACGGATAGCGAAGGTAAGACCCTGATCCATAGCGATCGGGTGGATCAGTTCGATGGTCATCTCAACGTTATCGCCAGGCATGCACATCTCAGTTCCTTCCGGAAGAGTGATAACACCTGTTACGTCAGTTGTACGGAAGTAGAACTGCGGACGATAGTTGTTGAAGAATGGAGTATGACGGCCACCCTCGTCTTTTGTCAGAACGTATACCTGAGCGGTAAATTTGGTATGGCAGTGAACGGTACCTGGTTTAGCCAGAACCTGTCCTCTTTCGATCTCTGTTCTCTGAACACCACGAAGCAGAGCACCGATGTTATCACCAGCCTGAGCTCATCGAGGAGTTTACGGAACATCTCGATACCAGTTACAACAGTTTTCTTGGTCTCTTCTTTCAGACCTGCGATTTCAACTTCCTCATTCAGATGAAGAACACCAGCCTCAACACGGCCAGTAGCAACAGTACCACGACCAGTGATGGTGAATACGTCCTCTACAGGCATGATGAAATCTTTATCAGTGTCACGCTGCGGATCCGGGATCCAGCTATCTACTGCATCCATAAGCTCCATGATTTATCTCCCATGGGCCAGCCGGATCTTCCAGAGCTTTCAGAGCAGAACCTGGATGATCGGAGTGTCATCTCCCGGGAAGTCATACTCGTTCAGCAGCTCACGGATCTCCATGTCTACCAGCTCAAGCAGCTCTTCGTCGTCTACCATATCGCATTTGTTCATGAATACAACGATGTAAGGTACACCTACCTGACGGGACAGAAGGATGTGCTCTTTTGTCTGAGCCATAACACCGTCTGTAGCAGCTACTACAAGGATAGCTCCGTCCATCTGTGCAGCACCAGTGATCATGTTCTTTACATAGTCAGCATGGCCTGGGCAGTCAACGTGTGCATAGTGTCTTTTCTCTGTCTGATACTCAACGTGTGCAGTAGAGATTGTGATACCACGCTCTCTCTCTTCCGGAGCTTTATCGATATCTTCGAAGTTCTCAGCAGTGTTTCCTTCTACTCTGGTAGAAAGTACTTTTGTGATAGCTGCGGTCAGAGTTGTTTTACCATGGTCAACGTGGCCGATGGTACCAATGTTACAATGCGGTTTTGTTCTTTCAAATTTAGCTTTAGCCATTTTAAAATGTCCTCCTTAAAATTGCGCC